>Ga0209639_1001033_pt1 | contig 31854 bp, 37 predicted proteins | sample EPASupsiteHSE605_FD_187268 | JGI IMG/M metagenome (GOLD analysis project Ga0209639, IMG submission 187268) | Bioremediated contaminated groundwater from EPA Superfund site, New Mexico - Sample HSE6-05 (SPAdes) (version 2) | ecosystem: Environmental > Aquatic > Deep subsurface > Groundwater >... | reverse complement strand
ATTTCCCATGGAGCCTGCAGTCTGAGCCCTAACGTTATGATATCTTTACTATTCATGGTTTCCCTCGTCATTTGGTGTGGATTTGATCGTTTTATACATCAAATCCACACCAAATGACGAGGAGCCGATAAATTTACCCACATTGCAAGCCCGCGAAACGACGCAGCAGCTGACGGATGCCGATGAAACGGCAAAAGGGCTGCTTGAACTGGCTGGCACTACGGTGCAGGAGCTGATGAGCGATGAAGGCTATGAATCCGCCAAGGCCAAACTGGAAGCGATTGGCTTGGACATCACTCAAAAAGTCTTTGAGTTCTGGAAGCAGAACGAAGACCTTGACGTGGAGTTCGATCTAAAGACTGATGCCAAAGACATCGCTCCTTACAACAACGGGATCAATCTCTACATTCGCATTAAGAATCGACGGCACGGCGTTACAGTGCCGTTCGATCAGCGTAGTAAAGGCTTTATCTGGTTTTTTAGCTTTCTGGTTTGGTTTGATGCAGTGCAGTCGCGAGTAGATACGAATAACGACCTTATTCTACTGCTCGACGAGCCTGGGCTGAACCTGCACGCGCTGGCTCAAGCCGACTTTCTGAGCTACATCCGTGAGTTGTCCAAGCAGCACCAGATCATCTACACGACGCACTCTCCGTTTATGGTGGACAGCGCCCGCCTTGAGGATGTGCGCGTCGTCGAGGATCGCATCAAGGAAGGCACCAAAATCACCGAAGAACTAGCCGGGTCGTCGGATGAAAGCTTGTTTCCGTTGCAGGCCGCGCTCGGTTACTCTATCGCGCAGAACCTTTTCATCGCCAAGAAAAACATCCTGATCGAAGGCCCGGCAGACTTGATCCTGCTGCAGCACATCGCGGCATTGCTGGAGGCCGACGGCAAGAAAGGGCTAGGCGATGCCATCCTCGTGCCAGTGGGCGGACTCGACAAGCTTACAACATTCGTGGCCCTACTCGGCTCCAACAAACTGAAGATCGTGGTATTACATGACCGTGCTGCCCTACCGCACCAGAAGCTGGAAGACCTGATCCGGCAGAAGCTGATCGAACGAAAGAGAGTGCTCGATTTCTCGATGTTCCTCGATGTGCCCGCGAACGAAGCGGATATCGAGGATTTGCTGCCCGCCGACACTTACATAGCAGCCTTCAACGCTGCTTATGCCAGGGAGCTAGGAAGTGTGATTTTGACGGCAGATAAACTCGGTGCGCATCCACGCATGGTCGAGCGCATCAATCAATGGTTAAAAGAGAAAGGGATCAAACTGCTGAAGGACGGCGGCTTCAATCACTACCGCGTTGCTCAAGCAGTTCTGCCGAAGCTTACGGCCGCTACATTGAGAGCGGAGGATCTTGCGCGATTTGAACGGCTCATTGATCGCGTCATCGGAGCACTCTGACTTCGCAATGGAACCTCTGCCATGCCAACCGCAATTCATTCAACCTAAGCTGAATCATCAGCCCTATAGCGGGATTAATTCTTTTAAAGGAGATTGATACTATGTCGCCACCAAGGCTTAAAGCGCGAAAGCGGATCAGCGCTGTGACACAAAAAGATAAAGGGAAGTGAAAGCCGGCAAGCAATCGCACTTCCCTTTATGAGTCCGCACCAAGAAAGTGGGGATATTGTATTTACTCGCTTTTTTATACAGCATCCTCATCATTACAGTCAAACCTATTCGGGGCTACCCCTTATATTGCGGAGATCAATTATGACTACAAAAAAACCTGGTGAAAACACTGGAAATGGTGGTGGAATATATCAAGAAGTTGGCCCACGCGGAGGAGCAAAAAATAATTTCTCCACCGTCCCAGACAACAAACCTTTGCCGCCGACCTCGAAGCCAGGGCATGAATGGCAAAGAATAAAAAGAACACCTGATAGTAAACGGTAATCTCAAGCAAGGGCGGCAGACAACGCCGCCCTTGCTAAGACCATCTTACTCTAAATGAGCCCACCTTTAGATCAGAATCCGCTCGACCTCATCGAGTGAGATCTGATCGTTGCGCCGGTCATAAAGACCGGTGGTGCGGGCCGATTCATGGTTGGCCATCTGTTGCGCCACTTCGAGCTTACCGCCATTGCGTAAATATTCGGTGATCCCGGTTGCACGAAAACTGTGACAACATATTTGGGTACGAACTCCGGCATCCTCGGCGCGACGGCAAACCATGCGGTACACGTCCACCTGGTGCATAGGCTTATCGGAAAGCTGATTGCTGCGCCCGCGTACCGTGCGGAAAAGATACCCCTTTGCATCCTTACTAATCCCCGTACCCTCGATATAGGCTTCAAAATAGTGTTCGAGATTATGGTGGCAAGGCATTTCGTGACGCTTACCCCCTTTTTCGTGCAAACGTACCCAAGTGCGGCGGCCCTGCACATAAACATCTTCACCACGCATCTTAATGACCGCACCTACTCTGGCGAAGGTATAGACCATCAGCCCGATCAGGGCGCGATCCCGCAGGCCGATCAACGAGTCCGTAGCAATGGAATCGAGCAAAACGCGAGCTTCTTCCGCCGAGAGCACAGGCGTTTTGCCCTTTTTCACCACATGTTTAGGTCCTCGAACAGCGTGGGCCGGGTTTGCCGGGATCACCTGACTGACGACTAACCAGTTAAAGAGCATACGGAGCGCGGCAAGCTGCAACTTGACCGAGGGGGCCGCGATTTTCTGCTGCAACCCCTCAACATAGGCAGCAACATGCACGGGCCGTATTTGCCCCAATTCACCAATCCCCTGGTCCGCGCACCACGTCGCGAATCTGCCCACCGCCGTCGCATAGGCTTTGCGGGTATTAGGGTTTCTGATTTGCGCAGTGAAAAACTCGATCACCCGTTCCGCCGTCTTCGCATCCGGAGCAAAAAGCACTGGCAACGCCACCCCGTCCTGTCTCCCGATGACCACCAACGCTTCTGCCATACTCCCTCCTTTTTCTTCCTCTTTCATGTATGATAACGTCCTTTATCATACATGAAAACTGTTGTTGACTCTAGCCCTTTTAACCCTCGACTCTCAAATCAAATAATAGTCAATCAGCTTCTCAAATTTGACATAAAACAGGCTGTCAGGGGCGCTCATCAGTTCGAGTGCACCCTTCCTAAGTCTATTTTGACTGAAGACCCTTGACAAGAGAGGAAGAGACTACATTGTTGAAGGTAGTAATCAGTTACTATCTTTAGCGGGGGTTGTATGAGCAACTATGAAAACCGTCTTCCAGCTGAGGAACGGCGCAGGGTGATTGTCGAAGCCGTGGTCGGGTTGGCGGCAGAGCAGAATCCAAATGGCATCACAACAGCAGCGATTGCCAAGCGTATGGGGCTGTCCCAGGGTGCCCTATTTCGACATTTCCCAAACAAAGCTGCCATATTGCAGGCAGTAATGGCGTGGGTGACTGAACAGCTGCTGGCCAGACTGGATACGTCGATACAGGGAGCAACCTCTCCGCTCGCCGCGCTCAGAGCTATGTTCATGGCGCATGTAGCTTTCGTTGCCGAGCATCCAGGCGTTCCTCACCTTCTGTTTGGTGAACTGCAAACTACTGAAAAGACGGCGTCTAAGGATACGGTGCAGGCGCTCATTAAGCGGTATGGAGAACGACTGTATCGGTTGCTTGAAGAGGGCAAGGCGCATCGGGAGTTGGACCTAAGCCTCGATACAGAGGCGGCTGCCATCCTATTCATCGGGACGATTCAGGGGCTGGTGATGCAATCGCTCCTGGCCGGTGATGTGGGACACATTCTCCAGGATGCCCCGAGGGTCTTTGCTATCTATCATCGTGGTATAAGGAGAACGCAATGAAACGATTCCCTGTACAAAGGCGCACCCTGGTCCTGTTGGTGGTGCTTTTACCCCTGCTTGCCCTCTTTGTCTATGTGGCCCTGCGTTCAGGACCACTGGCACCGATTCCGGTAACAGTAACCAAGGTGGAAAATCAGTCGATCACCCCTGGGCTCTTCGGCATCGGTACGATTGAGGCCAGATACACCTACAAGATTGGCCCCACCTTCGCCGGACGAATCAAAAGCCTGAATGTCCAGGTGGGTGATCACGTCAAGGTCGGGCAGGTGTTAGGTGAGATGGATCCGATTGATCTTGATCAGCGAATTCGTGCTCAGCAAGCCGCATTGAATCGCGCTGAAGCACAGTTGAATGAAGCCCAGACAGGTTTGGCGTACGCGCAAACGCAGGCGCAGCGGTATCAAAAATTACTCGCAGCGCGTTCGACCAGTGAAGAGATCCTTATCACCAAGAAACATGAACAACAGGTAGCCGAGGCCAACCTGAATGCAGTCCGCGCGGAATCAGCTCGTGTTCGGGCTGAATGGGAGGCTTTGCAGGAACAGCGCAAAAGCCTCGTCCTGATCGCACCGGCTGAGGGCCTGGTCGCCGTGCGCAGTGCAGACCCTGGCACCACGATTGTGGCTGGCCAGGCAGTGGTAGAGATAATCGATCCCAAGAGTCTGTGGGTCAATGCACGCTTTGATCAGATTCATGCGTGCGGGCTGGCCGCCGATTTGCCGGCCCAAATCGTCTTACGTTCGCAGGCGGTCGCTACACAGGAGGGTCGAATCGTACGGATGGAACCGGTGGCCGATGCAGTGACTGAGGAAACGCTTGCCAAGGTTGGGTTCGACCAGCTCTCTCAACCGCTGCCGACAGTCGGCGAGCTAGCCGAGGTAACCGTGGCCTTGCCTGCGCTGCCGCCAGGGCCGGTCATCCCTAATGCAGCCATTCAGCGCATTCATGGCAAGGTGGGCGTCTGGCAGGTTATCAAGGGCGACCTGCGCTTCACGCCGGTCACCTTGGGTGTTGCTGATTTGGATGGTCGTGTGCAGGTGCAGGAGGGGCTTAAAATCGATGACCGCATAGTGGTGTATAGCGCACGAATCTTGAACCTAAGGAGCCGTATTCATGTGGTTGATCAGCTGCAAGGAGTGAAACCATGATCAGTTTAGCAGGCCGCGACATCATGCACTCTCTGGGCAAATTCGTCTTTACCGGCATGGGACTTGGTCTGCTGATCGGGGTAACGCTGTCTATGGCGGGCATTTACCGTGGTCTGGTCGATGATGGCAAGGCCTTGCTCGATAACAGCGGCGCCGACCTCTGGGTCGTGCAGCAGGACACCCTCGGGCCCTACGCGGAGTCCTCGAGCATCTACGATACTGCCTGGCGAGGCATCCGCAGTATGTCGGGGGTCGCGAGGGCGTCGAATGTCACCTATTTCACCATGCAGGTGCGGCAAGGAGAACGCGACGTCCGGGCAATGGTCACCGGCATCGCCGCAGGTGAACCCGGCACTCCCGGTTGGCCCCCGTATCTCGTTGCCGGCCGGCAAATCACCCGTGGTCATTACGAGGCTGTAGCTGACATCGCAGCCGGGTTCAAAATCAACGACCGCATCCAGATCCGCCGCAATCTCTATACTGTGGTTGGACTGACGCGTCGAATGGTCTCCTCCGGCGGTGATCCGATGGTGTTTATTCCGGTCAAGGATGCCCAGGAAGCGCAGTTCCTCAAGGATAACGACGCCATCTGGCAGCAGCGCCATCGCACCACCGAAAATCCTGCGTTCAACCGACCGCAGGTTCCAGGCCTTTTGGAGGCGGTCATCGCCTCACAAAGCACCAACCCCTACGTCAACGCCGTTCTGGTGCAGGTCGCAGCAGGCCATGATCCTGAGGAAGTGGCGGCGTCAATCCGTCGCTGGAAACGTCTGACTGTCTACACCCGAAGCCAGATGGAGACGATCTTAATCGGTAAATTGATCGCCACCTCGGCAAAACAGATCGGGATGTTTTTGGTGATCCTTTCAATCGTCAGTGCGGCCATTGTCGCCTTCATTATCTACACCCTGACGCTTGGAAAAATCCGCGAGATTGCGGTCCTTAAACTAATCGGCACCAAAAATCACACGATTGTCGGGTTGATTATGCAACAAGCCATCGCCTTGGGGGTAATCGGGTTTGTTGTGGGCAAGATTACAGCTACCTTGGTGATGGCGCCGATTTTCCCCAAATATGTACTGTTGGAGCCGATCGACTCTGTTGCTGGGTTCGGTGCTGTCGTGGTGATCTGCATGATATCGAGCATTGTCGCTATTCGTGCTGCAATGAAGGTCGATCCGGCCGAGGCCATTGGGGGGTGACATGACGGGCAAAGGTATTCATGTAGAAGGTCTAAAAAAACGCTATGGCAGTGGAGATACCGCCGTCGATGCCTTGAAGGGCGTGGATATGCAGGTTGCTCCGGGCGAGGTGGTCGGCTTGGTCGGCCCTTCAGGTTCAGGCAAGACCACCTTGCTGAAGTGCCTGGGTGCGGTGATCGAGCCGACAGCCGGGAGGATGACCCTTGGTGACGAGACAATTTATGATAACGGTTGGCTGGTCAAGGACCTGCGCGCCCTGCGTCGTGACAAAATCGGTTTTATTTTTCAAGCGCCGTATCTCATTCCCTTCCTAGATGTTACCGACAACGTCGCCTTGCTTCCCATGCTCGCAGGGAGGCCTAACGATGAGGCCCGCAACCGGGCTCTTGAACTTTTCAAAGCCCTTGATGTGGAGCATCGTGCCAGAGCCATGCCATCGCAACTTTCCGGCGGAGAACAGCAACGAGTGGCTATCGCCAGAGGCCTGATCAATCGCCCGCCGGTGATTCTGGCCGATGAACCCACTGCCCCGCTCGACAGCGAACGAGCCCTGGCAGTGATTCGCATCCTGAACAACATGGCACAAAAATTCGAAACCGCGATCATCGTTGTCACCCACGACGAAAAAATCATCCCGACGTTCAAGCGTATCTACCACATCCGGGATGGCGTAACATACGAGGAAGCCGGCGAGGGGCGGACCATTGAGTAAAAAGAAGGTTGAACGGAGAAACGCCGATGAGACACGTTAGCACGTATGCATTCATGGCCGCAGTGTTTGCGGCCACCCTGTTGGCAGGATGCGCCGTTGGCCCTGATTTTAATCGACCCGCCGGACCGGATGTGGCGGGCTACACTGCAACTCCCGTGGCTGCACACACTGCCGCTGCTTCCACAACTCTGGGAGAATCACAGCGTTTTGTTGAAGGAGGGTTGGTTAAACCGCAATGGTGGAGCGAGCTTGGTTCACGCCAACTCGACAAGCTGATTGCGGAGGCACTGCAGGCCAGCCCCACCCTCGCTGCGGCTGGGGCAACTCTGCGCCAGGCGCAAGAGGTGTATGCGGCACGGGCCGGATCAACCCTGTATCCCCAGGTTAATGCCAATCTCAGCAGCCAGAGCCAGCGGTTCAGCCCCAGTGCATCAGGGCAGACCGGGGATGCACGGGACTTCAATCTTTATAATGCCGGATTGAGCATGCATTACACCTTTGATTTAGCTGGCGGTACCAGCCGTGATCTTGAATCCCTGGCCGCCAAGGTCGACTATCAGCGTTTCAAACTCGAAGGGGCAAAGCTGACGCTAGCGACCAGTATTGTGACTACAGCGATTACCAGGGCCAATCTGACTGCACAGATTCAGGCGATGGAGGCCATCCTTGGTTCTCAAGAAAAACAACTGGGAGTAACCCAGGAGCGGGTGCGTCTCGGTCAAGCTATCCCTGATGATGTGCTCGCTCTGCAAACTCAAGTGGAACAGACCCGCGCCTCCATTCCTCTCCTGCGCAATCAGCTTCAGCAAAACGAACACCTGCTGGCCGTGCTCGCCGGACAGGCACCTGGAGCGGGAGGCCTGCCATTCATCTCCTTGCAAGAATTCACACTTCCCGTCGATCTGCCACTTGCCGTGCCCTCGGAGTTGGTACGGAATCGACCAGACATTCAGGCTGCCGAGGCCATGCTGCACGCTGCAAATGCGGATTACGGTGTGGCAATCGCTAAATTGTATCCTCAGCTTAACCTCAGTGCGAATCTTGGTGTTCAGGCCTTGACAGTCGATCACCTGTTCGGGCCCGGTTCAACAATTTGGAGCATGGTAGGGCAACTGACACAGCCCCTGTTCAATCCAGGACTGCCTGCAGAAAAACGTGCAGCACTGGCGGCATTCGACGCGGCGGCGGCAAATTATCGATCCGTCGTGCTTGAGTCTCTGCGCAATGTGGCCGATGTCTTGCGCGCCTTGGATAACGACGCACAGCGACTGGCCGCTCTGTCTGCCGCCGATGCTGCAGCGCAGGGTTCTCTGGAATCTATGCAACGTCGGTATACCCTGGGCGCAGCTAACTATGTCCAACTTCTCATAGCGCAACAGCAGTTTCAGCAGACGCGAAGCAATCTGATCGATGCCCAGGCACGACGCCTTGTTGATAGCGCGGCATTTTATCAAGCCATGGGCGGCGGAAGAGTATATGCCGATAAAGCGATCACGGCAGTAAACTAGAGACGAGAACTACGTACCTGTTTCTCAGCAGTTACTTTTCCAAGAATCTGAGTTCATCGAGTTTAAAAAACACAAGATTTGATTTGAATCAATGTTTTCGATGATTATATCGAGCAGTATACACTACGATTGAGGTTTCTATGATGGAGGCCAAGATGCTTGTGTGGTGAATACGAGGTTCGATTTGTCCTCCAATGCAACAACATACAGTTCAGAATCAAAAAAAGGAGAACCAGCTATGAGTTTTACCGTTAAAAACAACATTCAATGGGTTGGAAAGATTGACTGGGAATTACGGAAATTTCACGGCGATGAGTATTCCACCCACAAAGGCTCTTCCTATAACTCGTATCTGCTCAAGGAGGAAAAAGTCGCCCTCATTGATACAGTCTGGGGACCCTTTGCTCAAGAGTTTGTCGCTAATCTGAAAAAAGAAATCGATTTGAACAAAATCGACTATGTCATCGCCAGTCATGCCGAGAATGATCACAGCGGCGGACTACCAGAATTAATGCGACAGATCCCCGATGTTCCCATCTACTGCACCCGGAGCGGGGTGAAATCGCTTCAAGGGCTTTATCATCAGAATTGGAATTTCCAGATTGTAAAAACGGGCGATAAGCTCAGCCTCGGCTCTAAAGAACTGGTCTTTATCGAAGCCCCTATGCTCCACTGGCCGGATAGTATGTTCACCTATCTGACGGAAGATGCGGTGCTGTTCAGCAACGACGCTTTTGGTCAACACTACGCCTCTGAGTTTATGTTCAATGATCTCGTTAACCAGGAAGAGCTGTTTCATGAATGCACCAAATACTACGCAAATATTCTGACCCCGTTTAGTCCGTTGGTGATTAAAAAAATTAAAGAGATCCTCGGATTCAATTTGCCGCTGGATATGATTTGCACCAGTCATGGCGTCATTTGGCGTGATAACCCCGGTCAGATTGTCGAAAAATACCTCCAATGGGCCGACAGTTATAAAGAAGATCAAATCACCATTCTTTACGACACGATGTGGAATAGCACCCGGGTTATGGCTGAGCAGATTGCGGCCGGAATACGGGAAGCCGATCCTCAGGTGACCGTGAAACTGTTCAACCTGGCAAAAACTGATAAAAACGATGCCATTACTGAGATTTTTAAATCCAAGGCCATTCTGCTGGGATCCCCGACCATCAACAACGGTATTTTGGTTGCAGTGGCCGCCCTGTTGGAGGAGATAAAAGGTTTGAAGTTTAAGCATAAAAAAGCAGGGGCGTTTGGCAGTTATGGCTGGAGTGGCGAATCCGTCAAACTGCTGTCGGAAAAACTATCGGACTCCGGTTTTGAGGTAGTTGACCAGGGGTTACGCATAACCTGGTCTCCCGATCCGGAGCAGATTAACCGCTGCCGAGAATACGGCCGAGCCTTTGTTGCCAGCCTGTAAAATTCAGCAATGATGTCAATATGTAGAAGAAGTTATCCTGTTAATACATTGGAGGGCAGCTATGAAGGTTATACAACTCGAAGAAACGAATGCGTTCACGCCTGGGGCAATGAAGCGGTTTTTTCTCGTGGAAGACTCCGAGTTTTTCAAGATCGCCAATTTTAATCTGGATGCTGGAGTGACTTTTCCAATCCATTCCCATGATCTCGATGGTGACTTGTCCATCCAGGTTCTCGAAGGGGAAGGGTTTTTCCTTGGCGAAGGGGGGACGGAAGTACCGGCAAAGGCTGGTGACATCCTGATTTCACAAATACGGGAACCCCATGGGGTACGTGCGGCATCGAAAATGCGAATTCTGGTAACGATTGCACCTCCGATCTGATCGCGCAAAAAGATACATTTTTTTCCTAGAGGATTTTTTGAGAAGCTCAGAGGTCTCCGTCGATCGGGTAGTCATCCAACTCAATAAATACGCTGATGTCAGCAAAGGAGAAGAGCGGAGTGGATATGGCAAATAATACACAAGAAAATCCCTTGTCGCCCTGGTGGCGGCATGCGGTCATTCTCGTTATGATTTTCGGCTTCTCGGTGCTCAGTATCCTGACTGTTCAGACCTACACCAATGCGCCGCCCATTCCTCAAAAGGTTGTGGGCGAAGCCGGCAACGTCTTATTCAGCAAACAGAACATCGACGCAGGGCAGGAAGTTTTCTTAAAGTATGCCCTGATGGAGCACGGCACTTTATGGGGACATGGAGCGTATCTCGGACCCGACTACACCGCCGACTATCTGCACCGAGAGGCTGAGATTGCCAGAAGTTTTCTGGCCCAAAAAAAAATTCGGCCAGCCTTACGCCAACCTCTCCCCTGAGCAAAAGGCGGTTATCTCTCAGGAGTTGATCAAAGAACTCAAGACAAACCGCTACGATGCCGCCACCGGTCAATTGACTTTTTCCCTCGGTGCAGAGGCTGCTTATCTTGAGCTGATTTCCTATTGGACCGATTTCTTCACCAAAGAGCATGGAGCGCCTGGTCTTTCAGCCAATTTTATCAAAGACCCGGAAGAATTGAAAAATCTGACCGCTTACTTTGCCTGGGCGACATGGGCTACGGTGACTAATCGGCCCGGTAAGGATTACACCTACACCAACAACTGGCCCTACGAACCGCTCGTCGGCAATCATCCCTCTAGCCAGGCCTACCTGTGGAGCGCCCTCAGTTTGGTCATGCTTCTTGGCGGGCTCGGTCTTGTCCTGCTCATCTTTGGCAAATTTCACTTTTTAGGCTGGGAAGGTGAAAAAGACGATTTTAATCGGTTGCCACCACCACCTGGTTTGTTGACACTCACGCCCAGTCAATGGGGGACAGGCAAATTCTTCCTCATCGTTGCCCTCCTTTTCCTGTTGCAAACCTTGGTCGGCGGTGGGTTGGCGCATTATCGGGTGGAACCCTACGGTTTTTATGGCCTCAATTTCATCCTGCAACTCTTTCCCTATAATCTCCTGAGAACCTTTCACCTGCAGTTGGTCATATTCTGGATAGCCACTGCCTGGGTAGCAGGGGGGCTGTTCCTCGCCCCATGGGTTGGAGGACATGAGCCGAAAGGGCAAAGGCTTGGTGGCACGCTGCTTTTTGTTGCCCTTCTGATAGTGGTCGTCGGCAGCCTGGGCGGCGAGTACCTCGGTATCAACAACAAACTCGGTACATTATGGTTTTTGCTGGGTAACCAGGGTTCCGAATATCTTGATCTGGGGCGTTTCTGGCAACTTCTTCTTGCGGCGGCTCTGACGTTCTGGCTCTTTCTCATGTTCAGGGCTCTTCGCCCGGCCATTATGAAGGAGGGGAAATCTGACCTGTCAGCGCTCTTTCTCTACGCAGCGGTGGCCATTCCCCTCTTCTACATCCCGGCACTTTTCTATGGACCCCGCAGCAATTTCGCCGTTATCGATAACTGGCGTTTCTGGATCATCCATCTCTGGGTCGAAGGATTCTTCGAGCTGTTCGCTACCGTGCTGGTGGCCATCATGTTTCGTTCCATGGGTATTGTCAGTACACGTACGGCTACTCGGCTTGTCTATCTGGACGCTATTCTTTTTCTCATCGGAGGCATCGTCGGTACGGGGCATCACTGGTACTTCACAGGTCAGGGGGTGTTGAACATGGGGCTCGCTTCGTGTTTCTCAGCGCTTGAAGTCGTTCCACTTACCCTCCTTACATTGGACGCGTCCGGATTCATCCAGCTTCGCAAGAAAAACCAACTGGCTGATGGCACCGATATGGCCTCGAAGCAGAAATGGGCCATTTACTTCTTCATTGCAGTGGGTGTCTGGAACTTCGTGGGGGCGGGGATTTTTGGATTCCTTATCAATACTCCCATCGTTTCCTACTTTGAAATGGGGACAACACTTACCGCCAATCACGGCCATGCGGCTATGTTTGGCGTATTCGGCATGCTGGCTCTCGGAGTACTCGTGTTCTGCATGCGGGCCATGCAAAGCGACCAGGTGTGGGCCCAGACCCAAAAGCTCGTCAAGATCGGCTACTGGGGACTCAATATCGGCCTGGCCTTGATGGTAATTCTCGACCTGTTCCCCGCTGGTGTCCTCCAACTCTGGGATGTTCTAGAAAATGGTTACTGGCATGCCCGGAGCCTCCCCTTTATTATGTCGGGAACTTTTCATACGGTAGAGTGGATTCGGATAGTAGGCGACATGGTTTTCCTGGTCTGCGGAGTTTTTCCCATTGTTTTAGCCGCAATACGATCCTTTTTGAAGCGTGACCTCAAGCCTGCCATGGAGTAGTAAGCTTTTTACCGGAAAGAAGCGCACACCTTGCGGCATTCTTCCGGTGTTCCGGTGGGCTCTCTTTGGGGTTTAAAGATATCGGGCACTGAGGAACAAATAAGGTACGTATTTGGGATAGTGGCAGCGTCGTTTGCTTGCGTGGGAATGATGACGATGAGCGCCATTGCTGGAAAACAAGAAAGACAACTAAATAATGAGGAGAAAGCCATGGCACAGCAAGTAGTGATTGATCAGGAAGAATGTTTGGGCTGCGAAGCATGCGTTGAAATCTGCCCGACGGTGTTTTATTTTGACGGTGATGCGGGAAAGGCATTTGTGAAAGACGACGCCAATGCTGACGAGTCATGTGTCGATGAGGCCATTGGGTCGTGCCCGGCAGCGTGTATCAGCAAAGAATGAACGACAACTAGGATCGGTCTTGCCTGGCAGTCTTCCCTTGTTCAGGGGACTGTCAGGCGACATGGATTCTATCGGCGGAACCAGCCAACCGGCCAGACATGGAAGGTATTTCCAGGCTTATGGCCAACACCGCAAGCGCCTTTGTCGAGATATAACACCCAGGCCCAATCGGTTCCGAAAAAGCTGGTGGTCGATGTCCAATAGCTTGCCTGCACTCCTGTAAAAGGATGCTCTTCCGGCAAGGCGGGCAAACAGGCATCGCAATCGACAAGCGATGCCAACTCGTTAATGGTCGGTAGTCGCCAATAGATAGTGTCCCTCTCTCTTTTGGCCTCCCAGTGGGCAATACTCTCAAGGGCCAGTTGCCAGTCCACCGGCGCACTGGTCAAATCAGCGTGTTTGAGCCAGAAAAGGTTGGTCAGATGGTCGTGCACCACATCGTCCATGACCGTAAAACGAGGATCCGGCCAGGGGCTGCCGAGCTGCAAGCCACCATCCTGTTCGGTTGCGGCACACTCGATTATCCTTCCATCCGTAGCAAAACACTGCCGCTGCCCGGTCGCCGGAAGAAGTCCATTACCCGTCCCTCGAACCGGCCAAAAGAGATACTCCTGGTCTTTGCGGCCGTAAAACATCCGGGCGCCTTCGAGGTGTACGGCCCAGGCGTAGACAGGGTTGATGGCAGCTGAGGTCGACGACCAATACCAGCCAAGGAAAAAATTTACAAAAGGGTGCCCAGCTGGCAAGGCAGGGTTTTTCGCCTGATAACTGACCAGGCTGCGCAGTTCATTGCGGTTTGGTAGTCGCCAGTCGCTATAGCCGCCATGTTGCTGCTGGTTCAATTCGGCTATTTGTGCAAAGGCTTCCAGCCAGGTACAGGGGAAACCACCGATGTTCGCATCAATTGTCCAACTCAGCCCAGTGGCATGGTCAACAACAATAGTCCCTTGGACCTCAAAGCGGGGTAGCGGCCAAGGGGCACCTCGAAGGAATTCAGCATCCTGGCCATTCCCCTGACAGTCAATCTCCCGGCCGGTTACATCGTAACAATGGGTCTGGCCAGTGTGCAGGATATGACGCATTGCCTGCCGATACAGTTCATCGGCCATTGTCCTGACTTGCTCCTTTGGTCTTCTGTATCAAGGACAACAGGTATTGTTGCAAGGCAATCGCCTGATTACAGTGAAGGTCACGGGCGGAAAAGAGCAGAACGAGCCTCTTCTCACGCGCCAATTCGAGCAGGAAATTGATTATCTCAGGCTTAGCCTGCAACTCCTCAAAGTAGCGGTGTTTGAATTCATCCCATCTGTTGGGATCGTGACCGAACCATTGACGCAACTGATCGCTGGGAGCAACCTCACGCAGCCAGTGATCCGCCTTGAGTGCTTGCTTGGAGACACCCCGAGGCCAGAGGCGGTCTACCAGCACTCGCACTCCCTCGTTGTTGTCGATGGGGTCATAGACCCGCTTGGTGGTGATAAACGTCATGACTCAACCTCGCCGCTGTCAGTTTCAACGATTGTTCCTATTAAAAACCGTTTCCCCTGTGCTTCTGGGCAATAGCATCGGCTAACCGCTCCAGGGCAGAAAAGGTGGCCTGATCGGGCATGCCTTTGCACAGGACCGGTGCCAACACCTCGACCTTGAGATTGGGGACCATCCCGGCCAAGCCTTTCCACCGTCTTTCCGCACCATCCATAGGAACCGATAATGGAAAGATATTGGGCCTTCGGTCGCAAGGCATTAGCCAGAAATGTGGCATGCGCCACAAGAGGGTGTGGGCCAGCTAGAACGGTTGGAGTACCGACGACGATGGTGGCGGCGTCGACCGGGGCCATGGCCAGTTTGCCGATATCGGTGACCGCAAGGTTGAACAGTTCGACTCGAACGTCTCTCGCGACCAATGATGCTGTTAGATGGTCGACCATCTTTCGAGTGCTGCCGTGCATAGAGACAAAAGGCAGTACCACCAGGTTGTGGGGCGGATGCCCTGTCTGGGATCGTATCGGCATGGTCGCAGTAAGGATAAATGCGGTCGATTCTGTATTTTGGACAGTTAGGCGGACGAGACGTGGAGTGTGCTTTCGCAGACCGCCAGGCGTTCTTTCAAGGCCCTCTCCCGTTGCCAGCGCGATGTCACATCCCGCATGATCGAGGCACACCCCTCGATTTCGCCGCCATCGTTACGCAGCAGTACGATGCTAAACTCCAATGAAAGACGGGTGCCGTCCTTGTGAACACCTGGAGAGCTAAGCATGTCAGAAATGTATTTGGTTTGCCCTGTGGCCATGACCCGGAAATAACCTTCCCAATGGCGGGATCTCAGGTTCTCCGGAATAATCAGATCAAGGGGTTGCCCTACAGCCTCAACGGCGCTGTATCCAAACATTTGCTCCGCCCCGGTATTCCAATAACGAATATGCCCTTGCCGATCAGCAACTAGAATTGCATCGGGGGAACTTTCAATTAATTGCTGGAGCTGTCTATCCATGTCGTTTTCTCCAATTGAACCAATGAGGACTAGAGATCTGCAGCTTTCGGAAAGAGAATGTTGTTCTCTAGGTGGACATGCTTGTGGAGGTCGTCCTCGAACTCCTTGAGTTTTTGGTAGGTAACCATAAAGGTGTTACAGACATCGCCAGGGATCGCATACTCTTTGGAGAGATGACGGATCAAGTGGACTGCGTCACCGATCTCCTCGTGTTCACGATGCAGCCTGAGAAGGGACGCCCGAATAATTTTCCGATCCTTTGCGTCTGGTGTGGTGCCGGATATTTTGGCCGCATCGGCTCGCTTGAGAGCTGGAAAGAAAATCTCTTCTTCTTCCTTCAGATGGGCGGTCATATCGGTGGTTATCTTGTCAAAGATTGCGGCAATTTGGATTACCTCAGGATGACGAGCTCCATGGACGCCGGCGATCTTTCGGGCATAGGCAGCGATTTGCGCATCATTTTCTTTCAGATACGTATGGTGAGTATTGACGATATAGTCGGCTAGAAACGGCAGCGTCCATGATGAATAATTCTGGCTCCGATCAGCAGGTTCACTCTGCACGACCTCCAACTCCCTCGTTATCGTGGCGAGATCGAGTCCTTTTTCAGTGCAGATTGTCGCGAGTGCAACCTTGCCACCGCAGCAAAAATCGATTCCTTTGGTTTCAAAAACTTTGGCGGTCCTGAAATCGGCAGCGACAATCTCACCGATAGTTGTATTTCCTATTGTTGATTGCTGCATACTCGTCACCTTTTGAAAATTATGGAGTACTGGACGTTATACCACTACGACTTGAATTCAGGCCTGTGTTCAATGCGCATGTTTCTTTACGGTACTTTTACCGGCTGGTTCCTGATGGTGAGCAGCGTGCCCTTCGGCATCCTGTTGAAGACGTTCCACGTAGTGAGTGTACTCTACATAGGCTTCTACGTATTTGCGGCCGGCTTCAACGCTCTCGTCCTTATGCTTGTAAAGTTCTACCGCACGGCTGTGCCGTTCATGGACACCTTTTGCAACTGAGTCCGTCACCAGCTTGATCAGTTCTTCAGCCGAATCACTGACAAGCGCCGTATCGGCAGCGACGATGACGGGTTCCACCTCACCGGCAGGTTTAAGACCGGTGAAGGGGGCGCCCTCTCCAGCCCTATGGATCTTCACCAATGTCTCGAAGAAATGGTGTTCGCTTTGTTCTTGATCCTTCGTTCCTTTCTTGGCTGCCACTAAGGCCTGCTTGAAAACCTTTTGCAGTTGGGCCTCATCCTTTGTCTGCACCCATTTGAGTACGGGTGTAATATCTTTTTTCTCCAGCGCAGATCGGGCATCTTTGATAACCGGCCCGTCCAGCGTATCGCAGTGGGCTGCTGCAAATTGCGGGGTGACCAGCAGACCGAACCATACGGCAGCAACTATCATGAATACAACCTGGTTGATTGATTTCATTGCGATTATCTCCTGTGATTAAGTGTTTTCAATCCTTTTAGTTACGTATTGTTTAAAGCGAAATGTAAAGGGAACGTCCTGTTTCCCTTCAGGGCTCCGGAGTGTCCATGCTGGCGCAACCGTGTTGAAATTGGGGGTATGAAAAAAATCTTGCGATTATCCCTTGTATTTTGTGGAGCGAACACCCCTCACCGAATCGTGAGGGGGTGGTAGGCATTGAAACGAACGAAACGAATTATCCGAGGATCGCTTTCAGGTCATCCTCGGGATTAGCGGCGATGGGTTTGATATCAAAAGTGTCAACCAGGAACTGCAGCACCGCCGGGGTAATGAAGGCTGGCAGTGACGGTCCGAGACGGATATCCTTGATGCCGAGATACAACAGGGTCAGGAGCACGGCCACCGCCTTCTGCTCATACCATGAAATGATCATGGACAGCGGCAGGTCGTTGACGCCGCAGTCAAAGGCTTTGGCCAAGGCCACTGCAATCTGGATAGCGGAGTAGGAATCGTTGCACTGACCGACATCGAGCAGACGAGGGATACCTCCAATATCGCCCAGTTTTTGGTCAAAGAAACGGAACTTGCCGCAGGCGAGCGTCAGCACCACACAATCCTTGGGTACCAGTTCGACAAATTTAGTGAAATAATCCCGGCCGGGCTTAGCGCCGTCGCAACCGCCTACCAGGAAAAAATGACGGATCGCTTTCGACTTGACTGCCTCGATTACCTTGTCGGCCACCCCGAGCACGGCATTGCGGCCAAAACCGACCAGTACCGAGTCGTTGTCAATTTCATCGGTGAAGCCGGGCATGGCGAGCGCCATTGCAACCACAGCGGAATAGTCTTTGTTGTTAATGTGTTTTACACCGGGCCAACCCACCAGGCCGTTGGTGAAGACCCGGTCCTTGTAGTCGTCGCGCGGTTTTTGGATGCAGTTGGTGGTGAACAGGATCGGCCCCGGAAAATTGGGAAATTCCTTGTGCTGATTCTGCCAGGCGGTGCCGAAGTGACCATAGAAATGTGGGTATTTCTTCAGCTCCGGATAGCCGTGGCAGGGCAGCATTTCGCCGTGGGTGTAGATGTCGATGCCCTTGCCCTCGGTCTGCTTGAGCAGTAGCTCCAGGTCATGGAGGTCATGGCCGGTGATGAGGATGCATTTGTTCTTGCGATGTCCCAGCGGCACTGAGGTCGGCACCGGATGGCCGTAGGTGCCAGTGTTGGCGGCATCGAGCAACTCCATGGCGCGTAAGTTGATCTCGCCAGCCTTCATGGCTACGGGTACGCACTGCTCCACGGTCAGGCCAGGAACGAGGAGGATGGCCAGCGCCTCGTAACAGAAGGCCGCGATGGCCGGGTCTTTCTGGCCAAGGATGGCGGCGTGATCGGCATAAGCGGCAATGCCTTTGAGGCCGTACAGCAGAGTTTGTTTAAGGGAACGGATATTGACATCGCTATCAAGGTTCTCTATCAGTTTCAGAGCTGCACCCTGAGTCGCAAGATCAGTCACGGAGCCGGTTGGGATAAAGGTGGCTGGGGCCTCAGTGAAATCGGTCTTGCCACCAGAAGCTGCAACTTTGGCCTTCATAACCTCTCGTAGTTCGACCGCTTTATTGATCAGGACCACAAATCGATCCGGATCGAAATCGACATTGGTCAGGGTGGAAAAGATGGCCTCCAAGGCAAAGAGATCGGTGGCATCATCGATAATACCTTTTTTTCGGCCTTCTTGCGCAAAGAGGGCAAGCCCCTGCAGAGCATGAATCAGAAGATCTTGGAGATCGGCGACCTCCTCGTTTTTGCCGCACACTCCGGCGATGTTACAACCTGTTCCCTTGGCTGTCTGTTCACACTGGTTACAAAACATGGCGTTTTCTCCTTGCATTGGTTTTTATGTCGCGCTTGACATTATTTTTGAACAATTAGTTTTTACCTTACTTTATTTGTTGTAAAGGTACTTTGCCTTGGATCAAAAAATATTTTTCCGATTATAAATATTACAATCACTTACGATTATTTTGCCCTATAAGGCGTGTTGAAAAGTGACTTCCAGATACGGCATTCAGCTTCCTACAATCAGCTTTTACATCACTGTTATTTATCTTTCCGGCATAATCGGCCAAAACCGCCGGGAATTGTCCCGGACGACCAGAACGCCCGTCCCTGTTTATAATCAACGAACCATTGCCCGCCCGGCTTCCTGATGGCATCAACAAAGACAAAAGGCTGTTCGTCGGAGAAACAACGGTGCAAATACTGGTCGTTGGCCATTTTCTCGTTTTCCAGTAGCGAAAGGGCTTCTGCCATGGAGGGCAGGCGCCAGTCGGCATAACCGGCAAACTGTTCTTTATTGATCCTTGCCACTTCTCGCTTCATCGAGCGGTTGCTCATGATATCTGTCCCGGCTCGCTGCCACATCAGGCCTGTTGCCTTGTCGGTTACGGTCAATACATCGCCATTGTCAACCAGGGCGTGGGAGAAGGTTCCCTGGGGGTTGCGTTCCTGCTCGACAAAATTATACTGCGATATCAGTTCGACCACATCTTCCTCACTCAGTTCCGCCGGTTCATGGGGCAATTCTACCGTCGTCGGCAAGGAAAGTTCAGTGTACCGCCCCGGAAGACCGGTTTCGTCCAATGACTTGCCCACTGGACTCTCCATCGGAATCACCATTGTGTCGTCGTCGCTTTCGATGATATTGGCGAGCAGCCATTTCTTCAGTTGCTCGTTGATGGGATGGCTCCGTTCAAAAAATGCTACCTTGCCTTGCTCATTGACGCACTGTTGCACCATTTCGGCAGGGGCTAGAATTTCAGCAACCACTCGGGCATGCTTGATTCCCCGTTCCATCAAGCACAATTTGGGTACCTCGTCCCAGGCGTCGATAAAAAAATAGTAGGCGCGCTCTTTATTACTGCGTACTCGTTCCGCTCCCCCCCAACTCTCATAGGTGCCGAAGGTGAACTCCGGGGTCATTTCCCAGTCGATGGCAGGTGCACCTGTTAACAGCAATTTTTTAAATAGACCCATTGAGTCCTCCTTGTATGGGTTTTAGCGTCGCGTTCAAAATTGTTGTTGAACGATTAGCCTGCACCTTACATTCTTTATTGCAATGGGACTTTGACCTAGATCAAAAAGTATTTTTTCCGATGAAAAATGACATGATCACTCACCGCATACTTTGCCTTACAGCCAAAACTCTGGATATCTTCGAGTCTTTGGGATGTTATTTACGAGAAGTGCAACAATAAGCATCACTCCCGCCCCTAAGGCTGCTGGCATCAGGACATAGAAATATCCCAGATTATGCACGCTATCGCCTCCAATCACAGCGATCAGTGCCGTGGCACCTCCTGGTGGGTGAAGTGTCTTAGTGAGATGCATCAACGCAATTGAGGTGGAAACGGCGACAGCTGCTGCTAGCCAGGGTTGGCCACCCAACCATTGCGATGCAGTCACTCCAATGAAAGCGGAAAGAATATGGCCGCCGAGTAAGTTCCTTGGTTGGGCGAGCGGGCTGCGAATTGCGCCATAAATGAGTACGGCCGAGGCACCAAACGAGCCAATAAGCATGAGCAACCCATTTTTATCCACGAGCCTGTAGTGCAAAAGAGCAACGGCAGATATACCGATAAAACTACCAATCCAGGACCAGCATACCTCAACAAAGCTCACTCGAGGAGGACTTTGGCCATTGCCCTTCATCTTCTGCCAGTAATTCATGCACAACCTCCCTCGGGTATGCAATACGATTGCACAAGATCGGTGCGCGTTACGATTCCCACGGGTCGCCCCTCGGGGTCGATGATTGGTAAGCGGTTAATTTGCTTCTCAACGAACAGCGCCGAAATGGCATCCATTGCGATATCCGGTGTCGAAGTGATCGGTGGTGTACTCATGACCTCCCAAACGGCATGATTCCGCAGGGTCATGCCCATGCATCCCTTGTTTGTCAGGCAATGAGCGACGATCTGCATGAAGGAGGCAGGATTGCCAATGCCCATTCTGGCAAGAAAATCCTTTTCCGAAAGCACGCCGACAATTTTTCCGGACTCATCGATCACAGGTGCGCCCGAGAACTGTTTGTCAGCCAAAAACTTTGCGGCTTGCACCAGATCCATGCCTGCTTGCAGACAATGTGCCGGGGTGGTCATTATGTCCCCGGCAGTGCGCGATTCCATGATTCGTTGCATCGCATGGGCATAAGCGATTTGGAACACCTCTTTGAAATCTCCGGGGCTGATATCAATGTATCCTTGGAGTTCCTTCATGGCCGCAATCACGTCTAACTCCGAGATATCAATTGTGGTACAGCATGTTGTTTTGGATTGTGCCATTGATAACTATTCTCCATTTCTATTATTTGCAAAAAATTATTAATATAAATATAGTTCCTAAGATTTATTATTATTTGATCTGAGTCAATTTTATCAACAAATATTGATGGTAGATGTGTATTGTAGCTAGAAATTAAAGTAGTATCTTTTCCCCGAAAATATAGTTAACAAAAAAATAAAACTGGTTGAGTCCGTTGCACGCAGGTTATGGATTGGCTGAAAAAGATGGCGCCAAAGGCGCTTCGATTAGGCAAAACCATCCTTCAGGTATGAAGAGTCTGGATTTTTTGTGGAGCAGTTACGAAAAGAGATGGTTGACGTTCTCAGCGAGGATCAAGCAACTCGACGGCGGGTATGGGAGTCATACCGAATGAATTTACTAAATAGTGCATTGCAAGGTTAGTTTGATGGGTATACTCTCCCTCCTGTGGCCTACCTTAAGTATCATCATGCTGGGCATGCATTTCTATCGGAACGGCAATTCTTTGGCGGTGCTGTTTTGTTTGTTCTTGCTGCTGGTCTTCATGATTCGCCGTCCTTGGGCAGCTCGCCTTTTGCAAATTTGTCTTGCCCTCGGGGCTGCGGAATTGGGTAGGATGACTTTTGTACTGATTCAGGCCAGGGTAGAAGCCGGCGCTCCTTTTCTTCGGTTGACGTTTATTTTGGGGAGTGTAACTTTGTTGACTCTTGCTTCCCTGCTTGTCTTTCGGACCCAGACGGTCAGGTGCTATTTCAAAAATAATATTACCGCGCCTTCAAACGAAAGGGACGATAAGCAACGTGAAGTCTAATTGGACGCGGCAGATCGACAAATCGACCTGGCCGAGACCTAAGAGATGGCACCCAATATAAAAAGTCAGGAAAGTAAGAGTTGGCATCGTAACCACAGGTTGATTGCCAGTGCCTGTAGTTTCTTGCACCTAATCATGGAGTAAGGGGAATATGGGAACAGTTTCTAGTAAACAGCGACCGATAATAGCAGGTGCAATAGTCATCTGTACGGCATTGCTTGGTCTCTTTCTGCTGTTTGGGCCCCCGCAGTTATTGGCCAAGTCGGAATCACCGGCTTTCTGTGCTAGCTGCCATGTAATGAAGCCACAATACACCGCCTATATGCATAACGGCGCGCATCGTCGGTTGCTATGCGTTGAATGTCACCTCCCTAATAATAATCTTGTGACCCATTACATATGGAAAGCCATAGACGGCATGAAAGACGTCCTGGTTTTCAACACGGGCACTGTGCCGGAACGAATCACAATTTCAGACCATGGCGCTGACGTGCTCAAGGCTAACTGCATCCGTTGCCATAACACCCTGGTATCCCAAATGGACACTTCTCGCATCTGTTGGAGTTGCCATCGCCGGATTACCCATACGGGCACTGGTGCATTCTAAACACTGTACTAATTAAACATCACTCAGGAGTATTCGTTTATGAAGAAAAGACTGCTTGCTGTACTCATGACATCAGCGCTGACTGTCGCCATGGTCACCTCCTGTTCCCCTCCCGAGGCCAAGAAGGTCAATATAGCTGATATTCCGGATGGCACTATTGATCCGGCAATCTGGGGTAAGAATTATCCTGAAGAATATGAAGGCTGGAAGGCAACCGCCCTGCCAACACCCGAAGGCAAAAGCAAGTACAAGAAGGGCAATGACGGCGGTAAGGTCTACGATAAGTTGTCAGAATATCCGTTTAACGCCTTACTGTTTAATGGTTGGGGATTTGGCATAGAGTACAATGAGCCCCGCGGCCACTTTAATATGATGCGAGACCAGTCAGAAGTTGACCCCTCACGGGTGAAGGCTGGCGGCTCCTGCCTGAGCTGCAAGACGCCCTATGCCCCGCAACTGGCAGAGAAACATGGTCTTGACTATTTCTCAAAACCTTACAACGAAGCAAAAAATCTTATCCCGGAAGAACACAGGGAACTCGGCGTTGCATGTATAGACTGCCACGACAACAAGGATCTGTCCCTTAAGATTTCACGTGGGTTTACGCTGGGGAAAGCGTTACAAACGCTTGGTGTTGACCAGACAAAACTGACCAACCAGGACAAGCGCACCTTGGTTTGTGCGCAATGCCATGTCAGTTACGTGATCCAAAAAACTGAGGAGATGAAATCAAAGGATGTTTTCTTACCCTGGGAAGGCAGTAAGATGGGCAATATTGCAATCGAGAACATCATTAAGAAAATTCGCAGCGACAAGTCTTATGGTGAATGGACTCAAGCCGTGACTGGCTTCAAATTAGGCTTTATCCGCCACCCTGAATTCGAAATGTTCTCTAACAAGAGCGTTCACTGGATGGCTGGCGTGGCCTGCGCTGACTGTCACATGCCATACACCAAAGTGGGCAGCAAGAAGGTCTCCGACCACCGGATTATGAGCCCGTTTAAAAATGACTTCAAGGCCTGCCAACAATGCCACAGCGAAAAAGCGGAATGGTTGAGGGAACAGGTTCTTACCATTCAGGACCGTGCGGCTTCACAGTTCATCCGTTCCGGGTATGCCGTGGCCACGGTTGCCAAACTGTTCGAGTTGACGCACAAACAGCAGGCTGCAGGTAAGCAGATTGATAAAGCACTCTACGATCAGGCTAAAGATTATTATGAAGAAGGCTTTTATCGTATCCTCTTCTTCGGTGCTGAGAACTCAACCGGCTTTCACAACCCAACCGAGGCGATGCGAATTCTGAGTGATGCCACCATGAATGCTGGCAAAGCAGAAGCCTTGCTGCGTCAGGCCTTGACCAAGGCTGGTGTTGATGTACCTGTAAAAATTGATCTTGAACTTCAAAAATACACAAACAATCGTGGCGCTAAGAAACTTATGTTCAAGCCTGAGCAGGAACTCAAAGATCCTTATGCTGCTCAGAAGTAAGCGGCAGATTGTGTGACAGGGGTGAGCTTGATGAAATTTTTATCATTTTGCTCGATGGTGTAGTTTTATAAAATTCAGAATGTCGAACTGACTGCTTTCTCCTGTGTTTTAGATGGGGATAGTGTCCAAACAGGATGCTATCCCCTTTTTTTATTGATTGAATTCTTGTTTCCGCATGTAGGGGTCGCCGCAGAAAAGGAAATTTAAGCACGGTAAGGCAAAATTAATTACGAAAAAACAACCTGTTATGCTCGACCTTTTCAAACCCATAGCGTGCTGAGCGCGAAATCAGGAACAGCCTGTAATGCTTACATTTATTTATCGTAAACGTACGGTTTTTTCCGAATTATGAATCGACCCCTACTTGATCGCGAAAGCGCTGCTGCCCAGTCTCGGCATCTCGCAGTTAAATATTGCCTACTACGCCAGCCTTGCCAACTATTACACGATCTATGACTTGCGTCGGATCAAGCCTGGCCAGACTTACCTGTATTTGCTGTGCTATGCCTGGCAACGCTATCGGCAACTCTCCGACAACCTGGTCGACGCTTTGGGTTATCACTTGAAGAAGCTCGAAGACGACACCAAGGAGAGAAGGCGATGACGCCGGCGGTCGAGCAGCAACTGGAGTCCCTGCTTCAAGTGGACGAGGGCATGTACCGAATCAGTATACTCAAGCACGAGCCAAAGGATTTTAGTTACGCAGAGCTACGCCGAGAGGTCGAGCGGCGTAAGTTTTTTCAGCAATTGTATGAGTTCAGTCAAACCTTTCTGGCATCTGCTGGCTTATCCAATGAGAGCGTGAAGTACTATGCCTCATTGGTACAGTTCTACACAGTCTACAAGCTGCAACGAATGGCATCGCCGACGGCCCGCTTGTATCTGCTATGTTTTGCCTATCACCGTTTCCGCCAAATCAACGACAATCTGGTTGACGCCTTCATCCATCTCGTCGATCAATACCAGAAACAAGCCAAACTTGCCTCTGAAACGGCAGCAGTAAAAGCCATGACAGAGGCAAGCGCCAACCTGAAGGCGGCAGGCCAGGTCCTGAACCTGTTTCTTGATGATTCGATCACGGATCAAACCCCATTTTCTGAGATCAGGCAGAAAGCGTTCTCTTTGCTTGAACCCGAACAGTTTGCTGTGGTCTCTGATTACATGCGAAACATCGAATTCGACAAGACCGCATTCGAGTGGTCTTATTACGGCACGTTGCAATTCAAATTCAAACTCAACCTGCGCCATTTGTTCTGCGCACTGGACTTCGCTGGCTTGATCGACGATTCGCCGCTGCTGGAAGCCGTGGCTTTCTTGCAGGGGCTCCTACGTCAGGGCAATTCGCCCCGTCAGGCAAAACCAATCGACTTTCCTACAGGAATCCTTACCAAAGTTGTGCAACGGTACATGTGTTTCGCCAGTCGCCTGGCGTAATGTCAATCTGACTGGCAACTTTGACTTCACCACTGGTACTCCGCCGGTCGACATCGAGGCTCTGGCAGCACGCTACGAAAATCCCGATTTCTGGCGTCGCTCTATGCAGGAAGGAGATAAGGATGATTTGTAGAAGAAGCTAATTTTACCTTTTCGAGGGGTTGGGCAATAATAGCCCTATAGCCCTTTTTTGCCTCCAGCAAAAAGGGCTATTCCGGCGTATCCTTTTTTTTAGAGATTCAACCAGGGGTAGTGACCACCAAGCTGTAAAAAACGCCATTCGTCTTTCAATATTATTAGGCCCAGTGGCCACATAACCATCAAAAGTGCCAATTGTTTCATGATACTGTTTTGAAATATGGGCACAGTTTCGCAAAAAATACGCTCAGAGCTTACCCCGTAGCAACACCTCAATTCCCAACTCCAGATCGCTCTTGGTCAAAATCTTGTCGATGGTGCCCTCTTTGAGTTCGTCCGCCAGAGCCAGAATGTTTGTCAAGACCTTGCGCAGTCGTTCAAGCTGATCGAACAGCCGATCAATTTCCTCCCGCTCGTGGGTTGTCGAATCCGTTCGGTACCAACGGTCCAATTGTTCCCGAAATACCCATATAAATTCCAGTTGTTCCGTGTGCAGCTTGATGGATCTCTCCACCGTCGCGTCATCTAGCACATGTGGTTTATCCCGAACCTGTAGGAGCGTAGCGTAGTGCTCCTCGGCATCTGCCAGTTCTCCGTCGATGACCCCGGCGATCGTGGGCAACATGCTAATTGGTTGCCAATTTGGGCTTGCGGCATCAGTCATGGCTTTAACTCCAAAGGCTATTGAAGCGAATTGCCGCAGTGCGGGTGTAATGTGCAGTATGTCGAGGATCGCGGTGGCCGAGATAGTCCTGAATCAGGCGTGAGTCGCATCCTTTGTTTGCCAGATGGAAAGCACAGCTATGACGCAGCATGTGCGGTGTCGTCTTGAATGGCAGCTTGGCCCGTTCGCCGATGATCTGGACTAAGTAGGATACACCCTGCCGCGTGAAATTGGTCCCCCGTTCAGTTATGAAAAGCCATGGGAGTTGGTTCGACCAATTTTTGTCGCGTTCGCGGAGATAGCGTTTAATCGCCCGCAGTTCATCACCGGTCAATGGTTGCTGGGTGGCCAAGCCATTCTTGAGGCGATGGACAAAGACCTGAGCGTCAGCAAAAGATAAAGAGGTGCGTTGGAATGCGCACAGTTCTGACACCCGGAGGCCATGGCGCTGCATAAAAAGACATAGCGCGAAGTCCCTCGCACCATAGCGCCTTGCTTGGCGGCGTTGAGAAATTGCTCGAATTCTGCCTCGGTCAGGAAGTCTGTTCCTCGGTGGTCGAGAGCTGCAAGCTTGGTCATGATCACGCTCTTTACATTTAGCCGGTTGGATATCGTTGTCGATGGAACCGGAGTCAGCATGCCGGACACGCCGGAGAACCAGGAAGTTTGGCCGCAGTCAGCTTCACAGAAACCGGGGTGTGGTTTTCCGACAGCACGTATATGTGCCTGCTTTTCGTTGGAAAGCGGTGCGTTGCTCAGTTACGCTCTTGGCAACAAGAAGAGTAGCGAACTGCCACTGTTTCGCCAACAGTGGCAGACATTCAAGCAAGGAGACATTTTTCTCGGAGACAAAGGGTTTTGCAGTTATTACGACATTGTAAATCTGAAAAAACAGGGCGTTGACAGTGTTGTTACCCTAGCCCGGAGAACGCCGGTTAGCCCAGCAGGCAGCCTCAAAAAACTCGGGCCTTATGACTTGCTGATAACATGGAAGCGACCCGCCAGTAACCAACGCCTATCGTATTCGGAAGAAACGAGGAAGGATCTCCCCTCTGAGCTTGCCTTGAGACAAATCAAAGTTAGGGTGAGATTTCCTGGCTTTAGAACGAAGGGTTTTTATATCGTCACTACGTTGCTTGATGCCCAGGTCTATCCCGCTGAGGAGATCGCTGAGCTTTATTTCAAACGGTGGGATGTTGAGCTGTTTTTTCGCGACATCAAAACGACCATGGGCATGGATATCCTGCGGTGCCAATCTCCAGAAATGATCCGCAAAGAAATCCTGATGTACTTTATCGCCTATAACTGTGTCCGAAAACTGATGTGCGAAGCATCGGGGAAAATTGCCATTGAGGTACGAGTTGTGAGCTTCAAGGGCACAGTGCAGGCCATTCGCAACTGGGAGCCCCATTTAAATCAAGCGAAAATCAGTAAGGTGGAGCGTTTTAAACTGATAAGTGATTTGTATGAAGCGATGACCGACTCACCGATCAGGCAGCGTCCGGGAAGAAGTGAACCGCGATGCCTGAAACGACGACCCAAGAATTTCCAGTTGATGACCGCGCCGAGGCATCAGATGCAAGAGGTGCCGCACCGGGGCAGGTGTCAGGCTGAAATCGCTTAAACTAGCGCCATTCAGGTCAGACTGCGACGCCCCAATTTGTTGGCTCAAGAATAGCACAACATCGATAGGCAAATCCTCAATTGCGGAGGGGAAACGACCCTGATATTGGAAAAACTTGAGCATGACCACGAATCCCATACGGCCATGGTCGGTCCGGCCAGCCACCAAATGTAACTCTTCGGCACTTAAGGACCAATGTTCACGAAGCTCTTCCTTCTGCCAGTGCCACTTCACGTGTGAGTTCCTTATTGCCAATCGTCAAATTAAACAATGTCTCGGGGAAAGGTTGCAATAAACCACTACGTTAGCATGCACTTAATAATATTCAAAGCCAAATGGCGGTTTTTACAGCTTGGTGGTCACTACCCCTACTGGGAGGATATCCTCCGGCTGGCTACGTCGATAAAAATCGGTACTGTTACCGCCTCAGAGATTCTACGTAAACTTGCAGCCTACCCCCGTCAGAACGGATTAGCCCTTGCATTACGTGAGTTGGGCAAGCTGGAGCGTACGCTATTTACACTAGATTGGTTGCAGGATCCGCAATTGCGCCGACGGAGTTATGTCGGGCTTAATAAAGGTGAAGCGAAAAACTCATTGAGCCGGGCAGTATTCTTCCACCGACTCGGCCAAATCCGTGAACGTTCATATGAGAACCAACGCCATCGGGCAGGTGGCTTGAATCTCATTGTAACAGCGATCATCCTGTGGAACACAGTATATTTGGGCCGAGTTGTTGATCATTTACGTTTGCATGATGAATCCCCATCTATCACTGACCTTGCTCATCTCTCGTCACTTGGCTGGGAACATATCAATTTAACAGGAGATTATCACTGGGATACAGAACAACTATTCAGGCTAAATCAGTTCCGGCCACTTCGTGTCAGAGATATTGAAGTGGATTTGGCCGCTTAGCGTACGTAAAATTCCGTTTCGTGTCTTGTCCCCTTCTCGGCGAATGTGCCTTTGCGGCTTCCAGACTTGAGCATTTTTTGTCTTCAATGCACCCATGGAATCTTAACTACTGATCCTACTTTCCAAGTATGCCTTTAGATTTGGGAATGCATTCTTTTTTTCTCCATCTATCCATTCATAAACTTCACCATCCTCTTTCTGTAATATCAATAACCCTTCTATGCCTGTATTTTCCAAAACAATAGAACCTTTTGGGAATGCTTTATTTCTTTGAATTTCTTTTAGCGTGACACTAACGACATTTGCATAACTATCAACATTCAAACCTGTCAATTCTGTAGATCCAAACGATATTTCCCCAAACAGGGATAGATATTCTTTATAATCATCCGCAAATTTTAAATTTAGCTGCCTTTCAGCCTCTTCGATAAGCTCACCAGAGGCTCCTTTCGTTTTGTACAAATTGAATTTTTCTTCAATCACTTTGATTATACTATGCATTTTCATCCCCTGCGTTTGCTCTTGCTTCCCAATGATCTTTTCTTTCATTATTGAACGCAACTCTATCTATTTCAGATTCTTTTTTTGTGTTGTGTAATGCCAAATAATTTTCCTTACCTCTATGTTCATCAGGGGTTAATTCAGCAATAGAGCCGTCATTCTTCTGTCCGATATGATGCAGCTCAATTGTGTCTCCATCTTTATTGATGGGGGAAAGCCCTGCCTCCGCTCTCTCCTTATTGGTACGCCCCACAGAGTCTTTTTGATCCCAGTCAATGTCACTTTTTACAAGAACTTTTTTTCCGTTTATCTCAACTTCTTGAAGTCCAGCATTCTTATATATTTCATATTCTTTCATTGTGCTGATTGCATTAATTACCTCGTCAGACCAATTGGTTTCATCCTTGATCTGCTTTTTTTCTTCATCTGTCAACCCTTCGCTCTCATTATTGGCTGTCTCTTCCGGTTCAGCTTCATTTTGCTCCATGTCGTCAGTTTCTATAAGCTGAGTTGCATTCTGAGCTTTCAAACTCTCCAGGGAACTATTTTCGATAGTCTCCATACAGTCCAAGACTGGTGACTCCCTGATACATTTAATTGCGGTTTCTTTAAAAACTTCGCTTATGGATTCTGTGCCCCTAGTTGCAATCGCTATAAGATGTTCGAGCATGGACGCCCTCCATTTTATTACTTACTTTTTGCGAAATTTTTCTAATCATGTCTTTGTCTACCAATAATAAGAATGAGGAAACTGCACTTTCAACTTCTGCTAGACCAACTGCCGAACTATTTTTATACAAATATCGAATAGTAAGGCTCTCAATAACATCTTCGATGAAATTCTTAGCTGGAAATGGATCCCATAACGTATTCAAACTGTTAATTATTTCAGTTTTCGTTTCTTCGGAAGGTGTTCTTATAACCCTGAGAAGTATTGTCTTTAGGTTGCTGGGAATACGATTGTTTCGACAATACATGCCTTTATTCAGTAGTACCATGACCTGTAAAGTGAAATAATCCGAAAAGAATAAATCATCGATTCGATACTGAACATCTCTTAAAACCAATAACTTTTGCAGTTCATCTTTAGCCATGCTTATTAGCTTGTCCAACTCATCGGATTGTAGCGTTACAAGTGAGTTGAAGAATTTAATTACCAACTCTTTCCCAGCTTTGCCAATGAGGGTATCTAGCTGATAGGCTTGATAGTCGTGTAAAGGTTCACGCGCCAAAGAGGCCATCGACCTTTTAACTTTATCATCACTTATTGCATGGGAATTAACATCGCTCAGAACAGCGCACTCTACCGGACGCCCCATCCCTTCCTTGTGACAAAGTGCATGACCGGTTTTGAGCCTGTTCAGATATAGCGCATCGTAGTCGTCTATACTCAGAGAGCCTGCTAAAAGCCCTTGATCATCTTTTGAGACCAGACGATGAACAATCTTGGTATTGGAGTTTTTGATCACATCAGGGGATATTTTGGAGGGGATTTGTTCAACAACGGCTACTCCCTGGCCCAATGAACGCATTTCGGAAAGAATATTGCAAAACACTTCCACCGCTTTGCCTTTGGGATTGCCCATCATCTCTGTGGTCCGTTCGGTTTCAACATTTTTTAGTAATCGATGGGCTTCTTCAATAACCATAAAATGCCGCAAGCCTTTATTGCCCATTCCGGGGTTTACCGCCGGATTTTCTTTTTGCCGATATTCGCTGATGAGTACCAGAATCAACCCTACAAAAAACGCCTTATCGTCATCGTCTGCCAGATTCTCCATCTCCAGAATAGTATTTTGCGACAACAGTTGTTTGATGGAAAAGAAATCATGTGTATTGAACATCAATCCTTTCGCTCCGACGCACAGACTCTCAAGACGCACTATGATGGCGGTGCGGATATTGTCCCTTAACTCCCCCTTGTAATCGAGTTCCTTTTTGATGTAGCGATCAATCTCATCTTTCAGGTCGGTCAATGTCGGAAAACAGTAAAAATGTTCTTCGAATTGATATTGCTCTCCATCATAACCGCCCTTACTATCGACAAAATTGGGATGCGTACCCAAAGTCAAATTCCACCCTTTTTTGATGTAAATAGCATGAAGGCATTTCTCGACAATACTGGGCATGGGACCATAAAGAGAAAAACTGGCATTGAAGATTGCTTTCAAATAATCAATATGCACCTGAAGATGAACGCCCTCTTGAATGTAAAAAGGGTTGAAGCGAATCGGGCTGACCGTTGCATCTCCGATGGTAAATATATTCAATTTTTCTGGCTCCTCGTCATTTGGTGTGGATTTGATGTATAAAACGATCAAATCCACACCAAATGACGAGGGAAACCATGAATAGTAAAGATATCATAACGTTAGGGCTCAGACTGCAGGCTCCATGGGAAATC
>Ga0209639_1001032_pt1 | contig 31889 bp, 32 predicted proteins | sample EPASupsiteHSE605_FD_187268 | JGI IMG/M metagenome (GOLD analysis project Ga0209639, IMG submission 187268) | Bioremediated contaminated groundwater from EPA Superfund site, New Mexico - Sample HSE6-05 (SPAdes) (version 2) | ecosystem: Environmental > Aquatic > Deep subsurface > Groundwater >... | reverse complement strand
CTTTGATAGCGACGACTCCGAAGCGGTGATGAAAAAAGTGCTTAAGGAGATGGGTATTGATCCAAAGGAATCAAAACCCGGAATGTTTTTGGCTGTGATTAGTAGAATGAAGAATGATTTGGTGAGCGTGACCGAAGCAGAAACTAAAGCGAGTGATTATTTTCGCCGATTAGTGGTGAAGATATGGAAAGCCTATCAGGACAAACTGAAGAAAAATAATGCGGTAGATTTTGATGATCTATTGGTTAAGGCTGTAGAACTTTTGAAAATCAACCGGATCAGAGAAGAGATAAATGAAAAACTGGAATGGATTTTGGTAGATGAGTATCAAGACACCAACAGAGCACAGTTTGAGATAACCAGACTACTGGCGGGAAAAAAACAAAATATTACGGCTGTGGGGGACGCTGCCCAGGCGATTTATTCTTTCCGCGGAGCTGATTACCGAAACCTGGTTTTGTTTAAGACAGAGTATCCAAAGGCAGCAATGGTAAGTCTACCGATGAACTATCGAAGTACTCAAAATATTCTGGATACCGCCTATGGGGTGATCAGTCATAACACTACGCACCCCACTTTACATTTGGAAACAGTAGAGGGATCGGGTGAGATGGTGAATTTTTTTGAGGCGGGAGACGAACGGGATGAGGCAAAATATATCGTAGAACAAGGGCGAAAAACAGCGGAAGAAGATGGCGCCGTAGCAATACTTTACCGAACAAATGCTCAGTCACGTGCCTTTGAGGACGAGTTGATGCGACGAGATATTCCCTACAAACTAGTGGGTGGTTTACGATTTTATAACCGAGCCGAAATTAAAGATCTAGTTGCCTATTTACGGGTACTGAATAATCCGAAAGAAGAAATTAGTCGAATAAGAATTGAAAAACTAGGGAAAAGAAGAGCCGAGGTTTTTGATAAATGGCTTGAGCAAAAAACAGATGATGAGAAACAAGAAAATCCGGGAAGGCTCTTGGAGGAGATTATTAATGTCGTTGGTTTCTTGGAAAGATTTGACGAACGGGATGAGGACGATGCGGCACGAATTGAAAACATCAATGAACTCTTGGCCGTGGCGTCGGACTACAAAAGTGTGGAGAAATTTTTGGAGAGTGCGGCCTTGTCTGAGTCGGAGATTAAACAACATAAATCAAACGCGAAAATTACGCTGATGACAGTGCATGCCGCTAAGGGACTGGAGTTTGAAAACGTGTTTGTGGTGGGACTAGAAGAAGGATTATTCCCCCATTCACGATCGATGCTTTCCGGAGAGAAAGAGGAAATTGAAGAGGAGCGACGTCTTATTTATGTAGCGATGACACGAGCAAAAAGAAGGCTAACTTTATCTTGGGCACGAAATAGACTAGTTTTTGGTGGGCGCCATTCTTCGATACCGTCAAGATTTTTGTCCGAAGTTCCGGAGCGACTGTTAAAAAAGGTGGGTGGGGTGCGAGAAGTCGAGAGAAAAATGTCTAAACCTTTAGCAGAGATTGATGAGTTTGGAGAGAAGAAAAGAATTATTGTCCAAGACTGGGAGATAGCAGAGGCAACCAAAGATGATTTTGCCGAGATTGATAATTGGTAGATTGGCAAATTGAGACAAAAAAGGCGGTGAGATGATCACCGCCAAGGAAAAATTACTCCCGATCTACGAAAAGATATTTCCAGAATTTCTTAAGAAAATTCCAGAATGAAAGGCAAAAGTTGTTAATTATCAAGCCATTTTTTGTAAGTAGGTCTTCCAGCTCAGAGTCTCTCAAGGTGCCTCCTCAGGATTTGGATTGAATTGGGCTGATTATAAAGGTTGGGGTATATTATTGTCAAAAAAACAGGATAAAATAGAGAAGTGATTAAAGGAATTTCCGAAATTGATAGACGAAATTTTGACAAAGTGGCAAAACATCCGTTGCAGTCGTGGGCGTGGGGTGAGTTCCGTAAAAAAACCGGTGTGGGTTTGTCTCGGTTTGGTTTTGGGGAAAAAAGTATTGAGGATGTTTTTCAAATTACTTGGCACCGTATCCCGTATACCAAGTTTTGTATTGGATATTGTCCAAAATCGATAATCCCAAACAAGGAAGAAGTAACGATGATAAAAGCCGAGGCAGAAAAAAGAGGCGCCATTTTTGTCAAGTTTGAACCAAATGAAAAAATAAATACGGAGACGGAAAAGAAAATAATTGCATTGGAAAAAGAATTTAACTTCGTAAAAGGTAAACCTCTTTTTACCAAGTATACTTTTCAACTGGATATTTCCAAAAGCGAGGAGGAACTTTTGAAAAATATGCACCAGAAGACGAGATATAATTTGCGTTTGGCAGAAAAAAGGGGGGTGGAAATAATTGAGGATAGCAGCGAAGTGGGTTTTGAAGATTATTGGAAACTAATGGAGGAGACTACTAAACGACAGGGTTTTTTTGCCCACGGAAAGGAGTATCACTGCAAGATGTGGCAGACGATGACCGAGTCGGGAATGGGCCACCTTTTTAAGGCAGTTTATGAAGGAAAAACACTAACAGCGTGGATGGTTTTTATATTGAATGACACAATTTATTATCCTTACGGTGCTTCGAGTAATGAGAATCGAGAAGTAATGGCGAGTAATTTGATGATGTGGGAAGTAATCCGCTATGGCAAGAAACAGGGTTGCCGTTTATTTGATATGTGGGGTAGTCTGGGACCGACACCAGATATAAAGGATCCATGGTACGGATTTCATAAGTTTAAACAGGGATATGGTGCGGAGTTGGTCGAGTTTTTGGGAAGTTTTGATTTGGTAGTTAAACCAACCTTGTATAAGCTTTATGGACTGACGGATAGGTTGCGATGGGTGGGACTAAAGTTACTGGCAGGGCTGAGAAAATAATGGAGGATATTCGCCAAAATAAAGGGTGGGAGGGACATCTAAAACATCGTGGTTGGAAAACGGTGCAAGTAAAAGCTTCGGACGGGAGACATACGATGCAGGCTTTTGTTTTACGTCTAGGTTGGTGGCCTTTTTCGATGATGAAAATCCAAAGGTCTAACTATGATCCAGATTTTGAGGAGTTGAAGAGGCTTAAAAGAAAGTATTGGGTGGCAAACTCAATTATTGAACCACAAAGAGTGCAAAATCCGGAGGCTTTTAGACGAGCAGGTTATTATTTGACTCGTTTTCCATACTTGGCGATGAGCTCGTATATCAATGATTTAACCAAAAGTGAAAAGGAATTGTGGGGTGGTCTGTCGAATAATGCCAAAAGATTAATCGACAAAAACGCGAGAATAATTATTGAAGAGGCCGAACCAAAAAAATTTTGTGAGTTGTGGAAAAAATCGTCAAAGATTTGGATTATGAAACCTGATGAGGTTGAAAATTTGATAAAAAGTTTTAAGGGAAAGGTAAGGTTGGTGATGAGCCGAATGGGTGACGAATATCATTCCGGATTGATGATTGTTTATTCCAGAGATACCGCTAACTATTACATGACTTGGACAAGTGAGGCCGGAAGAAAGTCCGGGGCACACTACAAACTAGTCTGGAACGAAATGCTTCGAGCAAAAAAGATGGGGCTGAAGTACTGGGATTTTGAAGGAGTATTTGACCCGCGCTGGCCACAAAAAAGGTGGAAGGGTTTCACCGAATTTAAGAGGAGGTTTGGAGGAAGATTGGTTCAATTTCCAGGAGGATTCTTTCGTTGGCTTTGAGATTTTGGGTTAAAAGAGAGATTTTTGTTTGGGAAGTAATTCAAAATTAACTAGGTGGTCTGGTACCTCGACAACTTTTATTTTAGCTGTATGGCCGGAAATGAGGGCAATTTGAGAGGGAGAAATGGAAAAGTATTTGGATAAAGACTTGATAATGGCGTCGTTGGCTCTGCCATCGATGGGAGGTTCTTTGATTGAAACGGCGTAGGTGGTCGGGTCGATTTGAACCACTTTTTCTTGTTTCTTTTTTGGTTTAGCAACGATGGTGAGGTGCATGTTACCAGTTGATGGGTGATTGACCATGGGCTATTAAATACTCGTTGGTTTTACTGAAGGGTTGGCTACCAAAGAAACCGTTGTGGGCAGAAAGAGGTGAGGGATGGGCAGATTTAATAACCAGATGTTTTTGCGTGTCAATGAAAGAACCCTTTCTTTGGGCGTAGTTGCCCCAGAGAATAAAGACAAGATTTTCTTTTGATTCGGCGAGTTGATGGATGATGGCATCGGTAAACTGTTCCCAACCTTTGTTTTGGTGACTACCGGCCTGGTGAGCTCTTACCGTGAGGGTGGCATTAAGAAGTAAAACTCCCTCCTTAACCCAACGTTCCAGATTGCCAGAAGGAGAAGGACTTTTGTCTACGTCGGCTTTTAGTTCTTTGTAAATATTTTGTAAAGAGGGAGGAAGAGCAGTGCCGTCAGGGACAGAAAAAGAAAGTCCGTGCGCTTGGCCTTCGCCGTGATACGGATCTTGGCCGAGAATAATAACCTTAACCTTGTCGACAGGGAGACTGTCGAGAGCATTGAAAATAAATTTGGCGGGAGGATAGACGGTGTGGTTTTTGTATTCGTCGTGAACAAACTCACTTAATGATTTGAAGTACGGTTTATCAAACTCGTCTTTGAGTAGTTCTTTCCAACTTTTTTCTAAACGTACAGCCATTAGTATTCGGTCGGGATGTTGGCTGGCATGGTGGGGATGTTTTTCATTACCTCCGAGAGGTCAGTAAAATTAACATCGGTTGGAACGGTGAATTTACTGTTATCAACTATCCAGGGAGAACATTTGACGTTTACTTTTTCGTCAAAGTTGACAGCTCCTTTTGCCGTGTTATCTTTGGTTTCGGTTGTTCCTTCCGATTCGGTGATTTTCAGTTTCATACCTTGGTCCTTTTTCTGTGGGTTCCATGTATACATATATGTGCCATCCGAAACCATACTCATATTGACGCTGGGCATTTCTTTGTCGGTGCTAGTAACAATTACTTCTTGAGCCATTTTTTTGCCGGAGATGTAGATAGTACCTTGGGTATCGGTTTTTGTACCGTCTGTTTCGTCGACAGCTGAAGTGGAGACAGTACACTTTTGGTTTTGACCCATGGCAAGAAGATCGCGTAAGGAAGATGATTGTGACTGTTCGGTTGGGGTGGTTTTGTCTTCACCGGCTTGGTTTTCGGTTCCAGTTGGAGTCTTGACAGTACAAGCGGAGAGAAAAACGGCGGAGATGATAACAAGAGAAAAACGAATTTTGTTAATCATATATTCGTAGTATACCAATTACTGTCAAGAGTTTTCCAAACTTTTCCAGAGATACAAACAGGCAAGCGAACGGTAGGGACTCCAGATTTGAGAAATGGCTTCAATTTTAATTTTATCTTCCCTATCCACTCCATAGAGTTTGGCAACGGCGGCACGAAGCCCAAGGTCTCCAAGGGAAAATGTGTCTTGTCGACCAAGCGAAAAAATAAGGAACATCTCGGCTGTCCAACGACCAATACCTTTGACTGTAGTGAGAGAAGAAATTACTGCTTCGTCCGAAAGAAGATGCAGATTTTCCAAAACCAGTTTGTTGGAAACGATTTCTTCGGCAAGGGACTTGAGATATGAGGTCTTTTGGCGAGATAATCCGCAAGAGCGAAGGGTCTCATCACTAAGTTTTAATATTTCTTCGGGGCGGGGAGTTTTTTCTTTGGGAAACAATGTAAGGAAGCGATCAAAGATGGTTGCGGCGGCTTTATTGGAGAGCTGTTGACTAATGATGGCTTCAAGGAGGTCACGAAAGAGATTGGTGGATTTTTTGGGTGAGGAGACAACGTATCTGTCGATGACTTTTCTGAGAATCTTATCCTTTTTGAGGTGGGTGATGGCTTTGGCGTAGTCCATATGATGCAATAAATAAACCCTACCTGAAATAGAATATCAAAAATATTTCTGTCTTAATCTTTTTGCTTCTGCACCTTGAAATGAGTTTAATTCCTGGAAAGCCTCGATATTTTCTAAAACTGTAGTGAAATATATTTGATATTCATCACTTACGTCCTCATCACTACTAATTCTGGCTTTTTTAAGCCAATCAGTTATCGCTGCCTTTTCCTCGGCAGTCACTCTAACCCATCCGGAGTCAAGGTTTCTAAGAAACACCTCTTTCAGTTTTTCCTTATCTTCTTTTGATATGGATTGAAATCCTTCCAAAGAGCTTATTAGTTCTCTCTGCTTTTCAGCATTTTTTAATTTATCTGTTTCATACTGATCCAAAAAAATTTTGTGGATTTCGGGAATTTCTTGAGAACAAGTATCAAACCACAGTTTGGCTACCAAACTGTCTTCCCTTTCTAACCCAAGTCTCATCATGTATGAGATATATGGCTTCCAGTACTCGGTAAAGTTCTTCTCTATCTCCGAAGTTTTGGAGGCTCTAATATTTTTTTTTGATTCAGGCAAGGTGAACATTTGTGATATGTAGGCATATGCCGATTCTGGTGGAAATCCAAAATATTCACATTTTATAATCTCCAGTATAGGAGATTTAATCATAAATATTTTCTGCATTATTTCCATCTTTTCCTTGTCTTTGGAAATATAGAGTAAATCCTTACCGGAAGAATCTTTTTGATGACTTACACCTGCCTCCTTGCACCATTGAATTAATTGTTCGGATGATTGGCTATCTTTGGAAAAGTCTATTACCGATACTGGCTTGATCTTGCGATAGGTAAGCCAGGTAAAACATAGGTTAAGATACTCTCCATCATAGGGTATACTTTGTAGTTTCTCGGCCAAGATTTTGTCTGTGTCAATCATATCCATATTTATTCTTATTTTATCCTATTAAATATAAAAACACGGACCGAAGTCCGTGTCTCGCTTGCTAGTACTCGCCACAATTTTTGCAGGTGTCCCGATTGTCCGGATTAACGGTCCCACAACGAGAGCAGGTCCAGCTTCTTGCAATGAGGGTAATAAAGCTAAATAAGCGTCTCATGACTTTTCTCCTTCCTTTTAGGAATGTTGCCCTATAATACATCTATATCGTCATATTGTCAAGGAAAAGTTGGTTCTTGTATACGTGTTAAATGACTTTTCGAATATGTAGTATAATATAGGATATGACATATTTTAATCGAGGTGGAAGTGGAGACAGTAGAAGCCAGTATTACAGCCCAAGAGAAGGCAGTTTCAGCTCAAGAGGCGGAAACGACAGAGGTTCTGAGCGAAAGGAAATGTTTGACGCCGTGTGTGCCAAGTGTGGTTCCAATTGCCAGGTTCCCTTCAAGCCTAATGGTAGAAAAGAAGTTTTCTGCAGTAAATGTTTTGGTGAGATGAATGGCGAAGAGTCACGAGGTGGAAACAGATTTGAAAGTAGAGGAAATGATAGAGTTTTTGGAGACAGAAACCGATTCGACAAACCCATGTTTAGTGCTATCTGTGACGAGTGTGGAGACAACTGCCAGGTTCCTTTTGAACCAAGAAACGGTAAACCGGTACTTTGTAGTGATTGTTTTGCCAAAAAAGATGGTGGAAGAGGTGAGTCCAGATCTTTTGCTCCTTCATCCCGACCGGCTGCCGGAAACATGGACTTGAGTGAACTTAACGCCAAACTGGATAAGATCATCAAGCTTCTAACTCCTACCGAACCGAAGAATATAACGGAGAAGATTCTTGAAACTATTGAGATCAATTCCGGAAAAGAAGTTGCTAAGCCCAAGAAAAAGACCAAAGTAGCTAAGAAGAAAGTTATAAAAGAATAAATTTTAACTAAAATAGAAAACAAAAAGAGGCTCTATAGGAGTCTCTTTTTGTAACGTATCCTAATTATTTTCTCTTGATATTTAGATTAAGAATAAAGAGTATTCCTATTAAGCTTAAATTGATCAGGACACTAATGCCGATAGCTTGCCATAGGGAGTTTAAAATGGTCCAAATATAGGAGTTCGAATCGAGGAAGATTTGGAAGCCAAAATACCAAGCGAGAAGAGCGACAACGAGGGAAATGATAACGAAAGGAAGAGTTTGTTTGATGTCCGGCCAGCTGGGTAAAAAGGAGTTGGCTACCGTGAAGAAGAGATAACCCTCGAGAAGCAGGAGCCAGACATCTCTTGCTGCGAAACTGGTTTGGAGAAGAGAGGCAAGCCAGATGAGAAGAGCCATACCGGAGATGAAGGGGGCGATGCCGACGAGGAAACCTTGAATGGGATTGAGCTTTTGGGTTTGGATGGAACCAAGGACAACGTGGGTAGATTTTTCATCCGATTTGTCTTCAAGATATTCAGGGAAGATTTCTATCTTGCCGGTACGAGCGCCTGTCAGAGCGGCGACCAGGAAATGGGAAATTTCATGAATGAGTGTGCCGGGAAGAAAAATGATGCTCCAAACGATTATGGCGGAGTGCTGATTACCACCAAGATGATGGATGAGGCGGGATAAATCCTGGGTCATTTTCTTTTTGGTGAGGAGGAGACAGAGGAGACTAAGGACAACAAAAAGTAAGGGCATGTATTTATTTTATTCCTCTTCTTCGGATTGAGTGACAGGGAGCCCTTCCGGCCAGCAGTGATTACGGAAGTCACAACGGACACAATGGGTGTAGTCCGTGGTGCGATCGAAGTTTAGAGAGCGGATACTCGCCATCGCTTCTCTAATTACTTTCTTTAGGTCATTGACTTCAGCAGAGGTGATATTAAATCTTTCGCTATGGAATTTATCCCCTTTGTCGGCTTCGATAAATTGAAGTTCGGTTTCAGTAACTTTGTAATCGAAAGAGTGGTCGAGGTCGGCCAAGAGCTGATAGAAAACCAACTGACGTTTGTAATCGCCGTTAGAACTTTTAGTATTGCCTTCGATATCATTTCTCGTTCGGGGTTGACCTGTTTTATAGTCGACAAAACGAACGTGTTTTTCTTTTTCGTTTGTTAAATCAATTCTGTCGGCTTTGCCGGTGAGAGGAATATCGTCGAGAACAATTTGGGAGGTGAGTGATTTACCGAAATTCTTTTCGGTGAAGAGAGCGGGGGTGAAACTATCTTTGTAGTAATCATAGTAAGAGGACAAAACTTTCTGACCTTTTTCCAAGTAGTTTTTGAAGTCCGCTTCGGAGAGAACCTCGCGGCGAAGTGCGGTTTCGAAATCTTTTAGAAAATCTTTTGGCGATTCAACTTTACCGGTATTTTTCAGGTTGATATATAGATACTGTAAGGCAAAGTGGACCGCAGTACCAAAGCTCATAGATGGAGGAGTGGTGCGAGGAATACGATAGAGATTGTCCAACTTAAATTTGTAGTGGCACTCCAGATATTTATTTAGTGCCGTAGGTGAGAGCTTGAAGTCTTTGATGATTTCTTTGAGGTATTCTTTTTCGCCGGAGGCAAGAACTGGGGAGACTGGAATGGCTAGGAGTTTGCCTAAAATTTTGGCGGCGTTTTTTTGGAACTTGCCGACTTTGATTAGTCTGCGCGTTTTTTTGGGAATTTCATCGAGGAACATTGAAGGGAAAATCATCTTGAAAGAGGTAGAGTACTCGGTGGAGCCGGTGAGATAGAGATTCTTTTTGGCACGGGTCATGGCCACATAAAAGACACGACGTTCTTCGGCATTTTTATCTTCCTTGTCGGTGTCTTCCAGGGCCAGGATGCCCGGAGGAAGTTTGATCATTTGTCTTTTGGTGTGATTGCCCCAGTGAGTATCGGCGAAGCGATAGATAAAGACCGTTTTCCATTCCAGACCTTTAGCTTTGTAGACTGTAGTGAGGGTTACCGCATTGTTGTCGCCTATTAGCTCTTGCTCTTCCAACTTCAAGCCATTCTCGTCCATGATTTTGAGATTTTCGACATAGCCGAAAAGATCTAGGCCGGGGAAGGCGGTAGCTTGTTTTTTGACGTCTTCAAAAAGAGTACCAAAACGATTTAATTCCAAGATTGGCTGGGGTAGAGCCAGAATGAAATCCAAAAGTCCCGATTCTTGAAAAATAATTTGAAACATTTCGGGGACGGTATGGGTTACGGCTTGGTGATTCCAAGTAATGAATTGGTGAAAAATATCGATAACTGCCTGGTCTATTTCCGGATGGGCATCAAGTAAAGTGTCCATGAGAGACTCGCGATTTTTGCCGGCGTAGCGAGAAATCTTGAGAATGGATAAGGGATTTAATTTGAAGTAAGGAAAATTGAGAACGATGAACAAGTCGAGATCATTGATTTTGCCCTGAACGGAAATAACTAGCTGAAGAATTTTGAGAAACTGGGAAATGAGTGGAGTGGTGAGAATGTTGACACCGCCCTCGAGACGGAAAGGAAGTCCTTTGGACTTAAACAAATTAACAAGGTTTTCGATATCGGCGTTGTCTTTGGTGATGACGGCAAAGTCGCATGGTTTGGCACCGGCTTTAATTTTTCTTTTGATGGTGCTCGCAATGAACTCGTCTTCGAAAAGGGGTGAGGTAAATTTGGCAACTTTAAGGGGCAGATCTTGAAATTTGACGTTGTGGTAGAGAGGGGGTTCGTTGATTATTCCGGCGGAAGCTTCAAGAAGTGATTGAGTAGAGCGATAGTTTTGATCGAGAACAATTTTGGTGAGGTTGGGAAATCTTTTTTGAAATTCCAAAACATTTTCTTTGCTGGCGCCTTGAAATCTAAAAATACTTTGGTTGGGGTCACCGACAACAAAGACATTGGCTTCTTGACCCCAGAAACTGGAGAGGGCAAAGATGAGCCGGTTTTGAGAGTTGTTGGTATCTTGGTATTCATCACCTAAAATGTACTGGAATTTTTCTTCATAGGCCAGAAGAAAATCGGCATCTTTTTCGAAGGCTTCAACTACCCAGTTGATCATGTCCTCGAAGTCGTAGCGACCGACGTCTTTTAATTTTTGCTGATATTTTTCATAAATGATAACGAGGTCGGTGTTTTTTTCTAGTAATGAGAGTTTTTCTTTGAGAGCCCCTTTGCCCAAGTCCCCTTTTTCAATTTCGAATTCTTCTTTGAGGAGATTAACCAGCTCTTTGTATCTTTCGATGGGATAGCCCTCGCGCTTGAGGTCGGCGATGGCACCAAGAATGTATTTTAAATAATAGGTGGGGTCGTTGGTTGGTTTTAATAGTGGAAAACTGCCTTCTTCCAAAATTTCTTTAATTAATTGAATTTTTTCCAGGTCTGTGGCGATACTTAAACCCTTTGGTCGGCTGAATCTTTCCGGATTTTCGGAGATGATGTCGGAGCAGAAGGAGTGATAGGAGGTGACTTTGACGTAGTAGCCGTCTTTGCCGATGAGCTTTATTAAACGCTCTTTCATTTCGCGAGTGGCGGCGTCGGTATATGTCAAAGCAAGAAGGGACTCGGGGTTGGTGTCGGTTTGTTTGAGAATATTGGCAATGCGGGTGGCAAGAACTTGGGTTTTGCCGGTACCGGGACCGGCAAGAACCAGAACGGGACCTTCGATGGTATCGACTGCTTGGCGTTGGGCTTCGTTTAACTTTTTGTACGCTAGGTCAAATTCCGATGTAGTGGTTGACATATTTTTTCTTTCTCTTGCCCAAGATAATAGCAGTAAAGACAACAAAGTTCGCTAGAAAAATATAGAGAGGGTAGACAAGGAGAATGAAATTCCATTTACCAACAGAGAAGGCGCTAAACAATCCGGCAATAAACGCAATTATCCACGTTATTAACGTTTCGCTTTCTGGATCTTCGTATGATTTTATAATCGTAAGAAATGATCCTATTGCGTCGACAAATATGGTAATAAATAAGGCAAAAGCAGCTTCTTTGGTAAGAAACCAAAGAAAAATGCCAAAAGCTGCAATTGCTAGGGATATTTTGTCACGCTTGGAAAATCCACCCGTTCCAAATCGTAGAGATAACATAGAAACTACAAATACAGCTAGTGTTGAGGCCCCCACCATCCAAAGAGAGTTTGTAGCACCTTTTTCAAGTTGAGAAAAAAAGGCAATTGAGCCAAGTGCGGTCCAGATAAACCAAGATGCTCTTTCCGGTTTGGTGTTTCCTTTGAGAATGTCATAGATATAGGGAATGACAGCGACGACACTTAAAGTTCCGGAAAGATACCCAAAAAATTTTATAGCATCCATTTTGTTATTCTATTTCATTTTTGTCGGAATCTAAACCGGACTTCAAACTGTGTGAAGATTCGAGTTTGTTACCTATCTGGTTCATGGTCTGGGCCGTAGTGTTCATGGAGTTGTAGGCGTTGGTTAAGTGCTTTCCCAAAAGGGTGAAGTTTTCGTTTAGCTTTTCGTAGTCTTTTTGAACGGCTCTTAGGAGGGTAAAGACTTCGGCGGTTTTGCCGGCGATTTTTTGGCCTTCGAGCGAGAGAAGAATAGTTTGAAGATTAGCATAGAGAGTGGTTGGGGAAACAGGAAAGACGCGAGCATCCCGAGAGATGTCCATGATGTCTTGTTCGTTGACTATCTCGTAGTAAACAGACTCGGAGGGAATATACATCAGGGCAAAATCGAGAGTGCCTTCTTCGGGAAGAATGTATTTGCCGGAGATATCCTTGATGTGTTTTTTGACATCCCTTATAAAAGCGGACTTGGCGAGAGTTTTTTCCGACTGGGTTTCGGCTTGATAGATCTTTTGAAAGTTTTCCATGGGGAACTTGGAGTCTATGGGAAGAATACCGGCTTGGGTTTTGATGGCGGCATCGACAATCTGGCCACCCTTGAAGTGGTGTTGGAGAACGTAGCCTGTTTTGGGAAACATCTGAGCGATAAGATCTGTCAGTACTTGCTCGCCGATGTTGCCTCTGAGTTTTGGCGACTTTAGATAGTCTTGGAGGTCTTTCATAGATCTGCTAACTTCGCCAAAAGCGCCGGCTTCTTTTTTAAGATCGCCTATCACCGTAGTTGCTTGATCCAGGCGGGAGAATAGTTCGCGGTAATTTTGTTGGAGTGAGGCAGTCGTGGTTCTGTTGGTGGTGTCGAACGATTGCTGGAGAGACTTGAGCCAAGCGTTGAGGGTAGGGTCGGTGTTTGGTTTTTGCAGCTGGGACTTGAGAAGAAAATAGAGAATCAATAAGCCAAAGAAGAGAAAAGCTATTACAATTGAAGTATCAGTTGACATAGATTTATTTTACAGTAATGGAACGAAACAAACACGAAAGAAATAAAAAATATGGATGGTTGGTTTTTTTTGCCCTTGTTAATTGGCTGGTAATTGCTCTAGCCGTGTGGAAAATAGATCCTGACAATATGGCTAACTTTCTTTTTCCGGGAAGCTACCTGCCAATGGGTTTGTTGCTGATGGGGGGGATATTTTGGCTGTTATCGATATTAACAATGTCATCAATTAGAGCTTTACGTTGGACTCTGGGGATTATTATTTATATCTACTTACGAATTTGGGGGTTGGGGTCTGTCTTAAATGGTATTTTGATTCTTGGATTGCTTTCAGTATGGGAGGTATATATCTATAAGAAAAAACCAAAGGATGTGCTACACTTTGATTAATTAAAGTTATTATTTAGGACAGAATATGCAACTTTCAAATAATCCTCTTAACAAAACAATTGAGAAACAATTATCAGAGATGATGTACGGAATTTTGGCGGAACTTAAGACTCCTGAGGATGTCAAAATGGTAATGAATGATGTGCTAACTGATGGTGAAAGGGTGGCAATTTTGAAAAGACTGGGAATTGCCGTGTATCTTGATAAAGGAAGAAATTATGAAGATATAAAAAATAATATTAAGGTGAGTTCGGCGACAATTGCTTCCGTCGCAGAAAATTTGGGTAACTCTGGATGGCAGGAAATGATTAAAAGAATTAAGGCAGAAGAGTGGGCATCTGAGTGGACAAATAAAATTTCCGGAGGAATAAAGAGAATTTTTGGATGAGCTACAATTGAGGCATGGGAAAGTATTACATCACCACCACATTACCTTACGTTAACGCGGAGCCGCATATTGGTTTCGCCATGGAGATAGTGCGCGCGGATGTAATGGCGAGATTGCATCGGGCTTTGGGGGATGATGTTTTTTTTAATACCGGTACAGATGAACATGGACAGAAAATTTATCAAAAAGCCGTTGAGCTAGGAATTGATCCACAGAAATACTGCGATGAAAGTGCAGCAAAGTTTTCTGTTTTAAAAGAAGCACTAAATTTGTCTTACAACAGTTTTGTTCGTACTACCGATGAGCATCATATAAAAGCAGCACAGGAGTTTTGGAAACTTTGTGATGCAAAAGGAGATATTTATAAGAAGAACTATAAAATTAAGTACTGTGTGGGGTGTGAGTTGGAAAAGACAGACTCCGACCTGGTGAATGGAAAATGTCCAATTCATCCCCAGATGGAACTGGAGATTCGTGAAGAAGAAAATTATTTCTTTAGGTTTTCAAATTATCAAGAAAGACTCTTGGAGCTATATAAAAATAATCCCGATTTTGTGCAACCGGATTTCCGTCAGAATGAGATGAAGATTTTTGTAGGAGGTGGTTTACAAGACTTTAGTATTTCTCGTCTTAAAGCAAAAATGCCCTGGGGAGTGGAAGTCCCTGGAGATTCCGAGCAGGTGATGTTTGTCTGGTTTGATGCTCTGGTCAACTATATTTCTTCTCTTGGCTGGCCGGAAAACAAGGCTAAATTTAAAGAATATTGGCCTGGAGTGCAAATTTGCGGAAAAGATAACCTAAGGCAGCAAACTGCTATGTGGCAAGCAATGCTGATGTCGGCCGGTTTACCAACATCCAAACAGATAGTTGTCGAGGGTTTTATCACTTCTGGTGGAGCAAAAATGAGTAAGAGTTTGGGAAATGTGATTGACCCTTTGGAGTACGTGGAAAAATACGGCACGGATGCTGTGCGCTATTTTTTGACAGCCGAGCTGTCTGTTTTTGAGGACTCGGATATAACAAAAGAGCGATTTGAAGAAGCTTTCCAGGCGAGTCTTGCCAATGGTATCGGTAATTTGTGTGCACGCGTGGCGGCAATGTCAGAGAAAGAAGGGTTAAGAGTGACTTCCGAAACATTGTCTATACGAAAAGAAGTGCTTGAGAAACTTGAAAAATATAGGTTTGACGAAGCAATGGCATTAATTTGGGAAGAAATTAAAAAAGCCGATGGTTTAATTAATCAGAGACAGGTTTGGAAATTGGAGGGAGAAAAAAAGATTGCTTCTTTAAATGAACTCGTTAAGATTATCCGCCAGATTGGAGTAGATCTTGTGCCTTTTATGCCGGCTACTTCCGAGAAAATCATGGCGCAGTATGGCGTAGAGGAAATTAAAAAAGCGGAGAATTTGTTTGCACGATTATCATAATGTTAATTGATACCCATTGCCACCTGACCGACTCAAAGTTCACTGATGTAAAGGGGGTGATTGCGGAAGCGGTGGATGCCGGGGTGGAAAAAATATTTATGCCTTCCGGGAGTGTGGAGAATGCCAGAAGAACGGTTTTGATTGCTGAACAGGAGGGTCTTTATGCGATGGTGGGCGTTCACCCTGAGGAGATTGAGAGTGTGACGGACGTGAATCAAATGATCTATGAGCTAGAAGAAATTAGTAGTAAATCAGAAAGAGTAATTGGAATTGGGGAAATTGGCCTAGACTTTTATTACGATAAGGAGAAAAAAACAAAAGAAAAACAGTTGGAAATATTTACGGCTCAAATTGAGCTTGCAGTCAGATTGAGACTGCCGGTAGTAATTCATATGAGGGAAGCAGAAATGGAGATGAAAGCTATTTTGGAAAGAATGGAGAAGCTCCCAAGAGGCCAGTTTCATTGTTTTGCGGGGAGTGAGAATTTTCTGAAATATGTCCTAAGTAAGGGTTTCTACGTGAGTTTTGCTGGAAATATCACTTATAAATCGGCTCAAGAGCTACGTAGGCTCTTGGCTTTGGTACCCCTTTCGAGACTCCTTTTGGAGACAGATAGCCCCTATCTCACCCCCGAACCTGTCCGCGGAACGGTAAATACCCCTGCAAATGTTAAAATAATAGCTACAGCAATTGCCCAAGAGCTACATTTAGATGCCGAAACAATAATTGATCAAACTGGAAATAATGCCTTATGTTTGTATTCCTTAGATATCTAATCAACAAATATCCCCACCAAAGTCAAAGGGTACTTGAGATTTTGCCCGGATTTGTGAGCTGGTCATTTATTCTTTTCCCGGTGTGGGGGTCAATTTTTTGGCCTGTAGGAGTTGCTTATTTCATCATCAGTTTTAATGTTTATTGGCTTTATAGATCACTAACTCTGTCGGTTGCTTCGGTAATGTCATATTTTAGAATTAAAGCGGCAGAAAAGTATGACTGGATGGGAGATGTAAAAGGATTTGCAGACTGGATGGAGGTTAAGCATGTGATTGTGTTGCCTACGTATAAGGAACCGGGGGATATCTTGGTGCGCACTTTGGAAGCTTTGGAGAAACAGACTCTTGGGGCAAAACAAATAATTCCTTTGATTGCAATGGAGGCAAGAGCGGGAGAGGAAATTAACGGAAGCAGAGAGAAACAACTACGAGATAAATTTAAGGGAAAGTTTGCGGAACTACTTTTTACTTATCATCCCGCTAATCTAACCGGGGAAGTAGTGGGAAAGTCTTCGAACGCTGCCTGGGCAGGAAAAGAATTTCGAAAAGAGTTAAAAAAACACGATGATTGGGATATGGACAAGATGACTATTTCGTCGGTCGATTGTGATGTGGCATTACACCCAAATCACTTGGCGGCCTTGACCTACATGTTTCTTGACGATCCAAATAGATATCACAAGATTTGGCAGGGGGCGATTGTTTTTTACAACAATATTGAGCGTATCCCCTGGCCAATGAGAGTATTTAACCGTATGAGTAGTGTAATTAATATGGCACAGCTGTCACGACCGGACCGTTTAATAAACTTTTCGACTTATTCAATGAGTTTGAGGTTGATGGACGATATTGATTACTGGGATACCGATGTTATTCCCGAGGACTATCGTATTTTCTTTAAGACATATTTTGCCACGGAAGGAAAAGTAGAGGTGGAACCTTTGTATATTTCGGTGTTTGCCGATGCTGCTGAAGCCGATGGTTTCTGGAGTACTTACACAAATACATATGAACAGGTAAAGCGTTGGGCGTGGGGAGCTTCGGATGATTCTTATATTATCAAACGATATATTTTGGATACTAAAGCTCCATTTTGGGACAAAACAATTAGAGTGTTTAAGGTAGTTGAAGATCACTTTATGTGGCCTGTGAACTGGTTTATTATTACGGTCGCGGCCAACCTGCCACCACTTTTGAACCCGACATTTTCCAGAACAGTAATGGGGAAAACACTGCCTCAGGTGTCTTCGGCCATTTTGACTTTGTCTCTCGTCAGTATGATTGCGATGATTCTCATCGATTTAAAGGCTCGGCCTAAAGTAAAGGATCTGCCTTGGTGGAGAGGAATTGTGTCCCCTTTTGAATTTGTTTTGTTACCTGTGGTAGGTTTCTTTTTCTCGGCCCTGCCGGGACTGGATGCCCATACTCGCTTAATGATGGGAAGATATATGGAGTATCGAGTAACAGAAAAAAAAGCATAATAGTGTTTGCCTGATATATACTCAAATTGTGGCAGAAAGACAAAAAATTACTACTTCGGTGACGTTATTTTGGATCGGAGTGATTGTAGTATTAATTATGGCTGGGGTAATGGCTTTGTTTTGGAGTAAATTACCACCTCAACTACCTTGGCTTTATTCTTTTCCTTTTGGTGAAAAACAGTTGATTGGAAAAATATGGTTTGTTTGGATTTTTGCCGGCACGGAAGGAGTTTTGGTTTTGACAAGACTTTTGGCTAATTGGGCAGGTAAAAATGACGTCACCGTACAAAATACAATCATGGTTGGGGTAGTGACGGCAATATTTTTGATGGCGGCGAGTTTTTTCCGAGTTATGATGATCTTTCTAAACGTATGAACCCGGTAATGGTAATTACGGTAATTCCCTTTTTTCTGGCTTTGATAATCAGTCTTGTGGTAACGCCCTTGACGATTATATTTTTTAAAAAAAGGGGTTGGGTAATTGACCCCGCTAAAACTCCTCACCCAGCACATATCCACAAAACCCCGGTGCCCAAAGGTGGAGGAGTTCCGATTTTTTTTGCGGTGGCGGTGACAGTAATGCTTTTGTTAAAACCGGATAGCCATTTGCTGGCAATTGGTGTGGCTGGGTTATTAACTTTGATTGTGGGACTGATAGATGATATTAGGAGCTCGAGTCCATACCTTAGACTGGGGATGAATTTTTTAGTAACGGCCATTATCGTCGGTTCTGGAATTGGAATTGCTTTTATAAGTAATCCCTTGGGGGGAGTAATTGATTTGTCGACTCCCAAACTAGGTTTTGATTTGCTGGGGGAACATCATGAAATTTGGCTCCTCGCTGATTTATTTGCCCTACTTTGGATTCCATCTCTTATGAATGCCATTAATTGGTCGTCTGGGGTGGATGGACAAATTAGCGGAGTAATTACTATCGCGGCCGTGGTCTTAGGTCTCATTTCTTTGAACTTTAGTGCGGATATTACGCAATGGCCGGTAGCCATTCTTGCGTTTGCGACGGCAGGAGCTTTCGCTGGACTGACGGTTTTTCATTTTTATCCGCAAAAAATTATGCCGGGGTACTCGGCAACTTCTTTGGCTGGCTTATTGCTGGGTGTGATATCTATTTTGGCGACAGCCAAAGTGGGTGCTTTGATAATCGTCTTAGGAATTCCATTAATTGACTTCTTATATATTATGATTAAAAGGTTAGTGTCGGGAAAATCGCCGGTATGGGGAGACAAGAGCCATTTACATCACAAACTAATGGCCATGGGTTGGGGAAAAAGAAGAGTAGCACTGTTTTATTGGTTTGCGGCAGTGATGCTAGGAGTCGCAGCTTTGAGCTTTGAAGCTCGGACAAAACTTATAATTATGATAGGATTGGTAATATTAATGACAGCATTTATCGTATGGCAATACTCATTGCGCTATTCAAAACAGTAAGACCAAGGCAGTGGTTGAAAAATTTTGCTTTATTTGGGGCCTTGATATTTACAGGACTGCTTTACCAAAAGGGGGCATTCGGATTAGTGACACAGGCGTTTTTTATTTTTACGATTTTATCCAGCGCGACATATATTTTTAATGATCTTTTGGATGTTAGTACCGACCGATTGCATCCATTTAAAAAAAATAGACCAATTGCTTCTGGCGCCTTACCAATACCGGTAGCTTTTTTTGCATTAATTTCCGGAACAATTATTGGCCTGACTTGGGCATATACTTTAAATCTATTTTTCTTTATCAGTTGTTTGGTGTACCTTTTCATTCAGGTTTTGTATACCGGGTTTTTGAAAAAAATAGCGATTATCGATGTAATCGTAATTGCCTTGGGATATCTAATTCGAGTTTATGCGGGAGCTTTCGTAATTTCGGCACACATGGATGTGTGGTTTTTACTGACGGTAATCTCAGCTTCGCTATTTTTGGCGGTGGGGAAACGAAGGGGAGAGATGACACTGATGATGTCCTCGGGAAAGGGGTCATCTACTAGAGAAACTCTAAAGCACTATACAGAGAAACTCTTGGATATTTACACAGCCATGTTTGCGACCGCAACTTGGATTACCTACTCTTTATTTACCTTTAATCATCCCAAGATTGTGCCGGACGGTAGGGCACTATCCTTAATTTCGATACTACCAAAGACATTAATCTCCGAAAAGTGGATGATGATCACAATCCCCTTTGTGGTTTATGGCATCATGAGATATTTGCAGCTTATCTACGAAAAAAATGAGGGAGAAAGCCCGGAGAGAGTGTTGTTTTCGGACAAACCTTTAATCATCACTGTAGGCTTGTGGGTAGTGGTGATAATTGGTGTTTTGTACTATATTGCCTAAAATTTTACTTAACCAACTTGGCGTAAGTAGAGGAGACAAAGCCCCAAGAGCCTTTGGTATATTCAATTTGATACCAACCGGAGTTTGTGGATTCTTTGTAGGGGAAAATGTCACCAGGATTGACTTTGGCGAGCTCGTTGCTTCCGGTTGAGGCTGTTTCACGAACCTTTAACCAGCCTGTTGGAGTTGAAAGAATCTCGACATAGGGCTTGGCAAGGGTTGCTGAGGAAGTTGCTTGTTTGGGAAGAGGAGTAACTGTTTTGGCGGGCGTGGGGGTGACAAGACCTGCCGAGGGAGTAGCACTGCCAATAGTAGGTGTAGGTGTGGGAGTAATATCGAGAGCAGACATGGTGAAGTTTAAAACCAAACGATATCCAGCCTGAACCGAAGCATTAACTATTTTGTCTTGATAACCTGGGTTGGTAAAAGTGAAGACGTGGGGCCCCGGTTCAATATCAATACTCCTGGGGGAAAAACCCTCGGGCTTGCCGTCGATACTTATTGTGGCACTGGCGGGAAGACTAACAATACTAACTGCGGCAGCTTTATTGTTACTGAGTTTTTCAAAGGAAAGAGTATAGCTGTGAGATTTGTCCAGAGTTTCACCAAACTCACGATGAACGGTAGTTAGGGCGCCGCCAAGAAGGTCAGCTTTGGTTTCCCAGGTTTGACCACTATCAACAGCCGTCATTTGGATGGTGTAGGAGCCTGGTTTTTTGTTATCGATGTATACAGGAGTTTTGCCGACAGATTCTCCGTTTATCAGGACATTAGCTTCGGGACTAGAGGTAACTTGGATACCGGCTTTTTTGGCGAAGGGGTTAAGATTGCACCCGGCAAGAAAAACGGAAAAAATAAGGATAGCAGAGAGCTTGAGTAAGTTTGTCTTCATTTGTGTCTATGATAGCAGATTATGTCAAGATGTCGAACACAAGATATTGAGGCCGGAGAGGGAATCGAACCCTCGCATGGCGGTTTTGCAGACCGCATCGTTACCACTTCGACATCCGGCCACTTCAGGCACTATTTTACCATTTATGAGAAGGATTAATTTAATGGTTGTTTTCTGATGATATTTATTATTGACTTTTGGGTTTTATTTGGTAATAATTAATTGTGGAAAGAGACAAAAGAGGTGGATATAACAGGAAAAAGATTAATGAAATTTTTTTAAAGTATGGTCTCCTTCCATGGCTTACGTCTTAGGCTTTATTTATGCCGATGGAGCCGTGGAGGATTGTAGAAAGTCATCAAGAACTTGTTATCTTTGTCTTTCAAATAATGACCTTGATATTCTGAGGGATATTTTATGGGTAATGTCAACTAAGCAAACTATTGTAATTCGAGGTCCTCGAGTCATGAAAATTGACGATAGAGAGTATTGGTGTAAAACAAATTATTATGTGAGAATTGGGAACAAAGTAATTTATGATGATTTGACTAAACTCGGATTATGCCCCAGAAAGTCATTGGTAATCGAGTTGCCCGAAATACCCAACGAATTCTTCAGTTATTTTCTGAGAGGATATTTTGATAGTGATGGTTGTATCCATATTGAAAATATAAGACGACGCTTAAAGATAATATTCACAAGTGGAAGTAGGAGTTTTCTGGAGAAACTCGGAACATATATTGGCCGTTTAGTAAGCGAGTGACATGTTCCTATATATACTAATCGTAGATCGTTTCAACTTAGTTACGGAGGAAATTGTGCAAAAAATGTTGCAGCATTGATTTATCAAGATATCGTTTCTGCCCCATATTTGAAGTACAAATACGAGAAATATACTAATTATTTATCCACTAAAAAAGTGACTGTTTAAGTAACTTAGTAGAGATCGCCGGCTTTGATGACTTCCTCAACAAGACGATTGGCATAGCCCCATTCATTGTCGTACCAAGCGAGAACTTTCACCAGAGTACCGTCGACGACACGGGTCATTTCGAGATCAACAATGCTAGATTCCGGACGGCCAACGATATCAGAAGAGACTAATGGTTCGTCAGTCACGGCTAAAATACCACGGTATCTAGGGTCATTGGCGGCATCCATAAAAATTTGGTTTATTTCTTCGACGGAAGTGGAGCGCCGAGTAATAAAGGTAAAGTCGGTAATGGAACCAGTGATGACGGGAACACGAAGGGAGATGCCATCAAAAAGCCCTTGGAGTTCGGGAATAGCTTGAGTGGCAGCAATGGCAGCTCCGGTAGAAGTAGGCACAATATTTTGAGCGGCGGCACGAGCGCGGCGAAGATCACGATGAGAGTTATCTTGAAGATTTTGATCGTCGGTGTAGCCATGCACTGTAGTGAGCATGGCCTTGAGAATGCCAATCTTGGAGTGAAGGATATCAGCTACGGGGGCAACACTGTTGGTAGTACACGAAGCATTGCTAATCACAGAAAGTGTGCCGGTGCGATCTTTGGTGATGACGTCTTGGTCGTTGACGCCTAAAACAGCCGTAGGTACACCTCCGCCCTTGGCAGGAGCGGAAAGAACAACAAATCTGGCACCCCCCTGAAGATGAAGAATGGCTTTGTCCAGGCTCGTAAAAGCTCCCGTAGACTCGATGACGACCTCGACACCGAACTGAACCCAGGGAATCTTAGCTGGGTCTCGTTGGGCAAGGACGGGGATTTTAAGAGTTTTTTTAGGATGTTCAATAGTGATGTAGCCAATGATTGGTTTGGCGTCCGTGGCTTCTTTGGGATCTTGAACTTCCTCAGAAGAGATGGAGTAGGGAAGGGTGCCGTAGGCAGTGTCGTGACGGAGAAGATAAGCCCAGCCGGCAACGTTTTGCGAACCGGAAGTATTAATAGCGACGAGATTGGCGTCGTCAAGGTGATTATGTAACCAAACACGCATAGCGGAGCGTCCGATCCTTCCGAAACCATTAATCGAAAAGTTAACCATAGGGCAGGTTATAAATATAACTAACTCAGTTTAGCATTTTTAAGGGTTTCCAGCATAGGATGGGTGCCACTAGCCAGAAACTCGAGCATTGCACCACCTCCGGTGCTGACGAAGCTAAAAGAGGCATAGGAGAAGCCCAGAACAGGTATCGCGGCTAGGGTATCACCGCCACCTAAAATAGAGTAGGCTTGAGAGTCAATGATGGTTTTGAAAATAGCTTTAGTAGCTTGGCCATGAATGCCATCTTCATACATGCCAACAGGGCCATTAAGAACGATGGTTTTGGCTTCGAGAATCGAGCTTATGAACCGAGAGGTAGTCGTTTCGTTAAGATCAAAACCGTCTGGAGTCCTATCTTCCTGCTTGGCAAATAACCCACCAAGAAGAACCTGGTCAAACTTTTGACTTACTTTATTGATTATTTCCAGCTTATTTTGCTTTGTTCCTGAAGCTAACAGAAGAGTTGGGTGAAGGGGATTATTAAGTACTTTTTGGAGCGTTTGGACTTCTTCATCAAACCTAAAACCGGTCAAAGTTGGTAAAATTTCGGGTATTAAGGTTAAACTGGTCGAGTCACGATACGTGGCAAAGGCTTCATAAATGTAAATATCGGCACCGATGGCTAGTTCATTGGCAAATCCCCTATCTAATTTTTCTTCTCGAGGGTCGAACCTTAAATTTTCCATAAGAACCAAGGGGGGTTCCCCCTTCCACCTCTCCCCTGGAGAAATACCCGAAGGAAGAAGTAAAATAGATTGATTTAACAGTCTATTTAAGCTATCTCTTACGGGAGCCAGGCTTAAAGAGGAGCCCTCCCCTGTTGGGCGGCCAAGATGACCAATAATAACTGTTTTTTTGGCGTGCTCAAGACAAAGCTTTATCGTGGGTAGAAGAGCTAGGAGACGGTAGTCGTTTTTGACCCTGCCCTCTTGGCTAATGGGGACATCCAGATCAGCTCGAAGCAAGACGTTTTTGTTTTGGATTTGTTCTTTGGTTAACATATCTAGATTAAGGATATACCAAGTCAGGGGCTATGGGTTTGACATTGGCAATTTGATATGGTATGATACCGTTCGCTTGAGAAATTCAAGCATTTTTTGTACCTGATGCGGGGCAATACCCGCGTTTATGATACTAAACATACTACCAAAAACCAGAACATCAAACCCTGTTTCAAAACTCATCAGACCGATGTTCGAAGGAAAAACTATTAAAGCTGTCTTGGGTGGAATCATTTCAATGACCTCCTTGGCTTCCGGACTAGTTTTCCTCCCAATCGACCAGTCTGTGGTCGCTGCAAATATACAAACTCTTAATACGGAGATCCCTCTTGAGACCCGTAAGAGTTATGCCAATGTTCTTCCTGCTTATACAGGTGTTTCTCAGGGTTTCCGTTTTGGACACCCCGGAATCGACCTAACAGCTCCTTTGGGATCTAAGATCTACCCTATTAAGGAAGGTGTCGTTATTAAGGTTCAGTACCTTAAGTATGACTATGGCAGAGCTGTATGGATTGATAACGGAAACGATACCGTTTCTTTATATGGACACATGGGCAAGATTTTCGTCAACGAGGGAGATACTATAACAACCGATAAGCCGATTGGTGAGGTTGGTTTAACCGGAAAAACTACCGGACCTCACCTTCACCTTGAGGTGATCAAAAACGAGAAAAATATTAACCCCCAGCCTTATTTGGCTTTGGGTAGAGTAAACAAGAGATAAACAGTTTTCAACAGATTAATATAACAATTTGATTGATTTATCAATTATTTGTGTTGTGTGGAAAACCCGTTTATTTTGTGAATAAGATATTAATTATTAAAAAAATCCCCGCCACGCTTCTTGCGTACAGGGTTCTTCGGATGAAGAAAAGACCTCTTGCGAGGTCTTTCTTTGTAGCTTTGATAAATTGCTGTTACATTCCCATGTCCCCCATGTTGGGAGCAGCTGATTCCTTTTTCTCTTCTGGAATATCGGTGATGAGACATTCTGTCGTAAGAATCATGGCGGCAACTGAGGCGGCATTTTGAAGAGCGGAGCGGGTAACTTTGACTGGATCGAGGATACCGGCTTTGATCATGTCTTCAAAATCTAGAGTGAGAGCGTTGAAACCAAAGTTTACACTTTTATTGTCTTCAACAGTTTTAACTGCTAAGTCTTCATCGAAGCCGGAGTTTTTGGCAAGCCAGCGAAGAGGTTGGGATAGTGAGTCTTTGACAATTTTAATTCCAGCTTCTTCGTCAGCATTGTCTCCTTTTAATTCCTCAAGTACTCTGCGAGCCTTAAGTAGAGCAACACCACCCCCAGGAACTATTCCTTCATCAATGGCGGCCTTGGTTGCGCCAACGGCATCTTTGACTCTTTCTTTGAGTTCATTTAGTTCGACTTCCGTCGCGGCACCAACTTTGATGACGGCAACACCGCCTGAGAGTTTGGCGATTCTTTCGGCCAGTTTTTCTTTGTCAAACTCGGAAGTGGATTTGTCGTATTCTTTTTTGATTTGAACTAAGCGAGCCTTGAGAGCTAAAGGATCTCCCTTTCCCCCAATGATCTGGGTGTTATCTTTGTCGGACCAGATACTGTCGGCTTGGCCAAGATCTTCAATGGTGACGGAGTCAAGTTTACGACCAGTGTCTTCGGAGATGAGTGTTCCCCCGGTGAGTATGGCGATGTCTTGGAGGATGGCTTTTCTTCTATCACCGAAGGCGGGCGCTTTGACGGCGAGAACGTTGAAGTTCCCCCTCATTTTATTGACGACTAACATGGCAAGAGCCTCTCCTTCGATATCGTCAGCAATGATGACAATATTTTTGGTAACTTTCATGGTGCTTTCCAGGAAAGGAACAATATCGTTTAGAGCACTAATTTTTTGATCGATAATTAGGATATATGGATTCTCGATAGTGGCGTCCATATTACTGGCGTCTGTGGCAAAATAGGCGGATGCATAGCCCTTATCAAACTGCATACCTTCTTTTTTCTCGATCTCAAATTCCATACCTTTGGACTCCTCTACCGTCACGACTCCATCACGGCCAACAGAAAGTAGAGCTTCGGCAATTCTTTTACCGATTTCTTTGTTTTGGGCAGAGATGGTGGCGACGGCTTCCCAATCGGATTCGGAAAGATCTTTTTTTATTTTTCCCAGTTCTTTGACAACGGCGGAAACAGCTTTATCGATGCCGCGCTTCATCTGCATGGGGTTTGCTCCATGAGTAATACTTTCCATTCCAGCGATGACAATTTGTTCGGCGAGAAGGGTTGCAGTGGTGGTTCCGTCTCCAGCAATGTCGTTGGTTTTACTGGCGGCTTCTTTAACAAGTTGGGCTCCCATGTTTTCAAAAGGGTCAGCGAGTTCAACTTCTTTGGCAACGGAGACACCGTCATGAAGAACGGTGGGTGCACCCCATTTTTTATCAATGGCGACGTTTCTGCCTTTAGGTCCAAGAGTAGTGACAACGGCTCGGGCAAGTTTACTAACGCCAGTTACAAGTTTGGCGCGAGCTTCTTCAGAAAAAATGATTTGTTTGGCCATATTTATTTAACAATTGCTAAGATGTCGTCAAATTTGAGAAATTGATATTTAGTATCACCAATCTCAACTTCATTTCCACCCCACTCTTTGTAAATGACAGTATCCCCCACTTTAGCGGGAGAGTCTACTTCGACACCACGGTCATTGATTAATTTTGCACCAGCTGCCAAGACGGTACCATACTGAGGTTTTTCGGAGTGGGAGTCAGGAAGAAAAAGTCCAGAAGCAGTTTGTTTTTCTTGTTTGGCTGGCTCGACCAGAAGGTAACCGGGGGCGGGTTGGAGTTTTTTGACAGTGAGAGTGTTCACCATACTTTATTTGTAGATAATTGATAAGGCTTAGGAGTTGAGTATACACTAAATAGCACTCACACTCCTCGAGTGCTATTTTTACTTATAACTTGACCTGTTGTCAAGACCTAGAGAGCTGCTCCTTGAAAATTAGGGCAGTTAGCTTTGTACCAAGCCATTGCTTTGGCAGAACAAGAGATTATTTTAGCTTCGTCGAGTATTGGCATACAGTCTACCCAACCATTAGCTGGACAGATAAAGTTAGCTGAAGCCGAAGCGGTAGAGATTGGGGTGACTTCCGGAGTAAGAGAGGGAGTAATAGTAATTATTGGGGTTGGAGTAACAGCAGGAACTTCTGTACTAGACATAGGGAGAAAACGAGCAGCAAGGACTCCAATGAGAATACCAAAGAGAATTAAAGCTATACCAATAAAAAAGATACGGAGAAAGCCGGAAGAACTAGACGACGAGGGAACCGTTGTTATCGGAAGTGGTGGCATCGGGGGTGTTTCCTGGTACATTGGCTGGGAGATCGACTCTGGGGACTGGGACTGGGAGGTTTGATTTGGTGTCTGGGACACTAAGGGTGGATTCGGGTCGCTGCTCCAAGCTGTCGGTGGAGTTGTCTCTTGGCTTGTCGGGGAAAAAGATGGGGTTGACGTCTGATTTTGGGGGTCGCTGTCCGGGAGAGGATTTTGTGGGGGGTTGATGTTTCGATCTGGGTCCATTATTGTTATTTTGATTATTATTAATATTGGTTCCGAAAGTGAGAAGGTTTTTGTTTTTTAAAACATCTAAGACTGATGTTGTAATTCTAAGTTTACCTCCTTGGGTAGAAGTTTTTGCCAGTTCTAAAGCTTCGTCATAACTTACCCATTTAGAGTCATTGTATTCTTCATCTGAAGGAAATTTCAAATTGGTAGATGAGGAAGTGGCATAGAGGAAATAATATTTTTTGCCCTTCATGTTGACCTGATTGCCGGAGTCAAGTTTTAGTTCTCGCAACCCTTGTTTATCGGGAGGAAACTCAATTTTATCGACGGATAAAAGAGTGGGTTTAAAACTTGACTGTTTGACAAAATCTTCACCCAACTCTTCAGTCATTTCACGTTTGAAAGCGTCGACGAGAGTCTCGTGATTCTCCACTCCCCCTTGTGGCAGTTGCCAGAGTTGATGAATTTTTTGATAAACAAAAAGAATCTTGCCGGAGTTCAAAAAGCAACCAACAACACTGGGGCGAAGTCCTTCGGCTCTGTCTTTGTCCAGTTCTTCCAGGGAGGGTTCTTTTGAAAATATTGTTGATGATTGCTTCGTCGCTTCATTTCTCTTAATGACTGGGGGTGGGGGTTGTTGCTGTGGTCGATAAGGAGTGGCTTGAGAGTAGGAACGGGGTCTGGGAGATGTGCTGGGGGCATAAATAGAGGCCTGGGTCATGTCGAGAGCCTCGGTTTTGCGATAGTATTGTTCTTCACTGGCGGCAATAATTTTTTGACGACTATCATCTTTAATTTCCGGAAGTGGCAGGGTGGTGGCCGAGAAGGGATTAGAGATGGAGGCATTAACAGAGATTTTGACGATGATCTGATAACGAGCAAGGCCAACGAGATCGTCTTGGGTGTAGAAGTTTCCCAATTCATTCATAAGGCGGTTGGCATCGGCGGCCCCAACTACAAAGCTTATGAGGGTACCGGCATTACCAAAAATAGCGTCTTGAATTTCAATTGGAAGCTGGGCGGTGTACTGATTGGCAAGAATTAGATTTAAACGATATTTGCGAGCTTCGGAAAGGATTTTTATAAAAGAGGTGGTGGCAAAGTTTTGAAATTCATCAACATAGAGGAAGAAGTCTTTACGTTCTGTCTCGGCCATGTTGGCACGATTCATGGCGGCAATCTGAATTTGAGAAATAAACATGGCTCCAAGTAGAGCCGCATTATCTTCACCAATTTTACCTTGAGGCAGATTGAGAATAATAATTTTGCCGTTGTTCATGAGATTTTCAAAATCAACGGTGGAAGTAGGATGGCTGATGATATCTCTAATTGTGGGTGAAGTAATGAACTGGCCGACTTTGTTTAAGATGGGAGAGATAGCCTCGGACTGGAATTTTTCTGAGTATTTGTCGTATTCATCATGCCAGAAGTTATGGAGAACAGGGTCTTGAACTGCCGAAAGATATTCTTCTCTGAAGGGCTTATTGGTAAGGAGTCGAGGAACATCAAGAAGGGTGGCTCCCGGCTTACCAACAAGTGTAAGGAGGGTGTTTCTTAAAATATATTCCAACCGAGGACCCCAGGAGTTACCGTAGAGTTTACTAAAAATAGAGACTATGCCCGAAGCGACTAGTTCTGAGTAAGCCGGATTTTTAACGTAGAGAGGATTGAGATGAAAAGATTTACCAACAACTGAAGGGTCGAGGTAAGCAACATCATTAATTCTGTCTGAAGGAATGTAGTCTAAGAGGTGCTCGGCCGTGTCCCCGTGAGGATCTACCAAAGCCATTCCTTCACCATGACGAATATCGTTAATAGCCATGTTGGCTAAAAGGGTTGATTTACCGGTACCAGACTTACCCAAAATATATACGTGGCGGCGACGATCCTCCCCTTTTTTCATACCAAAAGAGACAATTCTGTTTTTATATTCTGTTTTGGCAAAGAAATTAATATCCTGCTTTTCCTCTTCGGAGAGATCTTCGGCAATGGGAAGATTTGCCGGTGGCTCTCCCCTTAAAGTCTTTCCCCAGGCAATACCTTTGATGTTCGCGAGATTTACACCGGGTAAGTGATAAATGGCGGCTATTTCGGCGTAGTTTAGGTACTGATATTGATTAGAGTAGCGAGCAGAACGTTCGATAATCATTTCCTTTAACTTTCCGTGAGAAGACGGCTTGACGACTTTAAGCTTAAAGCTATTGCCTTCGGAAAGAGCGTAGGTACCAAAAGCGGCAGATATTTGAGAAAGAAGTTGCCTGGAGCTCGACTCGCTCTGAGAAATAGCGGCGAGACGAATATCGCAACTAAAGGCTTGATAGGCAAGTTTTTTCTCGACGAAAGGTTTTTGAGCGTTTGGTTGGGATTTTTCACCTTCGGTGACTGGTTTGGGCTCGAGAGATTTACGAAGAGCTTTTTGCCAGTTTCCGGGAGCGGCAAAAAGGCAAATTTGAATTACAGCCGCTTGACCTGCCGGAATACGGGAGAGGCTGCCTAAAATGGCGGTCATTTGGTCAACCTTTTCGTCTTCGGTGACGTTGAGGGGAAGCTGAGAGGGAGATGAGAGCACCAACTGACCCATTTGAGGCTGGCCGTGAGACAACCAGTCGGCAAGGTAGTCTTTCATGGGGGTAATGAGAGCAGTTGGATACTGGGCTGCAATTTGAGAACGAACAAGGTGTTCGAGACGTTCCGGACAGGCAATAATAAAATAGGTAGTTTGACTGAGATTGGCAATTTCCAAGGTAATGGTTTCGTAGGTGTTGAGAAGTCTATCCATGAAACTAGCCTTAAGAGAAGACTTGATGGAAGCTAAAAACTCAACAAAAGCAGGTTGACCCGTAAGTGAGTCTTTGGCAGGACGAATCTGCAGAACCGAATATTTGGGCAAGGCCATAGGATAAGTATATACAAAACTAGGCGGTCGCGGGGGTAGAAAGTATGGTTTGAACCGGTTGTTTGGAGCCTGTGTCAACAATCTTTACTTCAGAAAAAAGAACGTTCTCAATGATGAGACCTTTGTCTTCAAAAAGTTTATTAAGTTCGTTTTTGATGGTTGTTTCTATTTGAGTTCGTTCCGGACCAATTTCGGTATGGTCGAATTGGCTAAAAGCAGAAGAAATACGACTTCTGGAGTAGGGGCGGACAACTTTGGAAATAAAGTTGTCGCCGATGTTTTCCCAAAGCTCTGGAGCGTTGGCTTTGTCGAGCTTAAAAAGAACCGAGCCTTCAATGGAGATTGTTTTGTTGTCTTTGGTGGTAGCCGTAATAGGCTCATCTCCGAGAGACTCTTTTTGAGAAAGATCAAAACCGTGGCGAATGGTATACTCAAGAATTTGAGCGTTGAAGAGTTTGGCTATTTGCCAAAAGGGAATCTTAAGGTGAAGTCCAGGACCCCAAACCCGCTTTAGAACGCCCAAACCGCGATCATAAACACAGGCAACGTGTCCGGGTGGAACGGAAATGAAAAAACCGCCGACAATTTCGTCAACGAGAAAGGAAACAACCAATTTATCAAAATCTGCCATAACTTCTGATATTATATCGTCTTTTCAGGTGGAGTTGGTGTTGGTAATGAAGAAAGGGGAAGTTCTGCCTCCGAAGGTGTCTCTGTTGTGGTGCTGGGGGCGGTTTTTTTGGAGAGAGAGTAATAAAGATAGAGAAGCTGTCTGACTAGACGAACAACCATGGTAAAGGCAATCGAGGTAATAATATAGACCTTTTTGCCGGCAGGGAGGAACATAAAAATGACAAAGCAAAAAATGGGAAAGATAATAACTAAGGAAACGAAGTCTTTTTTGTCGGGTTTGACCGGAGAAAAATAAAGATGCATAGCTTCATTGGTGGCAATCATTAAACTCTGAAGAACATTTAGAGAGTTGTTGGTGTGAGACAGGTCGTAGATACCAAGAAACATAAGGTCGATGGGGGTCTGAATTTTGGGCATAAAATCATAGAGCAAGTGAAGGTCGGCACCTTCGAGACCAGTAGTAAAGATACGATAAAGCATGAGGATGACCATGACCTGGATGACAACATTGATGATTTCCGAGATAATCGCGCCGGGGCGAGTACGCATGACCCGACGAGTTTCGGCTTTAAGACGAATAGGATCAGAGGCCAAATCCTTTTTTAATTGTTTTATCTTTTTGGCAATTTCGTACTTGTCCTCGGCGGAGCGGTCGCCGGCAAGATCAACAGGCAAAAGAATAAGGCGAACGGAAACAGCAAATAAAATAACAGCGATGCCCATGTCCGGACTGGGTAAAATTTGTCCAACTAGCCAGTAAAGACCGACTAAAATATTGAAAAATGGTTGGTAAAAGTAAGTAGTAAAGATTTCCATTGTTAAGGTAATTATAACTAGTTGTTTTTGAGATAATTGGTTAGAACGGTTGAGAGATCATTCTTGTGGAAGTAGGCTGCGTGAAGAGAGACAACTTCGGTGGTTTTTTTAGGAAGCATATAGAAATATTGAAGGATAAATAATAGGTAGTTAAGAGGAGCAATAATAAAAAATAAGGGGTTTGATTTCTTTTTTGGGTATTTTTTATCAGATAGTTTGTGGTAGGCATTAGCCAGGTAGTGACTAGTCCAA
>Ga0209639_1001029_pt1 | contig 31904 bp, 23 predicted proteins | sample EPASupsiteHSE605_FD_187268 | JGI IMG/M metagenome (GOLD analysis project Ga0209639, IMG submission 187268) | Bioremediated contaminated groundwater from EPA Superfund site, New Mexico - Sample HSE6-05 (SPAdes) (version 2) | ecosystem: Environmental > Aquatic > Deep subsurface > Groundwater >... | reverse complement strand
GAGTGGAGTTTTAAGCCAGAGTATCTTGATTTGATATCCTTTGCAGGATTTTTTGGCTCCATCAAGTGTTTTAAGCATTTGTTAATGAAAGGATTTGAGATCAATGATAATGTATTATCTATGGTAGTTTGTAGTGGTTGTTTTGATCTGTTCCATTTATGTCAAGACGAGAAATTTTTGACACCAAATCATGTTTGTAAAGCATCTGTGTTTTTTCACCTACCTTTGATTATATTCTTGATTGAAAATGGAGGTGATATAAATGAAAAATGTAAAGATGAGGACGATAAGACTCCTCTTCACTATGCTGCTGAAAATGGTCATCTTAGTGTTGTTGAATATCTAGTTAATCATAAAGCTAATATAAATGCAAAAGAGAATAATATTGTGTCTTTATATTTAATATGACTCCTCTTCATTATGCTGCTACTAATGGTCATCTTAGTGTTGTTGAATATCTAGTTAATCATAAAGTTGATATAAATGTAAAAACTTATGATGTTGAGTTTTTATATTTGATTGGACTCCTCTTCATTATGCTGCTGAAAATGGTCATCTTAGTGTTGTTGAATATCTAATTAATCAAAAAGCTGATATAAATGCAAACAATACAAGTGTTGAGTTTTTATATTTAATATGACTCCTCTTCATTTTTCTTCTGAGAAAGGTCATCTTAGTATTGTTGAATATCTAGTTAATCAAAAAGCTGATATAAATGAAAGAGTTTGGAATGTTGATTTTTTATATTTATTTATCCTCCTCTTCATTATGCTGCCCCCGAAAGCCGACTTGGTGTTGTTAAATATCTATATAATCATTAGGTTGATATAAATGCTCAAATAGGTGAATATTCAGTTAGGACACCTCTTCATATTGCTGCTAATTATGGTCTTCTTGATGGTGTTGAAAATCTTGTTAATCAAAAAGCTGATATAAATGCAAAAGATAATGATGTTGAGTTTTTATATTTGATAGGACTCCTCTTCATTTAGCTGCCAGAGAAGGTCATCTTAGTATTGTTGAATATCTAGTTAATCAAAAAGCTGATATAAATGCAAAAAATACAAATGTTGAGTTTTTATATTTAATAATACTCCTCTTCATTTAGCTGCCAGAGAAGGTCATCTTAGTATTGTTGAATATCTAGTTAATCAAAAAGCTGATATAAATGCAAAAGATAAAGATGGAAGAACACTTTTGGTATTAGCAAGCGAAAAAGGAAAGTATGATTCAAAAAAAATAAAGAAGATGAAGTCGAATGTTATTGAATTCCTCAAGAGTAAAGGAGGACAATAAATCAGAAGGGGAAAAACAAACATATTCATTAGATTTTTTGGAAAATGTTATCAAACTCATGTTTTGAATGGTACATTGAAGTAGAAAACAAGAGATATCATTAGGAATGTTGTTTTTCTTCTGGAACCTTCAGAACACGAAGTTGACATATGCTGAGTATTGCCTCTCAACAAAACTATTTAATGAATCGTATATAAAATTGAACTTTCTCTTGTTTGAAAATAAAAGAGGCATATTCAATGATCTTAAGCATTTCTCCATGTGAAAATAACATTATTTGTTGGATCAAATCAGTCAACAAGTGCTTAATTGTATCCTTACCAATTTTGGATTTGTTTCACTCAATTTGCCCGAGTTATCACATGTACCATTTGGTTTAATTAGTAAGTATCCATCTTTTCAGGAATACCAAGCACAACATTAACTATTACCACAATTATTCAGCAATTCTTTGCCATTAATATGACTGATGAAAAAAATGAAAAACTTTTAAGAAAGATTAGGAAAGAGTTTCCAGACCTTGCAATGTCTTTAGATTGTTTTGATATGGGTAGAGTGATTGGAAAGGGAGGATTTGGTCAAGTTTATGTTGGGTTACACCGGGAAAACAAATCGAGATATGCAATTAAGCAATTATTTGAGAATAGATTAACTGGAAACCAATTTAAAAGGTTTTTGAGCGAGGTTAAAACAATGGCTTCTTGTAACCATAGGTTTTTGCTACCAATTTTTGGGTTTACGTTTAATCCACCATATTCCATTATTACTCCTTTCATGCATAATGGATCTCTTCATGATTATTTGTTTGGTGAGAAAAAGGGAGAATTGAGCAATTTGCAGTTGAATAAAATTGCAATTTGTATTGCAAGTGGAATGAGGCATATTCATTCAATGGAGATTATTCACAGGGACTTAAAGGCTGGTAATATTTTGATAGATGAGGGATTTCTTCCAAAAATATGTGATTTTGGAATTGCTAGGTTTGATGAAGGGGAGTCTGCAGGAATGACTAGGGGAATTGGCACGCCAGTATACATGGCTCCTGAATTGGCATTAAGCAATGACTATACAACAAAAATTGATGTATATGCTTTTGCTATGCTAATGTATGAAATGTCTGAAAAAAGTCGTCCTTTTCATAAGATGCAGGTTAAAGAACTTCGCGAAAGAGTGATAATGAGAGGAGAGAGACCTAGATTTGCTAATAATACGCCTAGTGATTTACAAGAATTAATAAATCAGTGCTGGGATCCTGATCCAAATTATCGCCCATCTTTTGATGAGATATATGAGACAATGCGGGCTGGAGATGTTAGATTTTTAAATGTTAATAAGAATGATATAACTAGTTTTATTAGTGAAATTGAAAATAGCAATAAAAAAGACTCACGGACAAAATCCAGAAGACAGGAAAAAGATAGAAATACCAGGATTACCGAAACAGAGAATTCGAATCAGTTTTCTGATAACCAATATTTGCAAATCAAAGAAATAACTCATACTATTAATACTACCACAAACTACCAATCAACAGTTAGTAATGATCCTATAGCTAATGTTTTATCTAATTTCACCAATCCACAATTTATCAATTATGTGACAGCTTATTCAAAGTCATTGGATATGAAATACTTTTCTAGTTTTGTTGGTCCTTTACTTGGAAATTTTGACAAAAATCCTCCTTCAGCGATTATTCAAGTAATTGTTGAAGCTGCCAACACAATGATGGAAAGGAATCATGTTTTTATTTACCTTTTTGCCCAGTCCGCATATTTCTCCAAATTACCAATGAGGTATATTGAGAATTTTGATTCAATTGTTGACTCTTTTTCTTATTTATTTAGGTTCAATCATGAAGTATTATCTCAACAAAGCATTATTAATCAGGTTAACTTATTATTAATGAAAAGAACTGAAAAAATGTTGATTCTTTTTTCTTTTCTGTTTGTTAACCCCGCAAATAGGCAAATTTCGGAAGAGTTAATTAATACACTAATATCCATTCATTCATACACCAAAAATGACCCTAATGGTATCCTTTTTTTAAGAACTCTATTCTATTTATGCAACAGAGAATCAGATTACCGAAAGACAATTCTTATCAAATCAAAAGACATCTTTTTAAATTTTTTGTCTTCATCAATACCTGAAATATCAATGATATCATATAGAAGTTTAATTAATTGTTATGATAGATTTGATGACGTTGATATTTCCGTAGTCATTTCACATTTAGATGATCCCAATTTATCGAAATGTGCGGTGTCTCTATTGCTTAGATATAATTCTAATTATCCAACGTCAACTTTGATATCTAGTTTGTTTAAATTATCTAATTCAAATAGGTATGTTTGGATTATTCTGTACAGAATTGCTCTAACTCATTGGAGGTCTTTTCCATTGAATGGGGACTTTTGGGTTTCAGAAGCTCAATCCCAGCATGTTGCACTATTCAAACTTTTTCTCATATTGTTTTCAAATAAAGATATTCGAAGCAGGTTTCTTTATGAATCCTCATATTACAAAATGTTAAATGCATTTGCTGATGCGAACTATGAGTTCTTTCTAAACAATTTTCATTCGATCTTATTCCGACAGGATGTTACACCAGATGCTGTGAAGGCATTATCACAATCTGGTTTCTTAAAAAAGTACTTTCAGTACACAAAGAAATCAAACAATCGGTATTTACAAAACGGGTTTCTAGTTGTTTTCTCCCGTATTGTTACACAATGCTATTTAGATGATTATCATGAGTTTCTTCAATTCACATACAGTCTCTTCCATTTCCCTGATATTTTTATAAGTGCCCTTCAGTGTTTGGTGTTTGTATCATCAAATAAACAATGTGCATTAATAATGTTGCAAGATTCAAGTATTATGCAATACATCACCAGTTTATTGGCATATCCAGTTTATCAGAATGATGCCAAAAAAATACTGGAAAACCTTGCTAATAGTAAAAGAACATGAATGGTTTAACATCTAATCAAAATTGAAGGATTTTTTGTGGAATTCCAGAAGATGTTCTGAATCATTGATTGATTTAGCGTTTTTAGAAAGATTAAAGCAGTCTTCTGCAAGGGAAACAAGCTCATCTAGCTTCTGCTGAGGAAGCTCTTGATACTCTAACAAAAGCTTTTCTAGTATAGGCACTCGGCTAATAATTTGTTCATAGATTTGTGATTGTATTTCATTTTCTTTTATGTTTTTTAGATGGCTAAGATATACTAGCTTTTGCTCATTAATCTTTTTGTACAGGTTCTCGATTTCTTCATCAAGTTCATTTTCATGTGATAAATTATTAGAGACATCAAAGGATTGGTCTGATTCGGCACTATCTATTGCTGAAGCAAGATCTACGTCCACAGGAATAACAAAAATGTTCCTCATTAAGTAAAGCTCAAACAAATCCGAATTCCTATTCAAAGAATCTTGCATAAGCTCTGTAATCTTATTAATTACTCTGTTTCGTGTTTCTTCATTATTATCGAGCTGAATCAATAATGCAGCAAGAGATTCAATTCCATCATTTATATATTGAGAAACTGCACAAACAATATCGTCTATTAACTCAATAGGATCAAAGTTAAAATAAGATTTAATTCGAGAATTCGAAGACATGTTGGGATTCATATTTTAAACGGACACAAAAACAAACAAAAGCTTTATTAAGCTCTATTATTGGAATACACAATAGCTAGTACATCTTTCCCGAATAGACTCACATATACTAGCCTTTTTGCGGTCATTAATCCGGATTTAATGAACGCTGCAAGTGGTTTTTCGATGATTATCTCTCCAGGTTGAATATACCTTAATAGAGAAGCAGGTTTATACAATGACTGAGAGAAAAGCGAAAGAGAAAAAGTATCTTGTTGAATAATTTCACATAAGCACTGATTACCAACAGCAACAGCAATTTTTGATTCAGAAAACTCATGCCTGGACTGAAGAACTTTGTGTGCTTCTAAAGCAAACAACACTGAATCCCTAGTATGTTCAAGAATATGTAAAACAGATGATGCTCTACCAAAGAAAGCAAATATTGAGGATCTCTGAATTCCAAAATAAAACAATGTTGAATAAGATTCTCCAAAATTGTAAAATATCTCTTTCAAATCATGAAAATAGTTCTCTCCTATTGAATGGGGAATAAAAATTTCAACAACAGCAAAGTCAGATAAAACGACAATCCCCGAATCGTATATCTGAGAGTTTATAAGTGATGTTTGGGGAATAATGGTCCTTTGTATCCTTTCGATATCATTTTGGCATTCTTTCAAACGCATTTCACTGGTTTTAATCAATGTAATATCAGTTATAACAAAAAAGAACTCCCCGCTATCTCGAAAAACCGAACAATCATCAGGGAAGAATCTCATTGAAAGTTTGGTGGTAGTAAAATATTTCTGATTACCGCTTGAGTCAATAAAAATTGGCGTATTAATAAAAGAGTCCTGTTGTCCAACTAAATCAACACCAAACATGTTTTGGGCAGAGTTATTCGCGTAAACAATTGAATGATTCGAATCAACAATACAAATACCTAGAGGAAATGAATCAACCAAATCACGAGGATGATAATCTGGAGGTTCATCAATAACTGTTAATACACCGCTCTCGTCTATTGAAAGAGAAGGTGATGATGTTATCGTTAATAAAACACGTAAAAAGCATTGCAAAGTATTTCGGTTCTTAATTATCATTATTGTCACATATATTCCAATGAAACACTGAGTTAATATATATAGAGTGCTTGCATATTTGATATAAGATTGCATCTGTGAGATATAATAACTTATATCTTTTGACATCACATCATAGAACAATCTAGATAAGTATCTCATTTCTAAAACATTTCTAAAGTGTTCAAGATAAACATCTTGAGGGGTATTCCCTTTAAGAACTAGGATTTCTGAAAGAGAAATTGTTATCGAAGATAGATAGAATAAATACCGATAAGAGATACTCGTGTTAGAAAGAGGAAAGAGCCAATCATTAATGATATTATCTGCCCTTCTTACAGAAACCAAAGGAAATGAACTATTTAGTGTTTGGTTATAAGTTATGTTCGTATCAAAACCAGTTATTGAACGGATAATTTTAATAATGGAGTACATCGAGTCAAAAACATTGGGTCTGCCGCATGAATTGGTCAATGCAGTTGGTATCAGCATTGATGACATTTGGACAACAGGCCCAATAGAATTTGAATTAATAAATGAATGAATTAATGAAGAATACTCATTAAAAAGATATTTTGACAATTCTTGATAGCCCAAAAACAATATATACGAAAATACATACAAAACTATCAATCCGACTGTGAATCTATCATGATAAGGAAACCGCGAATGAGGCTCTTCCATATTGCTCTCTCTAAGCACTTTTGATTCTGTGATCTTGGAATAACCCTGAAAAACCAAAGAAACTTCTGATTTAGGGGTATATAAAACCTGCCACAAAAGTTTGATAAAATACTTCCTGTGCTGGAAGCAAATAATCAAAACAATAATTATTATTATCATCGAGAGAAAACTAATATGGTATTTTGAATCTTTTAGTGTATCCATGAATGTAACCAAATCTTGATCAAAACCATCTCTGAGAATAGCCATTGATTCAATCATTTTGTTGGTGATAGTTACAGTATTCCTTGATACATAATAAAACAATTCACAAAAAGAAGCTTCTTCATATGTTGTATGATTATTGAAGCTATAATTTAGCAAAACAAGCTCTTTAAAACTATCAAACAATAACTCAAATTCGGTGATATTAATACTTTCAACAAAAAAAGAGTTTGATTTCAACATTATCCTAGAATTATCAAGATTCTGAATCACCCATGATTTGGACTTTGATTCTTCTGACATCCTCGATGAAATATTCAAATAATCTCCAAATACATTCTCGACAACGACACCAGTAACATTGACAAAAAACCTTCGAGCTTGAAAAAGTTCATTAATCAAATTAGGAGAATTATATATAAAATAGCCATCAGACATTAAAATTGCAAAGGAAACAAAATATAAAACTATCAAACACCATTTAAAAAAGCCAAATAAATATAGTCGACAATTATACAATCCGAATTCAACATTTTTCACCCTTGCAACAGATTGGATTTTCTCTGGATTTAATTCAATTCTTAGAGGAGGATACTCCCGAAATTGAGAAACATCTTCCATTAAATCTGTTGATGGTTGGCGACTAAAACTATTTAATAAGAGAAATGGTGATGAAAGCCTCGGTAAAACATCTATTTGAGAAGATAAGAATGTTAAATACTGAAAATAACTTATGCCAAATTGTTGATCAGCATTCTTATTTATCTCAATGTGATCGAAGAAAGCTTTCGACACAGAAATGGAATGCTCAACCATATGTAACGATTCAGATATTGCTCCAATATTTTCATACAAGACAGCCTTCCAAAATCGATAATGGGCAGATACACATGAATTGTATATATGTTTGATCTGTTTCTGATTTACAACAGTTTTATTAGTACAAAAGTAAACTGTTTCAGACACGATTTCATGTAATGTACTGAGTTGTAATGACTCAAAAAATGTTGATGGATTTGTCGAAAGAAGATTAAGCGCCATTTTGGCTGTTTTTGAGAAAGAGCGTCTATCCATTAGTTTGAATCGGAAAAACAAAACAGCAACATTTAGATCTTCAGGATGGTCATTTAAGACTGATGATATAAAACCAGAATTGAATCTCTGCTGATGCCAATCGGAATCTGCATATAAGAGCATCAGAAAGATTTGATCAATTGAATAATTCTTTGGATCAATCTCATTATTATGTAATAATTCAATATACTTATTTCTTCTGACTAAAATGAAAGCAATGGTTAAAATCGAAAAAGTTAGGTTTGATATTGATACCATTTGACTTATATTGTCGGCTGAGAGAGAAGGAAAGAGATTATGCATTAATTCAACTAAAGAATTGATGATCATTGAAGCTGTGGATATTGAGGAAAAAATCTGAAACAGAGTAACAGTAAAAATCGGTCTTTTCATTATATCATAAAAAGCTGGTACAAGAATAACCACCATGACAAAGCATGTGAACGATTTCATTGTAGAATGGTCCTCTGTATATTCGACAATGCAAGAAAAGAAAAAGAAGAGTAATAGAGTTAGAATCCATTTCCATGCTAAACTAGGGTCAGATGTATTAAAAGCGAGTCTGTTCATCCGAATATCTGTTATGGATCTCAAAACAGAATGATAGAGTGCCAAAAAACAAAATATGGATATAGTTGGAACTATTAAATATAGTGTATCATTCTTAAGTATAAAATAGTATATTGCTGATAATGAGCATGTTGATAAAAAAACTAAAAATGGAAATGCAAATATCTCGGAAAAATAAAATACGAATCCTCTAAGAAAATAGCCAATGTATTTGTTTTTTCTATATAATATAAACGCAATATAATAGATGCAACACATAACCAATATGAAAACTGAGAATTGTACAAGAAATGAATCAAAATAGTCAATAGGATCCGCTTCTTTAGTGTAGAAAACAATGCTTCTGAATGTTTTAGAGAACTTTCCCAAATATGTCTCAACAAAATGATCTGATGAAAAAGGAATTGTGAACGAAAACAATACTAATGAAACATGAAAAATGATTCCAAATAGTGTTCCCAAAAAAGAATAAGAATCAAAGTTGACACTCAAACCTGAGAGCCAAAAAAACAACCCTGAACCGGGCCTCTTTTTATATGAATTTCGTTTAAGTATCTCCGCAAATTTTTCAGAACTTTTAGACGACATTTCGTTTGATTCCCGTCTGCCTTTTGCCTTTCTTGGATTATCAACACTCACCTTCATAGATTTTATATGTAAACACCATAAAACCTAGATTATTCGACCACTTTTTCATAAAGTTATTGATCGTTTACATTCCATAATTTTTAACCAAATTTGCTAAATTACTAACAGATTTGGCGCACACTCCAGTCTCTATTGATTCATCATGGAAAGCAATTATGAAACAAGATATGCATTTTTCAGCAACAACACCAAAAAAGTGTCTTCTGGCAATCATTTTATGGTTGTTTGAGAAGATAATTAAAAAATCCTGGGAATTCCAACTCAAACACGCGCCTTTTTCACTTGTGGAATTGGTGAATGATAAAAATGCTTTAAAAAGTTCTTCTTTCGAAAAATTAAATTTTTCTGTGGATCCCCATATCGATCCATCTGGTCCAACAACACCACACTCGGTAAAAGAGTCAGAGTGACCCTCTAAAATACCATCCCATGTCATAGTTCAACGATCAATAAACTAGTTTACAGACGGAATGGAAGAAGCAGTCAACAATCTTCAAAGGATCCAAGAAGAGAATGTGATGTTATACGAGAAAATCGCCAACCTTAAACGGATGATGAAGGATAGCGGAGAAAACAAAGATTCAATTGTTATTGAGGATGATGTTTATAGTGACCCAGAAGCTCAATTAGAACAAATTGAAGCGGAATGCAAAGTCTTAAAAAAGGAAATGCAAGCGTGCGTATTAGAAAAAAGACAGATACAGACATCAATTGAAGAAAAACAGGCGCATCACCGAAATATATTGCTGCCAAAAATAAAAGTCGAGGAAAAAAATACAGAAGAGTTTTACTCTAAAGTATTAAGCAAGTGCAAGACCGTTTCTGGAATAGAGTTCTCATCTCTTCGTGATCTTCTGAATGAGATTCAATCGAAAAGGAAATTCGTTTCTGGTTTGCAAGATGAACATGAAAGACTAAGCAGGATTATTGCATTTCATCACAACACAACATCTCAGAATACTGAGGATACTCCAACACAAAAAAAGGTGACAATTGTTCCCACTTTTTCAACCAACCCTATCTCTTCAAGGGCTGTTCGAGGAAGATCCAGAAGGAGAGTAAGTTGTTTTTGTGAGCCTAAACAGGGAGATATTCACTAAAAATTCTTTTTGTAGAAAATCGATTATTTTCAGTTTAAACGGACAATGTCTTTTTCTCCTCAAAAGCTCTTATTGATAAATCTTGAAATATCTGGGAAAGAAATACGGGATGTATCAAGTTTAATATCACAGTCATTTTTAATCAAATCTGTGAATTTAGGATCCACCCAAGTTTCTATTCCTCCATCTTATTTTTTGGGTCTTCCTTTAATACTCACGAACCCAAAACAATTATTATATATTAAGTGGGGCAATGATAACTCGAATATCATTGGGAAAATGATCGATCTCACTTACTATGAACCAGATTGCGAGATTTTGCTTAAAAAACCGAATTCTAAGCAGGAAATTCGAAATTTCCCTGCTTACACTTCTTTTTTGGAGATATTTAAATCTGTTTATCCTCATCTTTCTATTGATACAAGTAATTATTTGTTTTGTCGGACTTTCAAGAACCAAACAAAACTCTTACTTCCTATATGTAATCTCCCTATATCTGTTTTCCATATTCCTGGATCAGTTTGGACTATTGAATTCCGTAACTTTCCTTCTTCCTTGGTTTTGTGTCCCGACACTCTTTTACTAACAAAGAAATGGATAAGCTCACGCATTAATGAAACAAATCCTTTATTATCAGAAGTAAACCAATTAATAGTTGGCTTCAATGAGATTCTAAACAATGAGAGTGTTACTAGTAGTCAACAAGAACAGTTCAATTCATTTCTTAAGACAGTGATTAATAATAGGAAATATAATGATTTGTTAATAAGGGTTTATAAGAGCGAGGAAAATGAGTTTCGACTTAATCCAGACAGAAGCGTTACAATTATTCATTCTTCTCTCCAGAATCCTCTTACCATTCCTGGATCAAAGCTCAGGCTTTCTTTTGAAAATGATTCTTATAATATAAAAATGAACAATAGTGACGATATATCAATTCCAATAAGGATGGATTCTGTTCTTCCCCTATTAGAGCTTTTTAATTGTTGTTATTTTGATTTTTACGCTTCTATTCCACCAAGAGATTTCTCATTCGATTTCCCTCCAAGAGGAACCTTGAAAATTCCAAGAGCATGCAGAGATTCGAGAGTAATGATGATAAAAGACGAGATGATTGATACTGTATATCGTCAAGAAATGGATTTTGGAAATGAATTGTTGAAAAAGAAGCAAACCAATAAAGCATAAGATGAGAAACACAATTTTATTTTTTGATATATTTGGAAAGATCAAGCATCGGGGAAAGCTTCAGGAAATCGAACAACCCCCCATTACTATGAATATTATCAAGATTCTTGCACATCATTAGCTCCAATATTTGCTGCCCGTTGAAAAGGGGATTAATTTCTTCATTTTGTTGAGGAGAATCTGTTTCAATGAAAATTGTTGAGAAATCTACATGCATTGGACTCATTGAAAGAGCACGATTAACCTCATTCTCATTATCTAAAAAGAGTAATACTTCAATTCGTTTTTGGCGTATTCGATATCTTATTAAGGGCTTACGATCGGTATCTTTAGCAAAAGTTAGGGTGGAAAACAAATCGATAATATACTTAGTATCATGATGCTTTTCATATATGATACCAGATACTACAACATAATATGGAGCATCAGGAATCAAAGGTGAACTAAAAGATATATTTTTTTTCATTGTTGAAGCAATTCGATTCCTTTCTTCTTCAAAAACAGCGGTAATCTCATCCCTCACAAACATTTTGATGACCCGTGGTGCTATTTGAGATGCCATAGCTTCAAAATACTTCTGTTTTTCTAGCTTTCTCCTTTTCTCTTCATCTTTTGCTCTTTGGACCTTTTCCTCTTTGATCTTTTTTGCAAATTGCTTTTTCTGTGATTGAATACTATTAGCAACAATTTTTTCAAGATTGTCTTTTGCTATTGATTCTATTAGATATTTTGCGACGGAATGAATAATTTCATTACGGTTTTCTTTCGGTAGTGTTTCGAAATATGAAACACTCTTAATCTTTTTAACAGTGGGTTTCTGCTCTTCTTTGTCGAATTCGGCTAATAAAATTTCTATTTGTGACTCTCTGTTGGGATTATTAGATTTCATGAATTCTGGGCTCTTTCCCCTCTCTCCAATCGAATAGCCATTTTGCATCTGAATTGGAGGTGAATAAACATCATACAGAGGTTTTATAAGCTTTTCTTTGATATCCAGTGCATCATCAAACTCGATTTCAAAAGATCTGCTGTTATTAGATAACCTTTTATGATCCTTAATAAATTTCTGCAATGAGAAGTTATTCTTTGAGGTATTATTACTAGGGGCAGAAGGAGGTTCTTCGATGAAATTTGACAAAAATAAAGAAGACCCGAGACTGCTTATTCCAGAATCACAATCTCCGTCGTACTCACTATTTAAATCGTCAATTTCTGGAGCCTCTATATGACAGTCAATAATCCCTCTATATCCAATTCGGTTTTCTGGCCTGGATATAACATTATCAAATTGTAACTTGGAAAATATACCAAAAAATGCTTTTGAGTCATCATCAATAAAACCAACCATGCTTTGAAACTGATCAGCAATTACTTTTGGGTGCTTATCATGCACATGTTGTACAACTGAAGATTTATCCGATTTAAAATGGCATACACTGCATTCCCATTCGTTAATGGAAACCTGATTTACTAGATACTCTGTAATAGATTTAAGAAGCTGAGTAACAGATCGAATATACTCATAATCATCATCATTCTGCTCATAATCATCAATATAATCGGATGTTGTTATTGGCACATCAATATCGAAAAAATTTGGCGATGTTAGGTATGTATCTTCAATATTGTCGTAATTAAGAAGAAAAGTAGACAAAGGACTATAACGACCTATTCCATAATAAAACGATTCACCATTTGTCTCTCGAAAATCTTCAAGGAGTTGTTGGATTAACTGTGATTCTTGCATGACAATATATGAAAAGTGACTATTGGACAAAAGAACCGAAAAAGAAAACAGGTGAGTATTATGGTAGAAAGCAAAATGCTACTAAATGCAATATATTTGTTCAGTCCATGATTGAAATTAGGTTAATTTGGTTTTTATTCTATCATATCTCTTTATACAGTTGTATTGTGTGGGTGATATTTTTTGTTTGAATAGAACAGGTTTATTCACTTTCTACCCTGAAATTTCAGGTCGTTTTTCTGGTTTTTTCTTTCAATTATGATCAAGATGAGACTTAAGTCACAAATCCCTTTTATTAACCAAATCTTGCTTTTTTTCAATAGATTTCTTTTGTATCCGATTCGATGTTTTAAATGTCTCATATATTGTGAAAAAATGATAGGTTTTTTATCAATACAAGTTAAAAAACCTGCAGATATGAGTGGTTCTCAGTTTTTTTCTATTAGTAACATGATGAATCATTTCAAAAGGGGAAGAAGGTTTAGGAAAAACTGCATCTTTTTAACTGTACTCAATATTATATTCATTGCTCGCCATTATAACTACATTTTAGCAAAACATGATTCAAAGCAAATCAAAAACACATTAATTCTTGGATATGAATATATTTGGAATAATCCAAGTTCTAATCCCTTGATTTCTCAATGCATATTAGAATTAATTGATCAGGGAAGATCTTATTATGAAGAAAATGTTAGTGTAAATTATTGTTCATTCTCAAGAGTTATAATATATTCTGGAGATGGTGGTGTGATACATGTTGAGAGCGGAACCCTTTTTTTAAATGCTTCTTTTTCAATGTTTTATAACTGTATATGTAATTCAAAAGGCGGCGCAATTTACTTTGCATCAACAAATAGCTATCTCAGAATGATATGTGCAAATAGATGTTCTGCTTCATATTATCATTTTGCTCTTCTTTATGCTACTCAAAACAATAAAGTTGAGTTGTTATCTATATCATACTGTTCCTATTCTTCAACAGGATTTTATCCAATTCGTTTGCAAGGTGGTAATCAGAATTATGATCACACAAATTGTTCAATGAATAGTGCCAATCAATGCTCTGGAATCCTTTTGGATTCATCAATATCATTCTCGAGTTCACATTGCACTTTCTCAAACAATTTTGTATTAGAATATACATGTTTGTACATTTTTGACATCTCAGGAACAATGTCATCTGCTAATATTGTTCACAACAACAGTCCATCTCTTGGAGTTATATATGTTTTCACAGGATCACCCAAATTAAATTATTGTATAATCTCTAATAATCACAATATATTGTTCAGTGGAGGCAACATTGAAATTTTTCATTCAATTATTGATCATCTTGATATGATATCAACAGGAATCAATAATTCGATCACGCTTACGATATCTTATGAAATTAAATTCTTCAATTCACATTATTGCAATACTGATATTCATCTTAATGATCCAACACCATTGAGATCATTTGAAAAAACCCCAGTTCAAACCGACAAAAATACGCCAGCAGAAACTTTTTTGAGAACATATGATCCCTCAATAAGAGAAACAATTATTGAGACATTGCCAAGGACTTATTTCGAAATACTATGTTCAAATCAGATGGTTAATAAGAAACAATTCAGTGTGATATTTACATTTATGTTCTCATTCTTTCATTCAATTGTCATGTTCGAGTATAACTGAGATTTGTTTGCAGACTTCATTGTTGTTGGGTATTATATTTCCCGAATAGAAGGGACCAAAACTCTATACATAATCATGTTTTAATAAAGACTGATTTAATACATTTTGATATATATTCTGATTTGACCTATTATGCATTCTCGACTAGTTCAGTATCATCAATATACTTAGAATGCCTTTTGGTAATTGTCCCGCGCTCAATTGGAACTTCAAGTGATTCTTGGATGGGCTTGGTAACTATAATCCTTAGGAAGTAGCACATACTAACTATTGAACATGTGAATACAACAATTTTCAAAGATTTGAGGATTTGATTGGTAACAAAAGGTTCAATCTCTGAGACAATAGAACAGCATAATAAAGCAGTAACACCAATTGGAAATCGAGAAAGAGATGATTTGTGGTTCTTGTTGAGGCCGGCAATATCACTATCATCATTATAATTATACAATAAATACAGGCAAAATAGTGATGCTAATACAGAAACAGAAGAAAAGGCGGTTGGATTCATGCATACATTCTCTGACTCAATATATGGGAGAGTGATTCTATAATTCGGCTCAAAAAACACAAGAAACAAAAAAAGCAAGGAAATCAAAACAAATGGAGATGAAAAAATCAGTACATTGCGAATAATAAAATGATTTGGTGTTTCTGATTCCAGGGCTTTAACAGAAGTAGCAACTTTGGCAAGGCTAAAAACCATAAATAGAAAAACAGGGAAAACAAGACCATAAGACAAAAATGAAGATATTCCACATGCATAAACCCGCTTTTCTTTAGAAAAAATATTCGAAAAGAAAGTCACATTTGAAAAAGCACTGCAAACCAAAAAAAGAACAGCTAGACTAACAAAAACTAGTCTAGTGCGCCAAAATCTATTGAACTCTATGTTTCTATTAGATATAACTATATAACAAATATACAAAAAGTACACAAAAAAAATGAAACAAATCGTAGAACTGAGAATATCGAAAACTCCAAATTCCATTTGATTAGCCGTTAGCGATTATTTTTTTAGCAAAAAATGAGTGAACATGTAACTCGAACCAGTGTCGTGGATCTCACAGAGTCCGAAAAGCAAGAAATTCGCGAAGCCTTTGAGATGTTTGCTACTGATGGATCATCATATTTGGATCTTTCTCAGTTTAAGGTAGCAATGAGGGCTCTTGGGTTTATTCCTGAAAAGGGTGAAGCTCAGAGGCTAATGAAAAAGAACGGAGACGAAAAAAACAATTCTATAGACTTTACCCAATTTCAAGAACTGATGGCACAGAAGATATTCGCAAGAAAGCCTGATGTGGAAATCGAACAAGCATGGAAACTTTTCGATAAAGATGAAGATGGAATGGTATCTTTTGATGATTTAAAATCGATATCTGCAGAATTAGGGGAGAACTTAACTGAACAAGAATTATATGATATGATTAAAGAAGCAGATAGGCATCAAATAGGGAAAATAAGCAAAGAAGATTTTGTTAGAGTTCTTTCAAGATCGGGTTTGTTTGGAATTGTTCCTGGTGAAGATGATAGTAGTGACTAATCATGTTAGTAAACTTACCATCTCGCATAATCATCTATAGAATCAACAAAATCATCCAAAATTGCATCTTTTTCGGATACTTTTGGAGAAAATGGAACTAAATTCTGACGTTTGGGATTAATTTTTGGAGAAAAACTTGTCTGACTGGTAGAACGGAACGACAAACTCTTTTCGGTGCGATTATCCCCAGAAAAACTAGTTAATACCCTATGTGGATGTTGAATAATTGGTGATATTTTGTCATTATTAGAAAATGCCTCGTTCATACTCACAATGGGTAAATATTTCGAGGGAGAAAAAGACTTTCTACCAAGTTCTGACAAATACTCTGTTTCATATTCAAGCTCTTTCATATTCCAACGAGGTTTTTTCGCTGGAAACTTCTTAGTCTCGCAAAATCTGGAAACTTTTGTTTCTAATTTGCAGCATTCGTAGTCTAATTCCCAAAAATCCTTATTCATTCCAAATTTTAAATAAACGGCCGATTTATTAGTCTAGATTTGGAATAACACTTACAGGTAACATTGTGAATCCCTCGAAGCTTGTCTGAGTAACACCAGAAATCAAACTGCTATCTTCAAAAGATACGCCTCCAATTTGTCCTGTGAATTCAGGGTCGAATAAGGAGGTATCATCAATGCTTTTAATCTGAGGGATCCACTCAGGCTTATAACCCTTACTGTATACCTTTTTCCAATCGATTGTTGAGAAAAATGTGTGTTTCTTGATATCTTCGACATCATCAGGGCCCGAACCTAAACGGGCATCTGGATTTTTATCGAGAAGTCGAAGTATCAAGTCTCTGGCAGGTTCTGTTATATATGAAGGGAAACGTACCCTCTCCTTTATAATTGATTCGTACATAAGGTTGACATTCTGATTATAAAATGGTGGAAGACCGCACAACATTTCGTAAATTATAATTCCCAAGCACCACCAGTCGATGCTTTTTGTATATGGCTCCTGAAGCAGCATTTCAGGTGCCATATACTCAGGGGTTCCACAGAATGTTGAAGTTGTTTCATCAACCTTGGTTTTCTTGGCTAAACCAAAATCTGTAATTTTTAGATGGCCATCAGAGTCAACTAATATGTTTTCTGGCTTCAAGTCTCGATAAACAAATCCTAGATGATGTAAATGCCCAATTCCAAGCAATAACTCTGCCGCATAAAGCCTGGATCGATTTTCGGAAAACCTCCCCTCTTCTCGAAGGCGACCAAACAATTCCCCACCAGGAACGTAGTCCATAACCATGAATAACTTAGTGTCTGTTTGAAATGTATAATGTGCTGAAACCAAAAATGGATGAGCAGTTTGCATTAGAATATTCCTTTCATTCAATGTTTGATCTACTTGCTCTGTTTCTTCTAATAGTTTTTTGCTCATGGTTTTCATCGCATAATATTTTCCATTACTCTTTTGCTTAACCAATTGCACTTTCCCATATGTACCTCTTCCGAGAACCGACACATATTCAAAATCCTGCACACTAAACTTGCATTTGATTTCTTCTTTGGGTGTATCTCCATTTGTTAATACACGAATAACATCTCCAATCATCTTGACCCACTCTTTTGCTTGATCAATGTTCTCTGTAACAATCAAATATGTTCTAGATGGTGTAATTATCTTCATTGCAGGCTGCTTTTTACACTCAGGAGCTGTTTTCACATCACACTGTGGTGTTATCCTTATCTTGCCTTTTTCTGCTTTTCCTGGCCCAACATAATAGTGCAAAACATCTTTTATTAATACAAACCAACGCTTTTTCCATGTCTTAATAAAGCCACCCTGTTTAGTGGCCCAACCCTCGAGTTGACTTTGCATTTTAAAACAATAATCGTAAATTAGGCAATTTTTCTTACAACTGTGACCTTTCATTATTTTTGAATTCCAACCACTCAACCATCGAAAACTTACATCGAACCTTTCAAAAAGTCATTTCAATGAATCGAAAGGGTTAGAAATATCGTTAAAAACGGTGAGTGTTTCGGGTTGTGTATCGTCAGATACCGATGAGAGCGACTTCCTCAGGTCAGAGAAGAGCTCGGACATTCTCAAGTATATTCTAGATTCTTCGTCCGATACATATTTTAGCTTGTTAGCGTACTGCAGCATTCCGTGTATGATCCGGTTTTTCATGAATAATGAGTACTTCTTTTTAGCATCTATCAAGTTTGAAGTTATGCTAATCGCATTTAAAACTGCCATTTTCTTGTCTTCTTTCGCTTGTTTGAGTGTGAGTTCAGCATTCTGGAGCCGTTTCCCAAATGATGAATTCTCTGTTTCAAGTTGATATTCTGACTCCACTCGTTTAAAAATCGATTTTGTCCTTTCAACTTCTTTCAAAGAATTCTCATACTCTGACATCAGCCTTAAAATTACTCTCCTTCTTTCAATAATGTCGTTCAAATCCTCATACAATCGTTTTTCGGATTTTATTATGTCCAAATCATATTTTTCAACTTCTGATAATGGATTAATAGCGTTTTGCATTCCTTGGAAAAAACTTGGCGCTTCACTTTTCACATATGCCACAACATCTTTCAAAAGCCCTCTTCTCGCATCTAATTGCAGCATTCTACTATCACAAGATGATTTTAATCCATCAACAACAGGCTCTAGGCCTGACTCGTCCTGTTTCCAAAACAAACTCAACATTCAATTGTATGACAAAACCGTAAAATCTGGATTTTACTCATATTTCTCCATGATTGTTTTGCATTATATGTTAGAAAACTGAGCATAATATGATTTTTTGGGCAATGAAACATATATATGTTCGATTTTGCTATAAATAGTTAATGCCTTAATTTTTAATCAGGGCGACTTCTAAGATTTTGGCATCCTATAAAAATGTCCAAATGGATAGGACATATGGATTAATCAATACCTAAAAAACATGAAAACATAAATGTATGAATGTTTCAACTAGTTCTTTTCTTTTAGAAACACTATTTTTGAGATGGGTGGTCAATTAACGATAATATAAATCACTGTGCCACATATGAGTGAATCTGAGCATTGTTTTTCTGATGAAGAGAACGAGAATGGACCAGAATATGGCAAAGCAGAATACTGGGATCACCGTTATAATGAAAACAGCGATCCTTTTGAGTGGTATCTTGGCTGGGATAGAATTCGCGAAGTTCTGTCATCTTACGTTGGGAATAACATGAATAGTTTAGTAATAGGATGTGGAAACTCTCCAATGTCATATGACATGTTGAAAGATGGTTTTGTGAATGTTGTGAGCATAGATATATCTCAAATTTTGATTGACCAGATGAAGTATCGATATATTAAAGAGAGCAAACTCCAATGGTTTCAAATGGATTGCACAGATCTTAAATTCCCAGACTCTTCTTTCGATACTGTTTTCGACAAAGGAACATTTGATGCAATTTCTTGCGGGTCAAATAGTCACTCAATTATTGAAAAGACAATGAAAGAAATTCACAGGGTTTTGAAACCAGGTGGGAGGTTTTTCGAAATAACCTATGCTCGCCCATCCCATAGATTTCCAGCAATGAGATCTTCGAATCTCACGTGGCATGTGTATCCACCTGAAATTGTTGGGATGATTGGGAGGTCTTGTCACTACTTCTACATATTCGAAAAGATTTGAATAACGATTAGTAAATTGGTTTATCGTTTTAGACTGGTCAATGGAGACTGATATTATTCATGGGTTTCGCTTAGAGAAAGTTCGCTATCTTAGTCTTTATCACGCAACGGCCTATTATTACATACATGAAAAACACGGCTGTCCATTCCTTCACATTGATGCTTCGGATACTAATAATCATTTTTGTGTGACTTTCCGAACGAGTTGTTTTGATGATTCTGGCTCAACACATATTTTGGAGCATATGGTTTTACATGGAAGCGAAAAATATCCAATAGATGATTTATTTAATGAGATTCGAAAGTTTTCCTACTCAAATGAGCTGAATGCCCAAACTCATTTAGACTGGACACAGTATTTATTTTCTACCCAAAGTGTTAAAGATTTTCATAACTTATTGGATGTTTATTTGGATTCAGTGTTCTATCCAAAGCTGGATCCAAATAATTTTTTAATCGAATGCCATCATTTGGAGCCAAATGAAAATGAGAGTTCGTTCAAACACAGTGGCGTTGTATATAATGAAATGCAGGGTGTACTAACTAATCCAAACGAACTTTTTAACGAAAAAATTAGAATGACTTTGTACCCTGATACTCCCTATAAGTATTATTTTGGAGGCAATCCTCCATCAATAGCTTTAGAAACCCTAGATGACTTGAAAAGTCAACACAAAAAGTATTATAGCCCAAGCAATGCTCTGTTCTTTCATTATGGATCATTTGATATCAATGCTATTTTGGATCACACAAATCAGTTTCTTAAGGTTATGGAGCCTGTGTTTGTTGATTTTCCATTTAGCTCATTAATACAACCTCTTTGGAATGAGCCAAAAACTGTTTACTCAAATGGCCCTCTAGATCCACTTGGAGATGAAAATAAACAGGTGAAGGCTTCTTTATCATGGATTGTTGGAGATATTTCTGATCTTGATTTGTGTACTGATCTTCAGGTTATTGATAGTTTGTTAACAGAATCATGTGCCTCTCCATTATATGAGTCATTGCTAAAAGACTCGATTGCAACAAGTTTTATAACTTCAGGACCTGAGTCACAACTCAAAAATCTCTCTTTCACCATTGCAGTTGAAGGACTTGATGAAAATACTATGAAATCTTTCCAATTTATCGTTTTTCAAGCATTTGATGAAATAATGATTAATGGATTTGATCCGATTCGAGTTGAATCAGTGTTGAACTCTTTAGAACTTGATGAACTTGTTCTTTCTGAATCTATTGGACAAGATATTTCTGATGGAATTACATGTACGTGGGTTCATGGAGTTGATCCTATTCATATGATTGAAAACTCCACAAATATTGGAAGACTTAGGAGTCGTATAAAAGACAATCACCGATATTTGGAAGGTATACTTGAGAAATATTTGATTAAGAATTCCACAAGAGTATTATTGTTCATGATCCCTGTTAAAGGGTTTATTGAATCTCAAGAAAAGGAGCAACAATTATTACTTGATTTTGAGTACAAGAATATGACTAACATAGAGATTGATTTAATAAAGAAAAAAGCCAAAGAGTTGAAATCTCGGGCAATGAAACAAAAGCCCCTTCATCTACTTCCTAAGCTTTCTTTATATGACTTACCTAATATGTTTCCCAAGATTGATTCCGTTATTTCTGAAGATATTCAAATGATTCCTTTCTCATCCAATGGATTGATTCATCTTCATTTTAAGGCTGAAATTAATATCAACTCTCCACTAATTCATTATGTTCCAGCATTTGCATCAGTTTTTGACTCAATTGGGTGCAAAGGGATGAGTGAGAAAGAATTTGCTATTCAAATTGAGCTATCAACAGGAGGGATTGGAGTTCATCCATCTGTTTATTCAGCATTATCATCTCCAAATGAGCCAAAATGTTATATTGTGATTACCACAAACTTTCTAGAAAAAAATATCGAAAAAGCTTTGAACATATTGCATAAAATGTTTTTAGAACCATCTTTCGATAATTCGAATCATATTTCTACTTTGCTGAAAATGAATGCCTCAAATGTAATCTCATCCATTACAGACGAGGGAGATAGATACACAGAGCTGCATGCAACCGCAACTGTTTGTAGATTTGGAGCAATTGATGAGATCTTTAATGGATTTTCTTATGTTAGAGATTTATTGAGAATGTGTGATGATGATAGCATTGATCTCACTATTAGGTCAATAAAACAAGTTTACACAGATTTATTCAGAAAAGCCAAGTTTTCTTGTATGGTTCATTGTGAAAAGAATTGTATGTCCAAGATAGATACACAAATTCAAAGCTTTCTCAATATTCTTAACAAAGGCACAGATAAAAAGTCTCTTATATCAAAGAATAGATACAGTTATATTGATCGAGTTATGGACGAATTTTCTGAGAAGAAGTTAATGTTTTATGTTATTGATTCATCAACAAATGAAACATGCGCTGTATGCAATTGTTCAGGACTTTCTCTACAAAAAAGAGTATACATGAGACTATTAGCATGCCTACTTGAGGCTGAATTCCTTCATGTGGAAATAAGGGATAAACTTGGAGCTTATGGTGCCAATGCCAGTTTTTCGATGCAATCAGGAATTTTTATTTTGTCTTCATATCGGGATAATGATCCAAATGGTGTAATTCGTGCTTTTACAACATCACTTCAGTCAGTTAAAAGAGAGACAATCACAAATGAAATGCTTGAGTCATCTATTATTCAACTCCTCGCCCTCAATGATGCTCCAGTTGCACCTCATTCCACCGGAAATGCGTTTTTCTACCAGCAAACAACCTATGATCTTCGGATGGAGATTCGTCAATATATTCAAGAAGCAACTGTTTTTGATATTATCGACGCAGTCAACTATCTAAAGGATAAAGAATGGTCATATGCAATTGTTGGATCAAAAGTAACTGCAGATAAGATGCATGGTTTTCTAGTAGAACATGTCAATGAGGATGATTTTGATGAATACGAAGAAGAATAATGTTATTCAATAAATTAGAATACAAAAACATTTTTTTATTCACACTTTTTCAAATCAGAAATATCAATATCATTGATCTCATTAAAAACCAAATTGAAGAGAGGCGACCCTTTTATCTTCATGGCAAGTGCATATCGAACATTAGACACACTATCATGTCCTAGTTTTAAAGCGACATCCTTAATATCATCAGTAATTCCGATTTCTGGAAGTGCTTTAGCAACAATGAGCCTTGCATGCCATCCTCTGTTCATGAGTGATAAAAGATTGCTCATTATTGAGTGATCATATTTAACTAGTTCCACCCATAATTCAACCGCTTTCTCCCTTATTATTGCTACTAAATCACCAGAAAACCTCATACAATATGGTAATAGCTTCGAACCAAATACTTGAACAAATAGTACACACTGAGATGCCAAAGCATATCTTAATCTCCATTGCCTAGCCTTACTTGGATTAAGCAAAGCAAGAAACGGGGCTTTGTCTTGAAAATACTTTGAAAACTCATGTATATGCCAGACAAAGTTGCATGACTTTATAAGCATTTGAGCACACTCAAGTAGAAAACTATGATCCTGGGGACGATGCAATTTGGCAATATCAATGAGAATCAAAGTAGAATCATTTGGATACTCGGTAATAATCTGTTGAATACTTTGTGAAAAACACTCTGTTCCATGAATCTGGCACATTCGAGCTATTCCAGCTGTTGCAGCCCTGTTAATAATAGGAGTGTTCAATAATTCATTAAAACCATTTATATCATCAGGAGCGACAATCGCAAATACTGAAGCAGCCATTTGCCTGACAATATCAGATTTATCTGACAATGCATTAACAACAACATATTTTGTTACAGATACAGGAATGCAAATTCTAGATACACATCTAATGCATTCTGCCCTAACATCAACAGTCCTATCTAGTGATAAAGAATGAAAAATATTGGTAATTTTGGATGAATCATGAATCATATGCATTATACGGCATGCAAATATCCTGAGATTAACTTCGCTTCCAATAGAATTCACGCGTAATAACTCAAATACTATGGTCTCATCATTTAGATAATCAAGCCATTCTATTAAATAATCAATGTATTCATGCAAATTCTTTAAATCAGCCGTCTTAAAACACTCTATTATGGATGGAATAACCTCATTTACAATAATTGTTATCCCTTCTTCTTGGAAACTATCAACAATAATTTTGAATATATCTTTAATTTTTCTATAAACCTTTTTATCCGATTCTAGAAAACGACTCTTTAAAACTGGTAAAACAACATTTTTAAAATAATTTTGCTGTTCAACAGACGAAAAAATATACTTTTCCATTAAACATGCACTTAAAAAATTCTCAAATCCTCTGAGAATATCATTGAAAGAATGTGGAATGCCTATCTGAGCCATTCGTATCACTGTAAGAGACCCGAAATAAACCAGTCAAACTATCCATATCGTCGGATTTTTTCAATGACCACATGCTTCTCAATTCTGATTCTTTTTCCCTTTGTTTTTCTTGACCCTTTTTACAACAGTTTTCTTCAGAAAACCAATTGTTCCAATTTCAAAGGGAAAAGTCTTTAGCCTTATATCATTTTTCAGGAATGCTTTGATTTCTGAGTTAAAATCATTGTCAATTTCAGGTTTGTGATCAAAAAAATTGGAGAAGAATGAAGGAGCGGATCCCTCTGCGATGGTATTTGAGGAGAATACCATTATGGATTTAGTAACCCAGTTTTTCTTTGATGCAAATTGAAGGAGAGATAAAGATTCGCATATCATAATTGATCTATTTACGTACTTTTTCTTGTGGTTTGATATCAGAACAAAATGAAACAGCAATTTGATGAACTTTATGAACCATTCTTTGGATTGTGCATTTAGTTTGTGACTCTCTAAGAAATTGATTATCAATGAAAGGCAAGATCGATGCCAAATCTTATTACTAATCATTATAAAACATATTGTTGACAGAAATTGAAGCTGATCAATATGTGACGAGAGCAATCTTAATAAGCAGAACTGATAGTTTGATATTGTTGGTATTTTGGTAAGTGTCTTGAAAGCAAGTACGGTGGGGCATAATGATGGCATGTGCGATAGCATAAATGCTAAATAGTAATTTGTCGTAGATTCAAATCTAAGAGCAGAATAGAATGCAGTTTCTGCTCTGTTTCCACATAACTTTGAGGACTGAAGAGATATTGAGCTTTTTAGCATGTGCAAAAAATGCCTCAAAAAGCAAATAGAATCACTTTCCGATGATAATTTGACATGCTGGTCTAATCCATTAAAATATATTTCAAAATATAAATCAATATTGGGGCTAGGATGGGGATATGACGTAAGTAAAGAAAGATAAAGCTCGGAGACAATCTTTATATAATCTGTTGAATAATGTGAATTATCTTGAAAGAATGAGAGATAAGATAAAACAATAACATCTATTGAGTCGTTTGATGATATGATTTCTTTCCAAAAATAATGATTAGAACGACTCATCAGAATTAATGCTTCAATATATAAGAAAGGATCATTCAATGTTATTGGAAGAAATATCATTGGTGAAAATTTTGGATAATGAATAATTTCCCGTTCAATCAATGTTATAGCGCTTTTTGCGCAATTTGGCTTCAAAATATTCCGTTTTTCATAAAGAAATCTTATGAAATTTGGGAAATTGTCTATAATTTCGGAACGAAAACTCTTACATAATATTTTTTCGAGGCATATATAAGATTTTTGAATCATATCTGAATCATTAAGATTGGTTGTGGCCTCAACAAAAACCACAGGAGCAATTCTTCCAATAACGTAAAAATATGAGTCATCAATGCTCACATTTGGATATTTATTATTATTACTAACACTTAATGCATTGTCATTCCACCAAAAAGCTGGGGAATTGATACAATACATTAAATAAAACCAAGATAAAAAAATCCTTATCCACCATAAAGCATTGAAAATCGGGATTTACTGAGGGATTAGCCTAAATATGAACTCGTTCTCAATAAGCCCATCTGTTTCGAGATCAGTACAATGAATAGCATTCTTAACTGTGTTGGTACCATACTTGGCTCTGAGGGAACCTGGCAAAATTGCTCTAGCAATTGACACATTCCTGGGACCAGAGAGCTCACGGAATTGGTTAACTGCATTATCTTTCATTAGTTCAAGAGCAATGCAGGGACCAGAGGAAAGTTCTGTTACCATATCATTAAAATCTTCAGCTACACCTCTATAAACCTCATAAAACTCCTTTGCTGTAGTTGGATCAATTGTTAACATTCTTGTACCTGTTATATAAAAATTGTTTTCAACAATATCTTGAATAATCTTTCCTGCCATGCAGCTTTTGACTGCGTGGGGCTTAATTATGCAAAGTGTACTATTAGTGAAAGAGTTAACAGGTTGAATAGATTTCTGATCAAAGATAATTCTAAGCTCGCGTTCTGAACTTGTTGGGGAATCTGACCCATGTGCAAAGTTTTCTGTTGTACTCTTGGCATACATAGCCCGCAAAGAATTAGGTGCTTTTGATTTCGCAACTTCAAGATTTGTCGGCCCAATTATTTCCCTCCATTTAGCAATTGCGTTGTTTCCAACAATTTCGATTGCAAACACAGGATCACTGGTAATATAGCTCACAAGAGACTCAAAAAATGGTTTTCCTTTGTGCTCAGCATAAAACTCTTGGGCAGTTTCTTGGCTAATATACCCAAACTGTAGCTTGGAGACTATCAATCCCTCACGATATATTCTATCTAGTGCATTTCCAATCCTTTGAGAAAATCCAGGCTTCAACATTGCGTATGTTTTTTGCATTTTTGTTTCAAGCAATTGTTTAGTCGAAATATCTGCATAATCAATAATATCATAAATCCTACCATTTATTGGAAGTTTGTTGCCAATGTAGAGATCCTTTTTAGCAATCTGATGCGTTAAGGTTCTTTTCAAAAAAGGTTTCTTAAGTTTAACATCAAAAAGTTCTATTTCTCCATTCTCAGAATAATACAAAAGAATATAAGGACGAATTAGTTCTGCCCTTTCGTCGAAGAATTCAAGCTGAAAGCGAAAAGTTGGAAACTCAGATTGCATTAAATAACGGACGACATTTTTCATTCACATGTCAACATGATGCTTTTCTTTGTTTTTTTTAAGTCTGTCTGGTATCGAATCCGATCTAAAACAGACTATTCGTTATCGAATCTATCTAAAATTTTTAATGTTTCCTCGGATTATATATTTCCAGTTAGTGGAAACGAGTTTACCGTTCCATTGTTGAATACAAGTGTTGTACCAGGTGATTTTATAATCCATAAGATTAAATCTAAAGAAAAAGGTAGTTTTGATGGACAAATGATTGTTTTATCTACTCCAGAATGTATGCTTCCATGTAGAATTGTCACCAGGTTTGGTTATTACTCCATTGTTGAGCATTGCTCGTTCCCTATTAATAAAATTAAATGTGTAAGACAGGCTTCATTAATGGGATCAGTTGAGTTTAATACACACTTTCATAAATCATTAGAGCTTAATGGGATTGAGAAGTATCATGGTATGAACTATACACAAAACCTCACTGGATTTAAACAATGTATTGCTATTGTTGATTCTGGGGTTGATAGAGCTTCAAGGTGGCTGAGAAACGAGAAAGGTAACAAGGTCAAAAAGATAACACACTATTTAAGTTTTGGAGACAATACTGATGATTTTGAAGGGCATGGAACATTTCTTGCCGGTGTTGCCGCAGGAAGAAGCGATTGCAAAGATGGATCATTCATGTTTAATGGAATTGCTCCTGATGCCCACCTGGTTGTTGCTGACATTATGGATAATCAGAGTAGAATTAATTGGCCCGCCAATTTTTCTGATTTGTTTACAGTTCCTTCAAAACTTGGCTGCAAGATTCATTTAAATTCTTGGACATCGGACACAAAACTTCTCACAACTGCAATTGATTATTTAGCATTCAAAAATCCACATATGGTTATTATTTTCCCAGCTAATCACAAAAACCGGACACTTTCTCCCCCCGGTAATTCAAAAAATGTTTTGACTGTTGGATCTGTTTATGGTAACAAGCTATCAAAGGTGTTTTTTGATAGAAATGCGACAATCAATGTTCATATTCATATCGATACTCCTTTTAAAAGTATCGATCTGATTGTGCAACCTGATAATAGCGGCCCATCTCTTCATAATATAAATATTGCCAGCAAATTTCCAATGGTATTTAACAAACAACAGTTGTCCAAGGGAATATTTAATGTTGTAGACCAACATTCAGCCCCTCTTCCCAAATTATCTCTGGTAGTTTTTGTATTTCATAACCAAACAATCAAAACAAAATTTGGTATTCCAACGTTTCGGCTCCCTCCAATGTATTTATACTATGTGAAAAATGCTCAATCTATACAAATTGGGTTTTCTCAATTCGAAAATGATGACACTGATCATGAGTATAATGATTGGGATATTTCATATGGATCAAAAGATGGACAAATTAAGCCAGAAATTGTTATTCCAGGAGGGCCGATTATTGGACCCAAGTCTCTTTCAGGTAAATGCGGGATTGAAGGTTTGACTATGAAAGCAGGTCCATCTGTGTCATCTGCTATTGCAGCTGGATATGCTGCCCTTATTGCCCATCATTTTTCCAATCAGACAAGACCCATAAATAAAATCGGATCTTCATTAATGAGAGCCCTGCTAGTGAATAGTGCCAGGGAGAAATTGCTATTTGTAGAAGATTCATTTCAATTGAAACGAGGATGGGGTATCCCAAATATTAGTAATGTTTTTGTTCCATTACTGGCAAAACAATCTCAAATGGAATCCTTGTTTGTTCAGCAATATATTCCAATCGAAAACCTTGAGACTGTAACACATGCATTTATATCAACCGCTGAAGGGAGGATCCGAGCGACCATATCATGGTTGGATTACCCATGTGACCCATCCTCGAATAGATTTCTTGCCACCCCACTAACTTTGTACGCTTTGATTAAGAATGAAGTTGTTTTGTCAAATCAGAATCAAATGGAAGTTCAGCATCTAGATAGATCCAACACAATACAACATCTTGAGTTTTCTATTCCCAAAGGTACACATTTTAGTATTGTTGTGTCTGCCCGGAAGTTTTCATACATTTCTAAGTCAAATTATTCTATAGTAGTTTCAGGTGCAATGGTGATCAATTCTAAAGGAAACAATCGAACAGGAATCATAAAATGTCCTGTTAAATGTAATTTGGTCAATCCCCATGCAATATGTGTCCAAAATGAATGCATGTGTTCCTCAGAATATACTGGTGACTTTTGTCAATTCAAAGCGGAAAGATATTATAATAATAGCTCATTCTTCCATACATTTAATAAAATGAGTGAGTGGTTTATTATCAAAATAGCTCCGGAGAAATGGACCCCTGAAATGTCTATAGTTATTAGTCATTCATTCGACTTCTCACAACTATCTTTATTCATTGAAATTGGCAAGTCTCCTAACCGAGACTCTATTGAGTTCTCTTCAAAAAATTGTGATGATATCATTTACAATGATTCATCATTTACTTTTCCAGCAAAAAACTGGCCATCATTATCAAAATGGAATCCGATGTATATTGGACTCTGTTCCAAAGTCTATAAAGGATTCTCTGTTGAGGGAGCAATAAAAATTGTAAATTAAGCACTTTTTGGATGAGCACAACGAACCAACTTTTCAAATCAGCGCCCGATCCAACCCAAAAAACAACTGAATTTCTAGATAGAACTGCTTCTCAGATTGAGTTACTGACAAATCGTATTGGCCAGCTATTTCAAGAACGAAGCATATGCATTATTCATTTATCCCAATTTCAAAAAGATTACACTCAAATGAGAGATATTTATAACAATTTGAAGCAAAATGCTCAAGGTTTAGAAACCACAAAGAACATTGCTCCCCAATCGCCTGTTATAACACAACAAAAGGTTTTCCCTCCAAAGTCCCCCGTATTAACCCAAAAAAACGATTCTCTTATGCCTTCTGAAATCAATGAATCCAAACAGTTTAGTATTAAGGAGCTATCATGGAACTTAAGTGCTGTCAACTCTGAAAAGTATGGTATCAAGCTTAAATATGCTCTTAACATTGGGAATGTTGTGACTAGCATTCATTTCGATAATCCTGGAGAAAACATTGCATTTATTGATAATCAATATCTTAGTGTTGTTGATTCATTCAAAGGATCAGTAGTATTTTCTGCTGAACTTCCCCACCCAACAGGGTGCTGCGATATTCATACTCGTGTTATGAGTTTTTCTAAGAATGGTTCGATGATTGCCACAAGTACTGCAGGATCAAGTATAGCAATTTACTCAATGATTACAAAACAATTGATCAAATGCCTTGATGGGCATACCTGCACTGTTTCTTCCCTTCTATTCCTTTCAGATAACAAAACCTTGGTTTCTGGTGGATATGATGGATATATTTGCATCTGGGATATATCCAATTTCTCTCTTGTGAAAAGAATCCCTCATGGACAGCTTAATATGGAGACAAAACAGAATAAAGACGGAGCAATAGTTTCGCTTATAGAATCAAAAGGAGAAGAGTTTATTGGGGTTGGATTTGTTAATGGAACAGTTGGAATATATGAACCTCAGTTTGAACAGTCAATGAATAGTTTTTCTGCACACAGTGAGATTTTATTAAGTGTTTCATCAGTTCCATTTGATGGTGCAATCGCAACGACATCACATGACAAAACAGCAAAAATTTGGACATTAATGGGAGCAGCTAAATGCCGAAAAACCCTAAGTGGGCATTCTGATTTTGTATTGTGTAGTTCATTCTCTCCATTTGGCCCATTGATGCTTACAGGGTCAAAGGATGAGACAGTTAAAGGATGGAACTATTTAACAGGAGAAGAGCTTTTTTCTCTCAAAGCACATACAAATACTGTGTTTGGTATTGATCACCACCCAACAAAAAGAATGTTCACAACTTGTTCAGGTGATGGGATTGTTTGTGTATGGGAGTACTCAGAACCATAAATATTTAATGAGAATTTGGTTTTACTTGAACCTTCTATAAAGGAGATAAAGGATAATGAGGAATAATAAGAAAACGATTGTCCATTCTATGCAACCATTAATGCAAGCTCTCATTATAATGCTATCAGCTTTAGACTTTCCTTCATCTGCACTTTCTCCAATTGCAGTAACGTTTTTGTTGATATTCTCAATACGCTTTCTATCATCAATGAGTGTAGCCATAGCAGCGTTACCAGTAGTAACTGTATCATTACCTAAGCGAATTGCCTCGTCAAGATTGTTAACAACACCCTTGGATCGATCAGCATTGAGCATTGCTTGCTGCTCTTGCCTAGAATTAGGATCATTGCTAATTGCCAACCTCTTTTGCCTTAACTCTGCAACGGCCTCAGAATGCTGTGTGCGGAGACTCTTAATTTCACCTTCATAGTAATCTTTGTTTCCAGAAACAGAACGAAGGTCATTAGACATCTTGTTTAACAGTGTCTCGAGAGATTGGATTTGGCGATCAAGTTCGTTATCTAATGACGCTCTTTGATCAGGTGTGGTTGAATTAAGACGAGAAATGTTGTTTTTAATCGAGGAAATTTGTCTCTCGGCATTGCTGATTCCATCTTCTAGTTTAGCGGTCGCACTTGACATTTTAAAAGTGGTTTAATAGAAACGAAAAAAACTGACAAAATTGTGATCAGACGGTTTATTGGATAATTTTTTACCCCTGTTCCGATTAAATAAACCATCAATAGTATTTGGTCAATTGGCAACTTTGATTTCATTGAAAACATTGTGAGATTTAGTGACTTCATTTTGTATTATGGGATTGCTATTTAGCG
>Ga0209639_1001028_pt1 | contig 31908 bp, 20 predicted proteins | sample EPASupsiteHSE605_FD_187268 | JGI IMG/M metagenome (GOLD analysis project Ga0209639, IMG submission 187268) | Bioremediated contaminated groundwater from EPA Superfund site, New Mexico - Sample HSE6-05 (SPAdes) (version 2) | ecosystem: Environmental > Aquatic > Deep subsurface > Groundwater >... | reverse complement strand
CTTCTTCAGAATGACTCAATTCTTTTACCACTTACTCACAACTCACTTTGCACTAATATGGCTAACTTAGAATCATTCAATTCCAAAACAGCTACTTTTACTCTATGTGAATATTTTGAAAAATTTAAAAATTCTCACACTCAATAGAGAGACCATTTTCACTACTTCTTCAGAATGACCCAATTCTTTTACCACTTACTCACAACTCACTTTGCACTAATATGGCTAGCTTAGAATCATTTATTTTTGATTATTAAGATTGCATCTTCCACATTATAATCATAACCTTTCACTAATGATCTTTATTTCAGGAAAGTTACTGATAAACCAAAAAAATGTCTCCAAAGTATTATTTTGGAATGCTCTCCCCAACCAAATAATTACAACAATTTTCTTTTTTTTTTTTTGAATCCAATTATCAGGGAGATATTATTTTTGGATCTGATATATATTTACTCTTAATCTTATTCTTCCAAATTATTTCACCCTACAATTTGAGGAGGCTTAACTGTACCATAAACAGAAGATATTAATTGCATTAAGGTGAATCAAATTGATGACCAGGAGTTAGAGATTGGTAATGATGATGGAACAGTATCATTAATGAGAATAGACATTTAATAAAATAGTTTAATCATTGGTTTGTATCATAGGATGGACAAATACAGTAAGTTTTGGTATGTATCTGAACTCGGCTCGATTGCTCAAAATGAATAGAATACTGGGAACATCCTGAAGACCTTCTTTCGCAGGAATCGCCGAAAATGATATATCTACACTTTGCCCAGGATTAAGTTGATATGAATCAATGTTCATTCTTGGCATAATCATTGAGTTGCTGTTCATTAAAACAATTTTAAACCCGAGTTCATTTGAAGATACATTTAAAACCCTTGTGACAAACGAGAAGGGAGAAAACTGGGTAGCCTCTCCTTGCCACTTGATAAGTCTCAGCAATAGGTAATCCGGTACCATTGGAATCTTTTCAAGAGATGGTTCTTCAATGCTATCTGATACTCTTTCACTTTGAGGCTCTATAATCCACCGCGCTTCCAGCTTCCCTAACTTCTTCTGTATAACTTTGTTCTTTGTTATGTCAATTACAAATGGCAGTGTTTGAGATATCTGAGAATTAGGACCAATGCCATTAAATTGCAAACTATGAAAATGACACTCTAAATTAGATGCCGGAGAAAATGTGAATTCAAGCTTGTTTAAAGCAAATGGCATCGAGTTTGAAGCTGTGATCTCCATAAGATAATCATAGTTCTTTAAGTGAGACACTCTCACCGAGGTATCAAAGGGAAGTGCGGACTCTAAAACAAATTTTTTATGGAAAGACAATTTCTTTTGTTCTATTATTATTGTTCCTTTAATAGAGACTTGAACAATTCCATCCTTTTCTGGTTTAATCATAACAAGTTTTGAATCAAATTTTGCATTCAATCCCATCATATTAAGCGGTATTTCCTTTTGGCTTGATGCATTTTCTGGTGAGTTGGCAATTGAAACAGGAAAATCAGCTTCAACAGAGATTGTTGCTTCAAACCCAGAAATACTAGTTAAACCTCTAACCAAATGTATTAAAATTGGATTTGAAACAGCAACAAACACTTTTTTCCCGAGGCTTTTTAAAGGAATTCTTCCTTTATTCAATAATAGCTCTTCTTTGCTTAAATACTGCAATTTATATTGATCAATCTCTTCTTGATTCCTGATCATGAAATAAGGAAGAATAAAAACATTTGCGTTTAAGTTCTTTTCAAGCGATAACTCAACATATGAAACATTCATAAAAATGAGCCTTATTCTCTCACAGATTGCAGCATAATGGAACCATTATCAAGACAAAAAGCCACGATTCCCATTGATGGGCAACACGATATTTCTATTGCTGCAGATGGTAATTCTCCCCTCAATAAATCATCAAGGTAGAAGACATCCATAATGGAATATGATTTATCAGAGAATGAAAGAACTAAGTACTGCTTGGAATTAAAATCGTTGAATAAGGACAATGTTAATAGATGCCCGTGTTTTGTTCTTTCATTAACTTTGTTGCATTGCATATCATAGAGTTCAATTCTGGTTAGACTCTCTCCATTTTCATTAAGAAGAAAGACAACAATTGTAAATCCCATATCACATATAAAAACTCTGGATGGTTCGCCATTAAGGATGGCTGAAACAATTAATTTCCCAGAAAATAGTGATGTGTATGCTAGAAATCCGGATTGATCGATTGTTGCAACTAAATCTAATGTGTGTGATACGGATACATCTTTGATTGGAGATTTGTGAACCATTGACGAACGGTGCATGGCATGAATGACTTTACCATTTAATACCTCAAATGTCCAAATAAAGAAAGAAGAATCATGAGATACCGATGAAACATATAGAGTCCAAGACTGAGATACAGGAGTGGCACTCCAATCAGAAGCAATGGCAGATACAGTTCCAGGATGCCTCTTTGAGGTAAACATATGATGAACATCTGAAGAAAATGAAAAAATGGAAAATGAATTGGATAATGATGATGAGAGAATTAATACTTTCTGATGAGGATTAATAATTGAATATTTGGAATATATTGAAGAAAACGAATACTGATCTGTGACTTTTTCGCCAATATGGCAAGAGTTAACAATTTTGAACTCTCCTTTGTTCATTTTATGATAACAAAGTGTTCCTTTTGACGAGAGAGTTAACAGAGAATTATCGAAAAAGGCAATTTTCGACAAAGCCTGTGATTGGGAGGAAAATACTTTCCCAGTGACAACCGTTTTCATTCGTAGGGTTGTTAATCCAACTACTTTGGTAGGAGATGGCTCAGTAAAGACTTGATTCGAAACAACCCCAAAATTCAATGAGTGTGAAATGATTGCGATCTGATAATCATTATAAAGTTTTTCATTGTCTATAGATGATGGATAAGAAAAAGGATGAAATAAATTATTGGAAACAATAGCTTCCTGTCCCCTTTGTTTATATCCAAACACAAGATCAATCCATTCATTAAGATGGGAGCTTGCATAGGGTGACTCTAAAGCCATTCGATTCATGTATATAAACTCAGTAGCATTTTGTGCCCATTTTGGCAAGGCAACATCATTGATCCTAGTTTTTGTGTGAGGAAGTACACCTAGATCAAATTGATTATGATTTAACAAAAAAGCAGATAACGAGAAAAACTCTGGAATAAGCTCCCTGTAGTCTCCATTTTCATTTATAACACTATTCCATGTCTCGGGAATTGATGTAAACAATCTCCCAGGTAGATCAAACTGTCCACCCTGTAGTACAATATGAAATGAAGTAAATGGTTCCATTCTAATGAGAAAATTAATCACACCGGCAGGCGTTGAATAAAATACTCTATAATGACACCTCATTGGATCATTATTCATCTCATTATATATAAAAATGAGATTCGATAGTCTTTCTGGATTCTGAGCACCTATTGGTTTGGATAAATCCCTGTAAACCTTTGGGTCATTCAAATCAATGGAACAGGAATTATAATCACAAAGAACCCAAGGAAAGACTGGATATTGGTTCAAATCATTAAAAGACCTTCCAGAAATTATATTAAGCCAATAAAGATATTCATAGTTGGAATATTTCCCATTTTTCCAGTTTTCAACAATTTGGAGCTGGCTCAGGGTTTTAGAAAATGAATCAGGCTGAACATAAACCCCTCGAGTTTTCATTCTATTATAAAAAGAGCTCCTAGTATGATCAGGAAAGAAGAAAAAATATGATGATCTTTTGTTGGTGAATATTTCACAACCATTGTCTTTATGCATGTATCTTCTGTGGAATATGTATGTAATGGCTCTGTATTCAATTTCAAAAATCTTACTAATGAACTTTGATTGAGAATCAGTTGGATCGCCATCTGTTGGTTCAAAATATGCAGATGCCTCAAAAACCAGAAACTGTTTAAAAGCCCGGAGCATTCCTTTATAAATAAAAGATATAGTTATCATTTGGCATTCTGTTTCAAAAAATGATGATTTGTCCAATAAATGATCTTTGGGTGCAATTATTTCAAAACTCTTGTCAGATAAAGACTTAGGGGGTATCCGAATTCCAGAATCCCTTTGTCGGGATGCTTCTTCATGAATATCAAATGTTCTATTAGTTTTCAATCGGTAGTGCCTACCACTACCATCAACAACAGAGTCCAACTTCCAATGCTCTCGCGAGGTAATATCAGACCATACACCTCCATTCTCCTTCAATCCTCTCCAGAGTTTTGACCATACATGTGTGTTTTGTTTAATCAGTTGAGATTGTTGGGTAGAAATATGATCAATTTGTTCTTCAAGAATTTCTTCAACATTAAACTCATAATTTGAAGAGTTTGTCGAGTTCTTGGATAGTAAATCTAGAAAATCAATTTGTCCATAGTCTATTAATGATGTAAACCTCCTAGTAACATTTTGTTGTATATCAGGAAGTGCTGAGAGGAGAAATTTCCTAATTGCCATGTATGATTTCTCGGCAATATCATCTATTTTTGTGGAGTCCAATTGAAGATTGGAATCACTGAGAATAGAAACTAGTCTTTTCTTCGATGAAACATCAATGTCAGGGCAGTGATACAAATAAAACACAGGTGTTTTATATAAAGGATCAAGTGGAAGGTTTGAGTTTAAATAATAACATATCAAATTAATAAATGCATTTGCATCGGTTGGATTGACACTTGCATAAAGAAACAATAGTACTGCCAGTGCATGAAGCATACTAAAACTATGATTATCTGTAAGGTACATTGTTTCAAATAAATAGGAGGACGAAACAACAGATTCTGTAATGATAACACGTATAACTTCAATTGTTGTTGGGGTCATCCATGAAGATCCATCAATGCGAAACAAAAAACTTATTGGATATATAGGTTTGGTGAAAATATTCCTAACTATGTCAATAAAATGGGTATTGGGCGATAATACATCACATAATGATGTTTTTTCAAGAGCATGTGTCAAAAACAAATATATAAATACCATTTTCATTACTATTGGGGAGTTATTATATCTAATCATTCCGAGTAAAAAAAAGGGAGCTATTTCATCCCATTGTAATTCATTTTGAGCAGAAAACAACAACATAAAAGAAAAAGAATCAACCATATCTAACTGAGTCTCATTCCAAGCATCAATAGTTAAAATACCAAATATCTCAGCAACTGTTTTCATTTCTCCCAGAATTGCTCCGAATTCCCAAAGCCAAAACATCCATTGATTGGTTTGAATAAGACGAATTCTCGATGATTTTGAGTTCAAAAGTGATTCCAAGATTAGTTGATGGTAATAACCCTTTCTATTATTACACATTTGCAAAAAACATACATATAGGGGTAAAAAATGTGGATATACAATTTCATAATGATGATTTGGTTCAATTTGACAGCTTGGAGTTGATCTCTCAATAACATCAATTTCATCAAACATAAATCCAAGACAAAACACCATATGAGGATCTGGAGGCTCTTCTTTAGGATACAAAGAAATCATTTTCAAAAGAGAAACATGTAATCCAGATTTTTGATCAGAATCCAAGACTTTAAAAACCTGGAAGGCAATCTGAAGGCACCAAAATCTAATTTTTTCGGAAGAAAATGGAATGATTTCTAAGAAATGAGCAAAAAAGCCCAAACCAGATAAAGGCGTAATGAAAATATTGCTTCTCTCAATAAAAACGGAAAATATTATATTCAAACATTCTTCAGCAATCAGAGAATTTTCTTTCTGGAATGCCAAACAAAGTAGCAAATAAACACTATTCTCAGTCAAAGACTCGATTCCAAAAGGTATCAAAAAGCAAAGAGAAGAAGGAACTAAAACTCCCGAATTATCATTTCTCAAAACCCGAAAATACTTGGATAACAAGAAATCGAGATCAACAGAATTTCGAAATACTCCAAATTGAGTATCAATGAGGTAAGAAATATTCTTGAATAGTGCTAATTGTTTCATATTTTTTGGAAACTTGTCCCAAAAATCAAAATCTAAATAAAGTTGGAGAATAATGGATTGAGAAAGCCCCTCATCTTTGAGTTTTGATCCCAAGTTAATTAATTCATTAATACAGCTGATACTCCAATGTTGAGGATCGATTTGCTTCAATAAATGACAAAAAGATCTTATAAAACATGTATCAACTTCAGTTTCTTCTTCTTTAAGCAATAGTGTTACAATCAGAATCAAACGATAAAGCATCTTTTGAGGACTCGTTGAACAATTTACTAATTCAAGAAAAGGTAAAAATATTTGAGGACCACCAGCAATTGGAAGAACATCGTAGAAAGATATCGGGAAAGGAACAGATCGATTAAATAGGATTTTTTGTGTATGCCCCGGCTCAAGTTCAATATCAGAAATTGAGAGAAGATCTACTGATGTATGATTACGAGACTTTTCACTTAGTTCAAAAGACAGTGGAGCCATTGTAAACAAAAATGGGGATGAGAAAGGAATATCAAAAGCAACACCATCAAGGGATAAACTCAAACATGATGGTGTATATTTAAAAGATATCTCATGCCATTTGTCCAAATATAATTGTTTTGGATGATTGCAAATAACTTCTCTTACAAAATAATCTGATTGAATTCCAATTGATAAAGAGGATCCAGTAAAAATACTTAAAGACTCATTTGGGGTGGAGGCTTTAATCAAAAGTGTCCTTTCTGGTTTTTTGGTTATCATCGAAAATGATAAAGAAAACCCTCTTAGTATTGTAAATGCTGGTGTAAGAAATTGTCGAGGTTCCCCTTGTACAAAGAAACCAGAACAAATCGAATACCTTGTTCTAGTGTGAATCATATTAATTACAGTATCAAAAACAGAAATTGTATAAGATTGGTTAATTTTCTTCATCTCTGAAAACACCAAAGATAGCTCGGGAGTCCCAAAAAACCTTGATCCAATAACACAAATTAATTCAAAACATATTTGCTTATTAAATGTTGGCAAATCTTGTATTAATCTCTTCAGAAAACCACATTGATAACAATGCCAACAATTCTCGACTGAGGATGATATAATAGCCAACAAATATGCAAATAAGCGATCAGATAAACTACACGACTTTGATACATGATAAAAAATCCATAATCCAGCAGTGTTACTAATACTCCTATTTTGCGATTCTTGAGAAAAAGAAGTGACTTCATTCAAACAAAAGGTTATTAGTAAATTGGCTATCGCTTCATCAATAGGAACATGAGAAATTAATTTAACCATTTTTTCTACAAATAATGAGTCACATTGACATAAAAACGACATTAAATCATTTCTCATTCTGGAAAAGGCAAAAAACAAATTGATTGTTGATGAAACCAAACAAAATGCTAAATGAGAATCATTATGCTTTTCAATTATTAATAGAACTGCTTCAGGAATAAATTCAATCATTCCTTCGTTCACGAAATGCAAAGCCATCTGAAAATTCATATCAGTGAAACTGATTCTTATACTATTGATAATAACCTGAGCTATGGTTGGGGTAAGTGGATTATTCAAATCTTGAAGGCACATTTCAATGAGTTTTTTAAGCTTATCAACAATAAAAGATGACCTGGCTACTTTTAGGCCACATTTGAGCATTATAAAAGCATGTTGAAGCACTTGCTTTTCCAAAGTTAGTGAGAGCAAATAATTAAATGATTCTTCAAACCTAAAAAATGTTTCTGCGAATGAATCATATTTCATTAGTAAAAAAAAGAGGTTAATGATTTTTGATCTAATAGGCAATATTGATTGAATGAGTTTACCATTGTTTAAAACATGGTCTTTATATATCAAATCAATTTGTATAAGTAATTCAATAGTCTGGATATCCGAATTTGACGATTGAAGTGCTTTGGCTACAAATTCACTAAGAGAGATCATTAAGCTCGTAATACTATCCACATTAAATAATGAATCGCATCTGAGAAATTGACATAATACTAAAAGTAAGTCAATTCTTTCATCTTCTAAATAAATGAAAACATAGTGACAGAGCATAGTCACCAAAGAATTTAGCAATCTGAAGATGATTGGGGTATTCATTATGATACACATCGGAGAAAAAGAATACTGATTGAATAATAAGGACCATTTTGTAAATTTAATCGAAGATATTGCTACTTTACACAACTCAGGACCAATATCAACAAGAACCCTGTTTATAATGAATTGAGAAACAGGAGAAGGGGTTTCTTCAATTCTAATCAAACCTGATTGTATGAACTGGCATAAAAATGGCAAGCTTGTTCTAAAAATATTACCAATAATCCCAAAAACAAGATTAATAGAAGGATGAAGAAGACTGAAATCTGCAAAAGTAGCTATCTGGGGAGGATCTGGCTTATTAATAGGGTTTAGAGACAATAAAACTGAATCATCAATTGTATCTGTGTTTAATATTGAAAGCTTAGATATATCAAAACATCCACAAAACACAGAATCTGTTTTTTCAATTGATGGCAATTCGACCGATTCAAAATATCCGGCAATCATCCATTCAACTACAACAAAGACTGATGCTGAAAGAGCTGGAACTGGTTCAGAAAAGATGCTCATTGTTGATTGAATCATTTTCAGGACTGTTTCAGCCACAGTCCACCATTGCTTAAATCTTTCTTCAATGATTTTGAATTTTTTAATAGAGATCTGATGGAACAATATTGTTATAAATTTATAAACTAATGATTGAAGTTCATAAGGAAAAGACACTTTATGAATCTGGTATTGAACTATCAAGGCCGAAAAATCGTTTATATAGGAAAATATTGAATCACCAAAACTATTGAACTCAATAAAAGAACAAAACAATGATATCACAAATATTGTAAATGAGTCCCGATTTGGACTGTAAATAAGGTGTGTAGATACAGCATGGGTAATAGAAGAACAAAGTTCAAGAATTTGATCAAAAAAAGATTTGGAAGGGGTGTTTGCCAATATATTATAGATATTGGATTGAACAATATTAATGGTAAGCCGGAATAAATTACTAAATGAATCTTGCACATCTTTAGGAAAGTGATAAGAGAAGCCAATCGTCAAGGAGATACATTTAAGCATAAAGTTATCATCAGTGTGAGACACTTCCAACAAAGAAGAATCCATCCTTCTAATCAAACAGACAACAAATCTATAAATATGAACAATAAAATTGGAAATATCGGTGCTATTCCAGGTATTTTCATGGGCCATTTCAATGATAAAATCGTAGTAAGACTCAGATGGTATTCTATCAAAACCAAGAACAATAGGAATTCTTTCATAAGGGTTTTGCTTTATCAAATCGGATTCTGAAATTATCTTTTCGATTGATATATCATTTAAGTTAAAACCATCAACAAATTTGGAGTATCTTGGGTTTGATTTCAGAACTAATAGATCTTTTTCAGTGTTTTTCGAAAAATAATGTAAACAATCTCTGAGATGAGGATCAGAAATGCCTTGTATCAAAAACTTAAGTCTGGTTCTACTAAACATACCTAAGAGTTGTTTACTGACGATTATTTTCTTTCCTAAAGCGCCTGATTCTGCTCTCTAATGCACCCATATTTTTCTCAGTTGATGAAGGAGTCGGGGAACTATTTCCTTTTTCTGCTTGCTTCATAGTTTTTCGGCCTTCTTCGACCATTCTCTTCCTCTCTTCTTTTTCAAGGAACTCCCTCTTTTTCCTTTCTTCGTTTTCCATGTTATATCTTTCTGTCCTTAATGCTTTTATTAGAGCAGCAACATTATCAAACATACTAAATGCATCATTAATAATGTTTGAGTATTGGAAAAGTTGAATAACATCGTTGAGCTCTGTTCTGGTCTGTTCTAAGAGAGAAGGAATTCTTTCTATCACTGTATGGTATTTCGCTTCAAAAGAATCCCAATTGGTCGTAAAGCTGTCATCTGGATGTGTAATCGAAAGTCTATAGTCATTCAATTTGAAGTTCTTAAGTTCGACAAACAATTCTGTGAAAAATCTCATTCGTTTTTCTATATCATTATAAACATATTTTGAGGCTCTGATAACAGGCTCAAATTCTGTGAAGAAGTCCAGGTCTTTGTTCGAATTTTTCATAATGAGAATGATTGATCTTAAAAGATATAAATTCTTGGAATCTGCAATTCTTTCAAAAGTTTTAAGATTTAATCCCATCTGAAGAGTATATGATGTTCTGCCTGTAGATACATTCATTTTATTTCCCAAAAAGAGAATTATTTCCAAGAATGAATGAAAACGGGTCGATTGTTTCATCACCTGGCATGCACTTATTATTTCTTCCAAAGGTTGGATCTCAGTCATTATATTAATGAAATCCAAATCTCTACATTTCAAGAATTTAATCCTAAGTGGAAGATATGGTGTCTTCATGATTCTAAGCAACTCAATTTCAATTGGTTTTAGATCACCAGTTTCATCTTCTTGCATTTTTCTCATAAACCCAGGATTGTTCTTAAGAGAATCGATTATATTTGGGATAGCGCTAATAATACTAGCCCTGCTATCATTATCAATTTTATCACCCCAATCAAAACTAAGAAGTATCGAAGAAAAGAATAGTTTCTTACTAATAAGTTTTGATAAACATATTGCCAATTTCTCTTCATTGGCAGATATTATTAATGAAGGTTTCTCAACTGTTTGTTTCTGAACCTTTTGAGGCTTGGCTTCTTTGAAACTTTGGTTCTCTATCAGTGGTTTGATTAGTTCAAAATCAATGTTTAGATTCTGAATACTCAATTTTGACCATATTGACTCTTGAATACGAGCGCTTGGGAAAGTATCAAAATTAAATGGTTTAGTTTTGAAAGGCAACTTTTCAATGGAAATTCTATTGTTTGACATTGGTGGCGGTGGTGGAGGTACTCCCATAGGAGGAGGTGGTGGTGGAGGTGGCGCCGAAGAAACCATTGGGGTTACCATAACAGTATTTGATGGCCTATTCTCAATCTCGTTGTTAAGCCTGTCATTCACCTGATCCATTGTAGGTTCTGAAACTTTTATTTGATCCATATCTTTATAAATCTGGCTTATTTGTTCCTCTGTTAGAACCTTTTTAATCTCTTTTCCTAAACCCTCATACTTCAAATTAATTGATTTTAATGCACTTTCAAGGGTAATTATTTTTTCTTCTTTCTGGATTCTACATTGATTAATATAAACTTGATCTTCTTTGGTCCATAATTGTTTCATTTCTTCAGGAACTGGTGGTAGATCACAGTCGCAAACCCAAGAATTCCCAGTATGTTCACGCATGCATTGGTATAAAGCATTTTGATCATCATTGGAATATTTATGATAATTTGAAACCTTAAGAGGATTCTTTTCATACAAAGAAACCTGAACCGCTTTTTGAATAGTTTTATTATGATCCATTCCTGATTTCAAGCCAACTCGGCAATAAAACATGAATTTATTCAAAAAACCAAGAAAATCCATTGTGCTTTTCAGCGAAGTTGAAACATCAAGTAAATTATACAAAAACAAATTGAACTGGTGACTTGATAAACATTGAGCTTTGATAGACTCATATAATGAGTCTGGATCTTGAGGATCAATCATAATAGAGGGATCTTCCTTCTTATTAAGCAATATTCTTTGCCCGCTTGTTTTGGACAGGCCTATCATACCAATAATTGACTGTTGATCTCGGTCAATCAAATCTAAAAGCAAACCAATTCTGTTATTCAAATTCTGATTGTTAAAGAATTGCAGTAATTTGATTGAATTAAAGAGCCCATCTTTCTTGAAAATGCTTTGATAAAATACCCTGTCAGTGATTGATTTTGTTCCGCATAGCAAAGCAGAGAAGAGATCAACAACAATTCCACAATGCTTTGGACCTCTTGATGGATGAAGAGTATCTATAATCCATTTAAAAACCGATGAAGAATTATGGAAACTTGATGCAACTTCCAATGACTCCATTGCACTATCGAAATGCACTTTATTATTCATCAAATTAAAAATAATATAGATAGCCATAGACATCTGTTTGGTAAAAGATGGGATAACGGAAAACAGAAGCAAATTAATCATTTCTGGAGTACTACATATCTTATTCAGAAAAACTTCATGGTTGACTGCTCGATATAAACACTTATATAGCCCAATAATGTCTTCCTCATAAAACGGTGGCATTTCACCAGGAGTGATTAGCCTTAGCAGTCCTTTCAGAAGAGAATTCAAAATGTCAATTATTCCTTCTGCTTTAATTACCCAAGCCGGACATGCAAAATGTATATTTTTGGACAAAAGTATTAAAAAGGAATTGTTAAAAGAGCTGCCCATTAACAAATCCAAAAAATACTCCGGAGGATGAAATTCATTCTTTAGCAAAAATTCTCTGCATTTGGAGTTTCTCATCGCATTACTCTTCATATGGGGTGAATACTGGATATCAATAGACTTGAGAACCTTCTGAAGCTCAGCATCATTCTTCATTTTGCCTGTCAATATTCTAATTTTACAAAACCAGAAATGAGTATCGAACTGAAGATTATTGTTCTGGGTACTGCTGGTGTTGGAAAGACATGTTTAATAAACCAATACTGTAACGGTACATATCATGAATCCACATTAAACACGATTGGTGCTGGATTTCACCCCAAAACAATAATTCTTGAAGATAAAGAGATTAATATAATGTTATGGGATACTGCCGGCGAAGAACGCTTCAAATCAGTAGCTCCGTCTCTTATAAAAGGAGCAAATGGTCTCATTCTTGTTTATGAAGTAACATCATGCAAATCTTTAACTGAGCTTGAGGACTATCTCAAAATGTTCTTAGATTATGCTGATGTCAGTGCATCATCGACTAATTCTGTTTTGCTTTTGGGAAACAAGTGTGATTTGCCTCATTGGGAGGTATCTGAGAACACACTGAAACAGTGGCTCGATGAGCACCAGATTGAGAATTCCGAGATTGTCTCTGCAAAAACAGGAATGGGGGTTGAGTCAGCATTTACAAAGTTCTTGACGTCTTTCGCATCTGAGCCGCCACCCAAGATCGATATGAGACCTCTTAAGCTGAGGATAGATTCTCCACCATCTCAACCTAAAAAATGCTGTTAGACTTCTTATTTTGGTGTGGCGAATGAGTAGAATATTGATTTCTTGTTTATGTCGAAATCCGAATCGAAAGAGCCGCTTGAAATAACGCAAGGGTTCTTTATGACAACATCAGAAATAGCACTGTCTTCAGGAAGCTGAAAAAACGACCATAAACTAAAATTCCCAAGTTTCTTAAGATTGCAGGAATCTATAACTGGTTTAACTCGTTTCCATCCATGGCGGCGAATTGTATTAGCCATTGACTGCCTAGTCATGAAAAAGAACTTGGATAACATACGCTTATTAATGCCAATTGATAAATCCGGAAAGAAAATTAGCCCAATTTTTAAAAGAAGCGAACATGGTGCAGAAGACTGGCCTGAAACAATCTCAACAACTTCAACTATGAAACTACAAAGAGTTCGCTCATAAGGAGAAGAGAGCTTTCGATTAAGGAACATATTACTGATTTTCATGAGAATGCGCTGATCAAAACTCAGGCTGGTTATTAAGGGTAGCTGATCCAGGCTCATGTTAAAATCATCGTATCTTTCACAATTCAATTCATAAGATTTTATGCAGGCTTCACCTTCTTTGCCTGATGTCTCCACCAACTCGAGATCTTTGTCTCAGATGTTTGATACATCAGTTCGTAACAAGATCATCAATGCTAAGACCACCATGTTTGATTCTGGTTTTCCATTGTATGATGAGTTATTGAAGTTTTGTTCTCTGCCACGGACTATTTATGTTGTTTTTTGGGTATTTTTGATTTTCCAGCTAATGGCAGGGTCGCTATGGATTGCTTATGAATTTGAATACCTGCAGGATGCTCGCATTTTGAACTTTTTTGCTCTAATTGCATTTTTTTCGACATTTAATACCGATGAAAGTGTAATAATTATTAAGTTTGTCGTTTTTTCATTGCTTTTTTTGGCAATTTTTATTACCCTACTGTCACAAATAGTATATTACAAGAAAAACAGAAGATTTGTTCGATGGACATTGTATATGGCTCGATTTTTGATTGAAATTGTCCCTAATGCTATAATATCTCCTCTTGGTTTCTATCTTGGGCAACTTTATTCTCGAGTTATCAAGGGAACATCTACTTTGTATTCTGTTTTTTTTGTTGCAACATGTGTTTATTACCTCTCTTTGATGTATTTTAGATCATCTACAGCGAGGTTGTTTGCACTGACGCCGTATCTCTCATCCACATTATTCTCATCATGGGATGGAGGATTCATGTTTCTTTTATTTAACGGAACCAGTATATTCATTCCTTTATCATTCTTTTTGGTGAATTTTTCCAAAAACATGCAAGTAATAGCAATTGTTTTGAAGCTATTGCTTGGGTTGTATCTTATATATCAATTGAAGTTTTTGCCTTTTATTAAGATTTCTGTGAATTCTTTCACCGCGGCTGTTGTTTTGTCTTGCACTTTGTTGGATGGGTACCACCTTCTCAGAAATTATAATTTTAATGTGTCATTTACTTCATTTTCTATCTCGTTACTAGTAGTTTTTGTTGTATCATGGATTGTGTTTTCCATAATATACCAATCTCGAATCAGAAATGCTGTCACAAGGCTTTCCTTAGATTCTTTAGAAAACTCAATGACTGAAGAAACATCAACAAAGATAGTACATGGGTCAATTAAAGGTATGTCCCTTCAGGATGACAAAAAACGCCAATATTTCTTTGGGCTAGGTCTTGATAAAGACTTTGCAAAATGCCAGTTTTATTTAAGAGTAGGGATTTCCAATATTGGAGACTTGTTTGTTGACTGGTCTCTTATCAAATTTATTTCCGAATTCCATAGCAATTCTGATCAACTTTGTATTTTAATACAATACTTATCATTTTTTCCAAGTGAGATTAGACAGTTAAATTATCTTTTTACTGCAACATCTGCAAAACCCGGCTTAAATTATGAACAAAGATTTTTGTTATATCAGGTTTATAAAGTTATGGGATTGAGACAGAGTTCAGCATCAAGTGAAATTACTGAACGGCTCATAGACTTGAAATATGTATCTCAACAAGGGATTGCTTCTGTGAGGAAATTTTGGGAATCAATTCCAAATGATATTTCATCACTATTTGAAATTCGAGAGATTACTGAACTTGGTGTATCAATGTTTAGAGAGGCAATTCTTAAATGGCCTAATAATAACCGAATTTGTGAGGATTTTTCTCATTTCCTAATCGAATGCGCGACTGATTTTTCTGCTGGATTGATCCAAAAGCATAGAGCCGGACTTATCGAGCATGGTAAAAATTTTGTAAGCGATACATCATTTAGGTCCTTTGTACGATGCTATCCACATTATATCAAAAGACATATCTTGGATTTGCATGGTTCTTTTATTATTAGCAGCCAAAGAAAGGGAAGTTCTAACAATTCAACCAACCATTCCCAAATCAGTACCGGAACTATTGATGGAGAGTTAGATATTGAGCTTGAGGAACAGCTAGCTCGTCTATCTTTTAGTTCTCATCGTACTCGCTTGGCATTTCAGAGAGCTTTGCAAGGAAAGACCTCCAAAGAAAGCCAAAGACTGAAATTTTCGGCTTTATGGACAGTTTTAGCCACAATAGCTATATCAGTATTTTTATTTGTTTGGTTTTTCAACACATTTGACGAAAGGAGTAACAGTTTGTCAAGACAAAGCGTCTTAAATCAGTTTAGATATGAATTTGATGCTGCTTTTTTAACAAGCCTTATAAACTGGATGAATAATGCCAGTTTAGTACCATCAGATCTGTTGATTGAGCTTTCTTCGATGCATCCATCTGGAAAAGTCAATAACATCAATATTAATAATGGATTTGAAGCGGAAACTCTTATTCATGCTTCCAAAGCTAGAGAACAAATTGATGACTTTTTTTCCAAAATGGTTTCATTGGCATCTTCAGGAGTTGATGTAAGGACTGTAATGAAAAAAATGACTAATTCTGAAGTTCCTCTTTATCTTTGCGCAGATTCTGTTGGTAGATTAAATGTAACAATTGTTGATTCATTACAAGCTATTTTATCATATACTTTAGTTCAACTCAGGAGTTTATATTCTTCCAAGTATATTCATCTATGGAACGAGTCTAAAGAAATGTGTGAGATAATTAGCAATTATCAATCAATGTACAGTGCTTTTGATATGGTTAGGGATAGTATGGATGACTACCAAAACTCTTTAAGAACCACTTTTGTTACAACAAACACAAAGATGATTATTCCAATGTGTATTGTTTTCTTTTTGCTTACTGAGCCATTTTTGTTTGTATTTATGTATAAATCCTTTTCTAGACTCCAGGTAATGCTGTCAATGATGTCTGGAGTTGATGATCAGACTAAAATTGAAGCAACTAAACCTTTGAGAAGGGACTATTCATCGGACGAAGAAGGTGAAAGGGTAACAATTTCTTCCAAAATCAAGACCACATCGAGAACATACTTCTACCTCACCATTTTTGTTCCTGTAGTTTTAGCTGTAGTTCTGTTTTTATCAATTTTCAAGCTTACCGATTATTACGATGAGGATCTTTATAAATCTAACCTTTGGCTTAGACTTTCCATATCTCGTCAAAGTTATTTAATCGAGGCATTCACATATTCTGCTTTTGCTCTTGCGATTGATAAAGGAATCCATATTGGTTATCTGAATTCATCCGAGGCCAAAGATATTTCTTTGAATTATGTTTCTCTTTTATTAGATGCAAATAATAGGCTAATGCGAGGAAATTCAAAATCACCCGCTTGTACCGGATTCAATACAGAATTTGACGCCATTAATATTGATGACAATTGTTTGAAATGCAATCATTCGTTTTCTGGTTCTCTCCATAGCACATATCAATGTGTTTCAATAGATAGAGGAATAACTCTCTTTGATGCAATGACAAGAGATACATTGAGCGTTATTTCATCCGAGAATATCGAAGCAGGATCTCGGTTTTCTCATTTGTTTCATCTTATGAATGTTCACCTAATTGATAATATGCAAAAATCATCACAAATTTTTGTTGATAATGGGATATCAAAGATCTCAAGCTACAAAGAGTCATTATCATTAATGGTTATCTCTGGAATTGCCATAGTTTTAGTAGGATTTTTATTGTTTTGGAGTTTAGTTCAGAGAATTGATGTGGCATATCAAGGAGCCCTTCAACTGATCAGAAGGCTCCCACCCCATTTCGTGGTTTCAAACAGCTCTTTGTTGGATGCAGTTCTGGAAAGAACATCTGAGAAAAACCTTGATAAAATGACAACCTCAATGTCTGTTATACACATGTCACGTGATGCCGTTGTATGTTTATCTCGTGCAGGATCTATTGAAATTGTTAATACAGCAGTCTCGGTTTTATTTGGTTATAAGCCAGAACAGCTTCTTGGTCAATCACTTTTAACATTGCTTCCTGAAAACACATCAACAGAATTATACCGTCATATAGATTTGATGAGAAATGGTGAATGCGGCTTAACTTTTGACTGTTCTGTTCTTGGAATTGCTGACGACGAACACAAAATTCCGTGTCACGCTGTGCTGATTGGATCATCTGAAAACAATTCCAGCACTGCTTCATCATTTGTTGTTGTAATCAGAGATGAAACTGTTTTGCAAAAACAAAGAGAAGATGCTGAAAATGCCAAAAAGCAGAGCGAACATTTATTATATCAGATTCTCCCCAGAGATATTGTTATGAGACTTAATCAAGGTGAATCTGATATATCTTTCTCTGTTCCTTCTGCCACTGTGATTTTTATTGATATTGTAAAATTCAGTGACTATTCCTCCACATTAACTCCATCTCAAATAATGGAGAATTTGTCCATTATTTTCTCAACATTTGATTCAATTTGTGCCAAATACTCAATGATAACAAAAATCAAGCTCATTGGAGATATTTATATGGCTGCAGCAGGTTTGTTTTGTCCAAATGAACAACCATCATCTCATGCCAAACAAGTAATTCATTTTGGACTTGACATTCTTGTTGCGTTAGATGATATTAATTCTCAATTAGATTCAAATCTTTCTGTTAGAATTGGTGTTAATACCGATGGTCCATTAATTGCTGGTGTTTTAGGTACTGATAAACCTGTTTTCGATATTATTGGAGATACTATAAATGTTGCATCTCGTCTACAAAGCACTGCAATTCCAGGTACAATTCAAATATCTCAAAGTACCTATGAGTTAATTAGTAACTTGGCATTTAACATCGAAAAGAGGGGCGAGATTGAACTCAAAGGGAAAGGAAAAAGAATGGCGTATATTGTTAGACCCCTTTCAACAGGATCATCTGTTTTCTTAGTAGAAAACAGTTTTACTCAACAATGAAATTTAATATTTATTAAACAATTATAATCTACATTTCTCCCTGTTTGTCTTCAAGTGATTTTCACATAAATCAATGATTTCAGAATGCTCCTTTTTTACAGCCACCTCATATGGTGTTCTATTAAAAAACTAATATAAATCTTAATATCAAAAACAGATACATTGATACTATTATGGCAAAGTAATAAACTAAAAACTTCTATTCTATTGAGTTTGGCAGCTAAATGCAATGGGGTTCTGCTCCTTTTATCAGGAATATTTGGATTTATACTCGATTCTTGAAGAAGGATCTTGACTATTTCAATTGAATTAGATTCAATTGCATGATGTAAAGGAGTTTTCCCCTTATCTGTTTGAACATTGACATCAATGCCCTTTTTAGAGAGTAAAATTTTTACAGTTTTCTGTAAACATAGATCGGATGCTATATGAAGAGGAGTAACTCCAAAAGAAAAAGTCATTCCCATATATCTTTCGCATTAATATTTACGGATTCGATTTCAAGAAGTATTGATACTGCTTCATTTCTCCCTTTCTCTGTAGCAGCATGAAGTGGAGTCCATCCAAATGATTCCATTGATTGGGTAATTGCTCCTATTTTTATACAATATAAAATTCCAAAAATATTATTATTGGATGCAGCTGAAGTTATTATTGGTTTACCAAATCTATCTGGTTCATTAAGTTCGCTCTCTTTTCCAGATAACAACTTTAGAAACACTTTATTTCTGTGAAAGTGAGCTGCAACTTGTATTGAACCAGAAAAATCGCAATGAAGTTGTTCTGCAAGCCTGATTATTGTTGGATGACCACCTGCTACTGCAGCAATACCAACTGATCTGTGATTTCTATCTTTAGAATAAAACACTGACCCCACCATTTGAATGAATTGGAAAATCTTCGTTGCCCCATATAATGCTGCATACATTGGGACAAAAGGTCCATCATGAGCCAATATGCAAGGTTCAAATACATTCCCTTCAATACGATTTTTTATTGGATACTCCATGTCTTTAGAATAATTTTGAAAGAGATGAAGATCATCATTCCTAATAGCTTTTACGAGAGAATCTTCTTCATTATCAGAACAAATATTTCTATCATAATACTCCCAGTTATTTGTAGAATAATAATCAAATTTGGAATAAAAATCCTTATAAACACTTGGAAAAAATTCATTATTGGAAAAATATTGAAATATTGAAAGAACTGATTGAAAAAGTACAGGATCTATTCTCGAGATTTCTGGAGCAAACCAGGCAAAAGCAGGACATATGTTCTTTTTGCATGCCAATGCCCCATAAAACGCATGTATTGAAGAGACTATTTCGGATTCTGTATAAACACATAGTTTAAGACACCATCTAAGAAGATTCAATGATGGTATACAATATGGATATGGTTCAGTTTTTGTCATCTGAATGAAGATACTATCTATAAGATATGGTTTTAACAAATGATTTAAATTATTATGATTAGATTTGTCAATCAGTACTTTGAAAAATGCTCCATACGATCTAATTTGAGAATATCGCACACCACAAGAAGTCAGAATTGTGGAGACTATTAATTCAATACCTGATATTTTTCTCACCTTGATAGAGCTCATTGTTAATTCCGCAATTTTTTCAAATGATGTATCATCAATAGAAAGAAACATTTCTTGGATGATAATAAGCATCCTGGCTCTATCTTTCCCATTTTTGCTGATCCCTTCAAAATCATATATCTCATTAACAAGGTTGTTGATTTCATTTGTTTCTTTTTTGGTGGGTGATAATGGAGCTCGATCAGGGGTTGAAGATGAATCACTATTTGATCCTTCAGATAGTTGATTCAGATAATCTATCATTGTTGAATCAATTATACTTGAACAAAACAACTGAATACTCTCTTTTAACTGAGCTTCAATTTCAAAAATTGATGGTCTCTCATCAGGATTATGAGCCCAGGATTTACCGATTATATCTCTAAGAAAAGGAGGGATGGATGGAGGAAGAAGAGGTCGTAATCCTTGTATTATATTAACACTAAATGATGTTCTGCTAGCCGTTTTCTTAAAATAAATATCCTTTGATAATATTCTAAATAAAAGCATACCAAAAGCAAAGATATCTGTTTTTTCAGTAAATTCTAAATTGTTGTGAAACTCAGGTGCAAGAAACATTTGATTATCTAGATAGTCTTGATTCAAATTGACTGATGGCACAAGGTGATGAACAGCATAGCTCCCAAGATGAGGACAAAATGCTTCATCGAGATAGACAGTTGAAAGGCGAATATCTCCATGTATAATCCCATTTTCATGAAGTTGTTTAATAGCATGAATAATTCCAAAGATGATCTTAAATATCTGTGATCTAGTAAGAATAGATTTATCCGAAAACAAACTAATTTGATTGACTAAATCAGATAGTGTTCCATTTTTCGGAATATCAGAAAAAAACATATATTGATAGCTCCTTCCCGGATTGGGGTAAAAATATCCGAGAGGAGATAGCAATGCACCATGCTTAACACTTTTTAATAGCATAAAAAACTCGATAAATTGATTGACTTTTTTTGGTGAAACGTCAGATCTCTGTATTAATGTTACAAGATACATTTTATTGGTATTTTTGTTCCGAAATATACAAATATCCTTCATATGAGACTTGTACAGCATGCTGACAGCATCAAAATCATCAAAATTAGCACGGTATTCATTAGTTTCTTCTTTCATGACAAAATCTCCCAGCCTCAGGTTATAACCACAACCATGATTCAAAGAATCGGAAATCAGTTGTTTTATTCAATCTTGATACAAATCGAAGCATCGATTAGAAGCTTGCTCACTTTGGATAGTTTCTCATCTAAATTGCTTTGGAAAGCACTCAAATCCTTTAATGTTTCTTCTTCAAGCTTCTGAGATACTTGTTCTATTTCTTGGTCAATCTCGTTCTGCAATTTGTTCAGCTTTCCATCGCTTTCAAAACGGTACTTCTCAATCTCTGCCTTTGCGCTCTCATCAGCTTGTCTCATAATAATATCCCTTTGTTCTCTTGCTTTTTGAATAATCTCTTGTGCTGCTCTCTCTGCTTCAAGTAGAACCTTGACTTGTCCTTCCATTTTCCTTTTGGGTTCAAAATAGAAAGTGACACTTATCGTCATGGCATAAGAAAGTTTACATAATAATCGTATGTAAAGTGCTTTTAGTTTCCACCAATGTATTTGAGCATACTAGTGAGGACCACTTTCATTGCTGACATAACGATCAATGTGATATAATCTTCTTTGAGTGAGAATTTCTTATCTTCGACATTATTTCCTGTGGGACAGTGGGCGGTATTGATATATAAGGGTTGCATGTGTTATTTTGACATTTTGGAATGCCTTTTTAAAGTGTTCTCTAATATTTCCAGATATGTAACAATTCTTAAATACTGTTTGAGAACCAAGATCTTTCGTCGTTACATCATTTTTATTCAGGTGAATTATGCTGTTTTCAAATAAAGGTGAAGCTTTACTGAATTCGAAAAATGTGATTGGTGTTTCTGAACAGAATAGTGTACCTTTGTTTCCAATCAACACGCAAAAAGACAATGCTTCTGACTTATCACCAGTAGCATAAACAATTCCTTTGGATAATGAACTATCATAATGAACAATGTTGGTGTATTTAATAAACCTTGTATGATTATAGAGAAACAAACAAATCTCTTCAGGGACTTTGTTATTTGAATATGTACAAAATTGACTTTCGGAAAATGAAGGAGAATAAATTGTGATTCTAGAAACATTTTAAGAGCAATTTGTTTAAGGTATTATTAGCGAATATATATCCTTATTGAAACCTGTTTCCTTTATAATTAGACAGAGAACTTTTCTAAAATATTCTGGAGAAGCTTGATTCCTCAATAATGTTTTTCTCAGTCTACGAATTACTGGTTTCAGTAACAAGGGAAAGGTTGGTCACAATAAAAATTTTTACCAATTTCTGTTTCTAAAAAGCATAAAAAATATTTGATTTTGATTGGAAAATTATTGTTTTGTGTGTTTGTATTAGTATTCTTAATGTTAAAAAGAAATAAAAGCCCACTTTCGGATTGGAAAATTATAATATCAGAATATGAGGCGAAGATTTATTTTTCGTCAGTAGAAGATATGAAAATAATTAAAAAAATTAAATTTATGTTGAAATTCGATGATATGGATATTGGATTAGACATGAATTGTTTCTTGTTGCAGCATTTTAACGGCACTGAGGCATGGTTGTTATTGAAACTCCCTTTCATAGGTACATATAAAGGAAATTTATGTGTTGAATCTGATTGTTCTTTAAATTTTTTGTTTTCTGTGACCAACTTTTCAAAAAGCAATGAGTACTCACAATTTAGGTGTAAGTATAAAGGATACGAGAGAAGAATATGCGAAATGCATCGAGTGGGGTATATTGGATCCAAAATTGTTTTTTCATTCCCCACAAAAATCAAATTCCCATCACCTTTTCTAATCATTGGAGCAAGGACACCACCTTTTGACAGGGTTGAAGATAGACTTATTCACGAACCAATTTGGACAAGCGAAAATATTATTCAAAATACAAACAATATAACCATAATTAATTCTACAAGCTACATATTCGGTAGATTTTATAACTCTATGATGTTGTGGCATATAATTTTCGATTTTTTAATTCCTGCTTACTCAACCATTAGAAATAATGAAGGGGGGTTAATGAATCAAGAAAGGATAGTATTCTTAAAAGATAATGAGTTCAATGTGTTTGAAAGTCTTACATCAGTGTTGTCCTCAAAACAAATTATTAACATTATTGATCATAAGTATCCACTGTATTTTAACAAGGTTTTTGTTGGAATTGAGAAATTTGAAAAAGAGATTTCTCCGCAAAGAGATTTATATGATATGATAAATTTTCAATACCAACTTGAAACACTCAATACCGAAGGGTTTCGTGAATTGGTATACAATAAGTTTAGGATTGAAACAACAGACACTCCCAAGAATCAGATTCTCATTGTTGTCAGAAAAGACAAAAAAAGGGATTTAGATAATCCAGATGATGTCATAAGGGTAATTGAAACGCATTGTAATAACTGTATTGTCTCGAAAATCGATTTTTCGGGCTTATCACTCCAACAGCAAGTCAGTAAATGTTCATCAGCATCAGTGATTATTGGACTCCATGGGAGTGGACTCACGAATGTTATTTGGATGCAAAAATCCACAAATCATAAAAGGAGAATTTTACTCGAGATCCTTCCATATAACTATTGGTGCCGCAACTGGTTCCATGTTGCAGCTAACATCTCAGGAGTTGAGTATTTTTCTTTTATGAACTCATATCCTCCAAATACAAATGATACCTACAACAATATATTATGCTATTCACTGAAGAGTCAATGCAAATCCATTCAATGCCATGATTGGATTAGGGATAAAAGAGTAACTGTCGATATCAAGGAATTCGAGAAAACCTGGTTAAAAATCCAGCAGATTTTAAACGATTAAATAATGAATTACCCCAAGCTCAGCTCTCTCTTGGATGGGTTTTATCAAGATCAGAATGCGGATGAGTCTCTATTAAACCGATCCATTGATTCAGAAAGGGAAGTGCATATTTTTTCTGACTCTTTGCACTACCCATCACTGATTCCAGAAATTGGGACGTTAACTTATTTTTCTGGTTCTCCATATATTTCTTTGCGGTCTGTTTCTCCAAAAATTAATGAAGCTTCTAGTTTTGAGCTTCAATACTATTTAAAGCGCGAATCTCAGCTGATTGAAAAGGCAAATAGCCGAAATAAGAGCCAAAGAAGCCCCTCAGCTCCACAGACTGTAATAAAGAAGGCAAAAAGACTTCTTCAAACGCGAATTGGCACGAATGATGATCAAAACCCACTTCTTGAAGTATTTAGAAAAGATTTGAATTCGAATATAATTGACCCAATAACACTCAGCAGGAAACGAACCAATACCATTGCAGGAAACTCTCCTCCTGTTGTCAAACCACCTATTACTCAGATTGCACCACCAGATAAACCCCAAAGTAAGATTTCAAAATCCAGCACGCTTGAAAATCAGGCTCCAGTGGTCATCAATCATGTTGATGTTAAGAAATCGAAACACTTCAGTTTCAACAATTCCATATCCCCCGAGAACGAGAACAGGAAATCTCGTTCAAGAGCATCTATCACGGGCAAAGAGTCTCTCCACAGGCTCGTCAATGATAACGTAGTGGTCCCTGATTCAAGTCAAATCAAGAGGGCGTGCCGGAAGGCAGGAGCAAGACCCCCATCCAAGGAAATGCGCGAGAAAATTCGTAATGCCGATAAGTAAATATGACTGGCCTCATAGGTACCATTTTTAGGGACGTTTCGAGACTAGCGAAAGCTGATAAGAACAGTATTTGTATTGTCCCGGCTCCAGACTTGGAAACAACTGGGGAATTTCTTTCATCACAAATCAATTTTTCAAATTTGGGATTCAGTATCTCTCTGGAAGACTTAGATTCGACTAGAATGATAAGGAATTTCGACGTTTCTAATGTTTATTTTCATATTATTGATGAAAATAAGTTGGTTGATTATGCATCTTCGGTCTGCCTGTTAATGAATTCTTTTCCAAATATTAATTTTTCACTTGTATGTGATGATATTTCAACATGGTTACGGTTTTTTGAATTGTGCAATTGTCCAAACAGATTGTTTGTGTGTCCAATTCTCACACTGGATATACAGGAGCTTCATTCATGGATCACAATGCATTTAAGTTCTGTAATCGTTATTAAGAGTCTTTTTGATGAGAAATTTTCTATATATAATGAGTATCTCCCATTTATTAGCCACTTCTTTCAAAGAAACATTCCTCTTTTAGTAATGTCTGATATGGATGATTTCCAAGATTTTCAAAAAGCTCTTGTAGAATACTCGAAAATTCATATTGTGTCTTTTGATCTTAACTTATCAAAACCTTATGATCCATTTAGTGGTTTTGCATTCTTCAATTTTTTTGGCAATGAAGCAAAGTATCAATTCTATACAAAAGCAATTTCGGCGAGATTGACAGAAGGATCTATTGTTAAATTATTACCTCCATTTAATATTGGAATTGTTGAAGCAGTTATAAGAGCAAAGCCAAGCTTCATCACATATGAATGCGATAATGATGTGATCTCCGCTGCTTTAGAACGCTTATTTAGAGAGAATTCTATAAGTTTTGTTACAGATAAGCAGCCCAGTATCATTATATCCGATGTATTTAGTGGTATTGTTGACCATGAATTTTTACCTGAAAGATTTGAGTTCTTCTGCGAAAGAAGCCCAATATGCATTCCAACTAGTGTTGAATCATATTTAGTCCCAGTATCATCTCAAGATTTATGGATTAAGTGCAAAGAATTGAATCAACTTGAAGAGATATCCATAGTTTCAATGAAAACCAGTATGGCTTTATCTCAACCCCAGCCATGCTATCAGTTCATTTTTCCTACAAATGGAGAAACCACAAAAAGCACAATTATATCTTTCAAGCCCCTTGTTAATGCAATTCTTCATGGTTTTTGTGGATATTGTAATGTTTGTCTTACTGAAAGCATTTCATTATCAAGTTCTCCGACAGAAGATGAATCAATGTTGCCCATATTCATCCCATTGGTAAGTCCAATTCGAGTTAGTCCAGAACAAAACATTGAGTTTTACCTTGAAAGAAGATCTCTAGGTCACACAATATGGTATCAATGGGTTGTTCTTGAACCATCTCTGGGGAAAATACATAACTTTCTTGGAGAAAAATCCAGATTCTGTATGAAGAAAGATTAGAATAAATGTTGTGAATATTTTTATCCATATAGAAGAATAAATCGATTTTTTATTGATACATTTTAATCACTCTCAATCAGGTAAACATTTCCAAAATTATCTCCCGCTAATACAGATAATTTGGAAATTGATGATTTTTTGGTAAAAGCGACAGAATTAATAGTGACTTTTTTCCCAAGTTTAAACCCTTCTGATGTCTTTGACCTATCCTTCAAGAAAGAAGAAAAAAGCCCCCCTCCTTTGAAGTATTGTGCATGATCAATAGGCCAAATAAAAACTTCACTCGATTCTTCGCTGGGAGTCATTAATAATTGCATATCAGATGATACACTAACCTTTATCTGTGAAGACTTGCTAGAATGGCCCAGATACTTCCGCACAACAGAAAAATTTTCAATTGAATATAATCTAATTCTGGAATCATTAGTGGAAACCAAAAACATATCATTTCCAACAAAGGTTATAGATGATACCTTCTCATTGGATGTTTGCTTTTTTGATCTCGGTCCCGCAATAAACTGAGTCACATAACGAAAGTCAGGCATTTCATATACAAAACAGAAGCCATTGAGGCATCCAATTGCGACATATATCCCATTTGGAGAAAATGTTGCCGCGGTTGGAGGAGATACAAAACTAATTTTCCTTAGAACTTCATTAGTTCGAATATTCCATATAAAAACTGAGCTTCCCAGTGTTGAAGCCAAGAAAATAGATGTATCTTTTGGATAAAAAGCTATTGCTGTTATTGCATCTTCATGTTGAAAAACCCCGAGTTCTTTCTCTTCAGAAGGATGCCAGAGCCTAACAGTCGAATCCAAAGAACAACTAAGAATAAAATTGTCCGCAGAAATATCAATTGCCACAACATCAGAAGTGTGGCCATGGTATAACTTTCGCACAGAACATATAGATTCAGATAGCTGATATAAAACAACTAATCCATCCTCACCTCCAGAAGCAGCATATCTACCATCCGGTGATACTGTACAGCACCAAACGTTCCCTTTATGAACCGGATGACAATCAGATATGCGAGAATTTTGGAAAAAAGGAGCCCGTTTTTGATTCAAAAATGTGGAAAACTGGACATAAGGAGGAATCGTCATTCTATTCCCCTGAGAAAATGACCGATGGTGACTATAATGGGGACCGGGAACAGTTTTCTCAAGATCAGATATGTTGATAACTTTCCCGGTATCAAGATCACGGACTTGAAACATCGGATCAAAATCCTTAGTTGAGTCGTCGCTCATTTCCAAAAGTGGAAGGAATGATCGTTATCGTTATCGTATTTACAAACGATAATTTCACAGTAGAAGATAAATTTATCAGAAACTGGTTTTAGGTGAAGTGGGTATCGAAAACCATTTTGGGTTATGTTTGGTGGCTGGAACCAACAAGGAATGAACATGAATATGGGAATGAATTCTGGTTTTGATAATCAAGGGACATCTGTTTCGATGGGAATGCCAGGAATGGAAGTTTCAATGACTGCTGGTCCAAACGGAGTTGGAATGAATATGCCTGGTATGAATGTCAATATGGGCATGCAACCAAATCCTGGTATGCAAATGAATATGCAACCAAATCCTGGTATGCAAATGAATATGCAACCAAATCCTGGTATGCAAATGAACATGGGAATGCAGCCTAATCCTGGTATGCAAATGAACATGGGAATGCCAGGAATGAACGTTAATATGGGTATGCCAGGAATGAATGTGAACATGGGTATGCCAGGAATGAACGTTGGGATGGGATTTCCAAATGGACCCCAATTTGGTTTCAATGTGAATGTTCCAGTTGATGCCTACAACCAAGGCAATTTTCATGATGCAGCAGAGGCTCAAAGGAAAGCTGAAAAGAAAGCCAGAAAGGCCGAAGAAAAAAGGAGAGCCGAACAACAACAGCAACAACACTTTGTTCAATGCAACCATGACATTTTTATGGGCCAATGCAAGAAATGCGGACGAAAGGAATGCGATATCTATGGTTGCAAGAACTTTGTGTGTGGAAAGTGCACACGCTGCAACAAACTGGAGTGCGTTGCTAAAGGAAAGTGTGTCAATTTCATTTGTGGAAAATGCACAGGATGTGGAAAGCCTCAATGTGAAGCTACAGGAGTTCATAATTTCATTTGTGGCACATGCACAATGTGTGGCCGCCATGCATAAACATCCAACTTATCTTTTAATCTGGGGAAAGGTAATAAAAATTGCCATTTGGATGAGTGCCGTAAATTCTGATTTCTTTTCCCTCTCATTTTCTATTCATAGTTCGTGTCCTGAATTTGATGATGAATTAAATGATATAATAGAGCAGATTAAGGAGGATTTTCCTGTGAATTCAGAGGAGATTTATAATCAGGTTGTTCAGATTGCGAAAAAGGAGTTAGGGTATTAATTATTAAACATATCTTTTATTTATTTCCATGATTCTGGTAATGATACAACAAATTGCTCTGGAACTGTAAAAACTGTTTCATCTCCGAAATCTAGCTCGTATCCTCGACCTTTTTCTTCTACCTCCTGATCTGTCTGATCGCAAGGCCGCGATATAACCTGAGCTGGGTAAAAAGCTGTTGTCCAATCTTCGCCATTTGGCCATAATGCTAGAACTTTCGAAGCTCGAGAGTGTTCCCATCTAGCCAAGGGTCTTTCAGGAATTATAGTTGGAAGAGGTGTCCATTCATCATTAGTAAGCTCAATTAGCTTGATTCCGTTGTCAATATCAACAGGATCATAAGCTCTGCAAATTTCATTCTCATAATGGTATACAATCATTAAAAAGAACTGCTTTTTGACATTAACACAGATAAAATGACCAGGATTTGGGGTTTTAACGCGATATGCATAGCAGCCACAGTTAACAGGAATGGGAGCCTGCCTTGTTTTGATTTTCCCTTTGAAAAGATTAGTTAATTGGCTCTGTACCTCCTCTTTCGATGGAAGAAACGTGGATGTTCCGTTATCTTGAGGAGGATTAGAAATCAAATGAGATTCAACAATAGAAATAAGAGAAGACACCCCTTCCAGCGAATTCCGATAGTTTTCTGTTATCCTTTTTTCTAAAACCAGAATCTCCTCATGAACAATTTGATTCGGGTTTTGATAAAAAGAGGACTCCCTTTTCGATAAAATAGATAGAAATGTGTTTAATTCGTTAACACTACTCATCATCTCGTTAAGTTTCTGCGTCAATTCTTTCCCCTGCATCCCGAAAAAGTGACTCCAAAGAAGAAAAAATCCTGACATTAAAATGGAAGAAATGGTTAATATTATTCACAACGGCGAGGTTCAAAGTATAGATAAAGATAGTATGATGTTATGCTCTAAGTATGTCACTTCCCACCAGGATGATAATCCATTGACTATTCAAGACAGGTTTGATCAAGAATCGTTCAGTGCCTTTTTGGGGTTTCTTCGTAATCCCGCGCAAATTCCCGATCAATGTGTATACGATGATGTGCTGTTGTTATTGAATGAATGGGGATGCAAAGGTTTATTAAAACTAATGAAAAAAACAGAATTTCAACACGAGTACAATGCATTTGTTAAATATAATGACGTGCTTTTCCCTGTTTGTCATGGCTTGATGATGTTTAAGTCACGCTATTATGAGGATTATTATCGAATGAACTTTGATATAATACCTCAAACAAAGGATACTTATGATCAAATGACTTTTCAGTTATTCTTGGACCTTTTACATGATAAAAAGATGGATATTGAACAAAGCATGATAAATAACATTAAGAGTCTCTCATATGAATGGAGATGCCCTCGCCTCATTGCTCAAATAGAAGCAAGATATCCTCTTTCTAGCGAAAATTGTTTTGGTGAACACAATGATGAGTTTTTGAACCATGTGTTAAGGAATCTATCTGATAGATTTATTATTGATGTTGTTTCTCAATTCGATTTTGGGTTCATTATTCGGGTTTTACAATCCTCTCAGTATAAAATGGGATATCAATCAGCTGTTGAGTTTATAGCAAAATCTAAACAAAAACATGGGATTTCTGCTTTATCACTTATTCCTTTTATTTCAATAAATGAAAGCGTTAGTATTGAGGAAATGATAAGCTTTCTCGGCATTTTTAGTGAGACTAATGATACCATCTTCCATAAATTAGGATCTCTTCCAAACCTTAAACCACAAATCATAACAGAGACAAGACCAACAAGAATCAACAGCGAAATTTCTCAAGAAAGAAAAGCTTCAATTTTAAATCTAAAAATTGAATATGATAATGCTCAACCTTTCAAAGGTATTTTTTATTACTTTAGGGAAAAGAACATACCTATTAAAACATCTACAGATTGCCAAAATAATGCAGATACATTAGTTAATGGGGGACAATTCATGGCCAAGACTTTGAAGCATGATCGTCACTATATAATATTCCATCCTAAAGATTGGAGTATTCGACTGACAAGCTACACCATTCAATCCACATTTTCTGCACCAAACGAGAATTATCACCTTAAGGGATGGACTATGTCAGGATCTGATGATGAAATGAATTGGGTTATCCTTGATTCACGTACAAATAACTCAGATTTGAATGGCAACAGTATTATCAAAAACTTCTCATGTAATTCATCTGCAGCATATAAATACATTCGTTTTCAGAATACCGAAAAATCATGGTTCGACAAAGAAGATAATTACCGTTTCTGTATAAGCAAGTTTGAGATCTTTGGTGAGATAAGTAAATGGTAACTATATTGAATGACAATGAATAATGTTTGAGAAAAGATTCAAAAGATCCTATAATTATGATCAATTATTTACTCAATAGATCCACCATTACATGATTCTTGGCAAGGAGCTCGAAGATGAAGCTGCTTGGCTGAGTTTCAACGATCCTAGAATGGCTTCAATTATTGATCAATACGATGGGATTTTCTTTAAGAATCCAGTATTATCGGCCTCTTCTCCCATTAAGTCATCAAATTTAATCGAGTTTCCTCCATTTGCATCATCGGTGCACCAATATCGATTGTTGACTTATTGAATAGGAATTTTAAGACTGATCAAATCATAACATCCGCATTTTGGGTTAAAAGGCAGTATGCAAAGCAGAAAATTCCCAAGTTTCAAGTAGGAAACTAGTTTAAAGGAATGACAGCCTTCATCGAAAGGAAAAACCGAGACAGTTTCTTGTCCTATTCATTGGATCCTGAGTTCTCTGTGAATTGGAAATCAATACCATTGTTTCAAGAGATGGTTTCGGGTATGATAATTGATAAATCTCGTGAATCAGTATGAGTATTGGCCAAAGATCGCCTTAATAGTGTTTCTATTGATAGCGATAATTCACATAAACCTTTGTTCTCACATCATCCAATGGAGTACCGACTATGGCCACTTCATTAGGCGCTCTTATATGCGGATTTGACCTATCTAAGTTAGTACATTATATAAATAATGATTTCAAAGCAGATTTGATTGATATTGGAGTGGATTCTGGTGTTTCTAGCTTATCACTTTTCGAGAATAGTATAGTTTGCGGATTATCAAAAAGCACATCGATAAAAATGTTTATAGTATGGTCGCGATGGGAAAAAAAGTCGCGGTGGGGACCAAAACGATAAAAACCCGTTATTTTTGATTTTTTTTCTTATTTCATTAATAACTCTTTGCCAGATATACTTATAGATTTATTGTT
>Ga0209639_1001024_pt1 | contig 32000 bp, 26 predicted proteins | sample EPASupsiteHSE605_FD_187268 | JGI IMG/M metagenome (GOLD analysis project Ga0209639, IMG submission 187268) | Bioremediated contaminated groundwater from EPA Superfund site, New Mexico - Sample HSE6-05 (SPAdes) (version 2) | ecosystem: Environmental > Aquatic > Deep subsurface > Groundwater >... | reverse complement strand
ACAAGAGTGAAGTGATCCACTTAAGCGGTGACAGCTACCGAATAAAACATCGGCAAACCATTTTTGGCAAAAACTAGGTGTCCAAAGTTATTTATCATTTTTTGTTCATTTTTACTTGACGGTTACAAGGAATTATCTGATTCTATTATCAAATGGAAAAGGGATAAAAAGCTGACCTTTCTCTGCATGAAAATAGCAAGGGGATCAAAGGATAATCTCGGCAGGCCTAAAAGTAAACCTTTTGAAGTAAAAGACAGATTAAGGATGTTTATAAATGATTAAAACGGCTGTTATTTTAGGAGCAGGTTTAGGAAGCAGATTAGGTGAGCTTAATAAAAATAAACCTAAAGGTTTTTTGGAAATAGACCAAATATCAATAATAGAAATGTCTATAAATAAATTACTTCAGGCGGGAATAGATAAAATATTTATCGGAACAGGTTACCAGTCACAACTCTATGAGCAATTAGCTTTAAAGTATCCTCAAATAAAGTGTATATATAATGAAAATTATAAAATAACGGGAAGCATGTGTACGTTATATAACCTTAGAGACTATGTTCTCGAAGATTTTATTTTGCTTGAGTCCGACCTGCTCTACGACATAGCGGGCTTACAAATACTGATACACCATAATATGACTGATGTGATATTAGCAAGTGAATTAAGCAGTTCTCGTGACGAAGTGTTTATAGAAACAGACCTAAATAATTCTTTAATTAATATGTCCAAAAATATTGAAAAGCTGGGTCCTGTTGATTGCGAATTGGTAGGCATTTCCAAACTTTCCTATGAGACATTCAAAGATATGTGCGATTATGCAGAGACTTTTTTCGAATCCAACCCTGGATTGGATTACGAGTATGTTCTGGTGGGTATTGCAAAGGAAAAAGGAATTCACGTTAATAAAATCAAAGATTATACCTGGTGTGAGATTGATGATGAAAAGCATTTACACAGAGCGATTAATGAAATATATCCAAAGATAAAATCGCAGGAAATCATCAGAAAACCACTAAAAAGAAATATTTTACTTAATCCTGGGCCTGCTACTACTACAGATAGTGTAAAAAATGCTCAGGTAGTCCCTGATATTTGCCCCCGGGAAAAAGAATTCGGGCATGTAATGCAATTTATTTCTACGGAACTTACATGTTTTGTCGGAAACGCAGAGAATTTTACTGCTGTATTATTTGGCGGTTCAGGTACTGCGGCAATTGAGTCTATTTTAAGCTCCGTAATAGGCCAGGACTATGTAATCATTATAAATAATGGCGCATACGGAAAGCGTATGTGTGAGATTGCCCAAGTATACGGTATGAATTACATTGAGTTTGAAAGTCCCTTTGGTGAAGCAGCAGATTTGATAAAACTTGAAGAAGTAATCCAACAATCCCCCTTTAAAATATCTCATCTTGCCATTGTACATCACGAAACCACTACTGGACTATTAAACGATATTGCTTCAGTTGGCAGCTTGTGCCAAAAATATAATATTGATTTTATAGTAGATGCTGTAAGCTCTTATGCAGCTGTTCCTATTGATATGTTTAATATGAATATAGATTATCTGGCTTCAACTTCTAATAAAAATCTTCAAGGAACAGCCGGAGTTAGTTTCGTTATTGCCCGCAATGATAAACTAGAAAACATAAAACATATTAAAGCCAGAAATTTTTACTTAGATCTATACTCACAATATAAATATTTTATTGAGAATGGACAAACGCGATTTACCCCGCCAGTGCAAACTCTTTATGCTCTCAAACAGGCAATTATCGAAACACAAAATGAAGGCATTAACAAACGGTATGATAGATATTCTCGTCTTTGGCATGTTCTTGTACGTAGATTGAATGAATTCGGATTGACACATTTAGTAAAGGAAGAAAATCATTCCAAATTAATTACTGCCGTCATCGAACCAGAATGTAAACTATATAATTTTAATAATATGTACGATTATTTCTATGGTAATGGCATTACTATTTACCCTGGGAAAATTAATACTTTAAATACTTTTCGAATAGCCAATATAGGCGATATAACAATGGAAAATATGGTTTTGTATTTAGATTTTATGGAGCAATATTTAAAAAATATATCCTTTTTATAGGAGTGTGAATATTATTACCATTAACAAGCGCGGTGATAAACTACTCGATATAATACAGATAGATGAAGAACGACTTGAACTTAATATGGCTTATCAACCATTATCAGGATCAATTATCTTAGTAGAATGCAAGGGCAAATACCTTTTTGGCTTTAATAAATGGAGAAAACAATGGGAACTACCTGGCGGGTCACGAAATAAAAAGGAAAAACCTGAACAATGTGCGATTAGAGAGTTGTATGAAGAGACAAATCAGAAAATACAATATATTAAATTCTTGGGTTTATTAAAGATAAACAAGCAAGCAACCAAAAAGATTGCGTATTACGCCTTATATTATTCTTATCTGGATCAATTGGAACCTTTTAAAGAAAATAATGAGATGCAAAAGATTTTATTGTGGGATATGAAAAAGCAAATAGGATATGTCGATGAAATAGATAAATATATAATAGATTATTATCTAACTCATAACTAATGAGACCATTTCAGCTTTTGTGAAAACTTACCTCCAAGAGATGCAGAATAAGAGCATCTCTTGGGGGTTAGTTTTATGTCCGGAGTTATGCTTATGGGATTGCCATTAGCATCGGTCTATCCATAAGGTATTATTTTAAAATGTATTAATGCTCAACAGAACTTAATTAGGAAAGATAGTTTGATAAAATATCTTTTAATGCATCTTTTGTAGGAACACAACTATGCAAAATTATTTCATCATTTATTACCAACGCAGGCATATACTTAGCAGAAGCATCACCATACTTCGTAAACCTATTAAAATTATTGCAGCCAGCACAGTACGTAATCGTGCACCTATTAAACAAATGACGTTCTTTCATTTGTTGTTGATAAGAAACTTTTTCGAGCGTGTATTTCAAGCCAAGATCTTTTGCAGTTTCTTCTATTAATCCATAGTAGTAATCATTTCTGGTACAATCAGAACATATAAATTTAATATCAATCATTTAAATTATCTCCTGTTATTGGGGCTTTTTTCAGGAAAAGTATAACATAAACCAATGTTACTGGTATAGGCCAAAGGACATACATCCTAACGGGAATGTAATAGGATACACCGCAGCTAATCCCCTGATTTCTTCGCATATCGCAGATCAATAACCTTCTCCTTCAATTCAACATCTTTTAGCAGGATCTCTTTACCTTCAGCCAGGTATTTATTATCATAGGGATTTTGCTTTTTTTTGATTTCATCCTTAATTATTTTAATGTAAGCTATATCATCTGATATTTTAGACTCTAAAGCTAACTGAAGCCGGTATAACTCTTCTTGGCTAAACAAACTACTCCTCCTTTTGCTATATGGGTAGATTGGAGATCATTTCTATACCAAGTATTATGCGCAAACTTGTCCTAATAAACCGTAAAAAAGGCTGCCATGATAAGCAACGGTTGGGGACCTCCAAACAGTAGTTTTTTGTTGTTATCTGCAGGAAAGTTTGAATTTTATTTCGTGATAAGGAGGCTGCTTTTATCCGTTAGGATTTAGGGCAGCCTCTGGTTTACTTATTAGTTTAAATGCTTTGTTTTGATTGCTTTAGAATTCTTAAGAAATGATCAGCTTCGCGAAGAACATGATCAGCGAGAAGCGGTATAATAATAGACTCTATTTGGCAAGCTAAAATTCCCTCGTCAGCTGCATTTTTAAACTGAGCAATAGAACGGGTAGCTAATATATAGCAGTTAGCCGAGAATTCTAATATCTACAAAGCATAATTATGGTAACCTACTGGCACACTAATGAACGAACCTCTATTATTCTTGTCTTAAATGGGAAAACATTTCAGTCTATGAAATCTTCTAACGAGGGAGCGGCAATATGAACCTGGTAATTATACGTACTTTAATTTTGTATACCACTACCGTATTACTTCTTCGTATTATGGGAAAAAGAGAAATCGGCCAGCTGCAACCTTATGAGTTGGTAGTAATCATTATGATATCTGAACTAGCGGCAATTCCCATGCAAAACACCGGCATTCCTATTTTAAATGGCATAATTCCTATATTGATTTTAGTTGCAGCTGAGATCACACTTTCCTATATTTCTTTAAAAAGTGAAAAAGCACGAGGAATAATATGCGGTAAACCTAGTGTGCTTATAGAAAACTCTAAAATAGTAGAATCTGAGCTGAAAAGGCTGCGTTTTAACGTAAATGATTTACTTGAACAACTACGTTTAAAAAATGTAGCTGACATCGCCGATGTGGAATTTGCAATTTTAGAGACCAACGGACAGTTGAGTGTGATTCTTAAATCTCAAAAAAGGCCAGTCCAACCACAAGATCTGAATATTTCGCCTGAGTATGAAGGCCTCCCGATTACCCTGGTAATTGATGGTCAAATTATTAAACAAAATTTAACACAAGCGAACATTGGAATGGAGTGGCTAAAAACTGACCTTTTAAAATCGGGCATACAAATAAAACAGATTCTTTTTGCTACTCTTGATAGTCATGGAAAACTCTATTACCAAATTAAATCACCTGCAGAAAAGCAGTAAAAGGAGTTTAGACGAAGGCATGAGATTACTAGGAAGTGTTATAGTAATTCTGATTTCGGTTATTGGTGCAGGCTTTTGGGTCAACCATGGGCTGCAAGCCTCAACTAATGATTTGATCCAACAAATTGATCGGGTTAATATTCAAATAAAAGAAAACAATTGGCAAGCTGCCATTGATCAAACGGAAAAACTTGAAAAATGCTGGAAGCAGGAAGCCAAATGGTGGCCAGTCTTTTTAGAACATCAGGAAATGGACAACATTGAATTTTCTATGGCCAGGTTTAAAGAATATGTTGCCAGTAATAACAATTCTCTTTCCCTGGGACAACTTTCCGAGTTAAGGTTAATGATTGAACATATACCGAGGAAAGAAGAAATAAATTTAAAGAACATTTTATAGTAATCACGCAGCCTTACCTTCTATCCCAGGACTCCATACATAATCCCCTTTTGCACTTTAATAACATTTGTAATCTTGATGGTACTGTATAATATCGTACTCCCTCTAGCCGAAATCCTACTGTCATTAGTGACGTCAATAAAGTAATTAGGATTCTCTTTAAATTTATCCCTCCCATTAAGAACTTATTGTTTCTTCCATCTGGATTCGTTTTCCTACTTAATAAATAATAATCGTTGGCTTTCAACATTTCCAGTTCTTCACATATTAATACTTCAACATTTTTATTCGATCTTTAGCTAAATAATCGTACACAAAGCATATGCCACATGCATAAGATAGAATGCATATAGAATAAAGGAAGAAAATACTCCCTAATACTCATTAATTATCCAGATAACAACGGTTTACCTTTACTCTTTTGCAGCTCAATATCTGGAAGTATTTTGAAAGGAGAATGTTAATATGTACAAAAATAATAATTGTAAACCTAAAACTGGACGTGGCCCTGTAAAATACAGTCGCAATCCAGGTATTCCCATAGGATCTAATAGATGTTGCTGCCCTAAACCACCTCCTGAAGATGAAAAATGCGAAAATGTTGTAAATATCAATACCTCAGTTCAGGTAACGCAGAGTAATCAAGCTGATGCAAATGGCGGATCTGGAGGATCCGGCGGTTCTGCCGCAGCAGCAGGTGCAATCGGTGAGAGAAATGAAGTTGAGGCAGAGGCCTGTTCTTCAACCAAGACTGAGAATGAGGTTGAGAATGAGACTGAGAGTGAAATCAATTCTAAAAAGCTGGCGACAGAAGCTGCTGATGTTGCCCCCGAAGATGCAGAAGCTCTTGAAGACCTTGAAGGTACCAACACTCAAACTGTTGCAGCCAGTGGCGGTTCTGGCGGCGAAGGCGGCAGAGGCGGAGAAGTTTCCCAAAGTAATTCAGCTAGTATAACCATAGATAACGTGAACGTGATTGTGTTAGCCTGCAACACTGATATTGGAGGAACCAGCCCAGCCTTAACTCTTAACAGGGGCGATAGGCAACTAGATTTAAAGATAGACGAAGATGGAAATACATTTATCAATGGGAAAAAAATGGAAGAAGTAGCGCTGGAAAATGGAACCAAGGTGTTTGTTTTCAGAGACAGCGAAAACAAGAAATTAGATCCAGAAATTTAATAGATAGATATAGTTCTAGATTTTATAAAAGGAGAGAAAATTAATCATTTCTCTCCTTTCACTTTGATATTATTGACTGCCAGTTGAATATCAGCTTTAGGATTTCATTTTTACTATTATGGAATCTAGTTCTTGCTTAAAACTAGATATAGGTTTCCCTTGGGCAACCCCTTGAGCAACTGTTCTAATTCTAGCTACAGTATCTTTGTCTGAAGTTACCCTTGCAGTATAGCCACGCTCCATATTGTTAACTCGATCCATCACATTTTTCTCAATTGCTGCTGACTCATTATTATCAACATCTGCATTCAGATCTAATCCTATATAGATTACTCTATCTGCAACTATCGCGGCAGCTGCATTAACTCCCGTAACTTTACCTGCTTCTTTTGCAGCTCTGTTAGCAATGTCTGTTGCAGAGGCTTCACCTGGTGAAGTCTCGTTTGGGGTCATTTTAGTATTAGGCGCGGGCGTAGTGGGCTGAGGCACCGGTTTTTTAGCGTAAGTACCACAACCTCCAGCAAAAAGACTAGCCCCAAGCAATAACGTTATTATCATAAGTAGAACTGGCTTTGATTTTTTCAAACAACTACCTCCTTAAATCAATTAGTTAAAGTGTAGTATTTGTATCATTCTCGATTATATGTATTTTGCCCTTCATACTTCATCTCCAGTGTCTAAATTATTAATTACTGTCTACCTTCAATCCGCCAAATAACCTAATCCCTCCCGACCCATTGTTACGTTTACTTTTTACTAGATCAAGCAGTTAATCACCTGCAGGTGCTGGCAAGATAAATAGGGGAGAAACTTTTGGTTTCTCCCCCACTATTGTTGTTATAATTCTGATATTATTTCTTGGAATAGTCAAAGAAGCCCTTGCCGCTTTTTACGCCAAAATGCCCTGCCCTAACTTTTTGTTTAAATGCCAGGGCGGGACGGAATTTGGGATCACCGAATTCCTTATAGAAATATTCTACGACCATTAATAGTACATCAATGCCTATTAAGTCACATAATGCCAGCGGTCCAATAGGCATATTAGCACCGAGTTTCATTGCTTCATCGATTTCTGCTGCGGAAGCCACACCTTCCTGATAAGCTATAGCAGCATCATTTAGATAAGGAACCAAAATACGGTTCACGATAAACCCGGGTGCTTCTTTAGCCCGGATAGCCTTCTTACCGATGGTTTCACACACATTTATTGCTAATTCTACGGAATCTTCGCTGCTTTCAGCTCCGGGAATGACTTCCACCAATTTCATCACCGGTACCGGATTGAAAAAGTGCATGCCCACAACCTTATGTGGTCTGCCGCTGGCTGCAGCAATTTCAGTTATACTGAATCCAGAGGTGTTAGAAGCTATGACGGTATGAGGCGCACATATTTCGTTAAGCTCTCTGAAAACCCTTTTCTTTATGTCGATGTTTTCAACAATTACTTCTATTACCAGGTCACAATCCTTAAAGTCAATACTGTGAGTGCTTACTGTTATATTACTTAAGAAACTAACCTTATCTTCTTCTGTTATTTTGCCCTTTGTTACATCCTTATCCCAGTTCTTAACCATACCTTTAAGAGCCTTATCGACAAAAGCCTGTTCGAGATCAACCAGTATAACTTGCAACCCGGATTGGGCACCCACCTGAGCAATCCCTGCCCCCATGGTTCCAGCGCCTAATACTCCCAACTTTATTGTCATATTAAATTAGCCTCCTTTCATTTGAGCACAATTCTATTATATTAACAGGAGTCTCATTATCCACATTGGAGTGCTCCTTTAAATCTAGATATTTCTAGTCCACAATGAGCACATGGCAGGACCTCCGCCCACACACAATGAAGCTCCACCTATGGTAAGGCCAAGTCTCTCCATTTCATAATACATACTCACGATGAGACGTAAGCCGGTAGCTCCAACCGGATGACCGAGGGCTATACCAGACCCATTGTGGTTAACTTTATCCATAGTAAGCTCCATACCGTACTCTTCCTTAAGCATTCTGCCTACACCTAACCACTGAGCAGCGAATGCCTCATTGATTTCCCAGTACTCAACGTCTTCAAACTTCATATCAGCCTGTTTTAGGCATTTGGGAATGGCAACTGCAGGACCTAATCCCATAAGTGTGGGATCTACTCCCGCACCACAGATATTTATGAGTTTCATAAGAGGTTTAATACCTAATTCTTCTGCTTTGTCCTTGGACATTATTATGGCTGCTGCCGCACCGTCGTTGATTCCAGACGCATTGGCAGCGGTAACAACTCCGCCCTTTTTAAAAGCCGGCGGCAATTTGCTCATAGCTTCAAGGTTAGCATCGGGTATCATATGCTCATCGTTTTCATAGAACTTGCTTCCCTTCTTGCTCTTTAGTTCCACCGGCACTATTTCCCTTTTAAAAGTACCGTTCTGAACAGCCGCCGTAGCACGCTGGTGGCTGATAAGACCTAATTCATCGCATTCCTCACGGGTGATACCGTATTTTTCAGCAACATTTTCAGCAGTTAATGCCATATGACCACCTGTAAAACCACAGAATAATGCGTCATAAATCAGAGCATCTTCAACAATCCCAGCATTCATTCTGTAGCCCATCCTGGCCTTGGCTAACATATAAGGTACGTTGGTCATACTTTCTGTACCCACTACTAAAGCAACTTCAGTTTTTCCCAAAATAATATTTTGGGCTGCAATTTCCAGGGCACGCATAGCCGATGTACAGTTCTGATTAACGTTAACAGCACTAGACTCAATGGTAAGACCACAGGCCATTCCAACCTGTCGGGCAGGAAGAGAGCCCTGCATATGGGGATAAACTTCACCCATTGTTATTTCATCAATAATGGCCGGATCAATGTTCGCTCTCTTTATGGCTTCTTTACCGACGGTAATTGCCAGGTCCTTGGCCTGCACATCCTTTAAACTACCTAAAAATTTTGCAATAGCAGTCCTACAGGCACTTACCATTACTACTTCTCTATTTGTCATCCAATTTACCTCCTTAAATTTCAATTGCCTTTAAAACCTTGAGCCTACGCTATTGGCTCTGTTCCTGAATAGTAGGCATGTTGGATATAGTAGTACCCTATCTCATTTTGTAAATATTTAAAGGGTCGATTTCTTCCCGTAATAATCGGATTTCGTCCAATAATATGGGTTCTGCTTCTGTTGCTCTGGATACATCAATGTCATAACCGGTATTAGCTTTAACATCCTCGGGTGTTACCCCCGGAAAGTATTGATCAAGATACATTATCTTGTCGTCTTCATTGAACTTCATAATTCCCAGGGATGAAATGAAACAGCTGGGGCCTCCTTGCATTCCTAATTCCTCTCGTCTAACCATAGTACCCTCAGGCCATTTCTTTACCATCCACCCCGGAGTGGTTAGATAGTCCACGGAATCAACCACCCGGCGCTTCTGATGGGCCATGAGTATGACTGTAGTCTTGGCAAAAACTCCAATATCAACTGCTCCCGCCGTTCCCGCCAGCCTTTTTTCAGGCTTATTGTAATCTCCTCCAATAAACGTGGAATTTACATTTCCGTACTTGTCGATTTGAGCTCCACCAATAAAACCAAAATCGATTTCATTACGGCTCAGTGGATATAGACCTTCAGGATCACCCATCTGCCAGGATGATCCATAGGTTATACGACTGTCCATGATTGAAATGGGCAATTCTTGTGGGTTGGCATCGGCTTGCCCGGTCTCTACAAAAATAATCATATCGGGACTATATATCATCTTTGCCAATTGGGAAGCAACTAGAGGTAAACCGGTCCCAATCAGGCCCTTTTTACCATTAAAATTGCTTAAAAATCTGGCGGCATGAGCTACCATTGCTTCGGTTGGAGTGTATTCGCCAATTTGAGCGTATTTCTTGGTCATTATTTCACCCCTCCTTTTTTCCTGGGAACATAACCATAGGGTGGCAGGGCCCGCAGTTTCTCCAGGCGGCTAGCCCCTAACTTATCCAGGTATTCTTCATGTCTCTTAATTCCATAAATCCACTCATCAGCCCATTTTATAAAACCTTCCTGGGTAGAGCACATATTAGCGTATTCCTGGAGGAACGGAATATCCATATCATAATAATTGTAGACCTGGCCGGGATGAGCTCCCCACGGCAATTCAACTATCATATCTACTGAAGTACAAGGAATACAATTGCGATTGGGGTCTTGCCTAATAAATGATTCCGGCACCACCTTTTCAGCCGTAACAATTACTTTGTTTGCAGCGAGCGCTGCGAAATGGTCATGAGTCAGGCTTCCATCAATCCTAACGGTTCCTTCCTCTCCTACCATCTGTACATGACAAATGCAAATATCCAGTTTAATAGCCGGAACTAGCTGAACAGTTCCCATACCAAAAAAAGGATCTTCCATTAAAATATATTTTTTATTAGGAAGCATGTCTTGATTTCTAGCTATTTCAGTTACTTTTGATAAGTTGTCATAGTCGGGATTTAAAACATCGGTTCCTATGCATGTTTTAGAAGCAATAAAAGGTGCTCCGGCCTGAGCCGCCATTAAGGCTATACCCAAATCGAGATGCCCAATGTCATCAATAACTATAGATCCGGATTCGGCCGCCCTTTTCATGTTAGGGGAAATACCAAATGCGCCATTGGAAGTGTAGCAGCCGCGATAGGCTCCGATGCATCCGCCTCCCACCAAGATATCGTCCGAAAGTGAACAGGTCCCTAGCAGAATAAGGTTCCTTTTCTGCTGGCGAACCATTTCCATTGCTGCTGCCACAGGACGTCTATCTTCAACTATTCCACCTAGAAATATGGTATCTCCATCCCTAATTTCCTGTATGGCTTCCTGGAGGTTAACCAGTTTACTTGTTTTCATGTTCCTCCTCCTTCTTTAACCTGGAATTACCCAGTTTATTACCAGACCTGGTTCGGTATCCCCAGGGACCGACAGCTCTCAAGCTCTCAAGTCTGGAAGCGCCTAACTTATCGAGGTATTGATCACGGGTTTTCACGTCATGGATCCACTCTCCCGCCCAATCTTCAAAACCTTCATCTGTACGTGCTGATTCTACATAGTTTCTAATAAAAGGAATATCGGTATCATAAAAATCCTGAACCTGACTTGGATGTCCCCCCCATGGTATTTCAACTATCATGTCTACGGCAGTACACGGAATCTGGTTACGGTTCGGGTCGCGGCGCAGGTATTCTTCAGGAACGATTTGCTCAGTGGTAATGATTACTGTTCGTGCTGCGTGAATGAAGTAATGGTCAAAGGCCAGGCTTCCGGTTATTCTGGCTGTTCCCTGGTCACCGGCTATCTGGGTATGAATAATAGCTACATCGGCTGGCATTGCCGGCAGAAGTTTTATTGTGCCCTCATTAAAAAAGGGATCTTCCATGAGCTCGAACTTTTTTTGCGGGATCATGCATTTATTACCGGCTTTTTCTAATAAAATCCTATTCCTGTCCATCTGGTCGTTTAGCACATCACTCCCCAAGGTAGCACGGGTACCCACAAAAGGGCTGCCCATCATAGCCGCCATGGCACCATAGATTATATCAAGATGTCCAATTTCATCGGGGAAAAACTGTCCTTCTTCGGTTTTCCGCAGGGTTGAGGGAGACAAGCCGAAAGTGGCGATCCCAGTGTAGCAGCCCCGCCATGCTACTGCACATCCTGCGCCTACCAGAATATCTTCGGCAAGAGAACACTGAGCCAGAAGAATAAGGCCCCGTTTCTGTTGCCTGACTATTTCATAAGCAGCTGCCATCGGACGACGGGTGTCTATAAAGGCCCCTAACATTAGCACGTCACCGTCTTTTATTTCATTCACCGCTTCCGATAGAGACACTACCTTATTACTCCTGACTGGTCTGGGTTTTCTATCAAACAGATCATTCATTTGAACACCCGCCTTTAATGAATGAGTATCCTGCCAAGCACTCTCCTGGCAGTCTCTTAGAAGCTTCTTTACTGAATTCAACCTCTAGTCCAGAAGACTCTTGCCAATGATTACGCGCTGGATTTGTGCTGTGCCCTCAAATATTTGTAATATCTTAGAGTCGCGCATCATCTTCTCCACTGGATATTCTCTGCAGAACCCATATCCACCCAGGATTTGGACAGCATTGGTGGTAGTTCTCATGGCCATATCAGCTGCGAAACACTTGCTCATGGCAGATAGATCTGCCGCCATCAGATGCTCATCAAGAAGCCAGGCTGCTTTCTGCCATAAAAGGCGGGAAGCTTCAATTTCCATGGCCATATCAGCCAGCATAAACTGTATAGCCTGGAAACTGGCAATGTTTTTACCAAAGGCTTTTCTCTGTTTGGCATAATCCCGCGCAAAGTCGAATGCTGCTGCGGCTACCCCTACTGAAGCTGAGGCAATAAAGGGACGGGAGGAATTAAAGGATTTCATGGCTAGCTTAAATCCATCACCTTCTTCACCAATCCTAAACTTTTTGTGTACCTTTACGTTATCCAGTATGATCTCAGAGGTCTCTGAACAGCGCATCCCCATTTTATGCTCACTTTTTCCGAAGGAAACTCCTTCAGTCTTGGTGTCTACCATAAAAAATGACTGCGCCCGGTTCCCTTTGCTTTTATCATGGGTAGCCAGCACGGTTAGCTTATCGGCATGTTTGCCATTGGTAATGAAGATTTTAGTTCCGTTGAGTATATAATAATCGCCGTCCTTCTTGCAGGTAGTGGACAAACCAGCTACATCCGACCCCGCCCCCGGTTCCGTAACGGCATAAGCTGCCAGTTTGCCTTCCTCACATAGACTGGGATACCACCAATCCCATTGTTCCTCGTCCCCCCCATACAGGACTGGTTCAGAAGCCAGCATATTCGCAATTGGAGAGATAGCAATACCAAGGCAGCCTCTACATAATTCTTCAACAACCATACACAACCCAACATTGCCAAAAACCATTCCATTGTACTTCTCTGGGGCATTCATGCAGTTAATTCCCAGGTCAAACATTTTTTTGACTTCCGCCCATGGGAATTCTTCCGATTCATCATAAGCAGCCCTTACCGGAACTATCTCATTCTCTACAAACTTTCTTACCGTTCTCTGCAATGCCAGTTGGTCTTCGTTGTACGTAAATCCAAAAGCCATTTTCATACCTCCTTAAACAAAATTACCGTTCGCTCAAATTAACTTTACCCCCCCTTTTTTGGATTCATTGCATGCTAGTGCAAAATCCATGCCATTTAGGGCAAGGGCTTATAATCCCCTATATAATGGGCCCGGCATTTTTGCCCGATTTAAAAACATCGGAATTAACATCTAATAGTATTGCTATTAATTTGCCTTCAATCTAAATCTAAGACTGATAAACTAACCACCATAGTTATCAGGCCAATAATCAATGGTAATTGGCTAAATGTCTAATTGTTTATGATTGCCTGGTAATTTCAGGAAGGACATTAGGCAAAAAAAAGAAACCTGCCAAGCAGGTTTCGAGATTATGTTATTCCTCAAATTAGTTGTTTAGTGGATTATTATAAATTCTCAGGAATTATCTGAAGTTAGTCCATATTGTTTAACTTTCTTATAAAGCCAGGATAGGTCGATATCAAGAATATTAGCGGTTTTAGTTTTATTATAGTTAGTTTCTTCCAAGACCCTGACCAGAATCTGCTTTTCATAGTCTTTTATAAGCGATCTCAGATTGTTGGGACATATCGCACCTGTATTCTCATTTTTAATCTTCATGAAACATAGATGCTTGGTGGTAATCGTATGAGAATCATCCATATCTGCCAACAACATGGCTCTTTCCAGCACGTTTTCCAGCTCTCTAATGTTTCCCGACCAATTATATTTTCCGAATAACTCCAAAGCTGCATCTGATATTTTAGCAACATCGGATTTCATATTTTTATTAAGTTTAGGTATGAGATAGCTTACAAGCATCGGGATGTCTTCTAAACGCTCTCTTAAGGGAGGGATCTCCAGGGTCAGTACATTCAATCTAAAGTACAAGTCTTCTCTGAATTTTTCCTGCTTAATCATTTCTTCTAAGTTTCGGTTTGTAGCCGCTATAATTCTTATATTTACTCGAATGGGCTTGTGGCTCCCCAGTCTTTCAAATTCTCTTTCCTGAAGAAATACAAGCAGTTTACTTTGCATTGAAGGCGACATTTCTCCAATCTCATCCAGAAAAACGGTTCCTCCATTAGCTAATTCAAACTTTCCAGGGCTTCCCCCTTTGCGAGCACCGGTAAATGCACCCTCTTTGTAGCCAAAGAGTTCCGCTTCCAAAAGATTTTCCGGTATCGCTGCACAGTTAACCCTTATAAAGGGCATTTTTGAGCGGTTGCTGGCCCTATGTATTGCGTGAGCGAACAATTCCTTCCCAGTTCCGCTTTCTCCCCTGATTAGTACTGTGATTGATGGATGTTCAGCCGCCTTTTGGGCTAGATTCTTTACGTCTTGTATCTTTTGTACCTGTCCAATAATCTCTGCAAACGTATATCGAGCGGAGTACAAGTTACGAACTTCATCTCTGTACATATTTAGTTCGCCCATGAGGTTGTCAACTGTATCTTTAGCATCCCATATGTCCATAAAAAGACTATATGCAAAACAGCCCATTACTTTATCATTTTTGATTAATGGTACTGCGCAGGCTATCATATTATATCCGTTTATTAACCAGTTATAGCCTACAATAGCTTTACCGGTTTTAATGACGATCAGGGTACGACTCTCTGGAGTAATATCGCCAACATATTTCCCTACTACCTCTTCTTCACTTTTCCCGAGAATATCCAAGTAAGTTTTGTTTATATAAACAACCTTCATATTATTATCTACTATTATTGCTGTCATCGCATTGGTATCTAATAAATCTCTTACTAATAACCATGATTCCAAACTATAATACCCCTCCATTCAAATCTAATATCTCTTTACTCACGTCTTATTCACAAAAATATAGATAATAGTCATAGAGAGTCGAAATAAATTTGACTTGGTTAGAGTTCAACTAATAGTAAACCATATGAAAGTATTGCTATATCTATACCTACCAATCAAATACATGCTTTGGGCCTACGACAATAGCATACCGCAGGCCCATATATCAATTTAATCCAAGCATTATCTTCCTTTATATACAGGTTTGCGCTTCTCCAGGAAAGCCTTCATTCCTTCTTTTTGATCTTCTGTAGAGAAAAGTGAGGCCCAGGTTTTCATCTCATATGTTAGTCCCGATGGCAGGTCAACATTCATCCCGAAATTAATGCATTTTTGAGCAGCTTTCATAGCCACCGGCGATTTACCTGCCAATATCCCGGCTATTTTTTTCGCTTCGTCTATTAGCTTATCTTTGGGAACAACTGCCGTAATTAAGCCTATTCTGAAAGCAGTGTCTGTATCAATCGTTGATCCCGTCATTACCATGTATTTGGCCCAACCAAGTCCCACCGTACGGGTTAGTCTTTGCGTCCCCCCTGCTCCAGGGATGATTCCTAAATTAATTTCAGGTTGACCAAATAACGTCCCCTCCGCAGCTATTCGAATGTCACAGGTCAAAGCCAGTTCGCTCCCTCCGCCCAATGCTAACCCGCTTATTGCTGCTATGACAGGTTTATTAAGTTTTTCAATCTTATCGAATGCAGCTCGAATTGCCTCAATAAACTTCTCAGCTTGAAGAGAATCAGCGGTTGACATGAAAGCTATGTCACCACCTGCCGCAAACACCTTATCTCCTCCGGTTATTATGAGTGCTTGCACCTCATTATCAGCACCGATATTGTCCATTAAAGCAGATAGCTCTCTTATTAGTTCATCATTCAGCGCATTCATGGTCTTGGGCCGATTTAGAGTTATGATTCCTATGCCAGCATCCTTTTCATATAACAAGGTTTTTAATTCCATGAGCCTCCACTCCTTTGATTTTTTCGTTTATTAACAAAATGAGATTATGAGGAATAGGGATAACCCGCCCTCCTTCCTTTTGATTTTTTGCTTATGCAAGTCATGTGCCATAAATTCCAGGGAGCCTATATTCCCTATATTTAGGGTTTTGCCCTAAAACGATTTACTCATCTAAGTCCCAACGATATGGTTTTTCAGCCACTAAAATGGATAAAAAGCCAAAGACGGGAAAACTACTTTTATTAATGGTCAAAAATAGGAGTGAAATCTCATGGAAAATAAGCTTGATAAATTCAAGGAATTAGACGAACACCTTCTTAACGATGAAAAACCCTCTCTTTATTTAAGACAAATTGAAGAAGCCGGGCTATTTTTAGATACTTATCCATTTACTATGCTTGGTAACCTAAAGAAGGTTGAACAATCACCTGAACATCATCCTGAAGGGAACGTATGGGAACATACTCTGCTGGTTGTTGATCTTGCCGCAGAAAGAAGACCTGCAAGTGAGGATGCCCGTGTTTTGATGTGGTCAGCCCTCCTGCATGATTTGGGTAAAGCCCGTACCACTAAGGTACGTAAAGGTAGAGTTACCGCCTATGATCATGACAAACAAGGTGCTGTTCTGGCCGCAGATTTTTTACATGAATTTACTGACGATGGGGAATTTATAAAGAAAGTATCACAGATGGTTAGGTGGCATATGCAGATCCTTTTTGTGAATAAGAAGTTACCCTTTGCAGATATCGATAGGATGATAACAGAAGTATCAATAGAAGAAATTGCCCTGTTATCCCTCTGTGATCGTCTGGGAAGAGGTAATATGAATGAAAAGAACCGGCAAGCAGAAGTAGAAAACATTGGTGATTTCATGCGGAAATGCCAACAGCATCAAAGTAAAAGATCAGCAGATGAAATAAAAATTATTTCAGGGGAGAAATCTTTGGTTTGGAATACAGTCGGCAGCGGTGAACCAATTGAACCTAGCTATCCTGAAACTCCAAATTCAAACTAAGAAAGCTAAGGTTTTTGTTACCAACCATATTTTCCTTTGAATTCTACAAAAGTAACTCGGCCCAGAGATTCGCTGCTGATGTTACCATATAGATCTTTAATAAATAAAATTAATTCCTGGTAACCTTTTTCGCCAATCGGGGCAAGCATCTTACCTCCAGGTTTAAGTTGTTTTAATAACTCATCCGGCACATTGCCTGCTCCAGCAGCAACAATAATACGGTCATAAGGGGCAAATTCTAACCAGCCTACACTGCCATCGCCAATCTTAAAGTGGACGTTCATATAACCTAGTTCTTTTAGCCGTTCCCAGGCCTGTTGGGAAAGTTCCTTAATTCTCTCTATAGAAAATACTTCGCCGGCGAATTCGGCCAAAAATGCAGTCTGATAGCCTGAGCCGGTTCCAATTTCCAGTACTCTACAGTTTTTATCCAAGTCTATTGCCATAGTCATCTGTATTACTAGTGTAGGTTGTGAAATAGTCTGCCCAAAACCGATAGGAAGCGCCCTATCATAAGCGGCATAATCTTTCATTTGCGGATCCAAAAAGAAGCTGCGATCCAGCTCCCGAAAAAAATTATAGACAGCCTGATCCCTTAATTGATTATCATTCATTCTGTTTCCCCCATGTATTAAAAGATGTTGCAGTTAAAATGCCGCAAAAGGATATCCTTTTTTATCTATTTTATACTTACCAGTAAAGCAACAGGATGGCTTTGATGACAGCATCACCAATTATTAACCAGTATAGTAAATATTCTTTATTAGTAATGCTGCTAATATCTTCCGGGATAGTGGTAAGAGCTGCACCCATACAGCCCAATGTTATAGGAACTGTTACCCAAAAAACGGGATGAAAAAAGATACCTCCTACAACGGCCATCAACAATGCTAACATAAAATAAACCAACTCAACCAAGGGCGTTTTTCTCATCCCCAGTTTAATTCCCACTAGAGCTACAGTTGTTAACTTAGGAGGAACAGCCTGAAGATCACTGCTTATATCACTTATATGATGGTGCATTAGGAGACCAATGGCCAACAAGGCGTGTATTCCTCCGGCAATCATTACTTCTGTTTGAAGAGTCCCCGTGAGAACATAAAAGGTTCCTGCTGCACATGTGAATACAGCGGGAACAGCACAGAACCATTCTCCAGTAAAGGGATGGTAGGCAAGTCTAAAAGGGGCACAGCTGTAAGCAATTGCCGACCAGACGGCAACCGTTAATATTATTAGAAAAGGCGGTCCAACCCTCCACAGAAAATAGAACGCCACACTAAATGCCATCAGAAGGGCAGCTTTTCCAACCCACGATAATTCTTCGATACGATACTGTTTATTAAGAATAACTCCTGAGCCCCCGGAGAGTATTCCTGGACTTAGCTGGTCGGTACCTGATAACCAATCCTCCCGGTCATTAAAAGCGTGTGAAACCACCCCATGAACCAGAATTATCAGCAGGATAATCAGACCGTAATCCATCCAGCGGACTCTGTTATTCATAGCATAGGAAAAGCCTAATCCAACCAGGCTGGAGGAAATTCCCCACGATAAGACCGGGAAGACCCTAATGAGGGTGTATACAGCTATAACCCTATCGGGTAATGTACGAATTACAGCTTCGGTCAAAATATCTTCTCCTAGAATATTAATTAAATGGCAGCTATGAGTATTCTGTCAAAATATTATGTTCCCTATACAAAGTCTTAACTGACGAATCCCTCCACAGGACATATCACTTGGTTTTTCAAAAGCTTGATAAATATTCGTAGCAAGGAGAGTAGGAGTCATAATGCTGGGAAATTTACCATATATTGTTATCACCACATTATTAGAAGAAAGGAGAGTGTGCTTTGTCGAATTGTGATATTTATTCCCCGGACTGGATAACAGATCAAATTGTTAACAATCCTCACTTCTCGTTAATGATCATAGACGATCAATGCCGATTAATTTTTATTAATGATACCTATTTAAGATTAATGGGCTTCCGTCGGGAAGACATATTAGGTAGGCATATTGATGAAATCACACCCATGGGAAGAACCCCCGAGATTCTTAAAACCGGTAAAGCCCAAGTTGGTTATCTCCTTCCAATAAATGGGGTGGATACTATCGCAGGCTCTTATCCAATCATACAAGATGGTAGAATTGTAGGGGTCTTCGGCACCAGCATATTTTTAGATATGGGGGAAGCACTTTCTTTTGAAGCTAAACTACATAACCTTTGCATGGAATCAAGGTACCAAAACAAGATTTCCCGTATGGACGATAAATTTGGTTTTGATAACTTAATCGGTCAGAATACTGCGTTTTTAAAATTTAAGGAATTGGCTTCAGCAGTGGCCAAAACCGATGGAACTATCCTCATTACTGGTGAAAGCGGGACTGGCAAGGATTTGTTAGCTAAAGCCATCCATGCCTCCAGCCCTCGAGAGCATAGACCTTTTGTTCGTATCAATTGTGCAGCAATACCCGATAATCTGTTAGAATCAGAACTTTTTGGGTACGATGAGGGCACTTTCACTGGGGGAATTAAAGGTGGGAAAAAAGGTAAATTCGAAGTGGCAAATACAGGCACTATTTTCCTCGATGAAATAGGTGAATTGCCATTGGCGATGCAGACGAAATTGTTGAATGTGCTGCAGGAAAAAGAAATAGAACCTTTAGGAAGTATTCATAAAGTTCCTAAAAAGATCGACGTACGTGTGATTGCGGCAACTAATAGAAATCTCGAAGATATGGTTTCGAAAGGCACCTTTAGACAAGATCTTTTCTATCGGCTGAATGTTATCAGACTAGAAGTTCCACCTCTAAGAGAGCGAAAAGATGATCTTCCTTTATTGGTTGAGTGGATAATTAAAAAACTCAATATACGAAATCAAACCATAGCATCTTCCATAGACCCTCAAGTAAATAAGCTATTCTATGAGTATTGTTGGCCGGGAAATGTACGAGAACTAGAAAATATTATTGAAAGAGGTAGTATACGTGCAAACATGGCGGGCTCTGAATTGATTAAACCCCAACATGTATCCGAACTAGTTGATCTTCTTTTTAAAAGTGCAGGCCAAATCGGAGAAAATTTCGAAACAGACTTGAAACTATATATTCAAAATGCAGAAAAAATTCTAATTGAAAATGTACTTAGCAAAGCTAAAGGCGATAAATTATTGGCCGCTCAAAGGCGGCTATGGATGTGAGCTGTACTTTTACAGGTGTGGGAATCTAATGTAAAAAATCGTACCGGCTGAACTGGTTTCTATGTCAATTTTGGCATTATGTCGCCCGGCTATCCTGTAACATACTGCCAAACCCAGGCCTGTCCCATGTTCCTTAGTGGTAAAGAATGGTGTCCCCAGCTTATCAAGTAATTCGTGATCTATACCGCAACCTTGGTCCTCAACCGCTAATACCACTTTTCCTTTTTCTATAAACGTTTTTATAGTAACACTTCCGGACGAAGACATCGCTTCCAACCCGTTATAAACCAGATTAAGTATTAGCTGGCGCATCTCTTTCTCATCAAGAAGCACTTCAGGCAGACTATTAAGTTCTACCTTTATATATTGATCTTTAATCATAGCGTTGGCTTGAACCAGTGGTAATAGTTTATTAATTACCGAATTCAAATTTCCTGGTTTAATTTCCACCATCTTGTTGTTAGCCAACGAAAGAAACTCGGTAATTATCGAATTGGCAGTATCAAGTTCTTCAATCATCAGATCAAAGTAGTCAATCTCTTTAATATAGTCTTTGTTTTCCCTAAGTATCTGCAGATAACCACGTACCGTGGTCATCGGATTTCTTATCTCATGACCGATGCTGGCTGCCATTTCTCCTACCAGATTAAGCCTATCCAAGCGGGTCATTTCAACTTCCATTTTTTTAAGCTCGGTAACATCCAAAAGCGAATTTAACAAGCATAATTGGCCGTCAATATCTAGTCTTACTGCAGAAAACAAGCCTAAACGAATCTCTCCTGATTTATTAAGGAAATGTATTTCTCTGTTACGAACCGATTCCATTTTCATAATCTTCTTGATAACCAGGGTACGATCAGTCTCATTTACCCAAATTCCAAGCTCATTAACTGCTCGGCCGAATATCTCGTTAAAGCTGTAACCAATTACTCTACAGTAACTATCGTTGATATCAACTACTCGTCCCTCTTCAAGGGTAGAAATGCACATCGGAGTTGGACTGACGTGAAAAGCTTTCGAGAAACGGTCCTCCGATAAACGTAATTTTTCTTCCATTCGTTTGCGTTCGGTGATGTCTTTAATTACACAAAGAAGATGCGGTTCACCCTCTATATCAATTATCCCCCCTGAAACAATACAAACCCGAACTTCTCCAGATTTGACACGAAGGTGCATTTCAAAGTTACGAATGCTTCCCTGTTCCTGAATTTGCTGCACCATCACGTCTCTCTCTGATGGAAAGGCCCAAACGCCTAAATCGATGACAGTATGCCCAATGCTCTCATGTCGTTTATGACCGGTTAATTCTGTAAAAGCATCATTTATTTCAACATAACGCCCTTCTTTTACAGTGGAGATTGTAATTATATCAGGACAATAATGGAATATATTGGCATATTTGATTTCCGATAAACTTAAAGCTTGTTCAGTTATTAAGTGCTTAGCAATCTCCCGATGCAGGTCAGAGTTGGCTCTCTCTAATTGCTTAGTTCGTTCTTCCACCAATTCACTAAGATGCTCTTGGTATGCTTTTAGCTCTTTCTCCATTTTCTTTCGGGTGGTAATATCCTCGAATACCGCAATAGCTCCCGTTATGATTCCTGTATCATTATAAAGCGGTTTTGCATTCCACAGAGATGTCTTACAAGTACCATCTTCCCAAACAAATTCGAGCTCATCTCCAGTTATAATCTCACCGAACCAACTAGCCCGCTGCATAGGCATTTCATCCGGAGACAGTTCTATACCGTTACGTAATATTCTGACGGAAGGTGGAGTATCTGCCGAATGGGATAATGAATCCCAGTCAGGTATCCGCAAGAAACTGGCTGCAACGGGATTATGTGTGATTTCACGACATGAAATGTCAGTGGAAATAGAAATACCTATAGGCAGCAAACTCAGTAAAACATCTATTTGATTTTCACCAAGACCAACACAATTTATTAATAACTCCAGTTTTCTTGGTATATCCTGATTATCTTTATCGGCAGGTTCATTTGTGCAGCGGTGGGTATTCTCCGATTGAAATCCCTCTGTCTGACCTTTAGATGGGTCATAAATCTTATCATGTTGCACTTTTGCCGACCTCCCATGACCATATCTATCTCATTTTATAATAATAGCCGAATACTACTGCCGTATATTGTCGAAAATGGTATGGGGATCTTTTCATCAGCGATTAAAACTTGATTAAAAGGCAAAAATAACTAAGCTTATTTATAACAAAAACCACCGTTAGCCGGTGGCTTAAAATTTAATAGATGCTTCATCAATAAAGTTAGTATATGGTATTTCTTTTATTTCCTTCATAAGCTTAAACAGGGCCTGGTCTTTATTTTTGGCCTCAATCATAACATCAAAGTCTCTGTCTGTTTTTCTAGCTTTATCTAGAAATTCCAGGAAAAATCCTATATCTATATTATCAGCATGACTTCGAAAGTTTTTAGCATCTTTGGGACTGGAAACGTGGATTTTAGGCGGCAGGGTTTCATTGTTCCAGGTATCGAAAATGGCTGGCAGATAGCTATTTAGATCTTCATTATTGTTATTGCACCAGTGATGATGTATATCTAACACCATAGGAATACCTAAATGTTGACAGATGCTGAGTACATCTCTGGTGGTATAGATTTTATCATCATTTTCAAGTATTATTCTATTCTTAAGATGGATTGGAAGCTGATTATAATTCGATATGAAATTCCGAATGGAGTTCTCCTTATTAGCATAGCAGCCTCCCACATGCATAACCAGTTTTGCAGATGAATCCAGCCCCATACGTTCGAATACCTGGTGATGGTATTCCAAATCCTTGATAGAGGCGACAAGAACTTCTTCTTTAGGTGAGTTGATCAAAGTGTAATGGCCTGGGTGGGCACTAATCCTTAAATTATTTTCCCTGGCATAAAGACCCAAAGACTCCAGTTCTTTTCCAACCGCGGTTAACCAATCCCATTTTTGTGCGATTGGGTGGGTTGCCAGCGGTATTAGTTTGGAAGTTATCCGAAATATTTTTATGTGGTGGGCCTGGTTGTGAAAGAATAATCTTTGAGTATTTTTAAGATTAGTTTTCGCTAGAGATGTCAGCTTATAAATCCTGGCTTCTTCGGTTGGTATTTTGCTTAAATTAGCTGCAGTGATTGTCTTCGACGGCGAACAATCTTCCAGAATTGTTGACATTGCTACATAACCAAATCTAATTCTCAAATCATCACCCTGATTATTCTGTCTCAATAAAGACGATTCGTTGTCTTTATTATATCTGTCGAGCCATAAAGCTATACTTTTTTTCCTGTTTGGCTTCCGGCCTCACCTTCGAGTAATTTCTTAAGCTTATTAATTAATGGCTTCATTATTTCCGGCATAGCACATCCTTCACAGGTCATCATCATACACGACTCCATCTTAGCCAATGTGCTCTTAATTTCCTGTTCGTTCATCTCCATCTCCCCTTTTAATACATGTCTATTAATTACTTGCCCCCTTTATCCCCCCGACATATAACATTACAAGAGTGGATGTAAGGGGAGACGGTCCAGAATTGCAGTCGGACTGATTAAAGTATTATAATATTTCCTCCCAATAACTGTGCGGTCTCCGAACTGCAGGTGGTAAATATCACCTGATTCTCATTTGCATATTCTCTTATTATTCTGATTGCTTCTCCCCTTCTATCGGGATCGAGGTCAACCAGGCAGTCGTCCAGAACCGCAAAACCATTTTCCCCGGCAAATATATGTTCCAGCATCGCAAATCTCAATGAAAGTGCTACGCTGTCATATGTCCCTGAAGAGAGCAGATTTATAGGCATCCTAACATCATCCTGCCTAATCATATCAATATCAAAGTGCTCATTAATTGAACCGAGTTTGTAATTTCCCAGGGTTATTATAGATAAATACCTACTGAAGGAATCCACCAGGGGCTGTATGGAATTTGAGTCCATTTCCTCTAAAGTCTCGGCAAATGCGGCCTTAATTTTAGCCAGTTTTTCTGCTCTAGACAACTTTTTATCAAATTCTTTGCAGGCAATTTCATGTTGTACTTTAAGCTCTTCATAAGAATCTTCGGGAAGTTCCCTTTCTTTGGCATCATGGTTTTTCCAGTGTTCTCTGAGTTGTTCACCTACCCGCTTTTGCTCATCTCTTAATTGTTTTAAATGAAGCCTAAATTGCCCGGCATTAACAAAACCTTCCGGAAGGGGATGCAATTGTCCCAGTTGTTCTTCAAAGCCTTTTAATTTAATCCCGAGATCAATGATATTATCTAATAGTTTTTCTTTAGATTCATATTTGTAAGCCCATTGCTCTAAGTCTTTTTGTAGAACTTTAATGTTTACCTTTTTGTCTTGAATTGTATCATCAACATCTTTTTTGGCTTCTAAAATTATTTTAATTGGTCTAGTCGAATCTGTTGGCTCCAGTTGCTGTAACTTTTCAACTATCTCCTCATAGCTTTGTTCACCTAAAACAGCAGTGGTTATGTGTTTGATGGAATCTATTTTGCGATTAATTGCATCCATTCGGGATTTATTCAGTTTTGCTTCTTGGAGGTCTTTAACCCCTAATTTATTCAGCTGTTCATTAAATGTCTCTTTTGCATTCTCATAATCCGCCTTTATTTGGCTGAAGTTAAACTCTCCAGTTTTTACTTCAATTTCGGCCAACTCTCCGAATCTTATTTTCAAATACCCATTGGCATCTATTTCATTTTCTGATAACTCTATTTCACTGTCTAGATCTCTGGTAACCCATACATCTATCTCTTGTTTTTTATTAATCGCAGCCAGCAATTTCCCGGCTTTCATAGCAGTTTCAGCGGTAGTTATTCTGTTATATAGAGCCTCCAGTTTGATAATTTCTTCTTCCAATACTATTGGTAAATTCGTTATCTTTTCGTTTAACCCCTTAATCAAAATGTTATTCTCATCCACGGTTTTAACTATTTTTGCCAGAGCCTCTCTTTCTCGTTGGCTCTTATAGGCATTCTCTTCGTTTATTAACTGTTCCTTTTGCTTTGCTAATTTATTCAGTTCTTCTTGCTGGGTTTTTAAATCATTCTCAAATAAAGGCCATTTCATTGATATAGCTTTAAGGTCACCGCTTTGCTTTATTAGAGCATTCACCCGGGGTTCTATCTCGATTCTCTTTATAATATCTTCCTCCCGGGGTTCCAGACTCTTTAACTCCATATTTATGATCTTGTTTCTGTTTTCGCAATTGTGCAGCTCCACACTAATCTGGTGCAGTTCCTGTTCTATATTGAATACCCGGTTCATCTCCTGTTTTACTTTTTCCTTATGATAATAGATGCTTAAGACCCTTCCCAGACCGGTTTTATATATTTTGCTATCCTGAGGTCTGCCGTTGTCATAATCCCATCTCTTCAATAAGTCTTCTAATTCCTCATCAATATTCATCCGAAGCTGCTCAATGGAAACTCCGTCTAAATTCATTACTGCTTTTCTTAATAAAGAACTAACAGACTCAATCGTTTCCATTTCCCGAAGTTTATCAAGCACTTCTTTTAACTGGCTCTGCCGGGCAAAAACGATATTCTGATAAGTCCTTGGTCCGAGTTCGAAAATAGTTTTCATGAATCCTTCAATATCGTTTTCGATGGTTATAATGCTGCCGTCCGGCTTTTTCAAGGAAATACTGCCTTTATTTCCCCATTTCTTATGTAGTAAATATTCCTGGTCTTTAATATAAAAATGAACCGTCCCATCTATAAAGTCACCCGACGGGTGCGGCATATACTGAGCTAAAAATTCCTTGTCGTCACTCCTGCTCTTTTTTAAAGTGCTGTTGGCAAACAAAACCGAATAAATTGCATTTACAATTGTGCTCTTGCCAGCCTCATTAGCACCTACAATAACATTAAGTCCATTATTAAAATCAAGGGATACATTCTTCAGACCAGCAAATTGGCTGCTCGCAAATTGTTTTATGTACATTCACTTTACCTGCCTTATCAGTTCGTAAGCAATCTGAAGTGTTTCCCGGTCATCAGAGAGTTTATCTAAAAACTTATGCGGAAAAGAATTATGGTTAAATTCTCTGGCTATTATTTCTTTAGTTATTTTTCTTCTCATCTCTGTATCTTCATAAGCAAAGTACAACAGCTCTTGCTCAAATAAGTTGTAGTATTCCTGTCTTTTCCTGAGTAACTCTTCATCAACACTGCCGAATAGGCTTAACCTAACTAATTTATTCCCGGCATCCTTATCGATCAGGTAATTTTTTAACATAATAAAGTCATCCTCGGAATTTACTTCCCATTCCAAATCATAGAACCTGAACTGTCCCGGTTTAAAGCTTTTAGAGACGATAGTTTTATCTGCCTGAATTTCGATAAGCCAGGAATTTCCCTCTCTATTATGGTTCATGCCGTTCGGTTCAGGCGTACCGCTATTAAATATTTTTTGATTTAATGGCTCATCAACGTCTGGATAGCGCACATGACAATGTCCCAACAGCCACAAATCCAGGGGTATACCCTCAAGTTCCTGGCGGCTCATAAAGTAATAGGTTCCTTCAATATCCGCGGATGTACCCTCAAGTGCACCATGCGCTATGCCTATGTTGATTTTGTGGTTATTAATTTCACCTGCATTTTCGATCCAACCAATATTATTAGTATCTGAATGCTTCTGATTACAGTAAGCCGGATATATGTTTACATTTAAATCATAAGGCTGCAAATCATATACTTTGTCTTCATTAAGGAGAATAATCTTATCGCCCATATCTTCTTTGAATCGTTTCCACAGATCATTCAAGCCATCATCATAATCATGGTTTCCAGGCAGGATTAATACACACTCACCCTCAAATCCATTTAAAATGTGCAATACTTCAATAATTGAACCTTTACTAACTCTTATGTTTTCGAACAAATCCCCCGCAACGGCAAAAATATTACAGCTTTCCTGGTTGGCAGCGGAGACCAGTCTATCTAAAACCTCAATTCTTGCCTTTACCAATTTGTCTTTTATATGGTCGGGATAACGATTAAATTTAATGCCAATATGCAGGTCACCCGTATGCATAATTTTCACGTTAAGCGCGCCCCCTTTGAATCATGTTTATATTCTTACATCAACCCAGTTTAACTGCTTCGTCACAGTCGAACAGGTAGAGGTAGCACTCCCTTACCCTTCGGCCCTGTATTGTTTCAAGAGCAGTTTTGTAGAGTTCTACCTGAATCCGGTATTTCTCAATAAGCTCGTCCCGGTTGTTCGGGGTAATCCGGTCTGTTTTATAATCAATCAAAACCAGTTCATAACCGTCCCGGAAATAAAGGTCAATAACTCCCTGCAGCAGGAGTTCTTCGCTGCTGTTATCCAAGCCTGCAAAAATTGTGGCGGCTTTACAGATAAGGTTAAAGGGAACCTCACGATATACCTTGGGGGCCTGTAGAACCCGCTGTCCAAGATCAGAGCAGAAAAACTTCAAGACTCTCTTTATATCTACAGCCGCTGCTTCTTCTTTCCGGAGAAGTTCTTTCTTCACCATTTCTTGAATCTGCTCAGCAATTTCTGCTTCTAAACTAACCCTGCCAAAATCCAAGTGCTGCATTACGAAGTGCATGATGGTTCCCTTAGCAGCTCCTGTTATTGACCTTGTTCCTTTTTCGAGGTTTTCAGTTTCCATAAACCGAGGCTGCCTGGTCATTGATGTCGTATTCATACCCAGGCTGTCCAAATCTCGTGCCTGCAAGTTCTTGATTTGACTGACCGATAATTTGGAGGGAATCTTAACCGCCTCCGCAAAAGGGTATTGCCAGTTCAATCTCTGCCATATTATCTCCCGCTCTGGGGAATATTCGGAAAGTTGATGTTTCTGCAGTATCTCCTTAAAACTAAGGTGTTCCTGCTCTTGCTGCTCTCTTAAACTGGTATCGGAACGGCTGATAATTTTAACCAGCCAATGATAATCAAATTTTTGTATAACTTCACCATTTAAGTATAGTTCGGTTAGTTCCCTCAGCATTGCTCCATCGGGGTGGCGCATTACAATCGGACCAATCCAATCCAGATGACATTTACCCCGTGCCAATTGGAAAGGGCTTATCGTTTTGCTCCATTTCTGTACCCGCCGGGAAATATCACGCAGAGAGCCTATCAGGATCAGCTTATCCCGGGGACGTGTACAGGCCACATATAGAATGCGCATTTCTTCAGCCAGGTTTTCTATTCTAATTAGGTTTTTAAGGGCTATACGAGCTATAGTATCCCGAGTTACCCGGAGCTCAGGATTTACGTAACATGGCCCAATTCCCAGGTCTTTGTGGAACAGTACCGGGGCTCTGGTGTCGGTATTGTTGAACCCCCTGCCCAAACCTGCAATAATAACCACCGGAAACTCGAGGCCTTTGCTTTTATGAATGCTCATGATACGAACCACATTCTCATTTTCGCCCAGAATTTTAGCCATACCCATATCACCGCTGCCCGCCTGAAGTTTATCAACAAACTTTATGAAATGGAACAAACCTTTCAGAGAAGTAGCCTGAAACTGGTTGGCTCGGTCCAGGAGAATTCTAAGATTGGCCTGGCGCTGCAGTCCCCCCGGCATTGCGCCCACATAGTAGTAGTAGCCGGTTTCCAGAAGCAACTGCCATATAAACTCGTCCATATTGGTATAGCGGGCTTCTTCTTTCCAGGAAGCTAATTTGTTGATAAATTCTTGCAGCCTCAACTGCAGAGCGTCTTCATTATTTCCCAGGTAATCCTGTATTGCTTCATAGTAGGTGGCCGCATGACTGCCTACCCGGACAGCTATCAAGTCATCAACTGTAAACTTGCCAATAGGTGAACGCAAGACACTTAAAAGGGGAATATCCTGCCTTTTATTGTCTATCAGTTTAAGAAGATTCATGAAGATGTTGATTTCCAGGGTCTGAAAATAACCTCTATCTACATCGGCATAGACCGGTATACCTTCTGTAACAAAGGTTTCAAAATATACATCTGCTTGCTGCCGGGTGGCTCGCATAAGCACCACCATATCCCTGTATTCCAGAGGACGATAACACCCCTGCTTCGAATCATAGAAAGACTGCCCGTACAATTCGTTTATGCGGGCCGCTGCAATTCGAGCCTCAACTTCTATATCACTCGCTTCTTCCTCGTCTTCCTCGATCTCATCTTTCAGTGCGAGGGGGTTTGAATTTTTATCTATCAAAAGGAGTTCGAGGGCCGGTTCTGAAAGTTCTTCCTTCATATCTGCAGGAAATACTAAGCCTGGATATAGATATACTGCCTCATTATATTCAATATCGCCAAAATCCCGGGACATTATCTGACTGAAAATGTCATTTACCCCATGAATTATTTCTGCCCGGCTCCGAAAGTTCGTGCTTAAATCTATGCGCAGTTCAGATGAGCCGTTAGTTTCTTGGAAAGCCTCATATTTTTCTAGAAACAGCGAAGGGTCAGCCAGTCGGAAGCGATAAATACTCTGCTTTACATCCCCGACCAGAAACAGATTATCTTCCCTTTTAATATAATTTAAAATAGTTTCCTGAACCAGGTTGCTGTCCTGATATTCATCCACAAAAATATACTTGTATTTGCGGCGGTATTCGCTGGCTGCTTCCCGATTATTTAAAATATCAAGTGCATAATGTTCGAGGTCATTGAAGTCAACTATCCCCTTATCGGCTTTTCTTTCCAGATAGCCGGCTGTAAATGCTTTTACTAATTCATACAGATATTCAATGCTGGGATGCAACTCGTTCAAGTCCCGGCGGAATTGTTCCGGATCTTGGAATAACATAGCGGACTGAATTTCTTTTATTACTTTTTTACCCTGATCCCGAAGTCCCTTGACTTCTTCCTGCAGTATAGGGCTGGTATCTTTACCGGTCCTCGGCAAACGGGAATACTGCACCTGACTTAACTGTTCGTAAAATGCGAAGAGTCCATCCTCAAGAGATTGAATTAGCCTATCCACCATTTCCAGGTCCTTGGTGAGTGCGGCCTGGTAAGCAGCAGGCCCGTCAGGAAGATCCGTAATTTCCAGAGCGTCACTGTATATATCCCTTACCCCGGATAGTTCTAGTTTCATCTGTTTTATAAGGCTCTGTACCCATGGACAGTTGATAAATTCCTCTGCTTCCTGCTTAAAGTCCCCTGCTCTAGCCTGCAGCCATGATAAAGGCTCTGGTTTACTTTGTATGAAATCATAAGTACGTAATATTAAGTCATGCAAAGGGGTGTCATCTTTTCCTCCCCCAAACATTTCGACCAGCTTTATAAATTCAGCGGAGTTCTTCTCATATTCATTCTCTAAAAGTTCTTCCAGTGCTTCCAGCCTCATAATGGCTGTTTCGGCGGTATCCCCGATTCGAAAATTAGGATCAATATCAATTAAATGAAAGTATTTTTTAACCACATCCATACAAAAGGCATGCAGGGTACTGATAGATGCTCTGTTGAGCAGATTTATCTGGGATCTTAGGTATTCATCGTTTTCACTATCCTTTTCCAGTTCCGCAATCAGAGCCGAGCTGATTCTTTCCCGCATTTCTCCTGCTGCTGCCTGGGTAAAGGTTACTATTAACATTCTATCAATATCTACTTTATCGTTCACAATCAATTGGATAATGCGCTCAACCAGCACCGCAGTCTTTCCAGAACCAGCGGCAGCCGCTACCAGGAGGTTATTATTCCGGTCCAGAATGGCATCATTCTGTTCTTTAGTCCACTCTCGCAATCGAAAGCACCTCCTTCTGGATTCTGGTGACTACTTCTTCATTCTTCAAAGGTCTGGTATTTCTATAATTATTGTCGTCAAGCTGTCTGTCAAACTGGCAGATAGAGCGATAAGCACAAAATGTGCAGGCCGTATGCTGTCCATTCTTAACTGGTTCAATTTTAATCTTGCCGTTCATAATCTCACTGCCAATTTTGGCCAATAAGCCTTCAACATGCTTAATAAGAGCGCCCAGATCATCCTCAAGCAGGATTGAGGAGCTTTTGGTAAAACCTCCGTCCATAGTTAAAGCCACTGGAATAATATCAGAACTTCCGTCTATGCTGCTATCCAATTGGCGAACCAATTGGGTATCCTCTAAAACCAAACCCTTCATTTTGAGCTTTTTGGCAATCTCTTTCTCAATGTTTTCAATTATTCCGGATTCATTATTAATAAGCGGATCATCTATTTTGAAGTAAAATACCCCTGCAGGCTTTAATTTGCCCCGCTTTAACTGATTATCGCTGGCCAGAACAGCCTGCAGATAAATCATCAGCTGCAGAGATAATCCGTAATATACATCCGATAATTTGAAGTCCTGATTACCAGACTTATAATCAATTATCTTAACATAAGTTCCGTCTTCACTTTCCAAAAGATCGACCCTATCAATTCGGCCCACCAGATAAAATGTTTCACCATTCGCAAGTTCAATTTCAATTGCCGGAAAAGGACAGCCAGGTCCAAAACTAACTTCATATTGCAGAGGTTCGAACTCGCCGCGCTGTATATGCTCAGTCAGAATCCATACTGCCCTGCGGCTTATCCTCTTAAGACGCTGTACCAGGTACTGATAGCGATGGGTGCTAGCAAATACACCATGCCCATGCTGAGGTACCAGTTCATCCATAATGCCATCCATAATTTGATCGCACTCTGCTCGCTGCAATTCACGCC
>Ga0209639_1001020_pt1 | contig 32068 bp, 23 predicted proteins | sample EPASupsiteHSE605_FD_187268 | JGI IMG/M metagenome (GOLD analysis project Ga0209639, IMG submission 187268) | Bioremediated contaminated groundwater from EPA Superfund site, New Mexico - Sample HSE6-05 (SPAdes) (version 2) | ecosystem: Environmental > Aquatic > Deep subsurface > Groundwater >... | reverse complement strand
TATCACAAATATTTGTCAGGAATCCAATTATCAGAAATAATTGAATGAATTGAAAATATTGTATGGGTTTTTACTTTTTGAATAAATCAAGAAAAAAAATTGAGGGAGTATTGAATCTTAGGATAGCATGACTCAACCTACCCTAAAATTGAAAATAACGATTTGTGATAACAATTATTTTGAATTCAAAATTGAGAAGAATAATTTGGTGATATCAGACAAAATATTGTTCATTTTTGCATCATAAAAAAATGATATGAGAAAATTTGAAAGAAAATTGTTTTTCACCACTAATCATTTTTAACAATGCAGCCAATGGAAGAACTCCCCAAATGGAAAGCAGGCGAGGAACTAGCAAACTCACTTACACATGCAGTAGGTGTAGGTTTTGCCATATCTATGTTGGTAGTGTTCATAATTGATGGAAACAAAACACTCAATGATAGAAAGCTGCTTGGAAATGTGATATTCGGCATTACAATGATTATTTTATATGCAAATTCAACTGTTTACCATGGCTTGCCTGAGAACAAAGTGAAGACTGTTTGGAGATATGTTGACCACATTTCTGTTTTTTATCTGATAGCTGGTACTTACACACCAATCTGCTTAAATTTAATTTGGGAAACCAAAGGAAAATACATGCTTGCAATTATCTGGGGTTTGGCACTCCTAGGTACTGCAATCAAAATTTTATTTTTCGATGGCTTCTATATTCTATCTCTCATTGTGTATCTCGTTATGGGATGGTTGATTGCTTTTGCTCTCACCGATATTAAGAAAAATGCAAAAGAGGGTTTCGCTTTTTGGCTTATTCTCGGAGGAATATCATACTCAACAGGCGTACTATTCTTTGCAGCAGACCAAAAAATACCTTTCTTCCATATGATATTCCACTTCTTCATCCTTTTCGGTACCATTTCCCACTCAATAGCTTGTTTAAATTATATTTAACGAAAATCTATTTTGTTAAGTTTATCAATAAAATTAATGTTTCTGACATTCTTGCTTTTTGGGCTGAGGTATCGGAATTCTCTTAAGCTTTATCAGCCATTTAATGTTCATATGTCTTATGGATTCAAAGTTGGTGGAAGGTTTGAGATTTATGTTAATAAAAGCAATGCTAATGAGATTAGAATTGGGTGGTTAACCGAAGATCAGAATGATTTTCTCAGGCGTATTAATGGAATTCAAGATTCCATATGCAATAGAAGTTATATATCTGGTATTAATACAACATTTACTTGGAATTCAACAACATTACAAGAAACTCGCTCATTTTCTCAACAAATCAACGAATCTGGGATTTACTATCTTTATTATTTGTCATGTATTACAAATCAGTATTATTTTGACATAAATGTTTTTGCAACCAATCCTGATAGTTTGTTGGATAGTAGATGGGATGTGTATTTCCAAATAGTTCACTATTTTGTTATTGCATTGTTTTTGGTGGTTGTTTTTTGGATTGGGAATTGGTTTATGCATTTCAGCGCCCAGATTGGTCTTCACTATTTCTTCACATCCTCATTTATTTTTATCTTTTTAAAGAGACTTTTCAAATATTACTATTTGCAGCAGCAAAAAACCAACGATTCGGTTACTGTATTGACAATATTATTTATTATTTTTTCTATTTGTGCAGATGTTTCCCTTTACACTGCTCTATTGCTTGCAGCTAAGGGATGGTGTATTATTAGGGATTCTATTAAGCTATGCGATATTTTCCTTTGCTTAATTTACAGTGCTGTTTTTATCACAATTACATACGTAACAGAGTATTTCCATATTTCATCTGACCTTCAGCTCTTTTTAATGTTAATTCAATTTGTATCTCTGGCATTGTACATCAAAGAACTGATAATGAGCATAGAAGATGCTTCTTTTCACATTTTGGCGCATCTCCTATCAATATCTAATTCTGGAGTTGATCCTGAATCAACACCAATTTATAGAAAACACATGATGTATCAGCATTTTCAATGGACAGTAATTACATATTGCTGTTTAATTCTAATATCTCTCATGGTTTCCATGTTTGTCGAACCTGGATTCTCAACAAGTGAAATAATGAGCATTATAATTGACATTGTCTTATTGGTGCTAATTATTATTATCTTCAGGATAAGAGAGAAAGATGCAAATGGATACATGATGTTTGGTGAAGGTAATCAAGAATTTACTTTGACAGATTTGGAAGGTATTTCTGTTGATGGAAATGAAATCAGAAGAGGTGATACTAAATGGAATGAAGGAATGGATTTACCTGGATCTCCTTCAGTTGTTGCATCTCCATCTGTTGCTACAATCGAATCACCAGATGGTACTGAGGTTGTTACTATCAAACAGGGGAGTTATTCAAGCAATGGATCAGTGTAAGTAAAAACGGTCCCAATTAAAAAAAATTCTTTATTTATAACAATCAACTACTAAATCTAGAGAAAATAAAAATGATAGAAGATATTGTCATTGAAAGATAGACAACATATAAAAACACTTTTGGTTGATAGTAGGAAACCCTCAGTTCATTTGCGCTATAGTATTTGCATTCATCCCTGACAGAAAACGGAAAATCTGATATTTCAGCTTCAGCTGATCCGACTATGCTGATTGGTTGTACTAAAGATGAACAAAAAATCGGATTTGTATGAAACATTGAACTAATAACAATTAAACAATTGTAACATCTTTCCCCTGGTTTAAGAGTAAGGGTTGCATTACCAGTATTTTTTATATAATGAAACTGGCGAGTAATATTCATTGGATAGTCTATCAAAGAAAGGGTGGCCATTGAACCGAAATAGTTACTAGGTGTATCTCGAATATAGAGTTGATATTTGATTGGCAAAATTGTATCTTGAGTATCTGATGTTCTAATTGTGCTAAAGCGGCGAGGGTACAACACACCTTCCTCATTGTGCTGGGTTTTAATTGTGATTGGAGCATTAGCAATAATACCTTTGGAAGGGATTTCTAATGAGATTAGGAATTCAGTTCTCGGATCAAAAATGCATGGCAAAACCAAATCTTCAATAGTTTCTGTAACAATAGTTTGCTGAAGCATGAATGGGCGATTTGTTTTCTTATTTACAACAGAAACAATAGCTGGCTGGCCTATTAGGTATCCAGGGACTGTTATATGGAGCGAAAATGATGAAAGACACTGAATAGGTTGATTAGGTGGGATTATCTGTAAAATGGAATGCTCATTTGGTAAAAATGGATCAGGTCCTGTTGAAGAAACAATACTTGGGAGTTTGGGATATGAAGAACAACCATATATAGTAAAGCTAATCTTTGAAATTGTGGCTGTGGGTGTACATCCAGTGTTAAACACTTCAAGTGTCCACATTCCTTCTGATGATTCTCCAAAAAAGTCTCTTGCCAAAAATACTTTCTTTCCAGCTCCTCCATTCATCACATTAATTGAGGGAAGTTTTAAGATAGACATCGTACTGGAAGGAGACTCCAATGTAACTCTTAAAGTGCTAAAAACATCATCCGATAGAGTGAAAGAGAGTTCAACAGCTTCAACAAAACTTACACCAGATTCCATATATAATGGAATTTCTAATGGATTTTGTAAGCAAGGTTTAATGGTAAAGACTTCAGAAGAATAGAACGATACAGACGACTCTGGATCTAATTTGGTCCAATTTTTCGCCGCCTCGATAGCCAAACCAGCATTGATCCTACCAAATCCATAGAAAGAAGAATACCATATTTGATTACTATTCACTTGCCATGATGGACAATTGGGATCATTATGTGTTGCTGTTAACGCAAGAATGTATTGAATATCCCTCCACGAAAGCTGAGGATTTGCTTGGAGAATAATTGCAATAACACCAGCGACCATAGCTGATGAGTACGAGGTCCCTGTTTGTTTTTTGTAACATGATTTTGGATCAGGTCCGAAGGCGGTACTTATTTGACTAATACCATTATCATCATCAAAAGGATGATAAAACCCAGTTGATGGGGCATTAACTAATATTGAAGTTCCCCTATTAGAATAAAAAGCCCTTGATCCCCTATCCGTCGTTGATCCAACAACAATGCAATGTCTATCTCTATGAATAGCAGAAAACTGAACATCACCACCATTATGACCATCGTTGCCAGCAGATAGGACAAAAATAACACCAAGTCCTTTCCTTCCTTTTGTCGAAGCTGAATGAAGGGCATTGGAGATGTCATTAAAATGTGTTTCAACATGACAACGTGGAATATCATTTTCATCAAGAAAACATCGATTGTTGAGGGAATAAAGCTTAATATCAGTTATGGAATTGCTCCTCATAATCATATCATATAATCTCTTAATCGAGTTATTCTGAGGTAAGTATTTAAAACATGAAACAGTAGAGTTAAAAGCAATTCCTATCCCACAATTTGAATCAACATCGCCAGCTATAACAGACACCATAGTAGTTCCATGACCATATGAACCCTGTGAGGGCTCGACATTTTTGCATTCTAAAGGAATATTACTCTTATTCACATTATCACATATATCAGTATATGACCATGAATGTGACCAATCGAATTTGTTGATTAAGTCTGAGTGATTTCCATAGCAACCATTATCAATCACAGTAATATGAACACCAGTTCCATTGTAGCCATTTACCCAGGCTTGTGTGATATTTATATCTTCACCAGCTATTCCTCCATTATTCCCAGAATTGCGAATATGAAATTGTAGTTTATCAAGAAAAGATTTCGATGCAAACTGATCAGCTGGCTTAATATACGGGGATTTAGTGATCACAAGATTGTTCAATCCAATCGGAAAATCAAAAACAACAATTGCAAAAACTGTGTCCTTTGTTTCATTGACAATCGATTTAATATAAGGAACAAAATCTTGCCTATTATCAGGATGAATCGAAATCATCCAGTCATGATAATCATCGGTACTACTTGATAATGTACATAAGCAAAACAGAAGGCGGAGCATTAATAATCGTCCTGAGCCAAAATTGATAAATTTACTTATATTGAATCATAACCAGGCATTGTTTTAACCTGGGCTTCCTGCTGGTCTATTGGGTGCTTCTTAGACTTGTGGTGCTTTTTCCCTCTAGATTTCGGTTTCTTAACTGTTTTTTCGTCATCTGAGTCGAATTCATCTTTTCCTGCTGGTGTTTTTGCCACAAAAGCTGCTTCAACCAAATCATTCATGAAGGTGTCATCATCTTCATTCGTTTTTGGTTTTTCTTGAACTATTTTCGGTACTATGTACAGTTCTGTAGGCTCTTTTGGTTTAATTGGTTTTTTCTTTTGGTGTTGCTTCTTCTTTTGCACTGGTTCTTCATCTTCACTCCAAAACCCGTTATCATCATGAGACTCAGGTGTGCTTAATGATTGCGAGATTCCTGATGGATTATAAGTGAAAACTTCGTTCAGTCTGTTGATCTCTCGAACAGACTGGTCATACAAAGACTTATAAACATTCAACTTCTGTGTTTTTCTGACCAATTCAATCCATTTCGCAATTTCAGCTAATCCTAGGTTCGTTTTCATGCTGGAATGTACTTGAAAAACTCGATTGATATGAATTCTAAGCTTTGGATGAACATCTGTTGTTATGAGATCTTGGAAATTGGTCAAAAGAGCAACTGGAACGGTTTCAGGAGTGTGATTTATAAGCTCAAATGCATAGTTTACCGAGTTAATATCCCTTGGATCATAAAGAACTAACATTCCATTTGGTAATCCAGAAGAAATCACCCTAGGACTGGGATTAACAACATCTGTTAATGTTATAGATATTTTTTCTGAAGAATTATCAACGGGAGACCATGATATAACTTTTGTTTGGGAAACAGCTGTGGGATTATAGTCTTGTGAGAATTCATTCGCAGTCATTCGATGGAATAACATAGATTTACCAGTTTTTTTATCACCCCGAATATGTAATGAAAGCTCAGAAAGAAGCCCAGAAGGGGATAAACTGGATTTATTCTTCATAACGCTATTTTAAACGTATAGATGGAGATTTGGAGAGATATACAGGGCATTCTAGACGAAAAAAGATTTAAAGTAGACTTTATTGAAAAAGTTACAAAAGTACACAGCAATGGCGGTGAAGACGAGAGATATATTGTGATATCTGAGATTTCGTTTTATGTATTTACCACAAAACTTAAACAATCGAGGGAGTATTATTGGATTAATATCAAAGAACTGAGAAAAATAGAAAATATTGTAACAATGAAATTTGCAGAAGAGGAAAAAACTTTTTCATTTATTGATATGAATGACATTTTTAGCAGAATAGTTAATCATCTCTGGAGACTACTAAATGAAAGTGAATTTCACAAGTTGAAACTCAAAAGTTTTTCAAATAAGTTGCCTATTATGTTACCGTGTGCTTTTTTGTTTAGATTAAGACATTATCTTTTGCAAGAGAACATATTATCAATTGGAAACGCATTCCCTTCAATTGTCCCCAAGGTTATATTTGAATCAAATAACTATGAATTGGATACAAAGGACATTAATGAAATGACAATGCGAGCTTTGTTTCAAGCATTGAAGTCTAAAACGACTCTCAACACATTAACATTTAACCAAAGTGATCACATTGATATATGGAGCCTACTTTCAGATTCATTTGTTTTCGATTCTTGTATATGTCATTTGGAGTTCAATATTACTTCGATAACAGACTCTTTTTCCGAGTTTTCCAATCGATTAATAGAATCAAAGAGAAACAGACTTATTGCACTGTCTTTTGATAATACAGCATTTACCCAGTCAAATATGATTTCCGTTCAAAACATGATGAAATCAAAGCAAATTCGCAGTTTCACATTTTCCTCATGTTTGAAGTCAAATATGATTAGCAATCTTGTTAAAAACGAGCACTTTCCAAATGTAAGGTATTTATCTTTGAAAGGTTCCAGATCATTCAATTTATCCGAACTTTCTCTCCGAATTGGAAACCTATTTCTGCTTTCTCTTGCTAATTGCGGGTTAGAAATAGGCCAAATCCTAAAAGAATTAGGTTCCAATCCAATTTGTAATTTGAGAAATCTTGATTTATCAAAGAATATTGGAAAAGGGGTAGCAGGACAAAGTTTATTTCTTCCTCCATGTTTAATTAGAATTACTCTTGATCACACCAAATGGCAGGCTCCAGATTTAATTGCAATGATGAAGATAATATCTGTGCATGTACCATATTCCAGCAAAGAAGGTTTTGGTTTCTCAGCTTCAAGAATCGAACTTGAAGAGGACTGTTGGCAATTAGTTTTTAATGAGATACTCTTGCTCAAATTCACTAATTTAGTGTCAATTAGGTGGGATGATTCCCCATGTGCCAAAGAATTTTTTGTGTTTCTCAAAAATAATCCGCAAATTAAATATTTATCAATTAGCAAATGCCTTAATGATGACAATATTGACGATTTTGCATCATATTTAGAAAATAATTCTACAATAATCAAATTATTGGCTAGGGGAAATAAGCAAAAGAAGATGGTAGGGTGTTTTGACACAGTTATTACATCTTTGAGAACCTGTTCAAATCTATCCTTTGTTGATTTTTCTTATCATTTTTTAGATCCAATGACTCTCATAAATATGGCGAATGCCCTTATTTCTTCACCGAAGTTTAATGGCTGTTCTATTGATGGAACCAATGTACAGAATTTGGAGTCTTGGATGACAGCTTTGGAAGAGTTTCATAAACTAAAAAGACCCCTGCGAGTATCATATCCCAAAGACGATATCTACAGACTTACAAATGAGAAAGAAATGGCCGAGTTTAAAGAAAAGCTTTATAAACTCCAAAAGTATCCTCCCGAAAGCAATATAACTATATTTGATACCGTTCATACATTCTATTACTTCCAACGAGAACCAAATTTCCCATTATATCTTCATCAAGAAATCGAGGAAAAGCTTATTCTATTCACAGAACCTATTCCTCGTAATCAATTTGTATCAGAACCAAATGAGTCCGATGAATCTGAAATCATTGTAATACAAACAAACCCCAATAAAAAACCAAATATAACTGTTCAGGACGATCGATCAGAATCATCAATACCCATTGAAAATATTTCCGTAATACTCAATGATCACGAAAATAACAAGCCCAATCATTCTGCATTGTCCCATATTGATAATGAGATTTCTTTTAATGAACCATCTGTAATTGAAAAACATCATGAACATGTAGATTGGACCTTTCCTCTTAGAAAGGTTCCTGAAATGGACAATTCATTGATAGCATCCCAACTTGACCAAAAATATTCATTATTAGAAATAATCAATTCTCTCAGAAGTCCGAAATAATGTTAATAAATGAAACTGTAAAGCTCTTCTAATATAATTTGAATTCATAACAAGAAAAATAAATAATTTTATGAAAATTGTGATGATTTCCCCCAACCCAGTTATAATCAGATGTAAGGAGGGGATTACACAAAAAGAAAACTTGAGATTCCTCAGAAAGGAAAACAAATATGGAATATTCCTCCAATATTGGAGCATGGAGTTACAGTAACAAGTTCAATAAAATCCTTACACTGGCAGATATTAATTTTTATTCGAATTTGAAATATTTATTTATCGAGCAGTTTTTTTGGAGAGAGAATTGGATATGGTGGAATCTGATTTGATTGAGACGAAAAGAAACATATATAATAAATGGTTAATATTCGCATTAATAGGATTACTTTTGTCATTAAGTTGCTTATTCACTCTTTCCGTTTTTTCATCATCAATTATTGAAAAGGGTCCTCAGTTGTTATTTTTCTTGATTTTTTGTTTTTTTGCTTTTTTAATTTCTTTCCTTGTTTTGATATATATCTGGATTTGGAAAAGTTTGGACGAAAAATGGAGGAAAAACTATTTTTATATCATTCTAGGGATTGTTTTAATATCGATTCTGTATCTAGTGTGGAATGGATATGTGACAAAGAAAGAATATAGACATGTTTTTGTGGAAGGAATTGAACGGCAGTACAGAGTGAAGATTCCGAATCATTGTACCACATCTCAATGCCCATTGTTATTTGCTTTGCACGGTGGGATGGGGAATGCCAAAGATTTCGAAAAATCTAGTCAATTTAATGTGGTTTCAGACGACCATAATGTCATAGTGGTATATCCTGATGGTGTGGGATATTTCAAATATACAATGCACGTATGGAATTCTGGGTACATTGAAGAAGGAATTAAAAGAGGCTCAAATGATGTATTATTCATTAAAACTGTGATTTTGGAACTTAAGAAGAATCTGAATATATCAAAGGTTTTTATTACCGGGCACTCAAATGGGGCGATGATGACTTATCGTGTTGCTGGTGAATGCCCTGAGGTTTTCCAAGGAGCTGCTCCAGTATCTGGTTCGATTGGTGGAAAAGCCACAAAAACTAGCAATATGTACATTATTCCTTCTCCATCTCAGCCGATCAATATTGTTCATGTTCATGGATTCTTAGATATAAATTTGAAGTATAATGGTGGGTATCCATCTTCTGGTTTCCAAGTTGGCGAAAGATATGATATGTCAGTGAATGAATCCATAAGTTTCTGGATAAAAGAGAATAACTGTGACCCAAATTCTATTGATGAATTGAGTTCAGATAACAATATTAAAATCCAAACATTCGCTAATGGAAGTAACCAAACAACAGTTCGACTTGTTACCATATACAATCAGAACCATTTTTGGGAAAACATGAATTCTGCAGTATCAGTGGCACACATTAATGGAACAAAATCTCTTGCCCACTTAATATGGCACTTATTGAATGTTTAAGACCAAGAATTCATTTCTTTTTCATTGATTAAATGAGATTGTATATCTCCAACATATGCCCCAGTTATGTTTTCTCAAGGAACCAATATTACTATTTCGAAATCCATCCCCAATAAAGAATTTTTATTAGAATTGATGCTTCCAGATCAACATTTTCATTAACACATAAAATCCGTTGATCCAGATGAGAGAAGACAATCATTTTCTTTGGAGTTTCCTTTAAGAGCCAACAAAGGAATAAATAATGTTGCCTATATCACACAATTAAATATCTTCCAAAACATTCAATTTTAATAGATTTGATAATGGCAATTATCTTTCTTTTACTTTCAAGAGGGAGTTTAAATGCCAAGCAATTCCTGTGCAGTGCTTGTGAGAATGAGTTTGCTGTGGCTGATAGGTCTTATTCTGATTCAAGTATTAGTATTAATGATTGTAGTTTTTGGAGATTGAGCCCTTTTTCCGGAAATGGGGGAGTTATCTTTGTGAGTGTTTCTTCTAAAAGCCAAACTATTGTTTCTTCACTATTTCATCATTGTTTCACTGGAACAATTTATGACGGTGGTGCAATATATTTTAATTCGGCGTCTTCGTCATTATCAATGGTATGTGCTACCAATTGTTCGGCAAGAGTCTCCAATTTTGCTCATTTAATTGCTTCAGGAAATAATTATGTCGATTTAAACACAGTGGGAAATATTGTTGGTTATAATGATTCTCAAAGAGCTATTTCTATTACAAATGGTAATATTAAGGTTGATAGATCTAACTTTTCTAAAAACCAAGCATGGATGACAACAACAGTTGGATTCGGGAGTCCATCAAGTCTATCTTCTAGATACAACTCTTATGTCGATAATAATGCTTCACATGCTAACTGTATAGGATTTTGGTGGAACTCAGGAGGGATTTCATTTGCCAATGTAATACGTAATAATAGCCCCTTAAACTATGGAGTAATTCTGGTTTCCAATATGGGAAGTTATTCCATTACTTATTGCATTTTTTATGAAAATAGAGATTCTCTTTTTTCCCGTCCCCAGGGAACATTCACAATTCAGCACAATTTTATCTCACACCCTGGATATACCACTTCATCGAGTAATAATTCTATAGGAGCATATCCCTCGTATGCCATTTCTTTCTTCACAACTTTTCAATGCGTAGATGATTTAGAATTTTTTTCTTCAACAACTCCATCACCAACAATGTCAATAGAAAACAATTCTTATCCATATCGAACATATGATGAAAATTCTCCCATTATATATCGAACCTACGATGAACAAACAAACCCTAATCAAATATGGAACCAAATCATATCGAATATTAGAATTCTTGCAATAACAATCGTTTTCTTGCTTTTAATAATCATTCTACTATTAATATGCCTTTTATGCAAGTATGGCCATACAAGAAATGGTCATTCAAATACAATTAGTTCTGATGAAATGGAGACCAATAACAATAGCAAAAACCAATCTGATAACCTTGTTCATGGAGGCAATATCCCACATTTCTATCCTCAACCTAACCCATACAATGCACATATGAGAAATGATCACCAAAAATATGAGTTTTGAAATAAATAGTATCTCAATCATTTCTTATGATCTATGAAATTTTTTTCTATTAATCAAGTCTTTTTTGGAAATCTCAATTTGGACTCTGGAGAATATCTACCCAAGCTTATGAATCCAGAATATATTTACAGCCTGTCAACTTTTTATTAAAATTGTAAGAACAAAATTGAATAAAATGTGCAATGACAATCCAAGTGAAATTTGATGTGACTTTTGACTGTCAAAACAAATTGTTTCAAATCCTTGTTGAAGTGTAAATGTCATATACAGGGTTCAATCAAAGGATTAGTCCGGTATGTTCCAGTCCTAACACATTTATGATTCTTATCTCCATGTTCCAATCTTTAGGAACAGTTTCAGCAGATGGAGGAGGGATTGAGATTTCATGTTCTAGTTCATCAATTAGTATAAAGGAATGTGTTTTTGAATCATGTTGCGCATATAATGGAGGTGGATGCTTTTTGAATTCTGTTTCATCAATTAATTTTGAACTCTCATGCATAACAAAATGTAATGCAGTTGTTTGGGGACATGGATTTTATTCATCCGGCAATCTTGATTCTGAGACGAATATTCAGCTTGTTTCCTTGGTATCATGCTCCAATAGCGCTCTCCATGGAAGATCATCTCTACTTATGACATATGCAAAACAGGTTTTAAAGAACAATAATGGATCCAATTGTATTTTATCTAGTTATGATATATTTTTGCATCTTCGCTCATCAAATTTTACACATACTATGAATTCATGCATTAATAACAAAGTAATCATTGCCATAAATCTTGCTGAATCTATTAATGGCTTGGTATCTTTATCAAACTACATTAACAACACAAAAACAGCTGCATCTTATGGTCTTATCTTTGGACAAAATACCCAAGCTACGTTCACTTCCACCTACTTCAAGAAAAATGATCAGGAAAGTTTTATACACAGCTCTTCGAGTTCTATTTCTGTTTCCAGTTGCTATTTTTTTGCAAATGTTTTCATTAATGATTGCCCATCTCAGTCTCTTGAAGATTTTTCGGAATATCCACTTTCTATTCATGACTATTGTACTTCTCATGTATACTTTACCAAAGCACCATTTCCAATCTACAAATCTGAGTTGGTTTTTCTGATAGTTCTCTTTAATTAAATCTATGCTATGAAGAAAGTGCATTGTAACATGTTTTCATTTTAGGACATTTCAGGGTTAATACCGTAATAATAAATTGTATAAAAGTTTTTCTCTGAGAATGCCCATTACTGGTTTTAATCAAAGGATTTGCCCAGTATGTTCAGGTACTAACAGTTTTATCATTCTCATTTCCATATTCCAATCATTAGGAACAGTATCAGCCAATGGGGGAGGAATTGAGATATCATGTTCAGGTTCTTCAATTAGAATTAAGGAATGCGTTTTTGATTCATGTTGCGCTTTTAGCGGAGGCGGATGCTTCCTAACTTCTGTTTTGTCTATTAATTTTGAGTTATCATGTATTTCAAAATGTAATGCTGTTGATTGGGGACATGGGTTTTATTCAACCGGTATGAATGACTCTGAGACCAATATACAACATGTTTCTATGGTAAAGTGCTCTAATAATACTCTTTATGGAAGAACATCCTTACTTATGATTTACGCAAAACAAGTTTTTAAGTACAACAATGGATCCAGATGCATTGTTTCTAGTTATGACATATTTTTGCATTATTACTCATCAGAATTTACCCATATAATGAATTCTTGCATCAATAATAGAGTAATAATTGGCATTAACATAGCAGACTCAGTAAATGGGCTGGTTTCATTATCAAACTACATTAATAACACAAAGACCGGGTCATCATATGGTCTTATTTTTGGCAAAAACACACAGGCGGCATTTACTGACACATACTTTAAGAAGAATGACCAAGAAAGATTTATCCTCAGTACCTCAAGCTCTATTTCAATTTCAAATTGTTTCCTCTTTGCTAATGTTTTTGTTATTGATAACCCACCCCAGTCAAATGTTGATTTCACTGAATATCCAATACCAATACATGACTATTGCTCATCTAGAATGTGTGAAACAAGAACATTTTCACCAATTTTCCAGTCTCATGTGGTTTTCCTGATGTTTCTCTGGATTTAGTGATCAAAATGTTTCTTCAATGAGAAATAAAATATTAAACGTATGAATGCTTTTTCTCGATCTAACGAGACTCCATTGCAAATTACTGATCTTGGAAGCTCAAATGACGAAGATGTTGAGGAAGACACTATTGTTCAAGATATTGGAAAGTTAAGACATGCAAACAATGATTTGAGGAAAGAAAAAAACCGAATTAACATTCAAATAGAAGGTTTGAGACACGATCTTCAATATGCAATCAAAGTTAAAGAAGTTGGAGATGCAAATTATGTTAGTATTACTAGAAGATTATCAGAAATATTCGGTAAGTCACTGAATGAAGATGCTCTCTGCGAAAAGATAAAAGAATTACAGGAGAGATCTAATAAAACCAAAAAGGAATTAAATAACCTGGAAAATCTCAAAAAAGAAAAAGATGAAAACCAAATAAAATTACGGCTCTCACAAGTTAGGGATGGGTTATCACAAGAAAAACAGTTTGTCGAAGAAGAACACAGGAGAAATAAAAAGAGACAAATTGAAATAGAAAAGGAGATTTTGTTAATTAATGACCAGCTATCCAATGAAACAAAGAAATATGAGAAACTTATTCAAAATATTAAGATATCTATAGGCTGTGATGAGATTGATATTAACCAAATCTATTCACACATTGAGAATAACAGTGATAAGAAACTGAACCAAATATGCGCCAGTCTTGCTGAAGAATTCGATTTTGAGTATTTTGGTGATTCTTTAGCTTTTATTCATGATTTAAGGCATAAAATAGAAAGTCTAAAGGTTGAAGACAATTCTTCACAAGCCATTTTCTCACTCTCTGCCAGTATTCAAAAATCATTGGTAGAAATAAGCTCCATAAATGAGAGATTAAAGAACCTCAGGTCTGAGTACAAGCGTATTAATGAAGAATACTCCAAAGAAATGACTGTGATTCCTCAGTTTGATTCGGAAGGAATTGAAAAACAAGAACAAGAAAAAGAGAATAGAATCAAGAAGTTCTCAAAAAGGTTGAAAAAGTCAATGTGCTTAACAGGATTCGATATTGGTTCACTAAAAACATATAAAGACATTCAGGAATCGATTGAAAATTGGAAAAAGTTCATGGAAGAGAAGATCATCGAAGCTAGCGTTTCAGAGGAGAAATGTGATATTCGTATTCTTAATCTTAAGGTTGACAGAGTGAAGAAGCAAAACAAGAATGTGCGTAAGACCATTAAAAGGATGGAATTATTGTAATAAAATCATATTTATTTGCGTTGATAAAACAAAATATATGGCTGCATTAATAAAACCTCGGATGTTGGAATTTGTTCAACAAAATTGTCGTCACACAAAATAAATTGTGTGTCTCCTGGAATTCTTGTTGCAGAAACATAATGACCCATATCCATTGACCCATGATGAGATATAATCCCGATCAGATTATATTCAGCATTAATTCCTATTACATTAAGATTCAATATATCCTTGCATATTACTTTTGCATTGTTCTTTGTTATTCCTACTTTACTATATCTAAACCTAGAAAGATGTATAATAAATACATTGGGCAATTTGATGTGATCAATACTTTGACACATCATACATTCAGATTTCTTGCTGCAATGTGGGCATCTCCATTCTTCTTCAGGTCCAATTGATGATTCAGAAAAATATAACTTCAAACATTCTTCAATCGATGAAGGTTCTCCACCCATTGGAACAAATAATGATAATGTTATGCATCGAGTAAAAAGGAACGATGATGCATTACAAAAGTCACACTTGGTCTCTGTTGATAAAATGAATCCAAATATATCATCAATAGTAGTTGACAAACTCTCTGAAACAATATTCACATCTCCATCAGATAATCCTTTCGATGTTCCTCCAAGCTCATCACGAATCGCATCTAAAAGAATAAGAATGAACTCGAACGAATCATGTTGATCATTAATACTGAAAAATGAATACTTAGAAATAAAAGCGGAAACAAATTGTGATGGTTTGATAACATGCCCTGATGTAGTAAGAAGGGAAAATAAAGATAACAAAGAAGAACATATTGGAGAACCATTTGATGATGGTGGGATGAATGCTGGCAATCTAGATAAGACTTGCAAAGTCGAATTCATCCAACAAGAATTGCCCATATTGTTAAGTCCTCTTCCTGGGAGAGAGGTATCATTCTTACTAAATGAAACCCTCTTTACAGGTTCATCGTCATCAAGTCCCAAAAGCTCAGAGCAAAGAGAATGTGGTTCGATTGGAAACTCCATATCGCACTTGGTACATATTATTACTTGCGATTCCAGCGATAAAGCAATACAATGATTCTGCACAAAGTGATCATTAAAATGATAAGAATCAACTGCTTGTCCGCACACCAGACAAATATGAATATCTTCAGGTTTATACCATCTTACATTTGGATGTGATTTCTGAAGTTCTTTCAGTTCTTTTTTGGACAAACATTTCTTACTTGCAATTGCTTTCATCAACGTTTTCGCTTGGAAAGTTTTCCTAACTTCAGCCTCATTAATAAATTGATAATGAGGACATAATCCTTTAGTACAATTTGATTGTTTGTCGTTTTTTTTATCCTTTTTATTTTGTTTCTCGAATTTCTTGGATTTAGCAGTTGTTGAATCCTTCTTTGAGTTCTTTGATCCTTTCCCCATTCTTTAAAATATTAGATACTCAAGTTTTAATACTTTCCTGGATATCCATTGTGTGGTTGCTGTGGCTGATTCCTGTTTGGAGTCTGATTAAACCCTTGCTGCTGTTGATAATATTGTTGCTGGTTCATGTTGGGGCCATAAGGTTGCTGGCCCATTTGTGGGGGGAAGTTCTGAGGATATGGCTGTCCATTATATCCTTGTTGAGGGTATCCCTGATTAGGATAGCCTTGTTGTGGATAACCACCCTGTTGTGGGAATTGAGGATTAAATTGGGTATTTGGAGGAGAAGGTGTAGCTGGGTATTGATTTTGTGGGGCTGGTTTTCCATTTGGTGCTTGATACATTGGCTGAGGTGGGGTGGTTGTATTTGGATTATATGGCTGCTGTCCTTGTGGTTTAACATAGTTCTGCTGATTAAACATTTGAGATTGATTAGGAGGCATGTTTGGTTGTGGGGGAGCGAACATGTTTTGAGTTGTGCCTTGAGAATTATATGGCTGTGTGTATTGAGGATATGTCGTATTAGGTTTAGGATTCTGTGGGGTTGGTTGTTGAGGATATGGGGTATTATTTGGAATTGGCTGTTGTGGATATGGGGCGTTATTCGGAGTTGGCTGTTGAGGATATGGGGCATTCTGTGGGTTTGGTTGCTGAGGATATGGAGCGTTATTTGGAATTGGCTGTTGTGGATATGGGGCATTATTTGGAGTTGGTTGTTGTGGATATGGGGCATTCTGTGGGGTTGGTTGTTGAGGATATGGAGCATTATTTGGAGTTGGTTGTTGTGGATATGAAGATTTATTAATAACAGATTGTTGTGGATAAGGGGCATTATTTTGTGATGATTGTGGAGCATATGGAGAATTATTTTGAGTTGTTGGTGGAGCATAAGGGGCTGGTTGGCCATATGTTTGCTGAGGAGGGGTAACAGATACTTTTGCCTGAATAGTTGGTGGCTGTGGAATAGTATTAAACATAGGCTGAGGAACATTATTACTTGGGATATTCATTGTAATTTGCATTCCTTGATTGCCTGAATTCGAATTGGGGGGAGTTGGAACCTTAGAATCGAAAGAAAGCGATACAATATCCTCTACATTCTTTTTTTCTGGAATCTTTTGCGTTATGTCCTGTAAATTCTCGGTAACATTTACATTTCCTGTCAAAGAAGGGAATGCAAACTTAATTGTAAACTTTTGATTGACAAGCTTTCCAGTCAAATCCTTGATGGTAACTTGGCCTGTAGATTGATCAAATATAAACTCTCCTTCGAGGGTAACTACTTTGTTCTTCATTTCATGATCAGAAGTCTGAACCTTTGATACAAGAGAGAAATCGGATGCCTGGAATTGCCCACAGATACCATTAAGTACCTCTTGGTGGGGAATTGTTTGTTGAGGAACCTGCATCGTTATTGAAACAGGGAGGACATCAACATTAAATGATGCTCCGGCATTAGGAGGTTGATCGAAAGAATCGTCACTCTCTTCCTCTTCATCATTAGAAAGCTGCGATGGATCAGGACCAAGTTCCATTGGTGGGAACATTGGAAAATTAACGTTGATGTTCTGTTTATTTTCCTCAGTAGTAACTGTATATCCAAAAGAATACTGCTGGTTAGCATTCTGGGTCGCGCCATCAGATACATTCATGTTGAAGCTGATGTCTGGATACTGGTAAGGTGGGTTACTCATGTAAATCTGCTTATCCCGTTGATTGACACAAATTTCTATGAAAATTGTTTATCGTTGCGGTTATTCGAGAAAAGTGACACGGTAGAATTTATCGAAACCGGAAGGTTATTTGTAAAAAACGAGACCAGTTTGAACGGTAACTCTAGTGGGGTTGAGATTAAAGTATTCACCTGATTTTGTAATGGAGACTTGAGAAGGAAAGATATGTCACAGAGTTTGATATCGGATGAAGCCAAATATACTTCTTCTGGTTTAAATGAAGATAAAAACCTCAGTCTATTTGAGAACTCAAGGTTATTTGGGAAACATGTAACACATTGATGATACAGGAGTTTTGCTTCTTCGATTCTTGATTCGAATTCCAGGGATATACCCATATCTAGGCGATATTTGGGTGTGTTTGGTGATATGATAGAAGCATTTTGGAATGCTGAAGTAGACTTTTTGTACTTGCCAAATAAAAAATTTGAGAACCCAAACAAATACCAGGCTTGGGAATCAAGCGAAAATATTGATAAATACTCGTGAAGAAGGCGCAGTGCAGGGCCAATTTGACTATCTTTAATCAATAAGTATGCTCTCATTATGGTAAAATCACGATCAGCTGCAAACTCTTCACCTGAGCATAATTCCATCATATCAGATTCGTGAAATGTACTATTAGGCATTTGAGCATATATGAAGGCTTTTGTAGCTTCTTTTGATCCTGTTAAAGCAATTTTGGTAAAAATGGCAGTAGCCATTGAATACTCCTTGTTTAAATAAAAGCAATCCCCAATGTGAGCCATAACATCTAATGAAGACAATAGACTGGTTTTTTCATCTTTTATTCTTGAAAAATGTCTGAGCGCTTCTTCAATTCTCATTTCAGATTTATTTATTACTCCCAAAAAAAAATGAGAATAAAAAACAATCAATTTTTCATCATGATTAAGGCAAGAGCCAAATAGTTCCTTTGCTTCTTGGTAATTATTTAGGTAGAATTCGCATATTGCAGTAATAAAGATCTCAGAGGTTTCCTTTGGTTGATATCCTGTGATTTTCATTGAACGAATGTAACATGAGGCCTTAAAAAAAGAACCTATTGCTAAATGAGATATTGCCAATTTGATTAAACTCCCACAATCATTATTTGCTGGTGATTTTTGAATATAAGAAATTGCATCAATATAATATTGATTATATTGAATGGTTTCAAATATATTATTAGGTATATACTTAAAAAAAGGCAATAGCTTCATACATGTATATTCAAAATCAGCATCAAGTTTTTCATCTTGAGTTTTTTTCAAGATAGCAAGCCATGAATGGCATGCCCTTTCCTCTATTTCAGTCATCTTACTATCAAAGTACTCGAGAGTGATATCGCTATTACTAACCTCTAAATAATCATAAGAAGAAGACGGAATCATGATTTGCGATTATTTGGGATTGAAAAATCAGTTTACTAATTGTTTTTTTCTGGGTTCTCAACACTGTCAACATTTTTCTCAGATTGTGAAGATTCGGATGATCTGAATGCAATGATTTTGAAATAGAAAAGGGCATAACCTGCAGCAACCCCTAAAATAACGACAGCCACCATGATAGCAATTAAAGGGCTCGATCCCCCTTCTTCAATTGAAGGAGGTTGATCGAGAGTAACTTGGGGTGTTGATTCTGGTGTTTGTTTAGGAAGGGGGTTATCTGCATTACAAAAATGAGATTGGAAGTATTGAATATTGTATGTGGGAGCACTTGAAAATGAATTGTTAATATCTGTTGATATTGCACCTGATGTAGATAAATTACCAGGATGATGAATAAAAGAATGGGATATGGAGAGTGAACCAGTTTTCAAAATGAAAAGGATGTCATGATTTGAGTCAAAAACACAGAATGTGAAACTATAAGTACCAGATACTTGAATAACTGCCTCTGCTGGGCTGTTATTGTGGATTAAATTACAATAAGACACATTACCTGAGTTCATATGGAGGAGCAAGCTTGAACTGTAAGATACATAATTATTTGAGAATGTACAAAAAGAGCATTTAAATGAAGTGGCACCAGCAAGACCAAACCCAGCTCCTTGATATGCATGATTTTGAGAACTATTCAGAAAATCAATCTTTTGTGACCCTCCATTTAGGTGTATCGAATAATGCTGATTTGAATACATAGAACAAGATGATAGAGACACAAAATCCATTGAAACACTTTTTGTGCCAATAAATGCAAAATGTCCACTTTGGGAATTACATTGAAAAGCACAAATACGCGAAAGAACTGTTGCAAGTTCCGAGGAAGCAAAAATTGCACCCCCTTCATTAGAAGATGAGCAAGATAAAAACATTGAATCAATAACTGAAAGAGTATTCTCTGACACATATATAACTCCTCCCCTTGAATCATACGACATTGTTCTTTCGAAAAAACAATTAGAAATATCAACTTTCACGAGTTCATATGACCTTCCTTTATCAATTTTCTCATTTGTGCAACCTGAACTCCTAATAAGCACTATTTGATGATTCCCCTCAACAAACATCGATATAAGAATCATTCCAAAAATTATAAATGATGAAATTACTCCCAGGTTCAAGATAATGGGACGAATTCGCATTGATTAAATGGCCATTATTATTTCAAAGAAAACCACAAATAATTGTAAACTTCTGGTCTTTTCAATATGAGATTAATTCATTATATTTTACATTGAAAAACGATCATTTTGACTGTGTCAAATATTTGAATAATTTACGTAAATTTTACAAATGAGTTATTGCCCTTCTACATCACCAATAAGACCTGACTTTATACCCGGTTTAACCACGCTTGCGGATGGTAGACGTTCATGTTCTGATAGAAATGCTCAGAGTTTTGGATCTCAGGACTCTTTGCCTTCATTGTCTTGCCACTCAGTCCCATTCGAATCAGAATGGTCTATGCTTTCATCAAGGGGGAAATCTCCAGATCCCAAGGCTGGGCAAACTGTGGTTTATTGGGCGGAGCGAAAATGGATTATTTGCGCCTATGGTCGAAATAGAGATGATTCACTTTCCAGTGAATTTTGGAGATTTTCTACAATTGACTGTACATGGGAAATTTTAGATGTTCAAAACGTTTCTCCTCGTGCAGGATGCGGTTCTGCTCTGATTGAATCAAAATTATGGTTTTTTGGAGGAATTACCACTTCATCTTTTGTAAGAGATTTACATTATGTTGATTTAAATACCTTAGAGGTTGTATATCCAATTACAACTGGAGAACATCCGCCACCTTGTGCAATGCCGCTTCTTGCCTATTTTTATCCATTCATTATTGTGTGGGCTGGCACATCTGGATCAAACTTAAGTTCCCTTCATATTTTAAATATCGAAGAAATGCAGTGGACACAGATTGTAACAGAAAATGTTGGCAGACAAGGAGCATGTGGAGCAATAATTGGGTCAACCCTATATATATATGGAGCTAGTTGCCCAATGTCTATTTTGGCCTTAGATCTACGGTTTTTTGAGTTTTCTTTGATCCCAACCACTGGAACAGAGCCACCTCATGGACTGGAGTGCTTAACAACCGTGGCTGTAGGAGACACTTTCCTTGCCTTTGAAACGATTGGTTTTCGAACACAGACAAAGATATATGTGTTTGATCCTCAGAGGGCGAATTGGATGAGCTATGCCGTAACCATTGGAGAAGATGATATTGATAAGGTTTGTACACCCCGTATTGTTTTTTACCTTCCAGATGATAGGAAACTTCTGGCTTTATGCGAAGGGGCTGATGAAGTTAAACAGCCTCTTACTGAACTATCTATTGGAAGATCAATAGCAAGTCTGAATCAAAGATTAGACTTACTGTCGATGCTAAATAGACCTTCTGTTTGATACCATATCTAATAAATTTCTCAATAGTTTTTATCACAAATTTGATAACCACAAGTAGCAAATATATGATTCTGGATCATAATGGTAGATCTTATCCTATTAAAAAGGATAGCTTGTTTATTACAAGTAATATTTTAGATAATATTTCGGGAAATGGGCAAATTGGCATTAAAAATCAGACTTCAGAAAGTGATTTCAAGTTATTGGTTGATTATGTGGAATTTGAAAAATTTCCATCAAATGATGAAGATTGCGTTAAAATTATGAAGATGTTAAGTCAATATAGATTCCCCCAATGTTTGATATCACATTTAGTTTTAGGTATGGCAGGAAATGAAAAGGATACTCTAATTATTCGAAACAATAAGGAGCACTATGTGTCTCGAAAAATGATGTCTTTATATTCTAATAAATTTTTTAAACATTATGAAATAGAATTTGATTTGGTTTTTAAAATGGATGATCCTTTTAGTGATTCTGCATTCCAAAGTCTATTAAATTATATCCATCACAAAAAAGATTCGCATCCAATTGAAGAAACAAATGATATCCTTCTTTTGGCTGATTCATTGGATTGCCCTATTATAAAATCAAGAATCATCGAGAATTGGCAGACAGAAATTGTTATTATGTACATAACTTGTGAACAACTTGAAAACCAAACAAAAAGCAAAGAATATGAAAAAATCATTGCAGACAGAATTGACGAATTTATCGACATTGAGAGTTTTTATCATATACCATTTCCATCATTATGCAGAATTTTCCAAAGTTCAAACAAGTGTTTATCTGATGATCATCTAACAAAACTATTCACAAAACTTCATGAAAAACATGGACTTGTATCGAATACTTTGTTTAGTTTGATAAAAAAGGAATCGCGAGCAGATAATCCTATCGAAAACGGAAGTCTAATAGACTTTCAATCGAAAAAGATTAAAAAACTTGAAGAAGAAAAAGAAAAAGAAATCTATGACCTCAAGAATAAATTAAAAGATGTTGAAAACTCATTAAACACAAAAATCGAAGAAATAAGTAATAATTATGAAGAGCTTTCGGAAAAATTGAAACGAAGGGACGAAGAAAACATAAAGCTCCATTCAGAAATAGAATGTTTCAAAGAAATGCAAAATAAGTTGCCTAAAAACCATTTTGATCCAAGGTGGGAAAAAGAGAAGCCCCCAAAGTTCATTGATTCCATACATGATGCAATTAACGAAGGGAGCATTGAGAGTATTATTTACTTACTAGCCAATGGAACTTCAGTTAATGAAAAAAATGATATGTGTCCTCTAAAACTGATTTGATCAAACTCCCCTTCACTTTGCTGCAAGAAAACCAGATTTGAATCTCTTAGAATACTTGATTAAAAAAGGAGCAGATGTCAATGCTAAATGCAATAGATTAAATATTTAATGTATCTATGGACACCAATAATTGATGCAATTAAATCGAGGAACCTTGAAGTAGTAAAATATTTGAAGATAAGTGGTGCTGAACTCAATATAAAAACAATGGATAATCAGACACCCTTATCATTTTCTAATGATCCTGATATAAGCTCATTTTTGAAATTGCATGGTGCCAGATAAATGAGAATAAAACAACAACTAAAAATTATGATTTGGATACTTTTGGTTCAACTTCGAGAGATAGTTGATACAAATAATCGCCATTGATTTCTTGAAGAGAATCAAGTTTTTCTTGTATTTGATGAACAGAAAGATAATTGTATCTACTTTTCTTAAACATATTAAACTCTTTCACATGTTGATATGTCCTAATCATTTTGCTAATAACAACCATTCCCTCATTAAAAGTCTCTACTTCTTTTTGATGAATCAAATCATTTAATATTGGAACAAAAAATGGCATTGCTGGTCCCCTAATTGCAAGTTCCAATTGAAGTTCTTTAAGCTCTCGGTATTGGGGATCCTCAATTAATTCTTCGAGTTTTCGAACAAGTTTGTTCCCTTTCGTAGAAATCGAGTCCCAGTGACTTTGCAATCTCGTTATACTCTTATGAGTTAGTCCGCCCAATAAGGAATATGAATCAAAAATATTATTCATTTTCCAAAGTTTCCCAATGAGTTTAAGTATATAATTCATTTTGATGAGCCTGTCTTCATAATTGCACCCAGAAAGAATTATATGGCTTGCCCAATTACCTAATGCATTGCTATGAGAATTCAATAATACAATATTTGGGGATCGATGTTTCATTCTTGGATTCCCCCAATTCCCGCCAATCAATTCTGGTGTTTCGATCTGATAAAACACTTTTGATGTCCACAAGGTAATTTGCCTGGCCAATTCCAAAGGTGGAAGTTCATGTATCTCAAATGTTCCATCCCAAATCCTATTTTCACAATCTCCTAATAATACACATGGAAACTGACTCAAACTTGGATTCAGGACCTCAATATTATTATTATGAAAAAGAGAAGAATAAGAAAACTTAAAATACCTTGGAAGCTCTTTTTCAGCAAATTCTCTTGCATAGTCCATAATTCTTGGCTCAATATCGTTAAAACAGGATTGTATCCAATCCCGGAAAAATGCAAATGTCAGTTCTACTCCTTTTTTGTCGTCTTCTTCATGACACATCCTAAACCTCTCACATATCTTAAGAAGCAATAGATGAGGAGAAATAATACTCCTATAGCTAATTAAAAAAGATTCATATACAATCTTAATCTCAGGCGTTATCTCTGAAGTAAAAAGGTATATAAGCTGGTTGATTGAGGCAAAAAGAACAGTACCATCGTTATCTCTTTGGATTTTTGGTTTTGAGTCATGTATTTCTTCTTCTAATGACATACCTTCATTGGTTGATTTTGGAACGAATCCAATAACACTGGCAATTTCGTTCTCAAGTAAATTTTTTATGTCGTTAGGACTCATTTCATTGCTTGGACATGTTAGATTCCAAAAATTTTCAGCCTTCAAAACACCTTTTTGAATCAAATATGAGATTTGCGAGCTGGTATTTTGTGATTTGTCCAATAATGGCATGGTAGTTTCCTGTATTAAAGCTTCTACAGATCTAAGTAGCCCCAATACTTTAAAGTGCTGAGATATCAGAGAAAGCAACACATAAGGTTTCACATAACTACTACTTGGTAAATACATGTTTGCAAATTCTATGGATCTAGTTATAGGAGATACGCACTCACGAAATGACTTGATGTCTGGAAATTCTCGGTTTGCACGAAGTTTCCAAAATGGTCTATCATCTTCATCAATACTTGGTTTAGAATAATATTCTATATAACAATTATCATATTCACTACCGATTGACATAAAATACGGATGTTTAGCATTTAAATCAGGGTTTTTCTCCGTACTCTTCATTCAACTAATGAATATTACGTTAACTTTTTTGGCATTTTCCGGTCCATCTGGTTCTCCATTCTTTTCCAGTCGATTTCAAAACGCACTATTTTTTGGTATAAATGTATTTAAATTATCACATCCTTTGATAATTTCCAAATCTCGCTTTCATTTGGGCAAAAGTCGGCTCTGTGGATTTTTGTCTTCGATTTTAGTTCTTGAGGGCAAAAGTACCATCAGTGATGATTATTTTTCCTCTGGCTTGCAGGCTACTGAAAGTGCTATTGTCTCTTCAGATGAGACAATTGTTAACCATTGTATATTTTTTCGTTGCTCTTCGAAGTATGGTGGTGGTATAATGAGCTCTCATTGCTTAGAATTCAGGTCTTGTTGCTTTGATTTGTGTAGAGGGTTTATATCGGGTCAGGCAGTATTTGCCATTGATGGGAACATTACAGGAAATCATTCCACCATCGTTAGGTGCTCAAAACCTAGTTCTCCTGGCAATCAATCTCCTCTTGTATTTCGATGCATTCAGCTTTCTCTTCGCCACTTCAATGTATCTCATAACTATGTGACCCAAAGTGTAGCTATCATTCTTGTACAATCATTTAGAGTTTCTTTCATTGACTTTTTTAATATGTACCAAAACAAAGATGGATTTTATGGAGGCTCCCTATATTTTTATAAGGGTGATTATTCAACTGAACTATCCTATGGTAACATTGTGAGTAATCCAATTATGCCAACATATTCTCTTATTTGGATTGATAGCATTGATACTCATATTGTATTTTCAAAGTGCATCTTCATGCAGAATACTCCAGGTAGTTATGTGCGAAAAGGTCTTATGTCAGGATTGCCTCATTTTCGGAATTGTATTTTTGATGATGAAAGTGTTGTTATTACCGGATGCCAAACTATTAATTGCGTATTTAATCAAAAGAATATTGAAACTCATTGCTTATTATTCTTGAATACTGCTCATTGCGAGAATTATATTCAGGTATTCCCTAATAGATTTCCCATTCTTATTCAAGTATCACTTCAGTTCACCTATTTTATCATAGACGTTTAGGATTATTTTTATGAGTACTGTTACTCCTGTCTCTGCTAAGTATCAACGAACCCCAGTAAAGAGCACCCATAAAATTGATATTCATCAAGCTGAATATGAGAATAATAAGAAGGAAATTTCGCTCCTTAATAAGATCAATGAAGATTTATTTGGAGAAGTGAACGAAAAAAAGATCCAATTGAACTCTCTCAAGTCTAGTCTTAAAAAGCAAGTTAATATTAAGAAATCAATGATAGGTGAAATTGCATCTTTGAACTACACAGAAATTGAAGTTCTTAACGGCCATAAAAAGGATAAACTTAATGATGCTCATATCGAACATTCTGGAAGAAAGCTCATTCTTCTAAAATCAATTAATACTAAATTGAATGAAATGAGGGTACCAATAGAATCAGAAAACCAACAAATTCAAAGTTCATTTGCCACAACAAGCAATTTTATTGCAGGAATGAAACGCATAGCGATTTCAGCTGCTAAGAGTTCAAATAGTTATATTTGCAATCAGGCTCTTCAATATGGTATTAATAACCAATTGAAGCATTCATATTCATTTTTTGAAAAATCCAATATCTCTCTTATAAAAAATCATAGAAAATCATTGTGTGAACTTAGTCAGTCAGTAGAGTTTCATTTTCCTTCTGAAGATTATGTACAAATCATCTCTTCGACTTCATCTTCCCAAACAAGTCTGCTTATGTAATCAAATCTTCTATAAAAACAACTACAACTATTTACTACTAAATACAATTTTTGGATTTTGGTTTCCAGATTTATCAATCATTGAAGACTGAAGTTGTTGAAAACGCATTAAGTCTCTATGAGATTTTTCAAGTATTTCATCCACAATATAGTCATCTATTAATGGTCTGTCAATAGAGTATACTTTCCCTATTGTTGAAGCAATTAAATCATAGATTTTGCTTTTTTCTGAGAGCAATTCATTTTTCATTTGCAAAACCTTATCCTGATTCTTAGATTCGATTAAGAGAGACTGGGCGGATAATTGACACTGCAAGTTATTCTTTTCTTTCCTAATTGTGTCATTAAGGCTACAAATATGTGATTCCATTGACTTTTGTAATGAAACGAGCTTTGAGTTCTCTTCAATTAATAATTTTGTTCTTTCTTCTGATTCTGTTAATGATTGTAAATACTTTGATGACTGATCTTGCGCTTCCTTGATTTTCTCTTTCAATTCATTTATTATTGGAGTCATCTGAGATATTTCCGAATCATAATAATTTTGTTGTGCTTTGATTTGTTCAGTCAACATATCCAACGATCTCTTTCTCTTTTTCTGCTTTTTAATGGTTCTCGTTAAGTTTTCTGTGCACTTATTGTTCTCGTTTTTGAGATTCTTAATACAATTCTGAAGCTTGTTTGCTTCTTCGTTTAAGTATCTTTCTCTCAAAATGTGATTCTCAATCTTTGATTTCATTTCTAGGATTAATGAATTAAGCTCATCTATTTCATTTTGTTTGAGTTGTAAAGAATTTTCGAGTTCTGATATCTTGGAAAGTAATTTTTTCTCGCTAGAAGACTGACTCAAATCTTGGCTATTGTTAATTAATAGACGGCTTTTGGTCAAACTTAATTGGGTCTTCAATAAATCCCTCTCTGTAATAAGTTCTTCTATTTGGCTTTTAAGATGTTCGGTCGAATAAGTTCTATCTTTTTCATTTCTAATTGCATTCAAAGACTTTTTTTTGTCCAAAATTATCCTCAGATTATCGAAATTCAATTTCAGATCCTTATATTTAAACAATATTCTCCTTATTTTTTCAATAGCCTCATTTTGATCCTTGCAGTCAAGCAAATGAAGAATAGATTCAGATTTTGATGATGAACTCTCTGTTATAACATGCTTCCTTATCAAAATGTTGATTAAAAAAATTGTTGAAAACATACAATAAAGTGGTTCATTTTGTTGAAGTAATGATTTTAAGATATTCTGTCTCTGTGAAATATCATCAGATATCAAAATACTATTTCTAATTGGATGGCTATTGAATCCATCTTGAATACAATCAGGAATACTCGCTATTTGCTTTGACATATGCTGAATGAATGCTAAATCATTAGAGTTCATGCTTTTATCAACATCTCCGATTAGATAAATCTTGAGATCTGCAAGCAATGCATCTAAACTGCATTTAATAATACTATATTTATTCTTGATAGCCTCGTTTTCTCCTTTAATTTTATCAATAATTTCAATCGCTTGAGAATGTTTTTCCTCTGATATTACGAACTGTTTAGCTAAATAATTAAGAATTAGCTGAATTTTTTGGCTGCCTTGAAACTGATCCAAAGTGGCAATTCTTTCGCACTCGGCATTTATTTCTACAGAAAATGGTAGTCTGATATCATCAAAATTCAACTTATCACTATTATTGTTGAGCTTTTCATAAGTTTTAAATTGATTCACCTTCGTTTTTAATGAATCCATTTCCTTCATACTTGTTTCTAAACAGTTTTCGGATTTAGAAATTGCACTATATAGTTTTTGAATCATTGTGATCAAACTATCTCTTTGTGTAGCTAATTCTTCAATTTCAATTCGCTGATAATGCAAACTCTGTTCGATATCATTCACATTGGATGGTAATATTCTAGTATTATCTCGTATATCTTTTGTGCTATTCATTTTCTCATTAGCCTTCACTTTCAAATTCTTGTTCTCTTCTTCAAGATCTCTGATTGCCGATTTGTACTTTTCAATATCACCAAAAAGTAATTTAATATCATTATCTCGCACTATTATCTCTTTTTGAAAAGTGGAGCACTTTTTTTCTAGTTTCTTCTTTTTCTTTTTTAATTCTCCAATGATATGATGGTTCATCTCATCTTTTTTGTTCATTTCTTCAATCTCTTGAATGTATTTATTAGTATCTCCTAACAGTTTTTCATTTTCTAAGCGTATATTCTTTAAAGAATCAAGTTCATTCTTCAATTTAAAAACTCTTGCAGTTTCTTGAGATCGTCTGGCATTCTCATCGTTATCTTTGGTTCGAATTAGAGATCTCAATTCCTCATTATCATTATTTGCACTTTCTAATCTTTCGTTTAATAATTTTATCTGATTCTCAAGTTCTTTATAAGACTCTGAAACCATCAAAGCTTCTTTCAATTGTCCAGAAACAGCTTCAATTTTCGATTTGAGCTGATTGTTATGTTCTTTTAGTGTTTTATTCTCTAATAGTATATCATTATCCACATTATCTTCATTCTCCGACAAGAAACAGAACGAACTTTCTTCCATCATTATTTTTAAACGGTCGTTAAAATATGTTTTCCAAAAATGCAAATTCATCGATCAAAACACAACTTATCGAACTATTTCCAACTATTTCAAGGACTAAAATCAATCATTATGTTCATTATCATCCTAATTCATCATTGTTTGAGTTTTTGTTATATTTCATGCAAATTGCTGAGCCTGTTGGAAAAACAAGCGACATAAATATGGAGCTTTTGATATCTAAAGCTAGAAATACATTGAAAGCTCAAAAAAATCAAAGCGAAGAAAGAAATCTTGTTATAGATATAAAAAAGATTCTTATCACTTCGGAGCTTAGTATGATGAAATTAAAAAATTATGATTTAGAGTTAGGGAAATTAGTTTTAACATCAATATCTCAAATGAGAGTTTCGAAAAAGAAACCCCAGTTGATTATTGATGAGCATATGCAAAAAGTATCCTCCCTTTTATCGAAAAAGATGATGATCGGCGAGATTTCACTTGATTTTGATGATTGGGAAATGTTCATATCCACTCACGAATCTAGAATTCTCAAATATCATCATGCATGCGGTCTTATTCTGAAGACAACAGATACTCTAGCATCAATATCAGCAATGCTATCCCACGAAGAAGATTTCAAAGAAGCTATTTACTCATATTTGCACTATATTGGTTTGGGTATATCTGTTTCAAACATAAATTCCGTTTTCATTGTACTAATAGTAGTTGATATAGCATAATTACTTCTTTTTTGGACTCAGAACCACATTTTTCATATTTGATATTGATGATTTCACAATTGTTGAAATATTACAATTGTTATTGTCTGATTTCATTAATTTTGCGATTTCATTGTTATTATTGCTAGAATTCACGATTTCGACTAGATGCTTTTCGAGGAGCCTGGCATCATACACACTTTCTCCAATATTTGTCGGTGTTTTAAAATAGTTTTGGATTTCTTTGTCAACAATACCTACTCTTTTTAAGATTAGATTGAACTCTAATTCGCTAAGAATCTTCCTTGGCCCAATTATTCCTTGAATGATTCTTTCATTTCTTGATAAAGCTAATTTCTTTGTTTCACTTGATATATTTGTTTCATATCCGGTTTTTTCATCCGAATTATCGCTTTCTTTCTGGAGATTATTACCATTACTCTTGTTTTTAGTAATGTGGTTACGAGATAAAAACTCTTCATCATTTACATGTATCTTTTTAGGTTGTACAATGGTATCTTCCATTTTAATGGGAGAAATGACCTTTCTCCTTTCTGGATGAAATATCTCAATTACAAACTCGTCATCTGAAGATCCAAATTCACGAACTACCTTTTTTCGAACAGAAGATGATCGCCTTCTATGAGGAGGTGTGCGTTCTTTGGGATTTTCTGTAACTTGCTTCTCAGACATTAAAAAGAATAAAAGAATTTTAATCATGTTGAACAAACCCAAATAACTCAACACGGTATAAAAGAAGCCAATCATCACCGACCAAATTCTTACTAATGGATGTGATTCTTATATACCTATAATACTTGTGATTTGGTTGAACAGGGAAGTTCTTTTGAGCATTAGGATCATTAAACCTTTGTTTACTGTTCTGGAAATCAGTAGTATCTACTTTTTTATCAATGATTTCGAATGTTGATCCATCTGTTGATCCCTCAACTTTCCATGATTTGATTTGAAGCCTATCACTTATTGAGTAGGATGTAATAGATACCTTTCTTTGTTTGAAATCAAACTGAATCCAAGAATTGGGGAGATTTTTGTTAGCCCAGAAACTATCATCATTCTTTAAGACATTTCGAGGACCTTCAGAACTCTTACTAATACTAGATGCTGTAACATCAATTTCATCAGAATCAGCTAAACTCCTACCCAATTCCTTTGATAACCCATCAAAAATGCCTGAAAAAAGATCTGACTTAAATGAATATTCAGATCTCAGGTTTAATTTTTTGATTTGGGATAACTGTTCATCTTTAGCTTGAATTATAATAATTTTTTCCGCTATAATTGCTTCATTAGCTTGTAGTAACCTGTTTTTCTCCGCTAACAGCAAATCTCTATCTTGAATCTTATTATTCTGCTCTCCTATTGTACTTTTAGCCGAAATTATCTCTGACTTCAAATCTCTATTGATATTTTCTTGTTCTTTTAACTTTGTATTCAACTCTAATACTATTTGTTGATTACTCTCAGATAATTTCTTGATTTCATCTCTTATTGAAGAAAATTCTCTTTGGAATGATGCTAGAACATGATTTGTGTTATCGTATATATCATTTGTGTCTTCAATAGACATGATTTGGAGAAATTTGTTGAGTTCCGAGAGATCTGAAGGTTTTTGATATTTGATCTTGTTTAGAATACACTGAGCACCAGTTCCATGATGTTTCATACATCCAATCAAGAATTGTTCTAAAGAAGATAAAGAGAAAGTCTGATTAGAATGAGCAAAGATGCGACATAATGATGGAAGAGAAACCAAACAGAAGCTTGGATTCTTCAAATATGTTTCTATCTTTTGAGTAATTGATCTTTCATATTTGGAGAAATCTATGTTATTATCATTTTGGTCTTGGTTTTGTATTAGGAGAGAGAGAACTCTCTCAGATGAATCATCATTAAGAAGTTGACAAAGAGAATCACAATGAAGACAATTGCAAATATCATAAACATCACCTGCTTTTTCAACAC
>Ga0209639_1001019_pt1 | contig 32092 bp, 23 predicted proteins | sample EPASupsiteHSE605_FD_187268 | JGI IMG/M metagenome (GOLD analysis project Ga0209639, IMG submission 187268) | Bioremediated contaminated groundwater from EPA Superfund site, New Mexico - Sample HSE6-05 (SPAdes) (version 2) | ecosystem: Environmental > Aquatic > Deep subsurface > Groundwater >... | reverse complement strand
TATTGAAGTTCCTTGTTCAATGAATATTGCAAGATGGACTGCTTTTGTATCACCCTTCCAGAAACCTTTTTTATTCTATCTTCAAATAGCGTTTTGTTAAGGAAAGAATGTATAATCCCAGAAAAAAATATTTCAAGGTTCAACAAAAACGAAGTTTTCAAAAACATTGATTCCCCAATTTGAGAAAAAGAATTCCCCAAATAGTAAAAATCTTTCCCCAAAAAACACACCTATATTTATTTAATGTATTCGGATTTTTTAACAAGTTTAATAATTATTCATTTAAGTAATTCTTATTTTTTTGGTTAAAAATTATTGGATTTAAATGTGGAAAAGCAAAAGCAAATAGAATAACAGTTTATTCCAATATTTCTCAATAAATTAAAAGGGAAATATATTGTGATATAGTTATTTTCCTTAATTGATTATCCACGAAATCAATATTAATGAGCAGAAAGGAATTGAAATTCCAGAATTTTTGGCAAAATGTGTTTACATATGTAAAATGATTGGATGGTCTCATATTTGCCATTCTTCAGTCTAAAAGGATTAATAAGTTAGCTTTTATATAATAAAAGTTTTATACAACTGTATGGAGAAATGATTAAACCAGAAAAATAAGACATATGACTATTGAACATTTGTTCAAAATTACTATTGAATTTTCCATTTCAAGAGCTTTTCTTAACCAAAAAATACCAAATAGTTTTAACTGACAAATCATTCAGACTTGTTTTCATGGTGAGGTTAATCTCTTTGAAGATTTGCTATATGAAATATGATTTAGGTTAACTTTGACTTACATTAGTGGCCGATAACCAGAAATCTTCAAAAAATGGAGAATTCTTTGAACTAAATATGATTCTTGATAACTCCTGATGATAATTATTTTGCTAAATCAGAAAGACAATACAATTCAAATTATTGTCAAAGTTTGCACCCTTTCAGAAACAATAACAAAATGGAATGGGTTTGAATATGAAATTCCAGTGGAATTTTATATTCAATGAAGAATTGAAATCAATTTAGATTTGATAGAATTTCTGTTATTAATCACTTTTGATGCCATCAATAGGACAGAGGGGCCAGTTAACAATTGTTCTATTATTATCACTGATTATTACATGTGTTGTTTGTTATTTTTGGCTGTACATTTATGTGTATGTATGGTGGGGAAGAGTTAGATATGATTGGGGCTACCCCCAAGATAATAACATTGAGGCCACAGAGCTATTATCAGCACTTTACAATACTTGGTTGTTCTTCTTTATATCCATGGGACTTCAAGTATTAGCAAATATAATTGGAGCGTCCAAAGATGATTTAAATGATCCTGGAGCAGGGGGTATACGCTTTTTTGGTATGATTTTTGGATTGATTGCCTTTATTTTCACGATCAAACTCTTAAAACGATCAACGAAGGTAAAATGTTCAATCCTGAATGCAAAAGGGACCCCAATTGGTCGTAATTCATCAGAATTCATGCTCTGGTACAGAGAATATGAAGCAATGAATTCAACAGATTTTGACAGATATAGGTGTGAAGATCCTGGATCAATGGTATTGACACTATTCTTAGGTTATATTATTTCAATGATTATTGTTGTGATCATAATTCTTGTACTGGTAGCAGATGAAAAAGTCTATTAGTCTAAACCATTTAACTAAAAGAGAAATAAACATTCCAATAGTAAGCGCATTGTTTTATTGTTATTTAATAATTGATGTGTTCGATCTGATATCCAAATAATACCCATTTATCATGATATATCAAAGATGGTCTTAATACAATGGATTATATGAATTTGCTTGGTATTCAATGTTCCAATCCACGATTCATTCACTTTCTGAAGAGTTATCTGCTTCTTTCAAGGATATGGGGATGTTTTCATTCATTCGTTGGTGATCACTGTTTTCATTTGATCTTCACCACAGTTTATTAGAGAATTAATTGATTGAGGATGGGGAGTAAAATATCAAGAAATTAGGATTTAGTATTCTATAAATCTTAGTTCAATATTTGCTTTGGTGATTGGTCTAATGGCTCATGAATTATCAATCCAGTTGCGGTTATTGTGTATTCAACAGGGCCATTTCTAGAAAGACAACGGTAATATGAATATGATATAAATAATAAGAATGAAATGGTACAGAAAATCACCAATATTCCAATCCAGTAGATTTCAAGAGGGTAATCTCCTTTAGTTAACTTGATTAAGCCCTCTCCTTCCAATGTTGGTGAATTAATAATTATAGTTTTATCACTTAATAGCACTCGTTGATGGTATGTAGTATTTGTAATGCTTACCATAAAGGAAACTGACAAGTAATCATGCAAAAAAGCATTGTCTCCAGTGTATTCAGCTAATTTGGAAGAGTTATATATTTTCAAATATGATCCATGAGCCATTAATGTCTTGACATCAAGAGTTGTTTCTGGATTATTCCCAAAATAACCGCAAACAACACCATTTTTGGATATTTCGCTGGAATTGAATATAGAATTGCGCTTATTCGTGTACCACACCTCTTCTCCGCATATTTCTGGAACGATAGCAGTTGAAAACTGAACATTTGTATCACTGGTTGCAGTAAACATTACCATGGAATAATCACCAAAAAATATAGCTTTAACACCATTTTCATGCTTTTTCTTTGATAAATCTCCATTTATAGGATCCCGGTGCCAAAAATCAATACTACTATCATTGAAGCTGTGGAAAATAAATAGCATCCGAGTAATATTGCAATTTAAACACAAAGATTCGCCGCTTTTTATTGACTCTTTATAAAAAGAGTGCTCCTGTCCAATTGTAATAGATCTCCGACAATTCATTTTGATATAAAAGTGCGGTACCGGTGAGCAGGTTAAAATAACAAAAAAATCGCTTCATATTTAGTGTTGAATGGCGTTGAGCCTTTCTCCGAACAACTGAACAATGAGTGGAACAGAGCTCCTCTCATCCAAATTATACCTTTTACACAAAGCTACTCTATCAAGTTTAAGTTCTGGATGCTGGCCTTCGAATTTCAATACTTTTGGAGCATATTTCATCCCCATTGATTCCATAAACTCCAACACAAACAGATATTCATCTTGTGCCCACCCTTCAAATTCTACGCCCGGTATAACAAAATCAGATACTGCAAAGGATTTTGATGCAGATTCCCATGCTTCTTTTTCATCAACCAGAGGATCAGCAATGGAATATGTGTATTGACTCATAACAGTTCTTTGTCACTTTTATAACTGACGAACGATAAAATAATGCTGGTTCAGAGGTGGAAAGAGTCACTTACTGACGGGCTTGAGCTGACGGATGTGGCCATTAATCACGAGGAACCTTCTAGTTCCAAAATAACTGTTGGTTGCTCTCGAAATGGTTTTGTTATTCACCGCTATTTATATTTAAGTGGGAATTATGTAGTTTTTTTGCCAATTTATGAAAAATCAGTTTTTTTGGTGGAAAAACCGTTCATTTCAACAGGGGGATGTTTGAAAATCCTACCATACGCAAAAATTGGCGAATGTGATGTGTCAGAAACTGAACTTAATAAGGCTTTTGAATCAGCTTTTGGGTTTAAAAATATGAAAGCAGAAATAAAGCCTATCAGCACCAAACAAAAAGAACTCTTCCCGCTTCCTGGGCCCAATGATCATCGAGTTTTCCCATTTTTTGCGTTTTTAGAAAAAAATCCAGGAATTTCAGGGTATACATTTGCTGAAGCTATAAATACCGTTTCTGATTTCATATCAAGGGGTGTTTTATCCATGGCAAAGAGTCTAGAAGAAAATTAACGTAATTTTATTCTAATGAGCATCTCATTATTGACCGAACGGAAGTCTATTCGATCGATTAAGCAGAAGGAATCAATGAAAAACTTCACAGATAAGACATTATTTCCAGAAAAAGGCGAAGAAGTTGCACAAAATCCGCCAAAAGAGAAAAGGGGATTTGTAGTCGTGATTGATGAGAAGAAATCCAAAATGATCAAACAAAACGAAAAGTTCTATGAAATTACTGAGCGTACAGCTCAAAAAAAGAAAAACACATCAATTATTCTACAGAAAAAACCAATCATAGATGATCGAATAATTGAAGGGGTTATCCTTTCCAGAAATGAGGAATATGAAACTATTATTAATGGAAAAGAAAGGGTGAGAACCAGAAAGCTACCGAGAGATAGAGAATCTTTTCTTAAATCATCAAGTCGGTTATTTTTCTGGGGATAAGAGCATATTACTATTAATTATGGGTAAAAGTATCGTGTATAATCCATTCTAAAAAGGGTATATTCCATATCAATAATGAATGAAATTATCTTTGATTTCTTCATTTCCATTCGACTAACCCCAGCATTGACTCACTTAAGGTTAAAATGCATTGTTTCTCTTCTACCTCATATTTGAATTTGTTCCAATTATGTTTTTATGAGTGATGTTAGCAGATTAGATCCATTAATCCAATCAAAACCAAAATATATAGCAGCAGAGCATCATCTAGAAGATTTCATTCCGATAGAAATATTGATAGAAGAGAAGTAATGAATGAACATTCATATTGTGAGTATTTATTCAAGGAACCAATATAATAACTAATGGATATTTGAAATAGAATGAGAATATATCACTGATCCCTCTCCAATTTACAATTTGACAAGTGAATATGCATTCAGAATAGGTTCTTGGGATTGTCTCTTTTATAGTTTCAATTATTGTTTGATCGATTGTTTTCTCATATGTCATTCTCAATGTTTCTTCATTTGTTCGACTGTTTGTTTTTTCTAATGATCTCATTGGTGATTTCTCTATTGTATTAATGGGTGTTTTTTCTATTAGAGGGATATCAGCATTACAATGATGAGAATTGAAGAATTGTATTCGATATGTAATTCTTTCTATAAATGAATTGTTTGTTTCCGTTGATACTGGTCTTGAAGAAGAGAATGATGATAAATGATATATAAAAGAATGAGACACTTCAAGAGAACCTGATTCTACATTGAATAGATAATTTTGATTATTTTGGTAAATGCAATACATCATCTTTTTTGATCCTCCTCCATAGGCATACACAACTCCATAGTTACTTGGACTATTGTTATTAACAATATTAGCTGATGTCATTGATACTGATCCTGAATTGGAAGAGAACCATACACAAATGTAAGCAATAACAACATTGTTAGAAAAAGTGCAATGTGAGGATGTGAAAGAGGACGGAGACATAATAATAATACCAGAACCCCAAAAAGCATAGTTCATTGAACTGTTGGTGTTGTCAACTCTCTGATTACCTGTGTTTAAGTAATTTGAATAACTCCTTGATGTAGTATGAGAGCAGTATTGTATTGATACATACTCAACATGATTCACCTGAGAAGCACTAAGATATGCAAATTGATAATTAGAAGAGGAAGAGCATCTATTGGCACATATCATTCTTAGGCATGAATTAGTAGAGTAGAAGTATATGGCCCCTCCTTGTTCAGAACAAGCACAGTTATAGAACATTGAGTAATTGACATTCATTGAGTAAGATCCGCCATCAACAAATATCACTCCACCATTTCCAGAGTATACAGAAGATCTTGAGAAGAAACAATAAGAAATATCGATATTCTTATTCTCATAAGACCTTCCTTGAGCAATATTTTCATTTTCACACCCAAAACCAGTACCATAAATAGTATCTTTTACACTCAACCACAATTTAGGAACAATTCGCAAAATTTGATCCTTTTTCAAATACTTGGTGATTTGTTTTGGTTTTTCCAAATTACCAAGAATAAGAATGATTAACAATGGGATTCTAATCTTCCAGGTTAATTCTAAACTGTATTTAGATCTCATTTGTTTTGTTGTTTTTTTAGTTTTGAGTCCTTTAAGGAAGAACAATGGGAAAAAATTCGATGGAAAAGATGATTTTGTTCGAATCAAGATACTTTTTTTGATTCTGATTTCATTGAAACCAAAGCCTTCAAAAATATGCAAATAATAAAATAAAACCATTTCCAAAACAAAGAGGATTATAAAATCATTACTGGAACTGGTATTTTGTGTAGTTTTGAAATCTTTTTGATCCATAAATGATGAAAATAAATTGTTTTTAGCAAATGCTCTGAATAAATATAAGCTAAACATCAGATAAATGATGCTTTTTTTGGTTATTAGTTTGGGGATTGATGGTGATGAACCTGAAAGGAACATTATCACAATAAATTGAATAATTCGTTGGTGTAAAACAAAGTAATGAAAATAGTGGTAGAAAAAATCTCTCCTCTATCTATTGAATTTCAATAACACTGACCTCCTGGATTAGATCATATACTGGTAAAGATCTTTGAGTAAGAACCCCCATTTCCAGATAAGATTTCTTTAGAAGATGATTTCTAAAAGAATCAAAGAGTACATCCAATCTGAAAGAATGGATCTTATGTATTGTTGGCTCATAGGGTGTTTTTAATGAGTGATTCGGTTAAAATATTGTAGAATTTAATTCTAATTTATTAATCAAAAAGTTAAAATTTGTTCATTTGTTCTAAAAGAATCAATATTCTTTGTGATATATGATCCTTCCAAATTAGGGTTTCCTCTTTTGTTTTTACACATTTCATTGAATATCATTTCTTGATTCTCGGTTCGTCTTTGAGGATAATCAGTTGTTCTGTAAAGGAAAAAATTCAACAAGAATCTTGACTCAGTAACTATGCAAGAATTTTTGGGATTAAAGCCATTTAAATGTGTTTTAACAAAAGATTTTGCATTTAATATATCATATACAATCATTATTTTTATATAGCGAAACTCAGATTGATAATTAGCTTTGACAAAACGTTTGAATCCTTCTAAATGCTCAGAATTGCAATAATATTGATAAAACAACATTCTGATACAAATTATTGATTATTATGTCCCTTATCTCATTAGGATCGTGATCAAACTTTTGAACCTTTGCAATGAGGATAATATAACCATATGATCCATAAACATACGAAAATATATTCGATATAAATGACCAAAATACACATTTCTTAGCATCAAATACAAAATGCATAATAAATGTGAGTATTTTAATCATTTTGTTTTCAGTAATACAATTATCAGGATAATTGAATCTATACCTTTCCATAATAGATAAGAATTCATCACATATATCACTCGAATTTAAAAAGTCTTGGGGATTTTGAATACCATTCAAATAATTATTGAATCGGTTGCAAGTAATACTTTGCCATTCTTCGCTAAAAGCATAAAATATATCTACCAATTTCCAATTTTTGATAGAAATTGTTTTAATTCGAGAACGATTTGCAAGCTCCCATAAAAAAACAGTAAATCCAGTCACATTATAAAAATTCTCTTTCCTAATTCTAAATAAGAAAAACTTGATCTGATAAACAGATTTATGTTTATCAAAATCAAAATCGCTTCAAATAGATTGAATAATTTGGCTAAGTGAGAAATAATCTTGTAATCCATTCTTATTCTGAAGATAATCATGATTTGTATTGAAACTGTATTCATGCAAGACTCAATAAGATCAAGTTTTTGATATTGATTATTGTACCAATATCCAGTTTCTAATTCATTAAATTTTCTCTGGTTTAGAGAGTGAAAAAATGACTTGTAGGCAACTTTGCGATAATTATACATTGAATCAAGAAAAAAATCTTGGAAATATATGTTGAATTTTTTCCCGAATAATATACAACTTTGATGACAAAACGTCAAAAAAAACCTTCTTGACAGGGGAGAATCTTTTCATATAGTCATCAATTGTCTCAGGGTTCTGAATTGGATTAAAAAAATCAAATCCATGAAATGATACCATAAAAATAGCTTTATCTTCTTTAACTATGGAGTATTTGGAGTTCGCTAATTTAATAATATATGCTTGTTCATCATATAATGATTCTCTAACTTGAAAATGGTATTAAATATATTTAGGTATCACATGACTTTGAAACTGGTAGTCTTGGAATGATTCAGAGTCAAAGGACATAATTAATTTGTAAAATGGCAAATCATTATTTTTCAATGATAAAAAATACTTTACATAGGGGAGTGAAATTATTGTTGTTTTGGGATCTTGATCAATGTCAATTTCATATTCAATATTCTTGTGCTATTTATTATGTGTTCATGAAGTTTCTCATCCAGAATCCCCATTCTCTAAATCAACACCTATATCAATTGAGAAGAATAATACTTTTACTATTTTATATCTTCACCAAATCCAATATTGTAATCTATGTTTTTTGATATAACTATTCCATATAGGTCAATTGAGTAACAACCAATGAGAAGAATGATTCTCTATTAACACTACTCGTTTTCACAATATCTTACAGAAGATATGAAGAATATTATATTCCCAGAAATCATTTCGAATATAACTTTGTATAGAGTTATATTGGTTGAGGAAAAGCATATTAGTCTATTACATAATAATATCTGATTATAATAAATATGTTATGTACAGAGCAAAAGAAATGGCTTATTGAAGGAGCTCAATTGTAAGTGTTTCAAGAGATATATATCCATGATTATGGATTTCTGTTTGATAAGGAACAGGCAGTGGCAGCAACCATAAGATTATATTGGATCCAAATCGAACTTTAATGTTGTCGATTCTCTTGGGTTTTCCATATTGAGAAACAAACACTTTATTAAGTAGCTTTGAGCAGTTTTTTCGCTTTATTTCATTCAGAGATTCAATTCTAGTTTGATTCTTAAGCAAATTATCCATTGTTTCATTGAAAAAAGAAAACGAAAGCGCCAAAATAATTAGATTATAATGAAGTATACACAAAACAACAAAAGAGACCGAAAAACGAGTCAAAAGTAGTATTAATAAAGAAAATATTGATGTCAATGATCTATATAAATGGAATAAGAAAAAAGACTTATAATTACATCTCCCAATACAGTTTTGAACTAAAAACGAGTGATATTCTAACATATCAATGTTATCACCGCATATTGAACAATAAGAACACCTATTTGATTCACTATTTGTGGATTTAATCTTTGATGCTCCAATATATGAAAAAAGTGATAAGAGATTAAACACCCAGAAAACAGACCGCACTATGTATCCCCTACTATTTATAGAATAGTAGTATTCGGAAATCCTGAGTATTATCTCAAGCAGAAGAAACAAAAAAACTGGAATTCTATGAACAAAGCACATTCTTATTAGGTCAACCAAGAAATATAGATAAACAAAAAATAGATTTAAATATACATTTCTAGACACTGGTTTCACCATCTTTCGAGACTCTCATGGTATGCCCCGGCTTAGGCATTGGCTTTGCGACGAATCCAAAACTATTGAATGGCTGGTGAGACATTGATTTTGGAGGTGCTGATAATCTGGAGTGATTTTGTGGATAAAGAAATACTCCGTGAATGAGTTTCTTTGTCGCTTCCTCAAGATTACCATTTCCTAGAGAATCAGCGAACTCTATAAGCTGATTTTTGTGAATGTCAATTATTGGAACTAACCCTTCTATTGTCGATGATTTAATAATGCTAAGAAACTGAGAAAGCTTAAATTTTTCAAGGTGGCTACTCTCTTTGTCAATTATGTGCTTGATAATGGAATCAATAACTTTTTCTTTTTCTGACACTTTCATTGGACGAATCAATGAATCAACACTCTTTAAATATGAAATAGACCATGTTCCACATGCCGTCTTAGACTCTGTAATTATCTGACTGGAAAGAAGCTTCGAATCAGTCATTTGTACTGACATTCTCGATTTTTTGAATTTTTTAAATTTTGTGAGGTCCTATTGAATTTTTCAATACAGAAAGTATGTAATAAAAGGGAAAAAATCAGGGAAAAAGCACGATAATATCTTGGGATTTGTTAGAAATATGTTGTAATTGCCAGGCAGGATTGGCATAATGATTCTTGCTGGGATGTGTTGAGGCATTTTTCGCAGACAGCCCTATTGCATGAAGAGCAGTATGTAAGTTGATTGGTAGATAAGCAAATCGGGCATTTGTTGATGATTGAGAGCTTCATTTTTTGTGATTTTATTCCAATTGCAGTATTTGATGCTATTGAGCCACTGATATCAGTAGAAAGGAATGAATTCAGAAGAGGACTAATAACTATTGATGTGATCGATTCGGAGTGTACACTGGATAGTTTTTTGTAGTCAATTTTGGCTGTGTCATAGCTTGGAGTGGCAATGTAAATGATTCCCTGTTCAGTTCCCAAAATTGCTGATCTTTTTGATTCTTCAAGTCCTGTATTCAATACAGATATGACTGTTATTGTATCATCAAATTTTGATTTGCTCAAGATTTCGCCATTCATATTAAGAACAAAACAATGTGTTGATGCTGACAACCATAGTAATGAAGATACCTCATCAAATGATAGCGCCCTAATATCATCTTTAAACTCAACTACTCTATGAATTAGGGAGGAAAAAACATTCCATAAAACAAGAGTATTACAAAATGCTGATGCGCAAAGCCAATCAGTTCCAGAAATAGCGCTTTTTGGAGTCGATTCCCAGTTGAAAGAAGAAACCGATACTAATGTAGAAGGAAAAGAGTCATTGTAGATTATTCTGAACACTTTAGACATTCCAAATTGGAAATCAACAACTAAAAACGCTCCATTATGAGATACATTTAATGAAGATCCATAAACAAATAAATCGTATGTATGTTTCATATAAAACTCATGGGTTTTGTAATCGAAAAAAGACAAACTCATTTTCGAAGGTTCAAGTATCGCTACAACTGTTTTCAATGGATCAAGACGACAAGAAAGAGAAGGAAGCTTCACAAAAGAATCATTTTCATGATATATTGTTTGATTATTTTTTAGGTTACCAAGCAAAGATTGAGATACAAAATGGTTATCAAATGATAAAAAGCTTTGCTTTTTTCTTTTTGATTCGACATCATTTGGACCTCGGCGGATATATGGTAATTTGAAAAAGTTAATTGCCCAATTAGATATTTCTTTCATCTGTATTGATGAATCAAGAATTTCTCGGTATTTGTAAAACAAATTTCTACAAAAAAACGAAGAGAAATTGACTACCATAGGGTTATAATACACAATTGCAGGAAATTCAGTTTTTTGTGAAGCATAGAACGAATCATTTCGATAAACAATCGGTGGCTCATCAAGTGTTTGGTTAAAATCCCTATTAGGTTCATAATGTAGCTCATCAAACAAAATATTTGGAAAAACAGGCATTGCCATGGGAGATATAAAAAACCTATTATTCAAAGCATTAATTACCAGTAATGATTGAGAGTTGTTCAGCAATCCAGCGTTCCATTTATTATTCAGTTCTGAAATCGATCTAAAATGAAATAAAAAAGGAATTGGTGGAAGTAATGAAACAAATTTATCAATTTCCTTCGAAAATATTGTCATAAATGATGCCATATCATTCTTTGACATTTCAATGATGAAAGAACCAGAATCAAAACTCCAAACAATAATGCTGTTAGTTCCATTTTGTGAACCATAAATCATGCTATTAAAATGAATTTTGATAACAATTCTTGAAGCAAAAATTGTTGTTGAACCCCATTGTCCAATAAAAATTGATTCCAAAAAGGATTTGAAGTCAAAATCTTCATCTATTTTCAGAAATTCTATATCTTTATAATCTTCAGAGAGTTTGGAATAAGTTAATAATAAAATTCGATCATGGTAAAAAAACAATACAGAAGGGAAAGATATGGAAAACCTGGTTATTACACACTGAGAAACCATCATTGGATTCCCAAACCTAGAAAAAAAATTGTAAAAAAGATCTAAATAATTATTATTCTTACTTAATGGTATTTCATTATAATTTATATTATCCCGATATAAAGCAAAAAACTCATTACTACTTGAGAATATTGAAGGAGTCAGAAGTCTAGGAGGAGAATATGGGAAAGAAGAAGAAGAATTTTGACAAGATCTGACAATGAATGTGCTAACATCAGACTGTAAATAATTCATTTTGTCTAATATACTATTCCATTGATGCATCTGAGTTTTATACTGATATGTAGCCTTTAAATACTGAATTGACTGATGAAAGTAATGGGATAAATGGTAATGAGAAAAATGAGCGCTAAAGTAAGCTTGATCGATGCATTTTGCTAAAGATGTAATACTAGAAATTACTTGATTTGATGGAATACGATATGTATTCAAACTTTGTAAAAAGAAGAGTCTGATTTCTTCAATTTTGCCCATATACAAGTGTTCAATATCTCTGATTATCACATCATCCGATTCTATCAAATGGAGTCTGAGTTTTTGTAAAATCAAAGATTCTTTCAAGTCAAATGTATTAGCATAATTCGAGAAAACACATAAGAATGTGTCAGATGAGGAGGGGAAAAAATGTGAAAACTTGGAGAATATAAATGACCATGGAAGAAAAGAGTTCTGTTGTACTATTATCTGAGAAAAAGTGATAGAATTCTCAGAAAGAACAGATAAATATCCAGAAAGTGCATCTGTTTCAATATATTGAGATAAAAATAACAAAAGACAGTTAATCTGGTTGGAAGATTTTTTAAAGAATACCTCTCCACATTTTTGTCCAATTGACACAAAAGAAATAAGTAATCCCCTAGTAAAATCTGTAACATCATGAGATAATAAGCTATGTGATGCAGCAAAACAAAGCAGTGAAAGAAGAATAGAAAAAGAATTAACATTGGATATGGATTCGACAAGCCTTTGTGAGATGATCGAACATGACAAATCAGGAATTTTTGAATGTAATATTTTTGAAGAAAATAGAAAGCAACTAATTAAAGTAGCGGATAAACTATGTGGAACTAATGAAACAATATCTGCCAAAAATTTTAGCACAAGGGATTTTTTCATAAAAGTTCGGAATCTTATTTCATTAAAATCGCAATAATCAAATCTATAACTCGATTTCCCAAAAGAGGAAAATACAATATCAAAGAGAGTAGTCCTAGGTCTTCCAGAAATTATTGGTGCCTCAATATCTTTAAAAAAGGGGGGAAGGTTATTCCAGTATTTCTCAATATCTTTCAAATTTGGAACATAATTATTAAGATCAGGGTTACTAAAGTCAAGAGTGGTGTTTTTAGAAAGTATTGAAGGGGATTGTAAGAATATTGTCCCCCAAACCATTATAAGTTCTATCAACTCAGAAGAGTGGACAATATCGGATATCCTTTTTGAGCAGAAAACTACGGCAGAATTATATATCTCAAGTATTTGAGCAGATAAACAAAGTTGTATTCCAAAAGAATCATTTATGAGAGAATAAATTGACACAGAAAAAATCAAAACTAATAAGAAAGAAAACAATTCAATTCTTTGGGAACAATTATTAATTATTAGAATCGAATCATGCCAAAACGAAGCAATGGTACAGTTTGATGAAAGAATATAATAAATCAAAGGACTTGGTGATATATAATCCCTATGATATTGAGATATAAGAGAAACCAGAGTAAACAGCTTTGATGTGATTGGTGAAGAACACACCATCATTAATTGTTCAATTTCTTCAAATTTAATCAATCTGCTTATCATACTTGCAGTGTTATCATCTAAACATTTGATAAAAGAAGAGACAATATTATCTTCAATCAAATTATATTCTCTACTAATGAAAGATTCCCAACAATATGAACGAGGAGGAAGTGATGCTGAGACTTTAATAACAGAAAACAAATAATAAATCATTGAAGGTACTTTCTTATAGTTTTTAATCAATTGCGTAACAATTTGAATTGATCCATTATTCTCCACAACTATGTTTGTTAGAAATATATCAAAGTGTTCAATTGAAGATAAATCAAATTGGACAAAATATTCAAAGATAACATCAATTAATAACCCATTGTCGACCTTTTTCCACATTTCTTTATCAAATATAAAGGATGACAAAACTTTGCTATCCTTAATACCTTTGGAAGCAGATACCAAACCTTCAAGAAAAACATCTTTTGATAAAAATCTATTTGAAATTGTTAAAGAATCCAAAAGAAGTGGCCAAAACCGATCAGAATGTTGACCAGTGATTTCATGGATGTTTAAAAGTGTGCGAAATACAGATACAAATTCACGTTGAGAATTGCACTGATTTAAGGCAATAAACAATTTTGAAAGCTTTCGAAGAGAAAGAAAATGCATAGGAAAACCAAAATATGGAACTACCATACAGTTAGAAGGAACCCTAAGTGAGATTTTTGGGTACGATGATGCTGTTTCAGCCCATCCTCTAAGTAAATAAGGAGTCAATAAAGGAGTCTCAATTGACCCAGTTAATGGATCAATATTAGAACAACCTAATTTATATAAATCAGTAAAACTTTTAGGTGGGATAACAAAAAATCTAATGGATGGACCAAGAAAAAGCATATTCTTTCCGTTTGTCCCAAAAGAAGCATATGAAAAGCCTGATCTCTTTTGCTTTGATTGAGATGTTATCATCTGACCATTATAAAATATCGAAATCGAATTAAATAGAAGATATGACTCAAACTTGATTGCCAAAAAACACCATTTATTTGCTTCAATGGGAAAAATATAAGAGTTTGTTTCACTATCAATGGTTAAAGTAGCATTGCATATTGATGCAGACAAACAATCAATACTAAAGAATAAAGTGTTATCTATTGGATTTTCATTAAATCTAAACCAAAAAGAAATTGCTTGATATTGTGTTTCTATAAAAAAATCATTTTTCCCTGGATAGAGTTGAAACAAAGGGAAATGATCATATGATGGATTGCAAAACTTCTCTAAATCATAAGGTTTTTCAAGAATATACTTAATAAACTTTGGATTTAAATATCGATTAGCTATTTGGTCAATCATGGGTACTCGAAAAATATCAGAAGTTTTCTTAAGGTATTGATCAACATATGCATTAGAGAGCAACCATGCATTATATGGGTCGAGAATAAACTCTTTTTCAAACAAATGCATCAATGAATGAACCCTAATTGGGCGATTCCTTGATGAATTCAACCCAAAAACGATTTTTTCTAACTGACTTTGGGATAAATTAAATAGTGGATGATCATCATTCAAAGAACAAATTCTCTGCTCCAATAATTCGAAGCTTTGAGAGCAAACTAAGGTTGACAAAAGTTCAACAAATGAATCCAAAGGTATCAATTTTTTTTCAAATGCATCAAATACAGCATCAATACCTCCAATGTTCACAAAATTTAGAGCAGAAGCAGCATATGAAACGAAAACAGAGCACAATGATTTTGTCATCTCAAAGTTCCCCTCTTTTTCCATCATTATTAGTAGTTGATTGATATTAATCTCTGTTGGGGCTGCTGAAAGAAACTTTGTACAAATCTCAACTAGCATATCATTATCATTTGATATATAAATCATTTGTAGAATTGATTGAAAAACCGATGCTTGAAAAGATACAGCTCCAGGTAACACATATATTTGAATAACCATATCGCAATATCCATTAATTCTGAAAAAAGAATCAATGAGAATACTTGGAGATGGTTTCAAAATGAACACAGATAAAAAGTTGGATTCTAATAAAAATGATGGTGATACCAAAGCTGAAGAGAGTTGTTCCAAAATAACAGGAATAAGTAATAATACAGAACTAAGATCACTATCAACCTGAAGCATTGCTCGAAACAGAACAGGAAAACAAAGTGAAACATATGATGGAGATGAGGAATTTAAAACTAAAACGAATTCAACCATTTCAGAAACCTGAGGTTCTCTCCAATTAAACCAATTTGAGAGAGGAATCACACGATTCAGTTGCTCAATGGATGATGGATTGCTTTGAATTAATTTCATAATAATAACAAAAAGGCTAGGTTGTATTGGAGGTGTATCGGAAAAAACTTTGTATATATGTCTATAGCAGATCAAATTCGGGGGCTGTGATAGATCATCATTACAAGAAAGAAGAATTCTTTTGTATGATCGAGATCTGCTCTGAAATTGAGATTTGCTTACAATAAAATCAAAGAAAGGAAAATACTCACTTGCAAAAAAACTACTCTGAGATTTCACAAAAAAACTACAATAATAAAATACATTAGAAACGAAAACAACAATTTCATCAAACAATCGTTCATCAATCCTCTGAGATTTAACTATATCAGATATATATTCAAACACGGAAATGGAATTAACATTAGAAAAAACAGATGGGAGTTGTTTTTCGAAGACGAGAGAATTGAAGAATTGTGCCAATTCTTTACTCCTGTATTGAATAAATATTATTTCTATTATTCTTCCAATATTTTTGCTCGAAAATAAATCATTAATGAACACAGAGTCTTTCACAAATAACAAGAAAAATGATTTTGATAATTGCAAAACTGATGGATATAACTCATAAAATCCGCAGCATACCTGATAAAATATGAAAAAATGATCGAAATTCATAGAAATTTTCATTATTTCTGATGCTCTTGAAATAATTTTCATTGATTGCACATATGATGGGTAATTTGAGATGCTAATATTTACATTTTTTATGAATTCTCTAAAAAATACAGGAAGATAATTAGAAATAAGCTTAGGATTTGATTCTGAAAGAATAAATGTATCAAAATGAATTAAAAAATCCGAAAAAAATTCATGTTTCCTTTTTATATCGATTTCGTCATCAAAATCAATCGCGCATTTATTCAATTCATTTAAAAAAACAGAAGAAAGACAATCCTTTTTAGTAGGAAAGTCTTTACGATTAGTAGATTTTTCTCTCATTTATTTTGTAAAAACCTCAACAAGACTCTTTAATTAATGAATTAAATACATCTTCAAGATTCATTAGCTCTTGAAATTCTTCATTAATATTTCTAACTTGTCTTGAGAGATCAATTTTGTTCATTTGCTCGTGAATTACGCTATCCTTCAGACATGATGTAATCATTATTGGATCAAATGTATATTTTGGATATGATTCATCAATTGGAACAACTCCATTATGTGAGTATGCGATTACAACACCTGTTTTCTTATCAAATATATATAGTTTTCCATTTGATATCCTCAATTCTTTTGAATGACAACTTTGGGGGCCAAGTTTAAATACCCAAGGTGCAAAAACTATTATGAACTTTATAAATGCAGTCTCAGCTTGAAGATCTTGAGTGTTTTTGAACAATAATTTGTGAAACAATTGAGTTATTTGATCTAAATCATTAGAACCTAAATAACTATTATAATCATTAAAGCATAAAATCAACTCCAAAAGAATTAAATGTGATGATAGTGGTAGTAGTGATACAATTGCCTGTGCCATTCGGAACAAATTTTCATCTTGGTTAGAATGAAAATGCTCTAATACAATTCTATGAAGTCTTTCGCTAATTATCGGAGAAGAATTTCGAATTAAAACCATAAATAAGAAAGTCATTTGATCACTTGGGCTAACTTCACTGATTCCACTATCATTTTTGAATAGTTTTAATAAAACTTCAATTCTATTTTGATCAAGAGGAACAAGAGAACACTCATTTCTTCTTGTTCTGGTAGTTGTAAAGAAATTTTTAATCTCTTTTGACATGATCATTTTAGAAAGAAGCATTATTGATAAGTTGGATTTGTCTGGAAGCGCTGCTGGTTTAAAAATATTATAAAGGTAATTTTTCCCGAAAACTTTCAATATATAACAGGGTGCTACTGTAGAGACGTCAAGAGACTCAATTGTTTGATCAATTGGGTTGAGCAAAAACAGCCTTTCTTCTTCAGTACTGATTCCAAAAACCATAGTGGCACATTTAATAAGATCTTTTAGTTTTGAATTGGCCATAAATGCAAAGTTGCGGCTCAGCCCATCAAAGTATATTGTAACGGGGACAAATTCAGAATCCATTAACCAAACATTTGAGTAATTTTTCAAGAAAAAGATGGAGGCTTCTTCATTATTAGCAACAGAAGTAATCCCATCATCTAAAACATAAAAGCCCCAAAACTGATACTCTTCAATCCCAATGCCCTTCAAAATCCTGATCAACAAATCCCCAACTTTTTCATTGCATGGAACATTCACTTCAAAAATTCTACTTAAAGAGGGAGCATTTATAAATAATGTGGAATTAATGGTCTTGATATCCATTGTATATCAAAAAATGCAGCGTATCGGTTAATTGGTAATAAGGATAAAATGTATTACATGTTTTGTTTTAGATACTGCAACAACCCCGATTTTCAGGTTCCGAGATTTTTTGGTATTTTTTGCTGACTGCCAGATCCCTAATGCATAGAATTGATTCTGTTATGTTAGTGTTTTGTTGTGGTGACGTCTCGAAAAATGGGCAACCTAGCTCTGATGCTAATTTTTGTCCTTCATCATTTGAAATTACTCTTTCCGAGTTTCTATCTGATAAATTCCCACAAAGAATTATTGAAGAATTTTTATAATCAGCAAATCTTTTTATCGAGTCCTTCAATCTATAAAAACAATCAAATGAATCACGATTGTTTATCAAATAAAGGAGGATAATACCATCATAATTTTTAAAATAGGAATCAATACAAAAATTGGAGATATTTGTAAGTATTTCGTCGCTAATTTCCATGTGAATCTGTTCATCACGAAATGTTTTATAATATACGGTTATTGTGGATCTATCATATACTTCTGTGTATTTATCATTAATATATCGTTCAATGAATTGAACATTATGGTCGCCACATTGTCCATAAACAAGAATTTTAATATGTCTCATTTAATATTACACAAAGTCACTAAAGTCTTCTTCCTCATGAAGATCTGGGTTTTCACCATACATAGGGTTTTCTGCAGATCCTATTTTACCAAAAACAAATACAATCATAGTTGAAAAGGCACCTATATAAAACACAGCAAATATCAATGAAGTAATTGTATTCATTGCAGATTCTTTTTTGGGAGTAATTGTAGGCGACGGCATTATTAGACTGAACAAGCAATGTGATCCGTGATATATGTTTTTGCTGTATACTACAGATTCGTTATCAAGTGTGAAAATAGAAATATTATTATCAGAGTTTGAGATACAAACATCATTAAGAATCACATTACTCAAAAATATTTCTATTGGACTTATAGATACATTACTAATCGACAACTGACCTATCGATACATCTAATGTATTGTAAATATACAATACTGACTTATTCATTGATTCAGAGAAAGAAAAAGATGACTCCAAAACCTTCAAAGAATAGCAATCAGTAAATTGGAAAACATTTGAATATATGACCTCGTTTAGCTCAACTTTTATTTGAGAAATCTTAAATGAAGAGTTGAAAACGTCCATTATCGGTGCTGATTTTGATGCTGACGAGCAGTTTGATATAGATATATTATATATAGTACAAGAATTGTTCATACTCATAAATACAGCAAAAGATGGCACATTAGTTTGGGCTACTAGGTTTAAAAAAGAGGAGTTATATAAAGAAAAATCTGAGAATGAGATGTTAAAACATGATGCTTGATGAGAGACGATATTCTCAAATTTGCATTGATTAAAATAGAGAGAAATGCTGCTACAAGAAAATAGCGATCCAGAAGGAATCGTAATGCTGCGGAAATAGCAGGAATAGAACTCTGTACTCACAAAATCGTTAAATGGGGAATTAAAAACACGGTTAATATACTCATTCTCATAGTTTATCATTTCTAGAATCGGATTTTTCGAATATATATTTGAAAAATCACAATTTTGATATTGATTTCGAGAAAAACCCAATAATTGGATACTTGAAAGCATTTTCGAAAAAGAACAATAAAAAAATCCGTTCTGATAGCTATTCGCAATAGAAAAAAGAGGAGATGAAGCAAAGGAATTCCTTACTCTGAGTTCTATCAATGTATTGTTTTTCATGAAAATTAATTATTGATAAATACAAGTCTATTTTATGTTGTTGTTGAATCAATTTGGTTGAATTGTGGCTGGTCAACTTTACAAATGTCTTCTCTCACAGATCTAATTCAACAAAGTGATTGTCTTGAAAAGGGACAAAAGGGAGATATATCTGCATCCGTAGGAATTTCACAGATATCCACGTTTTTTTCACGTATTGCTGTTGGCGAAGACCTATCAATTGATGGAAGGTTTTTCTTAGCTCAACAGGGGATCGATTGTGCGAAAATCGAACAATTAATTGATTCAATAAATGATGAAAGTGCTCAGATAGGGTTATCTAACAATGAAAAGCACAAAATCCCATCAAGGAATCGTCCATTATCAGCAATTGAGAGATTTCAGAACAGTAGAAATTCTATTTTTGAAGAAGAATGGAGATCTATTGCGGATTCAACCCTCTCTAGTGTTTCAAAAATTGAGCCTTTCAACAAAGTTGATAATTATCAAACTCCTTTCGATCCAAATAGTGCAGAATTTTGCTTCTATCAAAAGAAGGCATACGAATATGCGAAAGGAATGAAATCTTTGTCATCATTGCAGTCTATTATTGATGACTCGCTTAATGTACTTAAGAAGATTACTATTCCAGATAGTCCATCATCAAAAATGCAAATTGCAATTTTTGAAGCTTTTAAGTTTATATTTGATCAAAAGCCATTTGAAAATGTTGGTGATTTTGAACATATTATCCATGATCCTCATTATATCAACATAATGATAAGGGGATCAATTAGATTTTTACAAAAACAGTTTTGCCTTGAAAATGGACTTATTGATTGTTCATTTGAAAAGTTAGATCAATTTGTACAGACTTTTTACCCAGATATTATGGCTCCATGGCCCCATATATGGATAGCATTGCGCGCAGGACTTTATGATTTAATTTCACAAATTTGTCAGCAACACCAAAGAACAACAAAGTCATTCTTTGAGTTATTTAACCAGTATATTATTAATGATTCAAATGAGCCTTCTCCTGAATTGAGAATTCGAGTAGCGTCTGAAACCTCAATAAGCAGTGAAGAAGATAGACTCAGGAGCCAATCATTATCTTTTGCAGTCGCTCAAGAGTTTCAAATTCATGATTCAATTGTTAAAACAGCGGAAGATTATGTGTTTTGCATGATTTACCCTTTCAGATTTATATCTGAAAAATATGGAGGAACCAGTGATTTGGGATCATTATATGAGGTTCAAGCTCTAATAAGAGAAGAATCATCAAGGCTCTTTGCTAATGGTGATATGAAATTTTTGTATCCTCTTCTAATGGTTATTGCGTTGGACTTTGAGCATTGTGGTGATGCATTAGTTCAGATTAGAGCATTTCCAACAGAGACCGTCCACCTTTGTCTCGCTTTGAAAGCCGGAAAATTATGGGATTCTAATGCATTTCCTTCATTATTATATGATTTTGTAAAGATATTCCCAATATCAATAGCTTCAAGAGCTATTGATTATTTATCATTTATCCCTGAAAGGTCTTGGATGATCAAGTATTTATTGAGCCTTGATGTAGAATCAACAATGATTAACTTAGAAGGAAACAATTTTGCATTATCTTTGATATCTGAAGAAACAGATAATAATCCTTTTGCTGTTTCTTCTCTTTATATATTGATTTTGTGTTGTGATTATCACAGTTCTATTGATATTCTAATCGGAATGGGTGACGAAATCAATAATTACACACCTTCTGATCTTCAATCTGTATCCCACCTTTCATCTGTTTTGATGAAAAGGATTAGCCAGGAATTTGTTCAGCCTCAACGTTTTATTCGTTTCCAACATGCGATTTGCATGATTAATATTGCCGCCTTGTCATATTCTCATTTACTTTCACAAAGTGCTCGCAAAGTGCTTTTAGAAGACAGTAGCATTGTATTATCCATTATTGATAATAGCATTCCAATGGTATCAAGAAATATTAAGCTTTTCCAAATGTTACACTCTTTATCAAGTGTTTTAGTGAATATTGAATCAGGGATGTATCATGATGCCATTTCGATTGCACTTGGAATTGATGATATTAGGATTACAAATCATGAAACAATGAATATTATTTCATCTTTTCTCGAAAACCCAACCATTACGGAAGAAATTATGTATTTTGTAAGAACCTCTTTACATTCGAGCTTTGATTATATAGTTAACAACGAAGATTCTTTCTCATCAATGCTCACAGGAATTCATTATATTAATAAGGAAGCTATCGCTTCAATGATATCTGAAGTCATTATAAGTCTTTTGATTTGTATAAAGCAAAAGGGAAGCCCAAATGATGCAAGTATATCAATGCTAATATCCTTTTTAATCCAAAAGTAAAAATCTCATATTTTATGGAGACAAATAAGTCATTTTTCGCTATATTTTCTTCAAAGGGAAATACACGAGACTTAATCTCAAAATTACCGGGAAATAGTAGTAATGTGAAAGTGAGTGACTTTCAAGAAGGGATTTCCATTATTGAAGTCCCCCCCAATTTGAAGAGTGAAATATTTAAATTATCTGATAACAGGAGCAATGATGGATCTTTTGTTTTAATTTGTTCAACTATGGAAAAAACATTAAGAAAAGTCTATGATTTATTCTGGAATTTGATACCACAGAGGATAATCGATAAAAACACTGTTGATATGTCTAATATTATAGATAGAATCCAAAAAGAGTCGTTTTCAAGTCTTTTTAATGTTCTATCCATTGTATTCTTTTTGTCATCAGTTTATTGTTCCAAAAAATCGATAATTATTGAGAAAATAATACTATCCAATAATTCTATAATCAGCAGTAATCTCCAAATGCCAATTAAAAAGTATTTTCCCAATCTCCGGACCATAATCGCATCTAATTGTCCTTCATTAAAAGATGGATTCGCAGCTTTGAAAGAACAACTAAATTCTAATGGAATTGAATTGTTATTAGAAGGGGATGTTCAGGATAAATATGCAGACTCATGGCTGAAGAAACATAAGGTTTCGATCATTGATAATCCAGGCTATGAGATTTCTCCTGATCAGGTTACTCTCGATATGATAAAACCAATTACGATCGAAATAGACGAGTTTCCAACAAATTCTTTTATCCTACAATTTTTTGAAGAAACATGGAATTCGGTTGAAGATATTAAGCCCTTCTATGAAAAGAATGCTGTTTTTTCTATCTCTATTATTCAGTGTGGTTCAATTAATCCTTTGAATTTATTACTACCTTACTCTAGGAATCTCTTGAATGGAGATACGAATCTTGCAGAAGGACCTGATGATATAATCGAGTTACAAAAACAAATTTTCCCATATGGTTTTATGGCACATCCCACATCCATGAATAATGTTGTTCTTGGAGAAGGATTGTTTGGAGTTGTATTACACGGAGTTTTTCAATATATGGATAATTCTGTTCAGAGTTTTGATAGATCTTTCATCATCGGGTATGACGGTACAAATATGCTCATTACGAATGATCAGATTTGTTGCCACGAACTATAAAATATTAAACATCATTATGAGAAAGTGATTTGGAAAGAACCCTCCTTTTTTGTGAAATAGGCTTTGTCAAGAAATTGGAATATCTTGATCTATAAATAAACTTCTTCGGAATAAGGGTGATCTTCTTGAGAAACAATGGATGATTTTTCAATTCAAGAATACTTATTCTATCATGGGGATTAAAAACAATCATTCTTTTGATAAGTACCATAATGGGTTCCCCATTTTCTATTTCCGGAGGAAGCACACATCTAACTATTGACAATGTTATGCTTTCCTCGCTATCAAGATTCCATGGCAATTTACCAGTAGCCATTTGAAAAAAAAGCACGCCTAATGACCATATATCAGACAAAAATGGATCATGCTCTTTTTTCAACAATATCTCAGGAGCAGAATATGCTAAAGACCCATCAAAAACGCTCAAGGTGGCTTTATCTTTTATAACTCGGCAAAGCCCAAAATCGGCAAGCTTAAGTCTTCCGTGTGAATCTATTAATACATTTGATGCTTTTATATCTCTATGAGATATCCCCATTAAATGGCAGGCGCTCACAGCATCAATAATCTGATAACATGAATCATATAGAAAGTTAGAGTCTACGCCTATGTTTGGATTAATAAGGCTCTTAAGAGTTCCTCCAGGACAGTATTCCAAAATAATGCAAAAAAAATCATCAATAGAAAAAAAATCATATAATCTGATTATATTTTGGTGATCTAGTTTTTGGAGCGCCATTACCTCGGCTGAAAACGATTGAGATACTTGAAAATATGAGTTTTTTGGTAACGGTATCAATTTTGCAGCAAACTCTGTATTATATAGCAAACTCTTAGCTTTATAAACATTTCCAAAGCTTCCTTTGCCTAAAATTTCCGAAAAATAGTAATGATTAAGGGTAAATGGTATTTTCTGTTTCATAAATAATAAAACTAAATATCTTTCTGAAATGGGAAAGTTTTACATTGAATATATTCTGAGTTCCGCAGTTTTTGTTAATATGATGATTGTGAGGCCTTTATCAATGATTGCTGGTCATCAAGATTTGAAACATTATTCTTGATGTATTGTTCAAAATATTGTTGCTTGGTAGCTATTTGCTTGATAGCCATTTTTGCGAATCTTCTTACATTTTGATCAGCATCCTTAACCAGATAGGCAAGCGGAATAAGCAACATAGTGACATCATCTGATCTCATTACTGTTTGATAAGCAGCATTTGTTAACATAGTTCTTGATGGGGCATATGGGCTTTTGTATTCTTTCCGAATTATATTCGCTGCCCTTGACGGTGGAAGAGAGTTGATAAGTGCTAAAAAGCACTCACCGGATAACTGAACTATAAATCTATGAGTTGAATTCTGTAATTTCAATAAGGTTGTTGAGCATGTATCAGATATAACTTCGAAGTTAATTTGAGGGGTTTTCACCCATTTAATCAATAAGTTCAGTGCATTTTTCGCCAACATTGTTCGAAGAGACTGAGCGCATTCTAATAATGTGGAAACAGAATTTCTAAGATGCTGCTGTATCATGTCATAGTTAGGATCGGAAATATCTAAAATTGCAGCAATCGCGTCATTCTGGTCCGACCATTCTTCGCTTTGGAGTTTCTCAATCAGTGAAGAAAGCGGGGGTGGACCAGTAAGCTTTGTTGGATTTGGCGCGGGAGCTGTTTGAGCAAGTTTATTGGCCGAAGTTAGCCTAATTGACTTCTGTCTTCTATTCGAGGTAGGCTTATTGGCTTTTTTAAGAGATATTTGATTATATATGGAATCATTCATATCATCTGTATCTCCATATGACCCAGAAGAATTAATTGGTCTCATATCAGGATCAGTATTGAAATTTTTCCCCTGATCCACTTCATCACTATTTGGTGAGTCAAATTGAATAACATGAGGCTTGGTGAGATTGGGCCTCTTAGACATTTTTGAATCGGGTTCCTTGATTGAAAAAGGAACTTCAGGGAGAGATGTAGACTGATGTCGTTTCCCAACAGATGATGTTGGTATATAATCAAAGGCGTTTTCATCAAAATGACCACCACTAAAGGTTTTGGGTGGAACATTATGATCTTCACTTTCACCTAGAATCTTTCTGGTCCTAAGTTTTGGTTCTTTTGTAAATGCCGCTCTTGATGGGCTAACATTCTCGAATACCGCATCCTCAAAAGGATTTCTAGCTTTAATGGATGGTTTTTCCATCGGTTCGTCATCTATTTCATTTGAATAAAATGATGATTTCTCCGGAAAATCAGTTTTTGGTATTTCCAAAGGTGAGTAGTGATACTTTCCTTCTTCATTATTATCACTCGATGTTTCTTCATCATAAAATGTTGGAGTCGAGTTAGTACTGCTATTTTCATCAAATGTAGTAGGGGAAAATGTGGATGATACAGGCCTAGATAATGAAAGCAGTTTACGTGCTCCAGCACTACTTGGCATTGCAGGTCTTCGGTACCCTTTTTGTGACAGCCCCATCGTCATTTTATTCATTTCAACCAACCCAGCAGTATTTATTGGTCTGAGAGGTGATGGTACTCCTGGTCTGGTTTTTGGAATTGCTGTTGAAGGATTTTGAGATGTTTTCCCAATAACTTTTGATGAATCCCTACTAAGTTGAACCAGGAGTTTTTCGAAAGCATCAGGGCTAGAATTCTTGAGAATATCAGAGCATCTTACAGCAGCTTTTCTGACAGTCTCATGTGATGATAATAGGGCCGCATCAAAAAAATATGGAAAATGAATCAGAATATATGGATCAATAATTGAATTATTAATATAGTCCCCGATTTGAAAAAAAACCTGTGATTGCAATTGTGAATTTGATGATGATGCGGTTTTAATAACCTCCGATATCACCTCTCGAGGATCAGCTACTCGAAGTAAATCCCCAATTAATGCATGACCTAGTTGGGAAACAAATTTTCGATGATCTCCAATTTGTTGCATTCCAACATGTACAATAGCATGAATAGGAATAGTTCCGCCAGATTTCAGCATTGTTAAAACTTCGCTCATAATGAGGGAGCAATTCTGAGCAACCTTGAGGTTAGCATCAACTACATATGATTCAATAAACCGTAAAAACTCTAAAATATCAATATCTTCAATTGGAATTGTCGGCAAGTACTCAAGAATCTCCTGGCTTGATTCAATCCGTTGCTGATATTCGCTCGATTGTAATTTGCTAATTGAGCGGGAAGGCAAAAAACCAAAATACTGGATCGATTCAGTTGTATCTTCGTGGTTCATTTTGTTCTGTTCTGTGTGTATCTTGTAGAGTGAAATAAAAATAACGATTATTCAATTTGATTGTTTACATTATTTACTAACGAAAGTGATTTTTGACTCAAGGAAATCAAGAAGGAGGTGGTGCGCGTGCTCTTTCAGGCTTTCGGAGGACATTTCCAATTTTTCTCCATTTTCGAAATAAACTTTGTAATTTATCCCTGATTGATCTTTTCTCACAGCAAAAATCAGCTCAGGTTTTGAGTGAATTAGCATTTCTATACCTTTTTTGTCTTTTTTATTCGAAGATTTAATATTATCCACATACTTCTTAAAAATTCCGGGGCAATTGAGATTATCCATTTGTTCCCATGTGTTGTCTTCTGGACCATAGCCAACCCAGTTTATTTCAAATTCTAGTATACCTTCTCTATTAATTCGATGTGATATTATTTCATTGACTTCAAAGACATTGCTATCTGACTCTGATGTAGTCATAAAAATAATGATCAGGGTTTTTATAATTCCTGGTTTTGGTTCATCGCTTTGTTGATTTGCTTAACAACTCCTTCCTCTGTTTCTTCAAGTTTTTGATTATAATGAAGGATCCCATTCTTAATCACAACCAAGTATGGGAGCTCTTCAGCTTCAATATATGGTCCACTCCAATCATTAAGAGCCAGTGAGAATTTTCCGAAAACAAACCCAGATTTGTTATCCGAAGCCAGGGGTTTTACGACAGATAAGTAATTTGCAAGTCCTTCTTGGTTTGAGTAGTACAAAGCAATAACACAGTTCTTCTTTTCCTTGATTAATTGAACAAGAGTATTGGCGGTAACTTGGGTAATTAACTTATCACCAGAAACAGTATCAATTTCAGATCTCCAAAAAGGCTCAATCTTGCGATTCTTGGCATCATTAACGAATTCAACAGCATTATCTCCGGTCAGGGGCTTGCTAATCATGTACTTGGTTATTCTATCTCCTCTTGAATCAATGATTGCCATTGTTGAGTCTAGAGAATCTGGGAGCCCATACCTAAATGATACAATTTGAGAGTTTTCAATATCAGTGTAAGTAATATTGATTCCAGTTTCTTGTCTAATTTTACGTGCAATTTCAAGTTGTTGAGGGGAAAGATAGAAATCTTCCATTGAAATAAGAAGAATAGCAAAAATTTGATTCTCATTTTCATAATCTGTAGCAAGGTATGAATTGAGCTTACTGAATTCTGGAATCATATGATCTGATAAGATTTGTTCAATAGCGTGCTGTGGTTTCCCGATTAAATCAGGTAGAGGTGTGACTGTTGAATCCAGATACCTATAGAGATAGAATCCAGTTTTCTCAAAAAGAGATGGATCTGCAAATACGACAGATGTATCATGGAAATGATTTCTGTAAAACTCGTAAATATGGGGAAGCTTGTCTTCAGAAGTCTCGGAAAGTGAAATAATTAAACCCAAAGCTGACGTTGAATAAAAGTTTTCAAGTTCCTTCTTTGTGCTAATTACTGGAATTGGGTTAATTGCATTAGTGTTAATAAATGCAAGGATGAATTCTTCGTCAAACCCCCTATATTGTACTCTCCTTACAATTCCGTTTTCAGCAAAAACTAAAGCTGGATATTGTGTAAGTCTGAACTCTGTAGGTTCACCATTAGCAGTAGTATCAATAATCAAAAAATTGGCCTCTACAGTTGACAAATGGGCTGACCTCATAAACGACCGAGTAATACTAGCAAACTCAAACTCAGATGCAGGAGCGAAAATCATAAAAGTAAAACCATTGGACATGATCTCTTTGGCTCGTGCAGAACCGACTTTCTGAATCTGAATAGATAGCGAGAAACAGGTCAGAAACAAAAACATTAATAAATAAACTATTTAATTATTGTATTTCGGTTGAATCAAAGTGAGGTGAGGTCGTCATTGTAAAGCTTTGCCATACTCTGAGTTTACAATGGACTTTATTGTGTTTATAGCTTGTTGGAACGAGAATGAGTTCAAGGGACCGAAGGACCTCATTATTCTATCATTAACAGCATTTTTGAATGAAACAAGCGTATCGGATTTCTTCTGTTTGAGGGTTTGAGAGATTTGTGCGTACTGGGATGATATGTCAGGGTCGATTGATGAATTCAGGCTCTTGTTCTCAAATATCAATGCAGAAACTTGATTTTGTATTTGAAGGGTATGGTTCTTTAAATCCTGTAACTGAGTTTCAAATGGAGCTTGAGATTGAAAAAACTCAATGATTTTTGGTTCAAATGATTTAGATAACTCCGATTCAATTGTTTGTAATGATTGTTCGATTTCAATAGATTGTGATTTGATTGAAGCCTGTTCATTTGCTATATGACTCCTGATAGTATTATTGTAATTATTTATCTCATTGTAATTATCAATGTAACCCGAGAGTTCGTTTTTTAGTAATGCTATCGATTCAGAAAGCCTCTTTTCTTCGTATTTATTCTTAATATCATCTTCCAAGACAGATATATTCAACTCTAATTCCTTAATATAGCTTTCTTTCAATTTTTTCTGCAAAAAAATGTTTTTGATACTATCTGCAATCGCATAGTTTGGTATAGGATCAACATTGGTGAACTTTGGAGGACCCACATTTGAAATTTTGTTGATAGCCTCTGTCCATTTTCCACAATATTCCTCAACATCTAAGAGAGATTTCAGGGCAATTTTAGAATGAACACTTTTTGCTTTTTCAATATCGAAAGGACTGGGAATAAATATTGAACCATCTGTTACAGCCACACTCGCTTTTTCAACAATATTCTGTACTTTGTTCTCATCATCCTCGAAAAATAGATTTTTTTTAACTTTTTCTTGTGTTTTTTCGGGAAATATTTGCTCAACTTCTCTGGAAGGAGCCTTTTCAAGAACCGTAATTGGAGAAACATCAAATATTGTATTCGAAACATCATCTGGCAAATCATCAGCAAAAAGATCTCGTCGCTTTTTGGTTCTTCGACTTGACATTTGATTTTTACAGAGTTTATGCGACATGTTAACTAATAAAAGAGAATGTCAACACTTGAGTTTGAAAATCAAGTGATAAAATCCATTCATGATGGAGATATTCATGCATTTCGTAAACTATATACAGGTAAAATTGATATAGATAGGAATTTTTCCATATCTAAAGATATACTTGTTAAGAACAACTCAAATTCGACTCCTTTTCCATTCATTAACAACCCAACTCCATTGGTGTTAGCTATTTTATGCGAAAAGGCAGAAATTGTGGAATATATATTGAAAGAAAAAAATCCCAATCTTAATAAGAGGGTTAATGGGTGGAATGCTATTCACTATGCTTCATGCACTGTTGACTATCAATCGTTAAAACATTTGTTGGCAGAAGATTTTTATTCAATGAACATTGATATTGAAGTTCAATATCCTTTCACCGTGCCATCAAATAACAGAACTACATCTCTTCATATTGCTGTTACCAATAATAGACATGCACAAGCTTTAATGCTACTATTTCCATATTTATCTCATCAAAAATATATCGAAAACGATTCATTAGCACCAGCTAATCCTAAACAACCATCAGCACATGGAAATATGCCCATCCATATAGCAGCAAGAAACGGTGATTGGGACATGCACCAGATTTTGTTGCATGCATCAGATGATATTACCATTACAAATGATCAAGGGAAAACACCAATTGATATATTAAGGGAGTATGAGCAAAACGAAATTATTTCATTAATTTCTAATATGGTATTAAATCCTTTTGATGACTTGGTTGAAAAATACATAAAACAAACAATAAGCAATACTCAAATTGCAAACCAAGAACCAAAAAGCATACCCGCTGTTACATATAGAGATGATCTAATGGATGCAATTATCAATCTGACAAGAATAATACAAAATATTGATACAAGAGTCGAAAGATTGGAGAAATCCGAAAGGTTCTCTTTATCAGATAAAAAGATTATCCCAGAAACAATGAGCATCAAGTGTTCAAATTGTGATTCCAATAACGCAACTCTATGTTTAACCTGCAATAAATACTTGTGTGATCAGTGTATGATCAGTGAGCAGCACTTATGTTACCAATAGCTCTTTTATCAGATCAAATGTCACAAGATATGTCCGAATTTGATTTGAAAAAAAATTGGTTTGAGAAGAGGTTTCCATCCCTTTCGTCTGTAAAAAGCTTTCCTAAAGGTTTTTGGAAAATAGATAGTGAAGATATGGGTCTTTTTAAATTGCAGTTGATAGTAATTATTGCTACCTGGATTTTTTCAATGATTTCTGGTTATCATATATCTTTTTTAGCTTATTGGGACGGACCCAATTATGTTTATGCAGCCAAAACCATGTATAATATCCCGAAGAATAATCCTTGGACAAGAGTTTTTCATTATCAGCCCAGCTATTTCGCTTGTCATTTACCTGGTTTCCCATTAGTTATTAAGTTTTTTTCTATGCTTTTTTTTGCTCAATACTGGCTTGGAGATATTCTAACAATTTTATTTACTTCATTGGTAGTTACATATACATTTAGGAGGTTTTTGGTAGCATATTCGGCCGTTTCTGATCCTGTATGGACAACTAGAATTTCCATTTTCTTGCCTCTTCGATTTTATTTATACAAATGTGTCGGATCCAGCGAGCCCCTATTCATGTCATTCTGTTTTCTTGCATTTATATTCTTGAAGTCTAACCAAGTGGTTTTTTTGCTTTTGTCTTTGTATGGAGCATGTATAACTCGTATTGAAGGATTTGCTATTGTAGGAACAATTGGATTGTGCTATATTTTAAGGTTTGACTTTATTCGGGCGATTCTCACTGGTTTAGCTTTCCTATCTCCTTATTCTATAATGCTATTTCACGAATATAGATTTAATGATAGATATGCATATATACATTTCAATCAAGGACACCAAGGATTGCTAGTTTTCCAACCATTTTTTGCACTTTTCAGATATACTAGCAATCCAAATTATATTCATATGGTATTTGAAAGGTTTGCAATTCACATTCCATTTGCTGCCTGTATATGTGTTGTATTTTCTGTTTCCATTCCTTTGGGAATATTTTCGGTTGTATACTTTTTCTATACATCAATGCTTAACCATCTGGATATTGCTAGATATTCATTACCAAGCTACATGCCATCGCTATTGATTGGAATGGATGTTCTATTATCAAGTCCACAAATGAAAAAGCACATGAATTTTGTCCAGATTTTTGTTATGATATTTGAAGCTGTATATTCACTTGGACAGATATCAAGCAATAGGTGTGATCACGAGTTCTTAATGGAGGTGTTTTTTTGAATTAATAAATGTGAAGTGTTAAAAATAGTTTGTAAAGTCAGCTTTTTTACTTTGTTTAACTTTTTTACTTTGTAAAAATTATTTCAAGATTTTTTCAATTTTTTTTACCTATTTTGGATTTATCTCAACGAATATGGGGAATTATTCAGAGATTTCATC
>Ga0209639_1001017_pt1 | contig 32135 bp, 31 predicted proteins | sample EPASupsiteHSE605_FD_187268 | JGI IMG/M metagenome (GOLD analysis project Ga0209639, IMG submission 187268) | Bioremediated contaminated groundwater from EPA Superfund site, New Mexico - Sample HSE6-05 (SPAdes) (version 2) | ecosystem: Environmental > Aquatic > Deep subsurface > Groundwater >... | reverse complement strand
TGTCAGCTTCCCAAGCTGAAGGTCGCGGGTTCGAATCCCGTTTCCCGCTCCAAACTAACTACAAGGAATTCTTTGGGATTCCTTCTTTATTTGCCCCGACTTTCACCAGAACTTTCACTAAGAGAGTTTTAACTGAAAGTCGGGGCATTGTGTTTCACCGCGTTTCGTTGCCAAGCCGTTGGTAGGAAACAGGGATCATCTGGTGGTTGTCCGCCATCGGGTATTCCAGCAGGTGCGGTGGCCGCTTCGCCTTCGGTTCCACGAAGTCCCTGCCGTGGTATTCCAGAATCTTCCAGAAATCCTCCTCCAGCCCGTCGATGTAATCGCCGTATACCTCGTACACCATCTTTTTGCTGCCGTGCCCCATGAGCCGAACCAAGCGGTTTGGGTCCATTCTCAAGCAGAGTGACCATGCAGCGAAGGAGTGCCGCATGGAGTAAGGCACCTTGTCGGTAATGCCGCTGGCGTTCAGGGCCTTTTCCCAGACGTTCTTCCTGAAGTTTGCCGGATGGAAAACCGTGCCGGTCGGGGTGGTGATGAGCCGTTCCCCCTTGCTTCTGGCCGTGAGGATGTCGAGACGCTTTCTGATGGCCTGGGTGATGGGAATTTTCCTGATCCGGTAGATCGTCTTCGGGGTGTCGTGTTCCAGTCCTCTTACGACAGTATGCTGTACCAGGATGTGGTCGGGGCGGATGTCTGTTCTCCTCAGACCTGCAACTTCACTGTTAATCATCCCCGTCAGGATCATCAGTTCCACGATTGGCTGATACCACGGGTCAACGTGGTTTAAGAACTCCAACCATTCGTCGAAGCGGAATCCTTCGCGACGTTTCGGGACCGATCTGGGCAGGTGCTTCTTCAGGTTGATGAACGGATTCGGCAAGGCCCAGCGGAACTGGTCAACGGCATCGGTCCAGATGGCCCGAAGTGGGATAAGGATGTTTTTCACCCTGGCCTTGCTGAGGGGCCGGCCCTCCTTCTTCCCTTTCTTCCACTTGAGGGTGGCGATGAACTGCTGGATTTCCACCCCGCTGATCTGAAAGAAAGTCCTGTCCTTGAAGAACGGCAAGAGCCAGTAATCGAGAATCAGCCGGTAATCGTCCTTCTTCGTCCCTTCCGGGTAGTGGCTCCATATGGTTGGGAGCCACTGGTTTTTCACATACTCCCCGAAAAGGATGTCGCGCGGCTCGGGGTTGAACTGCCACCCCTCCCGCAGGGCGAACCACGCTTTTTCCTCTTCCGGCGCATTGGGGAACGCCTCGGCGAAGACGAACCGCCCCGCCTCGATCTTCTCCATCTGCCGGTCGAGCCAATCCCGCACCTTCCGGCGGTTCCTGGCGTTGTCGTCGAGCCCGGTTGTCTTCTCCACGCGTCGGTTGTGGTAGTAGAACAGCACGTAGAGCTTTTTGCTGCCGGGCTTGGTGATGACGGCTCCCTGTTTCTTCTCCTGATTGTCAAAGAGCACATCGCTATGGTGGGTTAATCGCTTCATGGTTTTTCTCCAGTCCGCTATCCTGCCCACCGGCCAAAGTCCGAAGGGCAGGATAGCACACTTCACAAGAATCAGTAATCCCAATTGATCTGGTTTGTTCCTTTTGTCCGTTTCCGTCTCTCTGTGTTTCTGGTATCTTCCTGGGCCGGTGCACCGGCAAGGCAATCTTCCAAAAGCCTTGCAACCAGCTCCTCGGACCAGATAAAGCGGACGACTCTTCCGAATCGGACGTAATGCCGCCCCTGGCGGAGGATGCCCCGGCGCTTCCAGTCGAACACCGTGGCGCGGGAAATCTTGAGCCTTTGGGCGAACTCTTCAGGGGTAATGAATTCCTGTTGCATGATTGGTCTCCTATTTGAATCCGCCCAAGGCACGGCGTCTCTCCAGAATGAACCCCTCCTCAATCCGCGAGTCCGGACCGGCTCCGACCATGCCGCGTGGCACCCCATCGAAGGGCATGCGGAATTTTGGCTTTAAAAGGGATGTTCCTGGCACCACGGCCAGCATGGAAAACCTGAACAGCAAGCGAAGGAGCACAGGCTCACTGATGCCCAGATAGCGACAGATACGCCGCATATCTCCCTTTTCGATGCCGATGGCCTCCTTGACAAACTGCTTGTAGCGGGAGATTTGCCACCCTAGACCCGACTGGTACCAGACAGGCAGCCACATTTCGATTGTCCCCAGCTCCCAGACGATCTCCACGCAGCCATAGCCGCGTACCATGTCGAGAGCCCTACAGAAGCGGGCGAGAACGTAAATATCATCGCGGGTGATGTCCCGGCGGTGAATTGAGCTTCCCATGCTATACCTCCTCACGGTAGGGGCTGAAGAAGTTCAGGAAGACCTCTTTAGGTACGGTTGAATGATCAAGAAAGAAGTTCGGACGGGAGAGATAAAAGCGGTGGTCTCCCCGGTCGAACCAGCTTTTCACAAGGAAATCGGGAAGCTCCTTGAACTTCCTGTCCGTCCCGGACAGGGAACGGAGCTTGGTTTGCAGCCACTGTTTCAGTTCGACCACCTCGGCCTCCGCTGACCGGGCGAACCTGGTCTTCTCCACGAAGTCGCGGATTTCCTCCCTCACGAGCCGGTACTTGAATGCAGGCTCCGCCTTCCCCTTGAGAATCTCCTTGACGGCGTGCCGGAAAGCGTGCCGGCGCTCATCGCTGATGCGAATCTCCAGGTGCTGACCGTCACCGTGACCCTTCACGCCGATTCGGTAATTCCCAAAGGTCAGATGACCCTTCCGAAGATCGCAGCTCCCCGGAAACGGCTCCTTCTCGGCCCGGAAGTAGCGGTTCCCCAGCCGCAGGGCAAAGCCCTCCCGTTCGGAAAGCATCATCACCGGGTCAAAGAGGGTGTTCAACAGACGCCCCTGCACGGTCGGCTCACCGTAACCCCGGCGGAACTGGTCCAGAAGAAGGGCGTTGAACTCGTTGTCATGGAGACCCAGCGCCTCCATGTTGGCAAGCAGCGTGTCGGGCGCGTAGCTGCGCGCCACCTCCTTGACCGCCACATGGACCCTGCCGGGACGACCCGCACAATAGCGCCGGAACCAGCTGAGAACATGCCCCGGATGCCAGTCGAGCTTGGCCGAGTAGGGTACCCGCTGGAGGAGCGGGGCGACGATGAGGTAGAGGACGTAGAGGTTGATCACCGCTTGGTACAGGGCCAGGTTTGTCGAGCGGTGGAAATACTTCTCCGCCAGCTTGGTCGCCATGATCTCAAAGGCCGTACGCTCCAGAAACCGGCAGAGATCGCCGGGTCCGAAATGCCGGTATCCGGCGACTGCGGCCTGGGCGCGGCGGACGAGCGTGTACGCCGTGCGCTCCTGCATGGTGTCGACTTTTAGCTTCATTTCAGCCATGGAGTTCACCCCCTTTGCCGTCGTCCTGGGGCGCGGACAGGTGCTTCTGCAGTTCCGGTTCGATCTGGTCGAGTTGCTTCCCGAACCAGACCTCGAAGTCGGCGGTGAAGTCGATGTCCGCCTTGATTTCCTTTGCCAGTTCAAGGACCGTCTGATAGCGCTCCCAGAGGCGGCGGGACATGGTGATCTGAATCCGGTACCGTCGATTGTTTTTCAATTGGATTCGTGCCATACACGGAATCCTCCTTTCGGTTGGATGGAGGTTCCGCAGGTGGCAAGAGCGGGCCAGACTCTTGGCTACCCGGTGGCGGTACGACGGGGAAAAAAGCTTACCGCGTGGAATGGGGTCGTCAGGCTGGAGGCACGGGTGCGGCTTCGTGCCGTTCAATTGAAGGGTTCTCGAACAAGAAAGGGCCAAATCCCAGAAAGGGGGTTGGCCCATGTCCGATGCTTCGGTTGGGGGGACTATCGATCAGGTAAGACTGTACCCGTTACCTGCGCGCACGTGCAGAAAACTCTTCCAACAGAAGCGCGCAAAGTCGGGAGGTCGTACCTGGTCGAGAACTGATTCAATGGTAACGGAATGCCGCAAGCGTCGGGCGGGCATTCTGTTTTTCGTAGGTGGCGTTCCGATCTGACGCAAGTTCCGACACCTCCTCCGGCGCTTAGGAGATGCCAGTTCCACACCGCGGGGATGGGGCGTGGCGGTTAGGTGGATACGGGGAGTATCCGGTTTAGTGAATCGCTTTCGTGTTCTCTTTGTTCGCGCCGGCCTTATACTTCTACCGGCATGTTCATTCAAATTATGACTCAGGCCGTGGACCCCGCCGTACCGGCGGAACCTATGTGATTATTTCAATAGCACATGGTGGGAAATATTGTCAATATCTCTTTTCATATCGGCTAGTTACGCCTCCATGATACCTCCTTTCCGGAGGCATCATGCCGTCTCTGTCGGTCGGCGGATTGTTCCTGTTGATTCACCAACTTTTGCAGTCAAGATAGGAGTGGATAGAAGAGAGAGAAAATCGCGCTAGCCAAGCTGCGCCTTTGTTGCTACGCTTGCCCCAGAAACACGCCACCGAATCCGTCCCTAGCGACACCCGCCACCTTTTGCATTCGACCCTTGAGTCTCCGCATCTGTATTTCGCCCTGGCGCACCCGCTATGTCTTCGCCGGTCCTGGTACCGGCAACAAGCTTGGCATGGTTCGACCCGGGGCGGCTGACCCAGCCCAACGACCGCAAGGTCGTTAACATATCAGCCGTCTGGTTGCTTCAGCCATCCACGTGCAACCAAAGATGTCCGAAGCCGTGTCATGAGCGGACTTGCCACCCGCTCGGAATGGACCGCCAATCCATTCCAGAAAAAGCACGGATAGGACAGAGGTAGGGAGCCGTATGCGAGGGAAACCCGCACGTACGGTTCTGGGACCAGTCGGCAGGAGCTACGGAACGAAGAACGGAGGGCTGCCAACCGTCCGCGTTCCGGTGTGACTGCCGATTGAGTCCACGTCGAAGGAGAACAATGTGAGTGGTGCGCCTGGCTAGGGCGTGACGTAACCCCGTGCAGGGGGTGGGGGCTATGCTGAAAAGCAAAATACCCACGCCGGGAGTCGGCGGGTCTATGGGGCTAAACAGAACAGGGGTGGCACCCTGTGCGAGGCAAACTGCGAAACCCATAGGCTTAGAGCAGCCGATTGAAGCGGGTAACACCGCAACCGGCAGGCATTGGTTGGCGAACGAAAGTGAAGCGTTGTCCTAAAGTCGGGCGGCGGGTGAAAAGTACCGGGAACCGTGACACTCCATACCGGGAAATTCGCACACAGTGGCAGTAGGCCACCACCTTCCGCGCGGCACAGACGCCGCCTTGACCAGTGACCGTAATCAAGCGTCAGTGGGGTAAAAGCCCACACCGGCGGGCGGCCCGAAAGGGTACGTGCCGGTCGTCTGAAGCAGGGAAGTAACCTGGGGATCGCTTTCAGCGGTTCCTTGGGCTCGGAGGTCCTGTAGTAACCTCCCCGTAAGGGGCAACATCCGCGACCGACCCGGCGTTAATAGCGTCGGGCACCTGACGGGCTTGGCAGCCAAGAGGGGTAAGCGAAGGTCGGATGCAGTGCTGAAAAGGCATTGGGGCGAAGGGGGCTACTACCTCGCGATTGGATGGCCTGGATGATTGGTTGAAGAGACCGTCAACCGGCCTGGCTTGCGGAGACTACATTCGTGTTTTCTCCGAAACGGCAAGATGGGCCATCAATGATGCTCAACTTGCCATGCAATTGCAGTAGCATGGCGCCGGGGGTGAGGATGCGAAAGCATCCGCCCCCCGGCGTCCATTTGTCTGGCGAGGCGTTGGTCAAACGGAATCAATGAGGCATGCAGGAACTTATGGAAAAAACTGGCAAAATGTGATAGACAATTCATGATTCGCGCATTAATGCCGGGGCCGTCACCGGACTGTAATCTTATTCGTCTCTTGATCAGGAGGGAAGATGTTCCGCAGATACTCAAAGACAATAGCGGCTGTTGTATTATGCTTCTTCACATGGGCTTCCGGCGGGGTGTTCAGCGTCGCCCACGCGGCGCAGGATGCCGTCAAAAAAGGGAAGGCGAAGGAAAAACAGCAGAAGAAAGCGGATGGTCCTGATGAGCGGTTTGCAAAGACCACGGAAGAGCTGCAAGAGGCCCTTGCCGACCCTAAGGCGGATGTTGAGACCAAGAAACAGCGGCTGAAAGCCGCAAAGGCCGAATTGGAGGCGCTCGACCCGGAAATTCGCAAGCAGTTCGCCGAGACGGAAAAGAGACTCAAGGACGCGAAGCTTCCCGATGAAATCCTCCAGCGCCATTACAAGTTCGTTAAACACTATGACGACAACCTTGCCGAACTGAAAGGCAACATCGACCGAATCGAAAAGGCCAAGGATAAAGCAGAAGCTGAAGCGGAGATCGACAAGACCGCGAAGCACCTGAAAAAAGTCAAAGCCGAAAAAAAGCATAAACCACTCGACCCCAACAATCTCCCGCACCGAATCCGAAAGGCCAAAGTGCGGCAACCGAAGCAGAAGACAGAGGAATGGGAAAAGGAGTTAAACAAAGCGCCGAAAAAAACGAAGGTTGCGCAGAGGCTGCCGCAAAAGCCAATACTTATCGCTGCCAACGGACCTTTAACGGGCCTTCTTTCCGGCAACATATCGCAGGATGCAAATTCTTCTTACAGTCACGATGTCCTGTCATCCAATTCCCTGGCTGATATTCCCTCCACCATCACTTTCCAGTCTCAACAGGAAACTACAAGCGTCTTCCAAACAGCAGCAGCCGAATCTAGCGGAAAATATCCATATCCCGAGGATATCTATCCGCTCCCCTGGAAAACTGACATGACTGCGGAGGATAAAATGGAGACGCCGGAGACGCATGTTACCGACGCGATCCGGGCGAAGGCCGCAGAACTTCAAAATAATCCAATCTCAATATTCAACTGGCTCTACAACAACATCTATCTCGTTCCAACTTACGGCTCCATTCAGGGCGCTGATATGTGCCTCCAGACAAAGCAGTGCAATGCCACGGATATTGCCAGTCTCACAATAGCCCTGTTCCGGGCAGCTGACTGGCCAGCACGTTACGAGTTTGTCACGAAAGAACTCACCATTGACAAATTCATGGAAAATATGGGGAGCTTCACCGACCCCATGGCTGCCATCGATTTTGCAGCGTCAGGTGGCATTCCAGTCAGACCGGTGATTTCAGGTGGAAAGATAACGGCTGTCCAGTTTGAGCATGTATATGCGACCGCATTACTCCCCGAGGGCTTCATTATTGGAGCCGTGATGAAAAAAGGATGGAGTCGGCCAATGTGGATACCGCTTGACGTCAGTCTGAAGCATTATGTCACGACGCAGGGGATAGATATAAAAGCAGCGGTACCGTTTGATGCCCAGTCGTTCGTAAATCAGATTCAATCAACGGCAACGATCAATGAAACGGGAGGATACGTTACTCATGTGAATTCTGCTTTGGTCCAGCAAACCATGCAGGATTACCAAAAGAGGGTTCAGGATTACATTTCACTGAATGCGCCGACTGCGACAGTCGGAGATGTGCTCGGAAAAAGAGAAATACAGCAAAAGAACTTTCCAATTTTACCAGTGACGACATGGTCCAAGAATGTTACTGGTCGTGTTCAAAGCCACACGCTGCCGGACAGCATGCGCCACAAGCTCACCTTCAACGTAAAGAATGATACCGTCGATCTCTCTTCTTTCGACCCGGACGCACCACCCACTGCCGATACCACCCTGAACATCACCAAGAGCCTGGCTGAATTGGCGGGCAAGAAGATAACCCTCAGCTATTCTCCCGCCACACCACAGGACGAAGCGGTCATCAATTCCTACCTTCCCAAGCCCCACGTAGACGGTACGCCAATTCAGCCGGGCGAACTACCGTCCTCGCTGCCTGCATACCTCATTAACGTGAAGCCGGAACTGCGGATCGACGGGCAGGTAGTGGCAACCGGGGAGCCGGTAGGGCTCGGCGGCACCAACATTTTCACCATGACCTTTTCTGACCCGTCGTACGGTTCAAGTCAGGTCGTCAATTACATCGACGCCGGAGTATATCAGGCAATCGGGCTTAATCTGGGAATGATTAGTCAATATCAGTTAGCTGCCATCAAGACCAAACTGGAGACGACGAAGTCTAAGCTCAAAAACAAAGACTTTACGAACCTCACCAAAGACGACGTAGTTGGAGAACTGTTACACACCACCGCATTAGCCTACCATGCAAGGCTCAGCAGTATGAATTACGTCACCGCCAGGACCACTGGTGTCAATGCCCTCACTCTGCCTTCGGAGACTATTTTTGCCACCAAGCTCAGGGTACTTACTCTTTGGGGCATACCGCGCTTTGTCAGCCCTGGCGGCCTCAATATGGACGCTGATTATTTGATGCAGGTTGTGAAAGCCAAAGATGGCAATGCTGACAGCGTTATAGAATATATGCTCTCCAGCGGGATGACCTCATCGGCGTTGGAACATAGTTTGCCTGAGGAACTTTTTTCCACGCCGGACAGCCCCGCACAGGGGGTCAGCACAATCAAAGCGATGAAGATCGCAAATGACCAAGGGATACCGATTTACACCGTCAATCAGGCAAATGTTGACACCATCCTTCCGCAACTACAAATCGGTTCGGAAGTGAAGAGTGATATCCAAAACGCTGTCAATGCCGGTAAAGTGGTAACTGTCCCGAAAAGCAATATCAGCTACAATGGCTGGATTGGCTGTGGGTATATCATTACGAACCCTGAGACTGGAGGTGGCGCGTATATGATTAGTGGAGGGACAAATGGAGCTGTAGTAATGACGTATATAGCCATGTTTATGACATATTCAGCATGGACGGACTGGGAAAACTTAAGTGGGTATTGGGATGACAAAATCACTGATGCAGTCGGACAAATTCCGCTTACACCATGTGAAGAGGAATTTATCAATTGTTGGGGAAATTGTGTTGAAAGATATAGATTTAATCCAGTTTTAACTTTAAATGCCGTTGGTTCCGCTTTACCTAAGAGATTGTTGCCTCCTTGGAGAGTTGTGAATAGCAAACAGCCAATAACAACGCTGTTAAGTGTATTAGCACATTATATACGTGATGATTTTGTTGCTGAAGCAATTCGTTATAACGGAAGGATAATATCGAAGGCAGCAACACCATTGACTGTTTTTGAAGGATTTTATGATATTGGAACTATTTCTAATTGTGCGTTCGAGTGTAGAGGTAACACATGCACGAAATAACAGTGATTTGTGTCGGCCTAGGTTGCGCACTGCTCTCAGCGATTCTGGTTAAAAGGAAAGTGAAAAAGCTTCCTGATTTGAGTGATGATGTTTTTGTAAAGAAATATATAGATATTTACGGTGAGGCATCAAATGATGCTGTATTGCGAGAAAGGGATTATTTGGCAAACCAGCTAGATATTCCATCTCAAAAACTCGATCCTTCTTACACGTTTGACGAACTCTCGAAGCATTTAGATAATTCTTTCGGCAGTTATCAACTTGCCATTGGTGATTTAGAAAGTACCGTGTCAGAGTTGTTTGAAAAACTCGGAGTGAAAAAGCCCTATAAGAGCCCATCCAACATAGGCGAATTTATTTACGAAATAATCAAAGCTAAAACAGCTGAGAAAGAATAATGAAGATAATGCCATTTGTCTGTGCCAAATGCGGAGTTTTGTTCAGTTATGATGAGGGCGGAAAATGTAGCAAATGTGGTAAGTTCTTTTGTAGTAACCATTGATTTGAAGTCAAAGTGGAAAGAGAGATGTGTTTCTACTGCGAAGCAGAGAAAAATTGGGTCAGAAAAAATCTGATAAACTTTCACCCGACTTTCACCATACGACACGACTTTCACCAAATTTTACCGGATTATTTTGGACTTTGACCGGTGGGCAACGCGGGATAGCTATTTGAAATGATTTATTATTTGGTTATGTGCGGTTTTTTAGGCCAGTCTTCGAATCCCGTTTCCCGCTCCAAAAAAATCAAGGACTTAGCCGACACGGTTAAGTCCTTTTTTCTTGCTTTGGCGGCTTTTGTTTCCGTTTTTGTTTCCGTTTGGCAGAAAAAACACCTAGAAAAAATGTGCGTCAACCTGAATATTTTTGAAACCCGAATCCCACAGAAAGTCTGTCCCATGCGGATTGCTCCGGTAGGAATCTATTTTCCCTGACCGGAAGAAATCCTGAAGTCCGGACTCGAAATATTACGCAATGGACCTCGCAATTCAGCTGCTTGTCTCCGTTGTATCCGTTTTTGTATCCGTTTTACTAAAAAGATGTTAAAAAACAGTCTGATAGCGTGGATGTTTTGTGGTTGGAAACGATATGGAATGAATAGAGGGCAAACAATCCAGCTAAACTGCCCGTAAATCGGGTCAGAATTTTCCAGGAGGTAAGAAATGAGCATCCCAGCACATTCACGGCCTTATGAAATGGCAAGGGACAATACAATTGGCGCAGTTTACGGGTGGATGGCTGCCGGTCTCTGTTTGACAGCACTCGTTTCGGTGGCGGTCGTCAGTTCACCGGCGCTTTTCACCATGCTCTTCGGTAACAGGGCGGTGTTTTTCGGGCTCTTCATTGTTGAACTGGGCTTGGTCTTCGCGATCAGCGGCTTCGCGCTTCGCATGGGAGCGGCTATCGCTGCGCCACTTTTTCTGCTCTACTCAGCACTCAACGGTGTGACGCTCTCCGGAATTTTCCTTATCTACACCGGCCAGTCCATATCCTCGGCGTTTTTCACCACGGCCGGGACTTTTGCCGTGATGAGCATCTATGGTCTCACGACAAAGCGCGACCTGACTTCTCTCGGCTCGTTCTGCTTCATGGGTCTGGTGGGAATCGTCATCGCCTCGATCGTCAACATCTTCCTGCACTCCAACATGCTCCAGTTCGTCGTCAGCGGCATCGGCCTGATCGTCTTCATCGGCCTGACCGCTTACGACACCCAGAAGCTCAAGGGTGCCAGGGGAGGGGCAGCGGTTGCCGGCGCTCTGGCTCTCTACCTTGACTTCGTCAACATGTTCCTTTTCATCCTGCAACTATTCGGGAGTAGGAGGGACTGACCACCGGTGAATGCTTAACGGTTAACGGGGAATCTGTGAGATGGGGTGAGCCTTTTTGGCTCGCCCTTTCTTATAGGCGGGACTGTTCAGAGATTTTCACTTCATTTGGGCTGCGCGTGCAGAAACAGATGTTCTGCCTCGGCACATTCCTGCAAGGTCAGGCCAAGCTTCCGGGCGCGGGCCTTCCATCCACCCACCACCTTGCAGACCTCATTGACGATCTTCCTGGCACGGCCGATTTCCAGTCTGTAATAGTCGGCAGTTGTAAGCACTACCTCCAGATCAGGTTGGCGGTTATAAAGATCCAGAGAAAGGACGTGCTCGTACTTCCTGAAGGACGGATTCATGTCGAAAGCCGGGGCCAGGCGCCACCCGTCGGGAGACCTGATGAAGCCATGATTCCGCAGGTGGTCATCGCGGTTGGCGGTGGCGACGTTGAATACAACCCTGGTGAAAAGCTCTTCGAGGTCACTGGCGATGTTATCGGCCTCACCGTATGTGGCCAGGAATTCCGCCATCTCCAGATAACTGGCGTCTTCGGTGTCAATGTGGCCGAGCATCGTCATGGCCGAGGCAAAAAAACGCCGGTTGCCGCCGATGCGATCAAATCTCTTCACCAGGAAGGTATGATATCCGCTGCCTATCTGCATGAGGCGGGATTCGGGCACGTTGATTCCGCATTCCTGCGCCAGGCCCTGAAGCAGCATCTCCCATATGGCAACATCGTAGTCATCGTCGGAGGAAGGGAACTTGGCAATCCAGAGGCTGCCGTCTTCATCGACTAGGTTGGCCTTGGGGCGGGCGCCGCCGAGCGAAGACCCCGGAGCAACCAGAACCTTCAGCCACTCCCTGATTTTGTCGAGATCGTCCTGCTTCTTCCTGGTCAGCTCATAGGCAACAGCCTGCAGCTCGGCAATTCTGGCGACAGGGGGAGCGGATAACGCTTCGTTGGCCAGGAAAATCTGCTCACCCGGGCGGCTGAAACGCAAAGCGCCCATGCGCGTACAATCCTGAACTCCCAGCAAGAATTCCCACGGTCCCAAGGTTCTCGGAGTACGACCTTCTTCTTTGGCCTCGACCGCTTCCCGGCGTTTCATCAGAATCTGGCCCCAGCGGTCAGGGCATGAATCCATGAACACACCGAAATTGGAATCCCCCGGGAAGAATTCACCGGCAAAAAGATCCAGTTCCGGGTCCAGGGGGAAGGCATGGGCATGCTTGAGCCAGGATGGCTCGTAGGCAAAACGTACGCTGCCGCGTTCCCCACGGGAGAGCGTACCAATATGCTGAAGAGGACCGAATCCGGGATCGTCAAGCCAGACCCAGACCTGGTCCCCCTTTGCTTTAGCCATCGCTGTCTCCTGTCGGCGGCTTCTTGCGCGGAGCCCTTTTCCGATGGGGAAGTGATTCGTCCTGCAGACGGCGCCCGAGAACATCCTCCTTGGCTATCAGAGACAAGTCCTCAACCAGTCCCAGGACACGTAGCACCTGGACGTAGATCCCGATAGCAACCGAGGGGTCGCCATTTTCGACCTTGTAGAGCGTCGGCCGTGAAATATCAGCCCTGGAACAGACCGTTTCCATGGAAAAGCGGCGACGAAGCCGCGCATCCTTGAGACGTTGTCCCAGAGCCTCCATTTCTTTCGCCGAAGCTGGATAGATTGTAACGGTTCTTTTGGTCATAACGGTAATAATTATTTACACATTATGGCCGGTATGTCAAATATAATTATCGTTAAGTGTATGGCTATCGTATGTTGTTTTTTCGAGTACAGCCCAGACCAATCATTATAGCCCGCACCCCGCCTCCAGCCGCACTAGCATCAGTCCAAAGTTGTGACTCACCTTGAGATTCCTGATCGCGTTTTCCATGCTTAACCCGTATCCCCGCACTGTGCGGTTCTCAACCTTTTCGGCGCGGTAGCAGAGTTCTTCATCATCCCAGATGACGTTGGCTTCCAGCTTGTTCGATGGACATTGCGGCGGATGGACATACTCAGGATATTCCTTGAGCTTGCGCATCTTCACATAGCAGCCTGGAAAGTCCCGCCGCACGGCATCCAGCACCGGACCATCGTCGTTTTCTCTGATGGCATGTCCAGCGTCCCAAATGTCGAACTCCCAGCCGGCGCACCATTTGGCAAAGGAGAGCGACCGTCTTGAGAGGTAAGTAGCCAGAACGGGAGGTACGGAATCCTTTGCCGGTCGGCCCCGTTTCCCCTGGTTGATTACCCGATGTTTTACGAGAACAGCGTGGGCGTAATCAGCCTTCTTGGAACCGATGATTCTGGTGATTTCAACAACGGAAAACCCCTTACGGTAAGCTGTGCAGATACGACCCTCGACCTGATCGAAGAGTTGCTGATGCCCGGACAGAACATGGAAGCGATAAGCAATGATAGCGGTCTTTGACGGCATGGTGCGAGTCCTTCTAAAGTCTGTTATAGATCACATTTATTTCATAAATGTATATAGAGAAATTCCCGGCCGATTCACTTCCGATATGGTCCACTTTCGGATGCTTTTCCGGGGATATTTTGGTTAGCTCTTTTGGGGATCAATAAGTAGCCATCGTTTCTTTTCTCAAGTCGGTTACCATCGTCTTCCGATTTCTCCCGGGACTACTTCAGAATTTTTTCCATAACATCACAGCAAGAGTCTTTTGCCAGGTTGGAGGCAGGTGATGGGAAATCGTTCCGTGCCTTGGGAACTGAATCCTTAGGTTGTTCAACCGGATTAACTTTATGTGTTGGCTGCAAAGATGACGAATTGTCCCGGCACATGAGATCGATCACCTGTACCCCCATCTCCGATGCGAGGAAATACTTGAGCGCCTCCTGGGTGAATGCGGCTTGCTTCCGGCTTTTACGTAACAGTGAGAATGCTTCGACGATGACCGGATCATATGTATTCAGCTTGATCGTGAATTGGGGCATGGCAAGCTCAATTTCCGCCGGCAAGCGATAGAAAACCCCTGGCATTGGCAAACTCAGGTTCGGGAAGGATAACGACCTCGATGTTCTTGGCCGGGAACTCATCCTTGAGCAGGGCGGCGCCACCACCGAATAGTAGCACCCGCTCAAAATCTGCATGCATTCCTACGTGTGCCTGCAATTCCCCCTGGACATCCCTGATGATATGCTCAATGTAGGCAACGCCTGCTTCATGGATCTCTTTGGTGACATCATGTCGCTCGAAGCCGTACTGGAGATAGCCCTTCTCGATCAGGAACGCTATCTCGACCGGCGTGAAGGTTCCTGATGGAGCAAGGCTCTTGATGCGTGGGAGAAGGAAACTCGTTGCCATCTGATGGACCCCGCGTTTGTTGAGGGTCTTGCCGTGGATGATCTGTTTCCGTTGGGGGGAGAACAACGTGAAGATTATGGTGTTGAATCCGATATCGATGCCGAGCACGTTCCCTGTCGGGCGTTCATCCAACTTGTCCAGGTAGTCCCTGAGTCCGCCGAGACCCTGGGGGAATATGGCGACTTCCTTGATCGCACCACCGGTCAACGACTTTGCCAGCGCCGGGACCGCTCCGCCTGGCCTATGCTGCTCTTGCCAGAAGGAATAAGGGAGGCCGACGGCAAGCAGTAAGTCACCTTCGGTCGCTGCCACCTTTTGGCAATGTTCGACGAAGACCGGGTAATACCTTACCAGCTCTTCCATTGTTTTCAGGTAAGAAGAACCGGATGACAACAGTGCTTCTTCCCCTATCAACAGATTCTCCCCGTTGTAGCTGAAGGCGGAAATTATCCTTCCCTGCCGTTCGCTGTAAATCCACTTTGCCGATGAAAATCCGAGATCACAAACCAGCACGTCCATGAACGCTCCTTTTTGGTGCAGATTATGGGGGATTCAATCCCCCCATGTATATAATCACGAGGGGGGGAAGGTGAATGGGCAACAAATTGGTGCATTTTTTGGTGAAAAGATGCCAAGGCCCCGATAATGGCGACAATTATGGATTTGAAACAGTACCCAATAATGGATACTTGAATCTCGGCTCCCAAAATGGAACCATTCATGGCGCCATGGATTGCAAACTTGCTATCGAAGCCGACGGGGGTCGATGGTCCCCTTCATGACAAGTTCTTTCAGCCTCCTATGTGCCCTGCCGAGGGTGTCACGGACGTTGGCGACTGAACACCCGAGACGCTCGGCAATCTCGTAATTGGAAAGCCTGCCTTCATCCGAAATCCCCAGGGACATGTGGAGGATTTGCCGTTCCTTTTCGGTGAGGAAATGACAGACCAGGTGATAGATTGCCTCGATGTCGGGTTTCTTCCTCCTTCTCTTCGTGCGCTGCTTCATGGAGATAGAATCGAGATCAACCGAGCAGAGGTGCGAAGGCACAGAGTTCGAACCATTCGAGCTGTCGTCGGGATTCGGAGTAAAAAGGCTTACCTGCCTGCGGAAGATTTTCCAGAAGGCCGCTTCAAATGCGATTTCTTTTGCTTTGACGCGCAGGGTGGCAATCATTGCTGCCTCGAAAGCTTCCTGCATGTAGTCGCACTCTTCGTACGGCGAAAAGTTACGATACTTGACAATATTCCCCTTGATGACCGCTTCATTGTTTTTGACCCATTCTACCGCCATTAGAAAATCCATATTTTCTCCTTAAAAATAAAAAAAGCCAGCCACGGAGACGAACTCCGATGACCGGCTTTGCCATGGCTCTAGGTACAGAGCCTGGCCGTGCCAGAAAGAAAAAATAAAAAAAGCCGGCCGCGGAGAGACGAACTCCGATGACCGGCTTTGCCATGGCTCTAGGTACAGAGCCTGGCCGTGCCAGGATGAATCAGGTGTTGGGATTCAGCGGACTAAATCCGGATTATGAGCTGCCTTGGGTCCGGATTTAGACGCACTGGTCCCGGCTGCATATTTTTTGTGCAGTAACGCCAAATTTTTAATTTGATCTACGAGGGGGACTTACGTCAGCTTCACGCCAAGGCATGAAGCAATGCGGATAATGTCCTCTGGTGAAGCGCTCTTTCTCAGATGGTCTTCAACTCTTCTCCGGATTCTTGCGGTGTCCCACTCGGGGCGAATCTGGATTCCGCATATTTGGATCGAACCATTCTCAGCTATTGAAACAGCCCGATCCCGGCACGCCTGCTCTATGTCGTTGGTGCCTGGAACACCGTTGACGAGAGCATACTTGCCCTCTGTACATGTGATTGTCTGTCTTGTTCGCCGTAGATACGAAAAGACGGTTTTCATTGCTTCATTCGGGAATAAGCACTTCATCTTTCTTCCTACCGATCAATCGAACGCTCCTTTATTGGTTAAAAAAGGTTAGATTATGGTTAGAGGGTTGTGGAAAACTTCGTAACCTCCTGAAAGATTTTACTTTCCAAGAATATGCCAGTCGGTCTAAGGTCAATATTCTGGTAAGTCAAAGGTCAATAAAATGGTCGGTCAAAAGTCAATAGCAGTAGGTCAAAGGTCAATACTTGGTCGGTCATAGGTCAATATCCGGTCGGTCAAAGGTCAACACCTCCTTTTGACCACAACCAGGTCCTCCTTGAACTCCCATGTTTCCAAGAAACCAATCTTGCCGAGCAGGTCGAGAGCCTTCTTCAACTCGACTTTGAAATGCTTCGTGGACATTTCCGATCCGCAAAGCTGCACCAGGGTGGCAATCTTCACCGGGAACGGTTGACGGTGGCTGGCCCAGTAGCCAAAGAGCTTCGAGGCTATGCCATCGGGCAGGGACTTTCTAAGCTCCCAGTTCATTCTCGTCAGGAATTCCTCATCGAACAGAAGCCGCATTTCCTCGCCGACCCAAACCTGCCATCGTGGCAGATTCTCGTTCTGCTCGTTTCTGGACCTGAACTTGAGAATCAGCGAGACGCTGATGAAGCACCCCAGGCGCTTCGATTGGATCCGTATTGCTGTTGCCTGCATGCGGCTGAAGGAGATGCGGAGCCGCTCGTAGCTTTGTCCCTTGATCGGCCAGCCAATAGTCTTGACAAAGGAGTAAGGGGTGAAATCGACACACTCCCCGAGAGGAAGCTTCTTTATCAGATGCATGAGGTGCAGCCACACCAGCTCATCGTCCTGACGCAATTCCTCTCCGCGGTAAATGACCTGCCCATCGCCGATCAAGGCAATTTCAATATCCTTCATGAACATCCGCGGCTGCTTACGGTTGCGGCAATTGAAAAGGGCCGATCGCAGGATTTCATTCGGCATTGCCCTTTGTCCTTCCGGCCAGTCAGGAAGGTATTTCGGCCTGGAGGCGAGGCTTGCCAGTATCTGCTCAAATGATTCGCTGATATCGGATGCGTTGGAATTGAAACGGAGGGAACCGGCTATTTTGGGACTGGGGTTATCATGCAACCGACACCTCCTTTGATGACGAAAGAGGGTGGCCGGCATTCTTTTGATCTTTGTGTTTTTTTCTGAATAGCTGGCGCACAAGATCGTGGCGTATGATCTCCATCATTCGCTCGAACTTGGCATTCGGAACCGGGAAATTCTTGTACTCTAACGTCATCTCCATAAGCGCATCCTTCGACCGTGCTTTACTTCAGTTGCCAGTTGCACTGGCAGGGTCAATCATTTTGTGTTCCTCCTTTTTCCCCTCTAACCAAGTCTCAACATCTTCGCGCCGCCAACGTTTGCAGCCCAAAAGTACCACCGGCTTAGGGAAGTCTTTGTGTCTCCGTATTCTCCAGAGTGTTGCCCTCGATATCTTCATGAATTCCATAAGATCATCTTGTCTCAGCAAATCGTTCATCGTCTTGCCTCCGTTCGAAATGTTTCCTGCTATTTTAATAATCACGAGGGGGGGAAGGCAAAAAGTTCAATAAATGCTGTGATGGCGTGATAATTGCCTGAAATTGAAAAGTAATTATTTTTTACTAACCGTGTATTTTTGTAATTTCCTCTGCAGACCTCCTCAATCCGCATTTTCACTCCTCAAGTCTAATGCATTGAAAATACCGATAGTTAGCAAGGCACTGCTCACGTCGATTCAACATGCGGCCCCCATTGCTCAGGCAAGTTTTTGCGGCCGTTCGCCCCAAGTCACCTTCCCCCCCTCGTGATTATCTATGTGAACGAATCATCTCGGAGGTCACATGCTGGGAAAACTTTCCTTTGCCGGACTCGCACTGCTCATTCCGATGGCGGGCAATGCCGCAGAAATTCATCAAAGGCCTTTCAGTTATGCCCACGAGGTCGCCCGGGCCCAGGAAAACGATGCATTCGTGGTCTGCTCGAATTGCCCCGACGATCAGCTCTCGATACTCCCTGCCGCACCTAAACTGGCTTTGCGTTTGAGCTCGGGTGAAGCCCCGCCGGTTCAGACGATTGCCAAACAATCAGAGGTAAAGCCTGCATCAAACCTTGAGAAGAAATGTGTTTCATGCCTTTTGGAGACGATTCACTTTCCATTCGACAGTGCGGAGATAACGGAAAAGGAGCGATCAAGGCTTGATGAACTCATCCGGAGTATCCCGGGTAGTGGCGCTGTCAAACTGCGTGGCTACACCTGTGATCTTGGCACCTCTTCCCACAACATGGGCCTGTCGCTCAGAAGGGCGAAAGGGGTCGCTTCGTACCTGAAAGGGAAAGGGATATCCGTGGGGAAGGTGGAAGGCCTGGGCAAGTGCTGTCCGGTGTCCGATGACAGGCATCTCAACCGAAGGGTCGAGATAACCACAGAGCAAAAGGAGGAGAAGTGAGAATTCTGAAGAGAAAGAAACTCAAGATCGGAGGGCTGATATTGGTCGTAATCATAACGGCGGGTTTTGCCGCCGCTAAAGAAGACTTCAAGACCGAGACGGACAATCTCAAGAAAAACTTTCCGAACCTGAGAGTGGACAGCGTCAAAGAGTCACCGATCAAGGGGCTTTACGAAATCGTTGCCGGGAACCAGGTTTTCTACTTCAGCCCGGACGGTTACCTCATGTTCGGTGAGCTTTGGTCAAAAGAGGGCAAAAACCTGACCGCGGAAATGCGCGAAAAGGTTCAAGCCGAGAAAGTGAAGAGCATCCCCCTGGACAAGGCCCTCAAAATCGGCTCCGGTCCGCGACAGGTCATAGAGTTCACCGATCCCGACTGTCCCTTCTGCCGAAGGGTGGATGAATTCCTCTCAAAACGGACGGACATTACCCGCTACGTCTTCTTCCTCCCGCTCAGGAAAATACATCCCGACTCAGAAAAGAAGGCCCGCTACATCCTGACTCACAAGGAGAAGGAAAATGCATTCCATGAGGTTTTCAGCGGCTCGATGGACGGCAAGTCGATTCCGCAGGATGAAAACAGTAGCACTCAACTGGAGGAAATGGAGAAAGTCGCACAGGGTATCGGAGTGCAGGGAACACCGGCCATCTGGATCGACGGCACACCCGTCAACGGAGCGGACATACCGCGCATCTCCGCACTTCTTGACAGGAAGGGGGTGAAACGATAACGGGTCCCCGTATTCAGAGGCAAAAGGTTTTGAACATCAACACCAAATAAAAACAAATGAGAAAGGAGCAAGACTAAATGAAGAATCTCAAGTTCAAGAAGTTTTCCGTCGCGTCCGCAGTCGCAGCCCTCTTTACCTTCCTTGCAACCCAGGCCATGGCCATCACCGCTCCGGCAGCCGGTTCCTTCGGTTACGAGGCGTACAACTTTTTGGTTACTACCCTGTTGAAGGGGCCATTCGGCGCCATATCCGCCATTCTTCTGTTCCTGGTGACGATCCTGCTGTTCGTTCAGCAGAAAATCGTGCCGGCGGTTGTCTGCTTGATTGCAGCGATCGTGCTGATCAACGCAGCGAACATGGTTACTGCTCTCGGAGCTATCTACTGACGCAGACGATTGGGGGGGATACCTCTCCCCCCCGTCGTGAGAATTCGAATCGGGAATCAAAATTCAGGAGACAGCCACATGCAGCACGAAGTCCGCTTTCCCCAATACCTCAACAAGCCGTTCCAGGTTCTCGTTTTCGAGTCGGACGATATGGCCTTCATGGTCATCGGATATATCTTCGCACAGAAGTTCGGCGGAATATTCTGGTCAGTCATGATTCTTCTCCCCTGGGGATACGGTCGTCTGAAAAGCAGATACCCGAGGGGTTTTCTTCGCCACACGCTCTATTTTATCGGGATTGCCCCGCTTAAAGGGTACCCGCATTTTTTCCAAAACAAGTTTATCGACTGAACGGAGGCAAACAGTGAAGTTCAAGCTGTTCACAGGCAAAGCAGCAAACATTTTCGCCGAGAACCGGATGCTGAAATTCACCGTCCTGGTCCTGCTGGCGGCAGTTATCGTTCTCTCGTACTGTGTCCTGACGGCAATGAACAAGGAGCGAGTGATTCTGGTCCCGCCGGTCATCAACTCCAAGGTGATGATCACCGGAGATCATGCATCCGAAGATTATCTCCGGGAGTTCACCCGGTACATCATCAACCTTGCTCTAACCTACAACTCCGCCAACGCAAGGAACCAGTTCAGCGAACTTCTGGCCGTCTATGACCCTGCGGGTTTTCCGAACGCCCGGAAGGAATTGTACGAGCTGGCTGACAAGATCGAGAACACCCGGGCCTCGAGCGCCTTTCACATACAGTCCATGACGAACAATACGGACAAGAACCAGGTCGAGGCGCAGGGATCGAAAATGACATATATCGGCGAAATGAAGGCCGATATCGTCCAGACCGCCTACATCGTCGAATACCGGTTCGATAACGGCAGATTCATTCTAACCCGGCTCTACGAAAAACCGGCCGGCATCAATAACGCGAATGCGAAGTAAAGGGGGCGTGATGTACAGGGCTCTGATAATTGCAGCTTTCATGCTGCCTGCGATTGCTGTTGCCGCTGATCGTGGCGCACGGCCGGCCGATCCTGCCGATGCCAAACAGAAGCTTTCACCCGTTACCGACGTGAAGTCGGACGAAGGAAGCCAGGAAGGGGAGTGGCCGACGGTAATACCGCCAGAGGTTGCCACGAAAATACGTCTTTCCAGTTCTGACTTGAACCGGATCTCCTGCTCTTCCGAGATCAAGGACGCGCTCACATCCACCGAAAAAGGGGTCGTCATCAAGATCACCGGCAAGGATGCCTTCATCAAATTCAAGGTGACGAAGCGGGGCGACAAGCTGGTTTATTCCACCACCCCAACGGAGCTCTATGTCGTCTGCGGCGATGAAACCTACTCGATGGTCGCCGTTCCGCAGCGGATTCCCTCCCAGACGATCAGGCTTTCCTCCGGCAAGGAGAGAAAGATCAAAGACAACGTCGCGCTCTACTCGGGGCTCCCCTTCGAGAAGATGATGCTGAAGGCGATCCAGGACGTCTATACGGAGCAGATCCCCGACTCCTACACCGTCACGAAAATGGAAAAGCGCTTCGATTCGTACCGTGAAATCCGGCTGGTGCTGAAAAGGGTCGTGGACGTTGAAGGGGAGGGGCTTCGCATTAAAGAATATCTGGTCTCCCCAAAGGATGGCATCAAGGAATTCAAGATGAACGAGAAGATGTTCATACGGACGGAGCTGGCGGAAAACCCGGTGGCGGTCTCTATCGAGCGGCACGTCCTCCGACCAGGTGATACGACCAGGGCCTTTGTCGTGGAGCAACGGGGAGAACGGCAGGGTCTCTCCCGGAACCTCGAATCCGACCTCCCGGTAATGGAGGATGCTAGGCCGCCAGTCAAGTCTTCTCCCGCGAAGACTGGAGAGAAGAGCACGGCCGATAAGTTGGAGGGTGACGATGAAAAATAAGTTCAAAGCCTTCTGGAGCGGGCTGAATTCCAAGCAGCGCCGCGATCTTGCGATAGTCGGGGTCGGTTGCATGCTCATATGTCTCAGCCTGTTGGGCTATCTTGCCACCAGGGGAAAGACCGCTCCTCCTTTGGAAGTGAAGAAGCCGTCAACCCTCGCCCTTGAGCCGAAACTGCTGGAGAAGAATCAGTTTCTCGAGACGCAAAAAGAACTGTCTCAAAAGGACGAGGAGTTGAAGAAATACAAGCAGGAGATGGAGGCGATAAAAGCGGGGACGGTCGGCCAACCGGTTCTTGTGTCCTCTTCTGGTGCAACACCCGGCCAGTCGTCTCTTCCGGGCCAACTCGTCCCTGTTGCACAGGGACAGGGGCCGCATGTTGTGGCCGAATCTGTCAATACCGGTCGAAAAGGGACAAAGGGTAATGCCGCTGTCGCCTCCCCTCCGCTACCGAGCCTCCCGAAAGGGGCTCTTCCTCCACCACCACCACCGCCATCACTGCCTGGGGGTGATCCGTACGGCCAATCCGCACCGCCTGCAGAGACGGAGATCGGCGATATTGCACTCGTCTCGAGTACCGTCCAGCCGAAAACCCCTCCCGAGGATAAAAAAAAAGAGCCGGCCGCCCTGTATTTACCCCCTTCTTTTATGGAGGCGATCCTGTTGAGTGGCTTGGACGCACCTACGTCGTCGGACGCCAAAGGTAACCCGGTACCGGCGCTCCTGAAGGTGAAGACGCCGGCCTTCCTCCCCAACTCTGTCCGTGCCGACCTCAAGGGGTGTTATGTGATAGCTGACGGCAAAGGAAACCTCGCCACGGAACGTGCTGAACTTCTGCTCGTTTCCCTGTCGTGCCTCGACCGGAAGGGTAGGGCGGTCATTGACCAGAAGGTGAAAGGGTTTGTGGTTGACCAGGACTCGAAGATCGGTCTCCGGGGACGTGTGGTCGCCAAGATGGGGAGCATGATCGCCAGGTCGATGATCGCCGGCTTTTTCGGGGGGGTAGGAGACGTTGTCAGGTCATCGGCCACAACAACCGCCATAAGTCCGCTCGGAACAACGCAGACGATCGGCGCCGCCGACCTGGCCAAGGCAGGGGTAGGCAATGGGCTGGCCAGCGGTTTCAAAGACATCGAGAAGTTCTATATGGAATTGGCCCACCAGACCATGCCGGTCATCGAGGTTTCCGCCGCGAAGCCCGTGACACTGGTGATTAGCGAAGGGGTCAACCTGGAAATAAAGAAGATCCGTAAGGGAGGCATGCAGTGAAAAAAGCTCTCTGTACTATCGTGGCATTCGGGATTCTGTGCGGTTGTTCAATGATAAACCCCTATCAAAGCGACTTCAGCTGTCCGGACACCTTCAAGGGGAAATGTGCGTCGGTCCGCGAGGTCTACATGGAAGATGCGGCCGGGAGCCCTAAAGACAAGGCGGATAACACGGCGGCAAAACCTCGCTGCACTACCACGTATAGCGGGATTGAAGGCGAGGGGCTGGTTACCGCCTGCTCTGATCCTCTCCCTGCCGATACGGACAAAATTGTGGCCGGTACCTCCTCGTTGGCTACATCCGTCACGGGAAACACCGAGGAGACGAGCTACAACAGGTACCGTTCCGCTCTTTACGACAAGTTCAACGGCCTTCTCAAGGAGCCGCAGACCCCGATAGTCGCTCCTCCGAAGGTCATGCGCGTACTTCTTTTGCCTTACACCGGGCAAGAGAACGAGTTCTACATGCTGCGGTACGTCTACTTCTTTGTGGACAAGCCGCGGTGGATACTGGGTGATACCGTCATTGCCAATGGGGAGGATGAATAGTCGTGGGTCTGTTTGCAAGGATAGCGGGCGGGCCTGATGTCGGGCCGGCAATCGACGATATCGTTTCGTTGGCAGAAAGGGACAGGCTCGGCAATTTCTTTCCCTGGATCGCCTATGACGAAAAGGAAAGGTTCTACTTAAACGCAGACGACACCCTGGGGATGATGTGGGAGTGCTCACCCATGTGCTTTGCGGGTGAGGCGACGATCACGACACTGCAGGCGCTTTTCCGGCTGAACGTTCCGGAAAGGACGGTCATCCAGTTCATCCTTTTCGCCGATCCGCACGTCGAACCGATCCTCGATGACTTCAGGGCGATGAAGTCCCGAGAAACAAGCCTGGTGGGAGAGGTAAGCGACAATCTCGCCCGGTTCTACGGAAGCGGAACGGAAGGGCTCGCCAACCTCAACGGCATACCGGTCCGCAATTTCCGCGCCTTTTTCACGATAAAGTTCCCGGTCTCGGAGATGGAGAAGATCAATCTTGGAGAAATCCGGGGGACGATCCAGGAGACCCTGCACGGGGCTGGACTTCATCCCGAAAATGTCGATCCGTCTTACCTTCTCGACCTGCTGCGTCGGCTCATGAATGACGAGATTTCGTTGAACAACGACGCCTATGACGACACGCAGGAGATCCGGAAGCAGGTCTTCCTCTCCACACCCGTGGAGACGAAGTTCTCCCGGATTGAGATCGGGAAAAAATATTTCCGGTGCATCACACCCCGCATCTACCCGAAGAGGGGGAGCATCATCCAGACCAACAAGCTCTTCGGCGGGATTATGGGGCAGCTCACCGACGGAGACCAGATCAGGACCCCTTTTCTCTACAGTATCAACATCCTGATGAAGAACCAGAAGTCGAAGCTCCACACCAAGTGCAACGTCATTCTGCAGCAGAAAGGTGTCGGCTCCTTTGCCCCATCGCTGGCCAGGAAACAGGAAGAGCACATGTGGGCCGCTGACGAGCTGGAGCGCGGGACACTTTTCCTGAAGGTGATCCCGACGCTCTGGGTCTACGGAAGCGATGAACGGTTGGTGAACGAGTCGGTTACCCGGGCGAAGCGGGTGTGGGAGGGGCAGAATTTCGTGATGCAGGAGGACAAAGGAATTCTCATTCCCCTTTTCCTTCTGTCGCTTCCCTTCGGACTTTACGATGTGAAGGGGAATGTTGAGACTCTCGACCGGGACCACGTGATGCCAGTTGACTCCATCGCTGTTACGCTGCCGATCCAGGGGGACTTCGCGGGACTCGGCCGGCCCGCCATGCTTTTCACCGCCCGCAAGGGGCAGCTCTTCGGGCTCGACATCTTCCACAAGAAGGGGGTCAACAATCACAACGCCCTTATCTGTGGAACCTCCGGGGGCGGCAAGAGCTTTTTTCTGAACTACCTCCTCTTCAACTATTACGCCATGAACGCCAAGATCCGGGTGATCGACATCGGTGGGAGCTACAAGAAGATGACCACCCTCTGCGGCGCCCGCTACCTCGACTTCTCCGAGGAGTCGCAGGTATGCCTGAACCCGTTCTCCAACATCGTCGATGTCGAGCACGATATTCCCACCATCGCGCCGATCGTAGCGCAGATGATTTTCTCTTCCGGGAATAACAGTCCCAGTGAAACTGAGATGACCCTGATAACCCAGGCGGTCCGGTGGGCCTGGAACCAGGAGGGTCCCGACGCCTGTATCGATACGGTTCATGAATATCTGTCCAACTTCGACAGCTATTCGTCCGTCACCGGCGAGATCAGGGAGGCAGCCACGCGGCTTGCCTTCAACATGGACGACTTTCGCAGCGGCGGCGCTTTCGGGAAGTTCTTCAACGGCAGGAGTTCCTTCGACATCTCAAACGATGATTTCGTTGTCTTGGAGCTCGAGCACCTCCTGCCGAAGAAGTCCCTCTTCAAGGTCGTCACGCTCCAGGTGATCAATGCGGTCACCATGGATTTATACCTTTCCGACAGGTCGGACCGGCGTCTGGTCTGCTTCGACGAGGCGTGGCAGTTCCTGGGCGAGAGCTCGACCCTCAAGCAGGTCATAGAGGAGGGGTACCGGAGGGCGCGAAAGTATCACGGCTCGTTCACCATCTGCCTCCAGTCGATCCTCGATACCCTCCGTTTCGGGGCGGTCGGCAACGTTATTCGTGAGAATTCCGCGTTCAAGTTCTTCCTGGAATCGCCTGCGTTCGAGGAGGCGAAGAACCAGGGGGTACTCGACTACGACGACTTCACCATGCAGATCCTCAAGTCGACGAAGAGCCTGAAACCGAAATACTCCGAGATCTTCATGGACACGCCGCTGGGGATCGGCGTTGGCAGGCTCACCGTCGATCCATTCTCATACTATGCCTTTACGTCGGACGGCGAGGAGATCGCGGAAATCGACAGGATGGTACTCACAGGGATGAACTATGAAGATGCAATTCGGGAAATGGTCAGGAAATATCGCGGCAATTAGCCTCTCCGTTGCGATCATGACCGGGAGCGTCTCTGCCGGGACATACGAAGATGGCAAGACGTCCGGGACGTCAGCAGCGCAAACCGCCGTATCCCGTTTCGGCAGCAGGGACACGTCCAACCTGAACATCTCCCAGCCGATGACGAGCCCGACGAAGCTGATGCAGACGGTGGACGGCTCGCAGAGCTTCCCGGCGAACATCACATCGCCGGCGTCGGCGAAGTTCCTTGAGGTCTTCATTCAGCCCGGTGGGACCGGCGACCTGCAGAAGGTCATGATCAGCCAGGACCTGAACACCGACGGGACGTTCGATTACGTCTACACGCTCCCCAGGCCGGTTTCCGGGGTGTGCGGCAACGGTTACATCTCCTGTGATGCCGGGACATGGACCCACTGTCAATATTTCAAATGGTCGGCAGGCACTGACGGGAAGATAGCGGATGTTTCCGCGTCGATCACCGATCTCGGCGGATGTTACTGCATCAATCAGAGCTGCGGCAGCAACCTCGTCTGGTCGAACAGCTCTGTAATTCTTAAGGATCTGGGGGGAGGGATCGTCAACTCCGTCCATAACGGCAACACCTCGTTCACCATCACCAACGTCAGTTACGATCTCACAACCATCGACTACTTCGGCCGGGTCACAGGGAGCGCAACCACTGCCACCGGTTCGGTTGCGTCCCTTGCCTCATCGCCCACGATAGGCACCCTCACCGGGTACTACAACAACTGGGGGGGACTGACCGGTGCAAGGGACAATGCTGCCATCGCCCAGTCTACCGACTCCCAAAGCCTCTACTACCTGATCTCCAATTCCGGGGCCGCCACCCAGGCGAGCGGGAAGATGAGTGCCTGCACCGTGACGCGGAACAGTTCGGTGCAAAGCACTACCAGGACGATCAACGATTCGGGGAGCGGTCAGGCGTGCACCGATCACCTTATCTACATCCAGGTCCACAAGATAAGCGATTCCGAATATCAGCTGCAGTATGTCGACTCGGGACCTGGTGGATTAGGCACTGCCCACGCCAACTGCGGTGACAATCCGGGCGGCAATGGCTGGCATACCATCAAGGATATCGTTGTTACTCCGCCCGACCCGAACAGGCTGGAAAAGATGATGCAGGCGAACCTGACCCTCTCCAACATCGTGGGCCCGGGCTGTTCATCCGGCTCCGGCTCTGTGGACGGGATAGTCAACGGTTTCGACACCTCTGTCAAGACCAGTACGGTCTGTCCCGCTTCCGGCGCCCAGTTTCCGACGTTCAACTGGAGCTACTACTTCCAGATCAAGGAAGACCGGTACGTCGAAGGGGTGGATGATCAGTGCGGCACCCTTGAAAACGACTCCTCCTGCAGGCTCCAGAGCGAGGCAGTGGACGGAGTTCAGACGTTCTCCAATTTCAACTCTACTGGCCTCACGCCTCTTCCCGGCTGCCGGAACTTCACCGGTCAGGTTGGGACCAATACCATCTGCCGCGCCTGGTGGCAGAAGAAGCGGACCTACATCTGCGGCAACCAGGCGTATGACTTCTCCGCGATCGGGACCAGGTTCGGCACGGTCGTTACGTCCATGACGGACAACACCACAAGCCTCGACTTCCAGGACAAAATGCTGACCGCAGGCGGCTGGACCTCCGCAAACGGAAGCATCACACTTCCCGGACGTGACCCGTCAGCTACCTGCGAGCAGGCTTGCAAAACCAGAATCCCGAAGAACGACACCCAGGTAACGGTATCAGGCGACGTGACGGCGATGAGGAATCCAGCCACCTCATACGACTTCTTCTACAGGGTGTGCGACCAGAACAATCACTGTCCCGCGGGCGCCGGTGAAGAGGTCGTCAAGGACTGCCAGTGCATCAACGAGTTCGCCGAGGCGGCGACGATCATCCAGACGCTCCGGGTTGCGGGGAAAGATACCATCTGCACCACGGGAAACAAGAAACCTTTGTAGGTCGAGGTAAGACAGCATGATCTTCCGGTTCTTTTACGCCATCATCTATTCAGCTCTGATTGTTATCCTGACCGGCTTCCCGCAGGCGGCTCTTGCCGTCGTCAGCTGTCAGGACACGATCAATCCGAACACGAGCATCCGCTACAGTGACGCCCTCATCTCCTTCAAAGCATACAACGGCAAGACCTACGCCATTGCCAAGTCGGCGGCGACCGGAGGCTCATCCGCCGCGGAAACCTTCTTCGAATTAGCGGCCAACATCACCCGTGCCTATACGATGACCGGCGACGCTACCGGTTCTCTGAGTAACCTCCTCTCCCTCGGCCAGTATGGAGCGGCCACACCGGTCAGGATCGACAGCGCCGACACCCAGCAATTCATCCTCACCCAGTTCGGCAAGTACCTGGGGACAGCAAGTACCCCCCAGAGCACCTACATCGACGCGTGGAAAGAATTCGGCTCTGGCGGGTTCGCCGCCTTTGACGGGACCGCTCTTTCCTTTACCAATTGGGCTTCTCCCGTTTACACCGGCCAGGAGCCGCAGGCGGTCGTCATGGGGGCGGACGGCAGATGGACAAGCGGGCTTGACGGGGCAAGGAGCGCCCAGATCGTCCAGTTCGACGGCGTGCTCGATTGCGCGACTGATTTTTCTCCGCCACAGTCCGGCACCGGTACTACCACGACCCCACCGCCTGCGGGTTCGAGCGGCCCGGATCTTACCAAGCCCGTCTGCGGCCAGGACCTCAACGGCGACGGGTATGCAGGGGATCTGGGGGAGATTGCCAACTGCTCCCAGACGGCTCAGGGACTGTTCTGTCCCGTGGGCTCCGTGAACTGCGTGGAGAGCTATTCAGAGCCGGTCTGTCCGGCTGGCTCGATGCTGAATACCGCGCGGGACATGTGCCAGGCGGACGCCACCGTTACGTGCGGGAGCGGCTATGTCTACGATGCCTCGATAGATAAATGTGTTGAGCCGGTTGCCTGTCCGGACGGCGGGACGTTCAATCCGGTTACCGACCAATGCGAGAAGCTGGTGCTGAACCAGTGCCCCTCCGGCTACACCTATGACAGCACCCTGGATGCCTGCCGCAAGAGCGCGGACTGCTCCGGGGGGACCTTGAACCCAACGAAGGACCGTTGCGAGACACCCCCGGCCTGGAACTGCCCGACCGGCTTTTCGTACAACGCTACCAGCGGGAAGTGCGAGGCAGACCCGTACTGTCCTGCCGGAACGGCATACATCGCCAGCCGTGACCGGTGCGAGACGAACATCGGGGCCTGTCCCGCGGGATATACCTACAACGCCGTTCTCGACAAATGCACCGCTGCCGTGAGCTGTCCATCGGGGGGGAGCCTCAACGCAGCGACCAACAAGTGCGAGCTCTCCTCTTCCGTTTCCTGCCCCTCGGGGACCGCCTACAACTCGGCCACCGGCAAATGCGAGAACGCTCCCTCATGCGCCTCGCCGGGAGCATTCAGCCCGGCCTACGATCTCTGCCTTGCAGCCTCGACAGGGGCCAGCTGTCCGGCCGGCTATACCTACAGCTCCGCCTACGGCAGCTGCATAGCGAGTCCCTCCTGTGTCGGCGGAACATACAGCAGCACCAACAACAGGTGCGAGGCCTCTCCCTCATACAGCTGTCCCGATGCCAGCTACACCTATAATTCCGGCACCAGTCGCTGTGAAAAGACCCCCGTCTGCAGCCAGGGGACCTACAACGCCACCTACAACGTCTGTCTCCAGAACATCATCCCTGCCTGTCCGTCCGGTTACAACTACGTCCCGGCAACCGGGCGCTGCGAGAGGGCACCGGTATGTCCGGGCGGCACGACGTTCAACAGCATCACGAACCGGTGCGAAGCGTCCGCGACAACTATCACCGGTTATACCCAGCCGATTACCGGCAAGACGGAGATCATCAAGTACAAGGCACGGGGGAATACGAGCACGGGAATCACCCAGTACTCCACATCGCCGCCGTCTCTCGACAGCCTGAGCTTCGACTTCATCCTGGAGAACGGCCAGGTCGTGCTCAAGAAGGAGTGCGCCTGGGGGGGGTCTGGCAACTGCGGCTGCGCCAGGCCCCACTGGAACGGCTGGTGCCGTGCCGGTACCGACCTGACCCAGACAAGAAGCGGCAACACCCTTACCGTGGTCGCCACTATCTTCGACTGGTACTATGATTATAACTCTCCCTATTGCGATCCCGGCTATACCTTGTCTTACGATTACGAATCGGGGTCTTATTACTGCATGGGATGTCCGACTCAATACTATGACTGGGAATCCGGCAATTACTACACCTACTACGCCTGTTCCGGAGAGGTGCGATACCCCGCTTCAAAGTCTTACACTACCGGCGCGGCGGCGAGCGCCGACCTCTCCGAGTTCGTCTCATGCCCAGCCGGTTACACGCTGACGGCGCCCCCCAGCACATCCACATGCACGACCATCGTGAGTCAGTGGGGTGTCCAGACCGGGATCACCGACTGCACACAGGCCGGCCTCTATACCTGTACTGCCCCGGTCAACGCCTGCAGTTCCGGGTACACCCTTTCGGGAAGCGTCTGCTATCAGAACCCGACCTGCCCGGGCGGCAGTTTCGACTACGGCGCCCATGTCTGCTATACCTCATACACTCCTACCTGTCCTGCCGGAACAATCTACGACGGCAGCATAGGCTCCTGCACCGTCGCTCCAACTTGCAGCAACGGTCTTCTCGACGGGAGTCGTGACGTTTGCTACCAGAGCGCCACTGCCGGCTGCTCCAGCGGCTACACGCTGTCCGGCTCCGTCTGCACGGCAACCCCTTCCTGCGCCATGGGAGGAACCCTGGACGTCTCGATTGATTACTGCAAGGCTTCCCCGACCTGGAATTGCCCGGCCGGGTACTCCTACAGCGCCACGTATGGCCAGTGCTATCAGGCTGCCAACTGCGGCTCCGGCTCACTTAACGGCTCCCTTGACGTCTGCCAGCAGTCTTACTCGCTCACCTGCCCAACCGGGTATGCGCTAAACGGGACTACCTGTCAGGCATCACCTCCCTGCGCCACCGGCGGAAGCTACAACGCGGCCCTCGACCTCTGCGACGGCGGCTCGAATGTTTGCAGCTCTCCGCTCGCCCTCGATCCCAGCGTGGACAAATGCTACCAGGCAGCAAGCTGTTCTGGTGGAACGCTCAACACTGCATCCGACAAGTGCGAAGCGGCGGCTACCGTGAATTGCGGTGCATTCACCTGGGACGGCGCGTCCCAGGTCTGCTATTCCCCTCCCGTCTGCAGCCTTGGTGCCTACAATGCCACGGCCAACGAGTGCCGGGCTACGGTCACCAGGAATTGCGGTTCTTACGGGTGGTCATCGACACAAGGGAAGTGTACCTGGCAAATCGTCTGCCCGAAAGACGGAAGCTTTTCTCTCAGCAGCACCGTCGCCTATTCCCCAACCCTCGATGAATGTGTCTCCGACACCCAGCATGACTGTCCTGCGGGAACCACCTACAACGGGCTTCCCATTGAGAAATGCGAGGCGGTCCCCATCTGTACCGGCGATGGGATCTACAACGCAACGGTCCACAGCTGCTTTTTGGGAATGAATACCTGTCCCCTGGGAACCCAGTACACGTGCATGGACAACAACGGGACGATGCAATGCTCCCCCAATCAGTGCTTTACAGCCGGGACGAGCGGCACCGAAGAGACGACCACCATAGACGAGTCGATGATGCAGGATGACGGCCAGCGGGACCAGGACGGGAACTGTCTCGACCAGCTCTACGTCTTCAACGGCAAGGGGTCGCGCTGCCGGCCGCCGGGGCTCACCGTGGGATATATCAACAACTGCTGCGAAAGCGACAGCGTCGGTTCGGACGACATGGGGAGCAATATCTCCACGGTGGCGAACGGCATCCAGACCGCATACGAAGTCGGCCAGGTGGCCTACTATTCGTACCTGGTGGGGAGCGGAGCGGCAACAGTCACCCCTCTGGTCGGCACCGCATCAGTCGGCATCGTGACCGCGACTGGTACCACCACGGTCAGCGGCGCTGTTGCCACCGGGGTGTCAACAGCTGCGGCCAGTGGAACGACGGGAGCTGCGGCCATAGGTTCCGGACTGCAGGCATACGTGGGAGCATTGCTGAATCCCGCCACCATTGCCGTTGCCGTTGTCGTCATGGTGGTGATGAA
>Ga0209639_1001015_pt1 | contig 32180 bp, 31 predicted proteins | sample EPASupsiteHSE605_FD_187268 | JGI IMG/M metagenome (GOLD analysis project Ga0209639, IMG submission 187268) | Bioremediated contaminated groundwater from EPA Superfund site, New Mexico - Sample HSE6-05 (SPAdes) (version 2) | ecosystem: Environmental > Aquatic > Deep subsurface > Groundwater >... | reverse complement strand
AACAATGCCGGGAACCACATGATATATCCGCTTAAGACAAGCAGTATAACCATAGTTGGCGTTACCACCGAGTTCATTTTTTCCCCGCCATTAAATCTGGTCTGAGGTGCGATTTTAACCTTAAAGCCTAAGAATTCAAAGGGAAATACCATAAGGAATTTAATATCATTTATTCCAAAACGGAATATATCTTTTACCCATTCTATTACGCCTTTGAAACCAAAAACTACACCGAAACCTAACATAATGGTCATACCTACAGCAGCGATCCGGTGAACCAGACCCGCACCCCGGTATCCTCCAAAAATAGCTGCCAGCCAGTCAACCGGGCCCAGGAAAAGAGCCAACCCGGTAAAGAGACATAGCAGGAAGGTCACAGTATGCCCCCAGTGGGTGATACGAGCTACGGCATTAAATCTTTCTACCCGTTCAACATCTCCACGGTATTCAGGAATCCATTGCATTACTCATGACCTCCTTCCGCATGATCTCCATCTTTATTATTTAACAATCGGGTTGTTACAAAGCTAATAGCTGATCCTGCCAAGGCTACAGGAATAAGCCAGCCTGCATAGGGCTGAACCCAATCCTGCCACACCCAGGTATTAGCGGATACTTTGGGATCAACTGGCAGATCGAATTTATCCGGTGTATCGGTAAGGACATAGATCATATTCGTTCCGGAACCCAGTTCCAGCTTTCCATAAATGGTAGCGCGGGGAAATCCATTAGCCCTGAGGAATTTAACCCTTTCCTCAGCTTGCTGTAATAGTTCATCACGGTAACCAAAAGTTAGTGCTCCGGTAAGACAAGTTCTGGTACATGCCGGCTTCAAACCCTCTTCGACTCTCTCAAGACAAAGGGTGCATTTAGTGATGGTATCGGTCCTTTTTCTATACTTGGGTATACCGAAGGGGCATGCATAGCTGCAATACTGGCAGCCGATGCACTTATCCGGATCCTGAACAGTCGCGCCCCACTCACTTTTGGTGTAAGCCTTTTTAGGACATACCTTCATGCATTCAGGATCGAGGCAATGCATGCACTGCCATTTCAAGAAGTTCCAGCGTACACCCTCAACTGGATCTTCATGTTCACTAAAGCGCATAATGGTAAACGTATTGCCATTAGTATCTTCTATGGTTTGATAGCTCCCCTTAAAGGTTCCCATTTCATCTGCCGAAAGTTGATTGGTGTCTTTACAGGCAATTACACAACCACGGCAGGCGGTGCATTTGCTTACATCATATAAATTAGTCATTAATCTTGCCATGATTAAGCCCTCCTTATATCGCAAAGCCAGGCTTTGTATTCTGGAATCATGGTGTTCGCATCACCGATATGAGGGGTGAGGCGGTTAGCTGGATCGCCGGTGACATAGCCCTTGAATCCAAAATGCCAGAGTGCTCCAACCATGTGTACTTCTTCGCCGTTAACTATAAATGGTTTGATGCGCTTGGTTACACAGGCAATAGCTTCGATGTCGCCTCTGGTTGTCGATACCATAACCTTGTCGCCATTTTCAATGCCTCTTAGTTTGCCTAGCTGTTCACTAATTTCTACAAACATACTGGGCATAAGTTCTGCCAGCCAGGGCAGGTTACGGGTTAGTGCTCCTGTCTGCCAATGTTCAACCACTCTATAGGTCGTACCGATTAAAGGATATTGTTCAACCTTACCCAGTTTTTCCGGTTCCCAAATCTTTGCAGCCGGATTTACTGCCTGGCTATTCAACAGGTTCTTAACCGGGCTTTCCCACGGTTCATAATGCTCGGGGAAAGGACCTTCCTTCAAAGCTCCCTTGGCAGCAAAGAAACAACCTGTACCTTCCGGTCTCATCAGGAACGGAACCGCTTTATCCGGAGGCGAGGTCTTCGCGCAATCCGGTACATCATCTCCTACCCAGGATCCTACTACTTCAGGTTTTTTGGGATCAGCTATTTTGGAAGCGTCCCAGCGAATTAAAACCCGGTTATCGTCACCTGCCCAGGGGGTTAAACCATCAGGCTGAATTGCACAGCGATTGTAAACAATACGCCGATTGACCGGCCAGCACCAAGCCCATTTGGAATACAGGCCCAAGCCAGTCTTGGAATTATCCTTATTATCACGCCACATTGGTTTATAATCCAAAGAACCATCTGCTTTGGTCGTCATTTGCCCACAGTATATCCATGCTCCGCAGGCAGTACTGCCATCATCAGCAAGAGAAGCAAAGCCTGAACTAATGGGTTTCTTGTCAGCAACTGTATAGCCGCCCAGTTCCAAACCTACCTGTATGGGCTCTGGTTCTTCACCATGCCCATAACCCCATGTCATATTTTTAATGGGCTCATCCTCAGGACGAGTGCTGTCCTTATAAAGCTTCTGGATACCCTTAGCCAGCTGGTCAATCATCCAAAGATCAGATTTGGATTCACCAACCGGTTCAGCACCCTTCCAGCGATACTGTACCCAGCGGCTTGTACTGGCAGCAGTACCTTCTTTTTCATATACAGCACAAGCCGGCAGGAAGAATACTTCAGTTTCAATATCCTTAGGAGACCTTTTCTCCATATGGTGAGTGCCGCCATGCGGTCTTTCCCAGGCAGCATACGACCAGAACTCAGCCGTTTCATTCAGCCACAGGTCTACACTGACCATCCACTTCAGGTTGCAGAGAGCAGTTTGTTCCTTATTAGCATTGGGACCACCTACTACCGGGTTACCGCCCATTATAAACAAACCATCGATTTCTTTTTTATGCATAGCTTCAAACATCGCTATGTGAGAGTAGTTTTTCATTCCATCGCGCTTGGGCAAGTAATTATAAGCAAAGTCATTTTCCTTAGTAGCTGAATTGCCATACCATGCCTTCAAAGTACTTACAACCCACTTAGAGGTATTAACCTTAAAACCGGAATTAGGTATGCCAGCCTTTACTGCCGCCCTAAACTCATCCATATTAGCAGATGGAAGTTTGGCAGCTCCCGGAGTAATTGCTTTCAAGTAAGAAAGCAGGTCTTTATTTGCTGCAGTGTTCATAGGAGAATCAATATAGCCAGGAATCAAATGGAACAGCAGGGCCATATCCGTGCCTCCCTGAACGTTATTCTCACCGCGCAGAGCATTAATTCCGCCTCCGGGCCGTCCCATATTACCTAATAATAATTGCACAACAGCGAAAGCTTTTACATTCTGACTCCCTACTGTATGCTGGGTGATACCCATAGCGTATAATATGGTACCAACTTTATTAGGAGCACCTGTAGATGCAAATAATTTTAAAACTTCCAGATACTTGTTCTTAGGCGTTCCGGTAATTTTGCAGACGGTATCAATATCATAGCGCGAAAAGTGTTTGGCCATTAATTGAAAAACACAACGGGGATTGGATAGGGTCGGGTCCTTTAATATAGTTGTGCCATCCGCATCGTACTGGTAGTCCCAGGTCTTAGTATCATAAGACCTTTTGGCGGAATCGTAACCAGTAAAAAGACCATCCTTAAAATCAAAACCGTCGGCAATAAGATATGACGCATTGGTATAGGCAGCAACATAATCCTTATGATACAGATTATTATCGATGATATATTTTATCATGCCGCCTAAGAAGGCAATATCTGTTCCTGAACGCATAGGAGCATACAGGTCTGATACGACTGAAGTACGAGTAAACCTGGGATCTACATTAATTATCTTTGCTCCCCTAACGCGCTTAGCTTCCCCTAACCACTTCATGCAGATAGGGTGATTCTCAGCCGTATTACTCCCCATAATAAGAGCAACGTCCGTATTCTTCATGTCAACTATAGAATTGGTCATAACACCCCGTCCAAATGCTGGTGACAAACCTGCCACCGTAGCGGAGTGTCAGATACGGGCCTGGGTTTCGAGATATACTACTCCGAGGGAACGCATAAGCTTGGAGTGCAGGTAGCATTCCTCATTATCCAGAGCCGAACCTCCCATCGATGCAATCTTTTCAGTACGATTGACTATAACTTCACTGCCGTCAGAGATTTTCTCTTTATGGATAAAGCTTTTGTCTCTGGTATCCTTTACTCGTTTGGTAATTTCAGTTATCATCCATTCCCAATCTTTTTCTTCCCATTTGTCGCTTCCCGGTGCCCGGTACAAAGGTTTTTGTACTCGCTTAGGGTTTATCATTTGTTCACCGGTTTCCTCATCGTAAATCTCTCTAAGATTAAACATTGCAGCACCCTTGGCACAGGCTGCACCACGGTTAGTGGGATTGTCAGGATCTCCTTCCACACTGAGGAGTTTGACAAACTTGCCAGATGCATCCCTCTCTGAATAGACTAGTAGACCACAGCCAGAGCCACAATACGGACAAATCGTTGGCACTGGCTTGACATTTTTGATCCGCAGCTTGCTAGCTGCCGCTGCTGCAGGTTCCAGATCAAAGCCTAGTTCTACTGCGGCCAGGGCTGCTGCGCTCGCACCGGTTACCTTAAAGAATTGCCTGCGGGTAACCTTCATAGGAACAACACTCTCCTTTCCTTAAGTAAATATTAGATTTTTGGGGAATGTATCTGTTTAAAAACCTCCTTTATACAAAAATATACTATTCTCATAGTTTTTATTGTATTTAATTGTTGTGGAGATTTTGTGAAGAACATCAAAGACTTCTTCACAAAAATGAAGGCAGCTGTTACACTGCCTTTCTTCAGCCCTGTGTGATATTCCGGACCTTAACTGGCCACCTTAAATACAGCTTGAGGTTTCAAAGTTACATACGCATTCCCATTCTTACGGTAAACGCGAGAAAGTTTACCAGGCCAAATATAATAACGATAATGAAATAAGGCATAGATACGGACCAAGCTTTACCTGCACCATAGTTGCTCTTGGCAATCCTATAGGCAGTGTAAAGGGAACCGAAAGTTCCGGCTATTACTAAAAAGTATTGCATAATCTGGATTGTTGGATCTGAAACTAATGCCATTGTCCCCTCCATGTGCATCCCGAATAAACCCATTAAAGTAAAGTATATTGCCTTCCCTTCCGCTAGAATGTGGAATAAGTTGTGTGCCAACATGCCAGCGAGATCAAGCGGAATAACTGCATAACCAAACTTTGCAAAGGCATTTGCTAGCGTCTCACCTGTAATGCGTTTGGAAAAAGCTGTAGCGGTGAAAATTAGTATTACCGGAGCAGCCATGGCTATTATAAATAGGATGGTAAAGGCTATATTAACGTTACTAATACCTAATAATTGTTCTATCCACTCCAGAAAGGAGGAGTATACGTCCAGCATAGTAATATTTTGTACAAATACAATACCCACAAGTACAATCGCTAAGAAAGATTCCTCAAAGTGAGCTCTAGTCTGCGACCAGAATTCACTTGTAGGTATGCGAGGGCTAATTCTTATAGAATCATGAGGACAGGTCTTGATGCAATTCGCACATAGATTACAACTTGCGCTGGTTTCCATTGCCATAGGAAGTTCAAACATCGGGCAGCCAGGCGCTTTATCATTCCCCCTGTAACAATCCTTGGTTTTACAGGTTTGGCAAATATCTTTATTAGCTCGCAGTTCCAGCATGCCAGAACGCGAGTAGTTGCTGGATACACCACCGAGAAAGCAGATGTAACGGCACCAGGTACGGCGTTCGAAAAACATACCCGTTATCATAACGCCAGCGAACATTAATACTAAGACGACCCCGGTCCCCCTTGGAGATTCCACTATACCCCAGATGTGGTCAGACCAGGTTATAAAGATGAATACAATATCGACGGTCCAGAGACCGTACTTACGAATAAAGTTTGGAACCTTGAGGTTAGCCCCAAATAGCTTTTGCGAAATGTCGCTAATCCATGAAAACGGGCACACTGAACACCAAAACCTGCCGAATAAGAAGAAGAGCACTGGTAGTAATGGGAACCAAATAATCCAGGTTGCGGCAGTAGCAAAATTTTCACTAGGGGCTAAGGGCCCTGCTAAAGCTTCTACCATAACTACTGCAAAAACAATCAAAGCCATCCATTGAAAAATTCCAGGGTATAAACGACTTTTCATAAAACTTTTAACCAAAGAATATTTAAGGAAATTTATAGGAGTCTTTTTGGAAGACATTATAATACTCCTCCATTTTCAGCGTATTTCTTTTTCTTTATTATTCCTGCTACTATAGCAGCAACGACAACTAGACCTGCTACAATACCGAGGAAAGCGTAATTTGGTCCAGATTCACTTACACTAACTGGAAAATTAATGGTGCTTTCACCCAGAGACGAAGTAATGCTAATGGCTTGCTCCCAATTTCCAGGATACTTGAAATTCACTTCGGCCATATAAGTACCGGGTTCCATATCCATGTCAGATCGTTCATTCATGACCGTCTCGACATATTCGTCCATATCAGCCTCTTTTTCCATACCACTCATGCCACTGCTTGTGCTATTACTTTTTTCCATCGTTGCTTTGTTGGTAATTTTCGCACCAATAACCGGTTGTCCATCAGCCTCATTTTTGACTAATATTTTGATTGTTGCTTTTTCATTAGCAAGAATAATTTCAGGCTGGGTTTCCATAGTTACTTGGTAATTACCCACCTTTTCCTCCTGCTTTATATCTTCATGTCCACCTGATGCTAAAACATTCGCAGCAAACGAAAGCATAAAGATCAATAGTGCTAGGTAAAAAAGGACCCTTTTCAATGGCTTTCCTCGATAGTTCATTAAATGCAACTCCTCCTATGATAAAGTTTATTATTTATATAGGATTAATTGTATTTAATAGTTATGAAGATTTTATGAAGGGCAACAATAATTCCATAAAAAATAAAGGCAGCTGTATGCTGCCTTTCAGACCGTTAACAAAACGAATCTCAAAATATTATTTTTTCGCTGTTATATAACCTGGATAGGTATTGATATGGTGAACTCTGTTCCTTCATTCATAACACTGGTCACGCTCAACTTGCCTCCATGAGCATCAATAATTGCCTTTACGATCGCAAGGCCGACACCTGAGCCTCCGGTTTCCCTAGTTCGCGACCTATCAGCCCGATAAAAACGTTCAAAGATATGCGGTAAATCTTCCGGAGCTATACCAATTCCAGTATCCTTAACTTGTAAGACTGCCTGGTCTTCATTACATCCCACCGTAATCTTAACTGTCTCCCCAACCGGATTATACTTTAGTGCATTTGACAATAGGTTTATTATTACCTGACTAATCTTATCGCGGTCGGCCATAACCGGGCTGGGTTCTCCAGTAAAATCAAGCACAATGTTCTTATTAACAAAATCAGTCTCAAAGTTCTTAATAATATTCTGAACCAATTCATATAAATCAAAGGTTTCTTTGTTAAGAATCAAGTTCTCGCTCTCATATTTGGCCAGCTTCTCTAAATTCCCCACCATTCTATTGATCCTCATGATTTCCTCATGACAGCTGTTTAGTCTTGAGGTATCCGGTTCCCATACACCATCAATCATTGCTTCCATATGACTTTGCAGAGTAGCCAGCGGGGTTCTAAGTTCATGAGCTACATCGGCTGTCAGTCGCCTCCTCAATTTCTCCTGTTTATTTAAGTCCTCTGCCAGGTCATTAATCGTTGAGGTAAGCTCATCTATCTCAATAGTGTTGGATATGCCGGTTATCCGGTTGTTATAATGCCCAAAACCAATTTCCCGTGCTGCTTCTACGGCTTTGGAAATAGGAGTACTCAAACGTTTAGCGGTTAAAGCCCCTGCCATCAAAGCCAACAGCAATGAAAATGCGGCAACCGAACCTAACACTTTATTTAAAGTATTAATAAATGCCAAATCATTATCAGTTAAGTAGAAAGGTCCATAATACCCTATATCAACATTACCTATAATTGCAGAATCCAGCTTCAGCGGATATTTGTTTACTACATAGCCACCTTGAAAATTAGGATAACGACTGGCCATATTTTTAGACATATGATCAATCATTTGAGTGCAAAGCCCATTATTATGGACAGTAGCATCCCAAACTGTATTTCCTTCATTATCGGTTACCTTCATGATCAGGCCTTGCTCAAGAGCATTGATACCTATATTTTCGATGACTGCAGTTCTCCAGTTATTCGTACTACTGTTATATTGCTGGTTGATCATACTTACAATTTCGTTATTTTTAACTTCCTGCTGTTTTATAATATAGTCCCTAAATTGTTTTTCCAAAAATACATTAGTGAGCAGGCTGATTAGAGCCACTAAAAAAAGTGCCACGCAAGCATAGGACAGTGATAGCTTGGTTCTTAATTTATACTTCATCTTACTCACCACCAAATCTATAGCCTACCCCGTGCACAGTTAGAATATATCTTGGATTTCTGGAATCCGTCTCGATTTTCTGTCTTAGGTTTTTTATATGGGTATCGATAATCCGGTCATATCCTTCGAAGTCTTCTCCAATTACCATGCGGATAAGTTCCTCCCTGGTAAATACCTTTTGGGGATATTTCAGCAGAGTCATAAGCATTTTAAATTCGTTGGGCGTCAAGTTCACCAATACTCCATCCTTTTTGACCTCATGGCTTTGATAATCAACTACTAAATCATTATCACAAAAGGACATTACGCTTGCTAATGGCCTGACGTCTCCCTCTGTTCTTCTCAGCAGAGCCGTGACTCGTGCCACCAGCTGCCTGGGGCTGAATGGTTTGGTAATATAATCATCGGCTCCTATATCCAAACCGGTCAAAATATCCTGTTCTTCAATTTTCGCTGTAAGCATGATGATGGGTACACGCGACCTTTTTCGCAGCCAGCTGCATATCTCCTCCCCACTAAGGTCGGGGAGCATGAGATCTAAAATAACCAGAGACGGATGAATCTGCTCAAACAAAGCCAAAGCATGTTCGCCATTAGTAGCCGTATAAACATCATAGCCATTATTCTCAAGATAAGAATGAATTACCTCAAGGATCTTGATCTCATCGTCAACTACCATTATCTTTTTCGAGCTATTCTTAGACATATTACCCTCCCGGAAAATTGAATTGGCTTATGACATAGGGTGAGCCCAACTAATAGCAAGCTCACCCTATAATTATTATCTATCTAAACAGGGGGACGGTAGGCTTTGGTAGGGAAGCAAAAAGTACGTTCCCCTGTCTGCCCAGCGTATTGATATGATTATTACACTACTTTGTAGCCCGCGTCATCAATAGTGTCTTTTATTGAGTCAGGATTTACCTTTTCAGAGTCATAAACCACAGTTACTTTTTTGCTTGCCAGATCTACATCTACCTTGTTTACACCGCTTAATGCTCCAACTGAGGTCTTTACTGAATTAACGCAGTGCATGCAGGACATTCCCTCTACATTAAATACTTTGGTTTCATTAGCCATTATATTTACCTCCTTTAATTATTAATTATGATTGAAGGGTTACCCCGTCAGTCCTTTGTGGGAAGTTTCCATCCATCAGTTTCTATTGAGGCCGCTGTCTTATTAGGATCAAAGCGCTTAAGGCTCAAAGAATTAGTTACTACTGATACTGAACTAAAGGCCATGGCTCCGCCGGCGATAATAGGATTCAACATCCCCAGAGCGGCAAAAGGGATACCAATTATATTATAAATAAAAGCCCAGAAAAGGTTTTGCTTGATCTTTCTAATAGTATGACGCGACAACCTGATAGAAGCAGGTATAGTTCTTAAATCGCCCCTCATCAAGGTGATATCCGCTGCCTCCATAGCTACGTCTGTACCAGTACCCATAGCCATTCCAATGTCGGCCGTAGCCAGGGCAGGTGCATCATTAATACCATCTCCCACCATAGCCACTGTTTTGCCAAGAGATTTAAGCTTTTCAACTTCCTCCGCTTTATTTTCCGGCAGTACCTCGGCCAATACATTACTGATACCAACCTGGTCAGCGATAGCCTTAGCTGTTCGCTGATTGTCTCCGGTTATCATATAAACCTCAATGCCCATTCTTTGCAGGTCAGCAATAGCTTCCAGGGAGTTCTCCTTTAGCGTATCTGCAACTGCCAAAATGGACTCCAGTTGATTATTCACAGCCATGATCATAGCGGTCTTGCCCTGATCCTCGAGCTTGGCTATATCTGCCTCAATTGAATCAATAGCAATGCCTCTTCCCGTCATCAGTTTCCTGGTCCCCAAATATATCTCCTGAGAATCTATGACTGCTTTAACTCCCCTACCAGGAATAGCTTCAAAACTATCGGGGTCATTGAGCTGCCCATAGACCTGCTTGCCTTTTTCATAAATAGCCACTCCCAGAGGATGCTCCGAGCTTTTCTCTGATTGAGCAGCCAGTCGCAAAATGATGCTTTCCTCCATTTGGCCTAGACTGATTACATCGGTCACCTCTGGCTGTCCTTTAGTAATAGTACCCGTCTTGTCAAGAACTACAGCATTTACTTTATAGGCCATTTCCAGATGTTCTCCACCCTTAATCAATATACCGTTTTCAGCCCCTTTACCTGTCCCCACCATGATCGCGGTTGGAGTAGCCAAACCAAGTGCGCACGGGCAGGCAATGACCAGCACCGCGACCGCACTAATCAAAGCTTTGTTTACGCCAGCTCCATTTAAATACCAGCCTAAAAAAGTGACAACAGCTATGACTAAAACCACAGGTACGAAGACGCCGGCAACCTGATCGGCAATCTTTTGAATGGGTGCTTTTGAACCTTGTGCCTCTTCCACCATCTTGATAATTTGAGCCAATGCTGTGTCCTTTCCCACCCGGGTTGCTTCCAACTTGAATACCCCAAATTTGTTGATGGTAGCTCCAAACACAAGATCGCCGGCTTTTTTATCCGTTGGTAAACTCTCACCGGTCAGCATGGACTCATCCAACGAAGAATTACCTTCTATAATTTTTCCATCCACTGGGACCTTTTCACCAGGCCTCACTACTACAACGTTTCCCAGCTGAACTTCCTCTATTGGTATATCTTCTTCTCGGCCATCCCTGATGACCCGGGCTGTCTTGGCTTGAAGTTCCGCTAATTTTTTTATTGCTTCCGAAGTTTTTCCTTTAGCTACAGCTTCCAAATACTTACCCAACAGGATTAGAGTAATAATTATAGCTGCAGCCTCGAAATACAGGCTTTTCATCATGCCTTGGGGAACAACCTCGAAAAAAACGTTATAGAGACTATAAAAATATGCTGCTGTTGTTCCCATAACAATCAGCACGTCCATATTGGCACTTCCTGATCTGAGCGCATAATACGCGTTTTTGTAAAACCTCGCCCCGATTATAAACTGAACCGGTGTTGTAATTGCCAACTGAAAATATTGGTTATGCAGCAGTTCAAGAGCCGGAGAATGGATTTTAAAGAGACTTATGATCATAGCAGCAACAAGCGGAAAACTTAGTACTGCTGAAGCAATAAGCGAAATCCGCATAATCCTGATTTCTTTTTCTTTTTGTTCCTTCTCTTGGTCCCGGCTTATATCTTCAATCTTTTCAGCACCGTACCCCAGGTTTTCAATAACACCTATTAAATCCCCCACTTTCACCTGATCTGAATCAAAGGAAATACTAGCTTTTTCGGTGCTCAAGTTTACATTTGCAAATTTAACTCCTTCTATAGAGTTTAGTTTTTTTTCAATTCGAGCGGAGCAGGCCGCACATGACATACCGGATAGTTTGAGGTTCGCCTGGCCAGCATCAGCCTTCTCCCTTATAACGTCATAACCTAATTTTTTTATTAATTCATCAAACTGCTGAGATTGAACCATACTATCGTCAAAGTCAACCGTTGCCCTTTCCATAGCAAAATTAACATTGGCCGAATTTACCCCTTCAATCTTGTTCAAGCCTTTTTCTATTCTAGCAGCACATGCTGCACAACTCATACCCGATACTTTAATTGACTCTCTATTTATCATGGTGCTCCCCTCTTTTACTACTGGATTTGCAAGGTATTCTCGCAATAGTGGTGTGAAACTTAAGTTTATTATACCAAGAACCAGTTTTTATAAACCAAAAGGACTAGTTTAAATGGTATGTTTAATCCCTGCCCAAAGGAAGAAACTTCTTTAGAGCAGGGAGATTATATTACTTATTAGCTTGATGCCCGCCGCAGCATCCGCCTCGTCCGGAACTTCCAGGATTATTTTCTTGATCGTTTCCGTTGGAATGGTTATGACCATGGCTGTGTCCTGACATCATAAACAGCATCATAAGCGGACATATAAGGCCTGCCAACAGCGATAACCAATTGAACCCCGATGATAGAGGAACTGTACTGCCTGCAGCTCCAGAATTACCGAAATACTGTAAAGCCAGCAGGGCACCCATTACTACAACTAGAGTCCAGGGAAGCCAGTTAGTTTTTCTTACTTTCTCCTGGGCATTTTTTGAATAGTTATTATCATTATTTCGGAACATCATTTCAACCACCTTCCATAAATCTATAACCGCATTTTAGCTGCGCGGTGTGTAGATTGTATGAAGATCTTTTCAATATCAAATTTTTTTGGGACATAATATTGAAATCTAAGCTTTAGACGAATCAGGGAATAAATTTCACTTTAAAAATTTGACTTAATTCAACCATTAACTTGAGTTTGACAAGATTCATAATATATGGGAAATTAATCTAATAGAAAACCGCCATACAAAAGGAGTACATAAGATGCTGATTCGACATCTCAAAAATTACCAGTGGGAGAACGTTCCTGTTCTAGCCTATAAAGAAGAAGGAAATCACTTTAAAAGCATTACCCGGCAAGTATTATGTGAAGGTCTGGCAGACGTTCCCTGTCAGCTGCGCTATTTTGAATTAGCTCCAGAAGGCCATTCTACCCTGGAGCATCATCAACATGCTCACCTGGTAATTATATATCGAGGTTCAGGGGAAGTTCTTCTAGGTGAAAAGATTTACTCTGTACAGGAAAAGGATGTTGTAACCATACCGGCCCATACCTGGCATCAATTTCGGGCAACTAAAGGCACCACCTTCGGTTTTCTCTGCATGGTAAACGTTGAGCGTGATAACCCTGTTCTCCCGTCTGAAGATGATTTGAAAATGCTTCGTCAGGACCCTGACATAGCCCTATTTATAAGGAGTTGAGCTAAGATAGAGCGATTCGTTGCGGGATGTGGATCAGGTATTCCATCCCTTATAGACCTTAATTCATCGTTGACTCCAGAACAACGAAAGCTTTATCAAAATCCGGAGATTATCCGGCGTACTCTGACTAACTCTAAAACTATTGCCATAGTTGGATTGTCAAAGGAACTGGAAAAAGCAAGTAACGATGTTGCCGCCTATATGCGCTCTGCAGGCTATAAGATTATACCGGTAAACCCTGGTGCAGATAGCATAATGGGTGAACGTTGTTATCCAGACCTTCTAAGTATTCCCGAACATATTGATTTGGTTGACATTTTCAGACCATCTGCAGATTGCTTAAGTATAATCAAAGAAGCAATCACCTGCCATGCATCCGCAGTATGGCTCCAGCTTAAAATAATAAACCTGGAAGCAGCTGACCTGGCCTACGATGCAGGATTACTTACTGTCATGGATCTTTGTCTAAAAACGGAGCATAAACGATATAACCGGGGTTTACATCAAGATGGTATTAATACTGAAATAATCTCTTCTAATGAGTAAATAAACAATGTGAAGATTGATTAATCGTTGTTTGGGGAGGCATTGATTATGGAAAGATTCTCAATTGTGTACCGAATAGCTGCGTCAGAGAATGATGCTTATGCAAGAGCTCAGGACATTTGTCTGGAGCAAACAGTAGAATTTCCGGCAGAATTAGTACCGCCGGGATTTATTCAGGATCACCTGGTTGGACAAATTACTGATTTCGTTCCAGATGGAGAAGATTACATAGCTACCATAAGTTTTGCCATTGAAACAACCGCAAATGAGCTTACCCAGCTTTTAAATGTGATATTTGGCAACATTAGTATTAAGCCGGGACTTCGATTAGAAGAGATTAAACTTCCCGACTCCTTATTAAAGCTTTTCAAGGGGCCCAGGTTTGGAAAGGCAGGGCTGCGGGACCTGTTAAATGTATCGCAAAGGCCTTTGCTTTTTACCGCCTTAAAGCCCATGGGACTGAGCAGTGAAAACCTGGCTGAATTAGCTTATCAGTTTGCCTTGGGCGGAATAGATATTATTAAGGATGACCATGGCCTCACAAATCAAAGCTTTGCCCCTTTTGAGGAGAGAGTTAGATTGTGTGCAGAGGCGGTAGAACGTGCCAACCTCACAACAGGGCACAAATGTATTTATGCAGCGAATATCACGGCCCCATATGATGAAGTAATGCGAAGGGCCAGATATGCCAAAGAAAATGGAGCCGGTGGACTTCTTATGTCACCGGGCCTGGTTGGTTTTGATGCCATGAGATCAGTTGCTGAGGACGACTCCATTGCGCTGCCAATTTTCAGCCATCCTGCGTTCCTGGGAAGCTATGTCCTCGGTTCCGACTGTGGAATATCTCATTTTGCTATATTTGGACAAATAGCACGTTTAGCTGGGGCAGATGGAACTATCTATCCTAATTATGGCGGGCGCTTCGCTTTTAGCCGTGAAGAATGCCAGGGTATTGTCAGAGGAACTATTTCCCCGATGGGCAATCTCAAAACTATTTTCCCCTGTCCTGGCGGAGGAATGAGTATTAGCAGCATCCCAGATATGATACAGGTTTATGGATCCGATGTTATATTTCTTGTAGGTGGAGGGCTCTTTAAACATGGACCTAATCTAATAGATAATTGTCATTACTTCCGCAGTTTAGTAGAAGCAGTTTCTTAATAGTAGTTAAGCAGGCTTTAGGTTTCACATACAAATTTATAGTCCTGAAGTTCTCTTATTGTTGGATTAGTTCCACATAAAGCACAGGCTGGATTTTTCTCTAACTGCAAAACTTCAAAGTTAAGATCGAGGGCATCGAAGGCCAATAAATTATTAGTTAACAGAGTACCCTGAGCAGTCAATAATTTAGCGGCTTCGCAAGCTTCAATGAAGCCCATTACACCAGGTACCGGCCCCAGAACGCCGCTTTCCGAACATGAAGGAATAGCACCCGGAGCGGGTATCGTGGGAAATATACACCGGTAACACATGCTCATACCAGGTATGATCGTTAGCCCTATACCATCAAATCCTGTTACTCCAGCTTCAATCATGGGCTTTTTCATCAGAAAACATGCATCATTAAGAAGATAACGGGTGGGGAAATTATCGACTCCGTCAAGTATTACATCGTATGCGCTTATTATCTCCAAAGCGTTGTGTGCATTAAAATTTGTTTGGTGTTTAATAATGTTGACTTCAGAATTAAGCTTGTGAAGAAATGTTTCTGCCGAATCAACTTTGGGGAGACCCATTCGTGAGGTCGAATGAAGTATCTGACGATTAAGATTGCTGATATCAACCGTATCATAATCCACCAGGCCGATTGTTCCTATACCTGCCTTTACCAGAGCATACGCTGCGGGCGATCCTAGTCCCCCTGTTCCTACTACTAATGCTTTAAAATCCGCAAGTCTTTTAGGGCTCGCAGGCTTGCTGTAGTTATGCGCTTTCGGAGCAAAAAAGTTAGTATTAGCTGGGTCATTCTTTTCATGATCGTTAAAGCTCATTGATAACAAATCAAAATCAAAGGGAATTTCAGCAGACGTTCCAATATTTAAAATTAGTTTGATACTTTCAATCGTTGTTAATGCACCGAGCAGGCAGGTCGAAAATACCCTTCCCATCTTATCTTCATCTTTAGGCTGCATTTCACGTTGTTGAACTGCTGTCTGCAATGCCGACATGACAGTCTCCATAGGCCCCCGCTGTTTTAAAACCTGGATATAACCTTCCCAGCCCCGATCAATTGCAATAATCATTGGCATATATGTATCAACTGTATTTATTAAACTATTGGCCACATATGCTTCACTTCCCAGAATAATTTTAATTAAACCGTTATCTGGTTGCATATCAGGCAGCATGAGCCCCAAGGTTATATTTGTGTCCATGTTCAAATCTCTGAGGTTTGCGAACAGCATTTCATAGCCCTGTTCGTCTTGAACAACAAGGTTAATATGACCGATTCCCGCCGCAGCCAGATAGTATAGCAGAGGTGCACTGTCCTCAGCAGATTCTGATTGTATAACAATTGATGAATCAAGTAGCTTTTTCTGGCCGGGGCCACTTATTTCCGGCATTATTATGTGCCTTAAATATCTGTTAATCTGTTCTTTTTCCAGTATCATTAAAATCTACCTCTCATCTGCCAGCTTATGTCGATAATCGGATATAGCAGCATGAAGTGCATCTGCAGCAATGTTCGAACATTTTAATTTTTCCGGCGGGAGTCCTCCCAAAGCTTTTGCAACATCTTCATTGGTTATTTTCATACATTTTTCAAGACTCTGGCCTTTGGCCATTACCGTAACCATGCTGCTGGCGGCAATTGCAGCTCCACATCCCAGAGTCTTAAAGCGTATATCGGTCAGAATGTTATGGTCAACTTTTATATAGATTCTAATCTTGTCACCATCCACAGGATTTCCTACCTCGCCTATACCATCCGCATTATCTATTTGTCCTACATTACGAGGATCAGAAAAGTGATCTAAAACGATGTCGTTATACATACATTTAACCTCCCTGTTAGGCTCTTTTTGGTGAATGCCCATAATCGGTACTAATTGACCGGCCCACCTTTGATATCCTTTGCCGAATACAGCTATGGCACTGCTCGGCTGCCTCGTGTATGCATATCTTAGCCGGATACAACTCGTAAAGTTCCCTGTATTTCAGGGGGGTTACATTGGGCATAACCACATTGGCTCCTGACTGCAGGGCTTTCTCCCGGCCGTCTTCCGGTCGAAGAGTAGCCAGGGCAGTGGTCGCCGGAATGTGGGTATTACGAGTGACGATCCTTGTTAGTGCAATCATCTTTAAGGTCATATCTGCAGTTCCATTGACAGACCCAGCCAACGGTGTATCTGGATGAGATATATAGGGACCCACCCCTATCATATCAAGATCGAGTTCTTTAAACTTGAGAATATCCATTGCCAGGTCTTCTAGAGTTTGGCCTGGCAGACCTATCATTATACCTGAGCCGACCTGATAACCAATATCTTTTAACCAAACAAGGATTTTCATTCGTTGTTCAAAATCGGAATCTGGGTGTAAGCTGTGATATAGTGTTGGATTAGAAGTCTCAAAACGCAATAAGAATCGGTCCGCCCCCGCTTCATACATTTGCTGGTATTCCTCTTTACTGCGTTCACCAATACTCAGGGTTACAGCCATGTTGGTTTCCTGTTTGATTTTTCTTATTAGATCAACAAGTATATTCAGTGTGTAGAAGGGATCTTCCCCTGACTGCAGTACCACTGTTCTATAGCCAAAACCTTCCGCCAATTTAGCAGTCTGGATAATTTCATCAATTGGCATACGGTAGCGTTTAATTTCAGAGTTTGCACTTCTTATCCCACAATAGCAGCAGTTTTTACGGCAGATATTTGAGAATTCGATCAATCCCCGCAGATGTACTTCATCCCCTACATACCTTTGCCTTACAATATCTGCTTTCTTATAAAGGATCTCTACCTCTTCCTCGTTGTTCAAGGCCAGCAGGGTTACGAGATCTCCCTTATTTAGGCTCTCTTCCTTACTGATCTTATCGAATAATTCAACAGGCATCTTTTACTCTCCTTAAAACCTAAATTATTCAAGCATATGTTAGTTGACTAACTCTATGGGATAACTATTATAATAGAATATAACATCCATGATGACAAGGAGTGAAATCATGCCAAAAATATATATGGATCATAGTGCTACAACACCGGTTGATCCTAAGGTAGCTCAAGTTATGCTCTCCACCCTTACTGATTTTTTTGGAAACCCGTCCAGTATTCATGGATATGGCAATGAGGCACGCAAAACAATAGAAAAAGCCAGAAAGCAAGTCGCTGCTTTAATTGGTGCCAGCAGCGAGGAAATCGTATTTACCAGTGGTGGTACTGAAGCCGATAATATGGCTATAATCGGAGCTGCACATACTTATCAGAACAAGGGGCGGCATATAATAACCTCAAAAATCGAACATCATGCGGTCTTAGATACATTCAAGCACCTCGAAAACCAGGGTTATGAGGCGACATATCTGCCGGTTAACCGCTTGGGACAGGTGGACATAGACAGCGTGAAAAAAGCTATACGAGAGGATACCGTTCTTGTCAGCATCATGCATGCCAATAATGAGATAGGCACTATTGAACCTATTGAAGAGATCGGAAAGCTCACTCGGGAAAAGGGCATCGTTTTTCATACTGATGCCGTTCAATCGGTCGGACGTGTACCCATTGATGTTAAGTCTCTAAATGTTGACCTCTTGTCCCTGTCCGGGCATAAGTTTTATGGTCCTAAAGGCATCGGTGGACTTTATATTCGTTCCGGTATAAAGCCCGCTCCCCTGCTGCATGGAGGTGGACAAGAAAGAACCTGGCGCTCAGGCACAGAAAATGTACCTGGTATTGCCGGTCTGGGACAAGCTGCAGAGATGGCCTTGAACTTTATGCCTGAGCGTTCGCAGCACCTGAGGGAGTTGGGCCATTATCTCACCCGTCGTATTCTGCAAGAGATTCCACAGGCTTACCTTACGGGACATCCGGAGAACCGTTTACCGGGTCACGTAAGCTTCGTCTTCTTGGGGGTTGAGGGCTCAAGCATGCTGGTTTTCCTGGATTCTGAAGGCATTGCCGTATCAGGGGGCTCGGCCTGTACTTCCAACTCATTTGACCCATCCCATGTTCTGACGTCTTTAGGTTTAACCAAAGACGCCGCTCACAGTTCACTGCGAGTTACTCTGGGCAAAGATAATACCCATGAAGAAATAGACAAGTTAATGGCAGTACTGCCCGAAATAATACAACGACAACGTCTAATGTGGAGCCTTATATAAACTTGAATTTATTTCTGGGCAATTGCTGTGTGTTGTCAAAACAAATGAGATGTAACCACTAGTTTTTCAATGCACTATTGTATCTGAACATACCTTCAGAAGCCTTAACAATATCAAGCAGCATCTTGTTAACAGGAGTCGGCACATCATATTTCTGACCTAGTTCCACTACTGTGCCGGCAAAAATCTCAACTTCGGTCTGTCGGCAGGCTTCCATATCCTGAAGCATGGAGGTCTTGCCGGTTGGAGAAAGCTTGTAGATTACTTGGAGCCAATCCTCAATATCTGTTTGGTTGAGATTTACTCCGGCCACCTGGGATATGCTGATGACTTCCTCCATTGAGGCAATCATCAGTTCTCGAGCCTCTTTAACGTTATGGAACACACCATAGGGTGCCCTAAGCACTGCCGAGACCTGATTCACACCTACATTAACCATGAATTTCCACCATAGCATCCTCATCATATCTTCGGGGATGGAATAATTTATCCGGGTTCTTTCTAAAAAATCCTTTAATTTAAGAACCTTTGGTGAATAATCACCCGGAACGTTGGTTTTTTCCCCAAACGAGATAATCCCGAGGTTTTTAAAGGTGGTTGTGGTACCCTCTCGTACCGCGTCAATGCCTACCGATATGGAATAGAGCACTTTTTCCATACCGTAAGCCGCTCCAATAATCTCTTCACTGCTTATACCGTTAAGCAAAGAAATGATTATAGTATCTTCTCCGATATGTGTTTTGACCTGCTCAACAGCCTCAGCCAGTTGATTGAATTTCACTCCAACTATGAGCAGATCTGCTGGCTCGCATTTTGCGGATGGTTCAACTACCTTTAGCCTGTAATCTTGTTCATTTATTTTAACGCCATTATTCCGGTATTTTTCCGCGCGAGCTCCTCCGGCAATCACGCTAACATTCTCAGCAGGTACAAATTTCAACATCTGGCTGAAATAAGCACTCCCCATGGCTCCAAATCCGATTATTGACACCTTTTCTATACTACCCATTATACAATCACTTCTTATCCATTAGATTATCTATACATTTTAGACAAAAACAGCAATAATGTACAAGGTTCATGTTCCACTTAGGTCACTTTTATATCAGATTCGATAGGTTGTAAACATCAAAAGGCTGTCCCCTAATTCATCATCAATTTCGGGACAGCCTTAACTTTTATAATTAGAGCCGGTAGAAACCGCTGCTTGTCTATTCTTAGCCTGGAAACACTTTTCTAGACATAGATCCATTCTTCGTCAGCTTTGGTGTAAGTCACTATTTCCGTATCCGCAAAGAAAATGCTTATCTCACGAACCGCACTTGCAGGGGAATCTGATCCATGAATTATATTTTTGTCAATGGTCATCCCAAAATCCCCGCGAATGGTTCCGAGAGCGGAGTCCTTAGGATTGGTTGCCCCCATCATTGTTCTCACCATAGCAATTACATTTTCTCCTTCCAAAACCATAGCGGCAACCGGTCCAGAAGTAATAAAGTTAACCAGATCAGTAAAGAACGGCCTTTCTTTATGTTCAGCATAGTGCTTCTCAGCTAATTCAGGTGTAATCTGCATTAATTTTAAAGCGGCAACTTTGATACCCTTTTTTTCAAAACGTCGAATAACTTCACCTACTAATCCTCTTTGAACTCCATCGGGTTTTACCATAGCAAATGTTCGTTCCATTTTGTCTACCTCCAATAATATTATGTTTAGCCATTGTTTGGTTAATGATCCTAAGCATTATAGCATAACTATTGCGTCCTACCAAAAAGGGTTAACCACAATATTGGATAATAAGGGAGCTTCGACTTGGTATAAAGTTTATAAATATTTTATAATTGCTTTATGGGCAGTTTATAATTATGCGGCATTATATTAAAAGGAGCATGGGATGCTTCTAAATATTAATAAATGGAGGAGATCAATGGTATGAAAAAGAAATCAGTCATGATTGTGCTCAGCCTTGTTCTGGGAGCAACAATGCTATGCGCCACTGCTTTTGCCAATATATCCAGCTCTTCTGGATATGAGGCTTATAAAGCAGCGGTTAAAAACCTGCCCCAGGCCAATAGTTTAACCGCTCAGGCTGCGGTGTCAGTATCAGATAATGGTAATGTAGTTTTGAATTTTAATGGTACCCATAAAATGGATCGCGTTAATGAAACTATGAGCGGTATCTCTACTATCAAAACTGGCGATAACATCCAAAGCAATGAAATATATCGTCAGGATGGCCAGACCATATTGAAGAACAGTAACAGTGACGTTTACAACGTTATGGAAAAAGGTAATCGAGATAAAAACTTTCACAAACAGCCAGCCAATCAGGAAATACCCCAAGAAGTTGAAAACATAGTCGACCTGCTGGCTGCCAACTTCGACAATGACATTTCTCTGATTAACAATTCGGATGGAAGTAAAGTGGTTACTTTGCAGCTTGCTGATAGTCAGATTACCCCTTTAGAAAATGCTGTTGCTTCTTTGATTGCCAAGAATGTAAACCATGAAAACAAGCATACTAATGCAGTTATGACCAACCTGCCTCAACTAGTCGATGAAATTAGCTTAACCAGTGTTGATTTAAAGGCCGAGATTAATGCTCAGGGTCAACTCACCAGCCAAACTGCTGTTATTAAAATTAATGGCAAGGACGCTTCCGGCCAGGCTCATGAACTGGTAATCAACATTAATGTGAATATCTCCTCTATTAATATCACCGTGCCAGATACTATCGATTTGACCGGGAAACAAATAGAAACCAAGACTCAACCGCATGAGTAAAAAGACATATAGCTTAAATAGGGCCTTCTAAGATGAAAATAGGGTTCTGTTTATTGAACCCTATTTTTTATGTTCAAGGGGGATAATATGGACAAAGTATTGGAAGTCAAAGGGCTTACTAAGACATATAAGAACAACCGGGGAGTCCGAGATATCAGCTTCAACATTAATAAGGGTGATATTTATGGTTTCCTGGGTCCTAATGGTGCCGGAAAGACCACAGTAATGAAAACTGTTGTGGGTCTATGCAGAGCCAACCAGGGTGAAATAAATATCTTCGGATATAATATTTTAAATCAGTTCGAAATGGCTATGGCTAAAGTTGGCTGTATTATTGAAACGGCTGCTTCCTATGAATATATAAGTGCTTACGACAACCTTAAGATTGCATCCAGATTCTACGATGGTATTAATGGGAGCAGGATTGATGAGGTCCTGGAGGTAGTCGGTTTAAGTCAATATAAAAAGGATAAGGTGGGCAGCTTTTCGCTGGGGATGAAACAGAGACTGGGTATCGCCTCAGCCATCTTGTCCAAACCCGAGTTCGTAATTCTGGATGAACCTATGAACGGCTTGGATATTGAAGGTATGGCTGATGTGAGAAACATGATTATCAGGATGGCCAGAGAACAACAGGTGACTTTTTTTGTATCCAGTCACCTGGCCCATGAAATGGAGCTAACCTGTAATCGTGTTGGCATCCTAAACAATGGTTTACTAATAAAAGAAGGAACGCTCGTAGAAATTCTAAAAAATCACGCCTCACTGGAAGAGTTCTTTATCGAACAGGCCCGAAATAATCGGGGGGATTCAATACATGAATAGTTTATATGCAAATTTCATTAACGAGACCCAGAAGATGTCCTTGAAGAGTAAAGTCTTGGCCTGCTTCATAATTTCGGCAGTAATCCCGGTGGGCATAGCCCTCTTGATAGCCTTATTGCACAGCAAGGTCGGGGTATTAGCTGTCGGAACAGCTGATTTTCCGATTTTCATACTAGGCTTATTTACGAGCCTCATACTGCCCCTATTTATTTTTATGTGGGCCGCAGATATATTTGCAGGCGAGGTCGGAGAAGGAAGTTTAAAAATAGTACTGATACGCCCCATCACCAGGTTCAACATCTATCTTGGCAAGATCATGGCTCTAAGCCTGTTTGCAATACTATTATTAGCAGTTATTCTAATATTTTCATTAATATCCGGGATCTTTTTAGGCGGGACCGGGAGTGAATACCTAGCCGGATTTACCAGTGGTATAAAAGCCTATATTCTTGCCATTGTTCCCATGATATCATTGGGCATAACATCAGCATTCATTGCTCAGTTTTTCAAAAGCAGCAGCGGGGCCTTGACTACCTCTATTCTCGTTTATATAGCGGGCAAATTGCTGCCAATTGTTTATCCCGTGGCTTCCAAAGTCTTATTGTTTTCCTATACTAACTGGCACGTATTATGGCAGGGAAGCTCATTAGCTCCGGAAAGACTTTTATATGCATTTTTGATAATGTTATCAACTAGTATCATCCTATTTACGTCTGGCTATTACCTATTTGATATAAAAGAAGTATAGGGACTGTCAATTTCTTGATAGTCCCTGAGTCAGGAGATATTTATGTCGATAAGACTCAGGCTATTACTCTCCTATATTGCTATGCTGGTTATTCCGGTAGTCTTAACCCTCTTAGCCGCCGTACTAATAGGGCACGCCTATATCGGCGATGTTAGAGGTGTATATAAGTCTGATTTCAAATTTTACTCGGTGCAAAAAATAATCCAAGAAGGGGCAAAGACCTTCGAGGAGATAAAACTAACTGCGTCCACCAACCCTGATAAACTTATGGATTATCAATACCTGGACACTCTTGAAAAGAAGATGCTGATTATTAATACTGGTATTATTGTACGTAAAAACAACAATACCTTCTATATATCAAAAATGCTGGACAAACCAGAGATCTCCAGAAGAATACCTGAATTCGGAAAACGCCGCGATGATCATGACCCGGAACTGATCGGAGATAACCTGCTGTCAATAAAGCAATTTGACTTTTACTTTAGTGATGGCACTCCAGGCAGCCTTTTTATGATTAGTGATGTAAGTCCGATTGGGAAATTCGCTCGAGACTTTCTGGGATCATTATTCCTGGCCAGCTTACTTATTTTAATAATTACTAACGGACTATTAACCTTCATTGTTTCCCGGAGTATTCTTAAACCTATTCAGGCCTTAAAAAATGCTGCCGGGCAAATTAAAGAAGGCAATCTAAGTTTTGAGGTGAAATCTAACTCCAATGATGAGATTGGGCAATTATGCCGTACATTTGAAGAAATGCGTTGTAAGTTGAAGGAATCAATTGATCTGCAGCTGCAATATGAAGAAAATCGCAAGGAACTCATTTCCAATATATCCCACGACCTCAAAACCCCTATTACGGCTATAAAGGGCTATACTGAAGGAATCATGGATGGTGTACCCGATTCTCCTGAGAAGATGGAGAAATACATTCAGACAATCCATAGCAAAGCAATTGATGTTGACAAACTTATCGATGAACTATTTCTTTTTTCAAAATTAGACCTTAAAAGAGAACCATTTAATTTTGAAAAGATAGAAATCATAGCCTATTTGCAGCATACTACCGAGGAATTGCTGCTTGACCTTACTAAAAAAGGGATACAGGTGAAACTTAATGCCTATTATGACCGGCCAATTACCGTTATCGCTGATCGTGAAAAGTTGAAAAGAGTCATTAACAATATCATCGATAATTCTGCTAAATATATGGACAAGAGCCCGGGAGAAATCAGTATAGATTGGCAGGATAAGACCGATCATATCACGATTGGAATCAAAGATAACGGTCAGGGTATTTCCCATGAAGCGCTTTCATTAATCTTCGATCGTTTTTATCGGGCTGATCCCTCCCGAAATAGCACCATCCAAGGTAGCGGATTAGGATTGGCAATCGCCCGTCGTATCATTGAAGAACATGGCGGGATCATGTGGGCAGAAAGTGAGAAAGGTGCAGGAACCAGCATTTTCTTCACTTTGAAGAAAGGTAATCAGGTGGACTGATGAAAAAGATATTGATTATCGAGGACGACTCCAGTATCGCTGAACTGGAAAGAGATTATATGGAGATTAACGGCTACTCCGTGGACATTGAGGTGAGCGGTGATACCGGCTTACAAACCGCGCTGAGTCTGGATTATGATTTAATTATTCTTGATCTGATGCTGCCTAGAGTAGACGGATTTGAAATATGCCGGAAGCTGCGCATTTTTAAAGATATCCCTATCCTTATGGTTTCCGCCCGCAAAGAAGATATAGATAAAATCAGAGGGCTCGGTCTGGGCGCTGATGACTATATAATAAAACCGTTTAGCCCGGGAGAATTAGTGGCCAGAGTAAAGGCCCACCTGGCTCGTTATGAACGATTACGGGGAAATAGAGAACCTCAAAATGATGAGATAAGTATTAGAGGCCTAAATATTGATAAGACTTCCCACCGGGTCTATATCAATAAGGCAGAAGTCAGCCTTACTGCTAAAGAGTTCGATTTGCTGGTGTTGTTAGCCTCAAACCCCAATCGGGTATTTAGTAAGACAGAACTTTTCGAACGGATCTGGGGAATGGATTCCCTTGGTGATATTGCTACCGTAACCGTCCATATAGGCAAATTGCGGGAGAAAATAGAGTTAGTCCCCTCCAACCCCCAATATATTGAAACCATTTGGGGAGTGGGATATCGGTTTAAAATGTGAGATCTTCAACTAATCTTACTTTGTTCCTCCCAAAAGTAACCACAAAGGCCATTTATGCATAAATTAAGATAGTTATAGTTGTATTCTTTAAATAAAAAAGGGAGGAATGTTGATGCATAAACATGCTAATTACCACTGTTCCAACTGCTACAGTAACAATAGAAATATAACCAACTATTTTAATTCGCATTACGGGCGTTATTACAGCCCTGACCCCAAAAGTTTACCATCTGCAAAAACGGATTATAGCGAAGACTATAATAATGATGGCTTCGAATGTATTCCTCGTAAGGGCGAACTGGTGAGGAACGGAGGATTCGAAAACCCGCACAATTCGTTTCATAATTGGGTGACAAACTACGGTGTAGATGTAATCGAGCCGGACATGGGAGACACCCCCCATCAGGGTTTTACAGCGGCCAGGCTCGGTTTCCTGGAACCCAATGCACTACTCTATCAAGTTATTCCCGGTATCTGCCCCGGCGGTTTTTATCAGCTGAGCTTTTTTATGAGCACAGACAATAATCAATGTAACCCGCCTGTAATTGTACGTCTGGAATTCCTGGATAAACATAAGCATCCGTTGGAAATTCCAGCTCTGGATATCCTTATTCCCCCATATAGTTTATATGAATCTTATGGTGCTTATATAAATGCCACTCGTTGGCCTTCCCCAAATCAAGCTCATTTTCTGCGGCTTGTGTTCCAAACAGATACACTCGCAGATGCCGATGGGTATGTAAAGCTTGATGATGTATCCCTAATTGCTCTTTAAGGTACAGCCCAGAAGTAGAAATCTATGTTGTTAATATGGCCACCCAATCCTCTCGGGGTGGCCACATTCCATTCCCGTAAGTTATTAGAACAAGCTTCTTATCCCGGGCAATAAGACATTATTTATAATCACCTTGTTTACTATAAAACTATGGTTTATATTGGTATTGTCCTATCAAGCTAGCTGCATATCCTAAGTGACCTTTATATGAGGAGGAAGTAGAGTGAAGTTTTTAGCTGTTGTACATAGAGAGTTTCAGGAACATATGCGCAACCGTAAACTAATATTTTTGCTGATGGTAATCTTCGGTGGTATAATTATGGCCCTCTATACCGAGGTAGGTCCAACCGCAAATTCAACCAATGTAATCGATCCTTTTTTTGAGCTCTTTGCGGTGTTATGTCCGATAATCGGTATATTTGCCGCCATGGATTCAGTCGTGGGGGAAAAAGAAAAGGGTACCCTGGAGCTGATTCTTTCCAAACCAATCTCACGCGGAACCCTGCTTTATGGCAAATTTGTGACATACCTGCTGATCATCCTGCCTTTACTCATTATTGAGCTGGTTGCGGCCTACTACTGGTCAGAGGCATCAGGTTTGTCAGCCCTCCGCTGGCACCTGGCGATGCCGCCTCTAAGCCATTGGATGTCAATGGTAGCCATAGTTGCCACCGTGGCTATGTATTACACCGCCCTTACAATTTTCATTTCCTTATTTGCCAGGAGTACTGCCGTAGCCGGATTAATCGGAATTTTATTCATGACCCCGGCTCATCCCGTCGGTGGCGAATTTCTAAGACTTATCGGGCTATTTTTTGGAATTGAAAGTTTTACTCAGGTACCTATGCCTATTAAATTTGCTCTAAGCATTTTTAGTAAATATCAGAAGTTTGCCATTACCAGTCCAGTCGACTTTGCCATCTGCATTTTTTCATTATTGGCTATAACCGCTTTCATTCTATTTATTAGCGGACAAATATTTGAAAGACAAAATATAACTTTCAGGTTATAAGGAGGTTCATTATGAGTGATTATGCAATTGAAGTTCAAAATCTCAGCAAGAGATATGGCAAACTGCAGGCCGTAGATAATCTTAGCTTTAAGGTTAGAAAGGGAACCTCCTTTGGCTTGCTGGGGCTGAATGGAGCCGGCAAAACCACCACGCTCAAGATGCTGGTAAGCTTAATCAAACCAAACTCGGGTAGTGCCATAGTGTCAGGGTATGACATACTGAAAGAGCCCATGGAGGTCCGGCGCAATATTGGCTATGTTTCAGAAAACCCCAGTTTCTATACCCGTATGACTACTATCGAGACGCTTAACTATATATGTAGTTTATTGGATATCCCGGCTAAGCTAAGAAAGGAACGTATCGAAAAGAACCTCGAATTAGTCGGCCTGGTTAACAAGAAAGATAATTATGTAGGTGAGTATTCTCGCGGAATGAGACACCGCTTGTCTCTGGCCCAGGCCCTTCTTTCCGAGCCGGAAGTATTGTTCCTGGATGAACCTACACTGGGTTTGGATCCAATAGGAGCTAAAGGCATGAGAGACCTGATTGTACAATTAAAAAGCTCCGGTAATGTCACCATAATAATGTCCTCACATGTACTGCCTGAAGTTGAAGCCATCTGCAATGATGTAGGAATTTTTGATCACGGAAAATTAATTGCCCAGGACAGCGTAGATAATCTGCGCAATACAGCCAGCGACAACATGAATATTGAAGTAATATTATCTGAAAAGGACGATAAGGTTACCCTGGCTCTGGAAAAATTATCTTTCGTAAATTATATAGAAGCGGAAGACAACCGCCTGATAATTAATACCCAAAATAGAGGGGAAATACGCCCGCAGCTTATTGAAGAAATATTTGCTCATAATAAAAACATTCTTTCTTTTGGAATAAAGGAGAATAGTCTGGAAGATATCCTTTTAAGGATACTAAAGGAGAAACATTAAGGTTGATTACAGAACCTGGCGGAAAAAACAGCGTTCAAATATTTCCGAATTGTAGTGGAGACTGAAAATTGATATTGCTTCAAGGTGTTAGCATGACTCAACCGTGGGTAGTACCTGCGGTTTTTACTTTTTTCTGCCTTTTATGGGGTTTGTTTTACATTGACATTTTTAAAGAGCTGAGTTGTAATAACATGGTGTTAAAAACCGGCTTTATAAGCATATTGGTTAGGATTGTGAGGATGAAATGAAGATATTAAAGCAATTTGGGTTGATACTTGTTTTGTGGTTAGCAGGAGAATTTGTAAACCGGGTAATGAAGGTGCCTATACCCGGAAGTGTAATAGGAATGATACTCTTGTTTGTATCATTAAATATTGGGATTATCAAGCTGGATATGTTAAATGAGGTCAGTAATTTCTTGCTTGATAACATGGCATTTTTCTTTTTGCCATTTGGGGTTGATCTCCTCTATTCTCTGGAAATAATAAAAGGAAACTGGCAGCAGATAACTTTTATTGTAGTTGTAACTACGATTATTGTTACCTCAGTCACTGGTCTAACTGTTCAGGCATTGGCAAAAGAAAGAGGTAAATAAGATGACGGACTTATTTAATACTCCGGCATTTGGAATAATAGTATCAATTTTTGCATTTGAAATAGGTATATATGTGTATGGGAAAACCAGGGTTATGTTGCTGCATCCCCTGGTAGTCGGCATATGCTTAGTAATACTATTTTTATCTATATTTAATATTGAACCCAAAAGTTATGAAAATGGTGGGAATATAATTAAACTATTTATTGGGCCTGCTACAGTGTGCCTTGCTGTGCCGTTGTATAAGCAGCTGGACATTCTAAAGAAAAATGCTATGCCAATCCTTGTTGGTGTTTTTTTGGGGTCAGCATCAGGAGTGGTGAGTGTCATATTATTGGGTAAACTTTTTAAGCTAAACCATGAAATCTTACTATCGCTGGTACCCAAATCAATTACTAACCCAATAGGGGTAGAACTTAGCCGTCAACTAGGCGGTAATATTTCCTTAACTGTAGCTGTAATAATGGTGACTGGATTGCTGGGGCCAATTCTGACCCCATGGATATGTAAGATCCTTGGAATAAAAAACAAAATAGCACTTGGAATAGCTATTGGGACAGCTTCACACGCGGTTGGAACCTCTAAAGCAATCGAGCTGGGTGAGATAGAAGGTGCTATGAGCGGCCTCGCTATTGGATTAGCTGGTCTATCTACAGTTCTGGCAGCCCCAATATTGATCCTTCTTTTGATGTAAATGCTGGCTTACTTATAGTTTTTTAGGAAAATATCCAGACGATCCAGCCCTTCCTTTATATTGTCTAATGAATTTGCATAGGAAAAACGAATATAGCCTTCACAATTGGCCCCAAAATCAATGCCGGGAGTCACTGCGACTTTAGCCTGCTCCAGGATTTCAAAGGCCAGGCGGTAGGAGTCAGCAGTATATTCCCTGACATTAGCCAATGCATAGAAAGCTCCGCTGGGATCGTGGTGAGTGGCAATACCCATTTTTTTCAGCCGCTCCAGTAAATATAGACGCCGTTCGTTATAGATATTAACCATTTCCTGCACTTCCCTGTCACAATCGCGCAGGGCGGCTATACCTCCCTCCTGAGCAAAGGAAGATGCACAAATAAAGAAGTTTTGCTGCATTATCTGCATAGCTCGTATATATTTTCGAGGAGCAATAACATATCCCAGGCGCCAGCCGGTCATTGCGTACAGCTTCGAAAAGCCGTTAATGACAAAGGCTTGGTCAGTATATTCAAGAATACTATGCTCTTCCCCTTCATAAATCAAACCGTTATATATTTCATCTGCTATTATCGTCTGGTCCAAATCTGCCAGTGCTTTAAGGTCTCCCGCGCTGAATACCACTCCGGTGGGATTGCTGGGTGAGTTGACCATGATCGCACGGGTCAGCGGGCTAAGACGTTTCTTTATTTCCTCCGGACGGTATTTAAAAGCATCTTCTTCACCTACCGGCACTAAAACAGGCTGTCCATCTACGTAACGAATAAAATTAGGGTAACAAGCATAATAGGGATCAGGCAGGATAATCTCTTCGCCTTTCTCCAGGAGTACTGAGAAGACCATAAGCATACCGGGTGATGTCCCCGAAGTCACTATGACCTGCTCGGGAGATATCTCTACTCTATATTTTCTCCAATAGTAACGGGCTATTTCTTCCCTTAAGGTGATTTTACCAAGGCTGTGGGTATAATGAGTATCATCCTGTTTAATCGCCCTCACAGCGGCCTCTTTTACCGGTTCCGGGGTAGCAAAGTCGGGTTCCCCCACCTCCAGGTGGATAATATCCTCACCTTTGGCCATCATGGCCTGTGCTTTTTCCAAGACTTCCATAACAATAAAGGGGGATAATTGTTCAGTTCTTGATGATGTTAAAAACCTGTTCATAATTCGCTCCTTGATAATGGTTTTCTTTTAATTCTATATAAGGCCGGTTATAATGTCTATCCGCTTTACAGTAAAGCACTCCCCCTGTTGATTGTCCACTTCCTGATAAGGGCGATTTACGGCCCATGCTCTTTTATAACAAAAGTAAATATAATTATCCATTAATGGCAACCATAAGATAAATATCCGCATTCATACTCGTGGAAATTAGGGGTGACTTAATAACTAATGATAATTGGAAGTGTTCCTTCCCATGAAATGATATTTGAACTTGAAAAACAGCTAACCCACACTAGAATTGAGAATTGGCTTAAACAAGACCTCTTTTCGTTCCAGTGGTGGTTATTATTAGCGGTATTAATTATACCCTGGTTTATATGGTGGAGATATGTTGATAAAACAAGACTCACGGAAATAACCTTATACGGTGCAATAACACTTATTTTAGCAGCCTTTTTGGATGCCATTCTATCAGAGTTAGTGATATGGGAATATAATCATTATGTAATACCCCTCTGGCCTCGCTTAATATCGGCTGACTTTACGTTGCTCCCTGTCACTTATATGTTTATCTACCAATACTTTAGACAATGGAAACAATTCTTGCTCGGGATGTTCGTAGTTAGTGCCCTTTACTCTTTTGTCGGTGAGCCTTTACTTATTTGGTTAGATATTTATAAGCTGCATGGTTGGAAACACATTTATTCATTTCCCATCTACATAGTAATGGCAGTCATTGTAAAATGGTTGGTTCAGAGAATTATCGCCCATGGAAAAAATACCGAAGTACAAAGCCTGGACTAAGGAGCAATAGAAATGCAGCTATCTCAGACCTCAGTAATAAGAAGACCTAAAAGTGCCATATCAACATATTCAGTTGCTATCTTTCATTTAAGAAATCCATTTGTAACTGCGTGGTGGTCTTTGGCTTATCCCGGATTTGGACATTTGAGATTAGGAAGTACGATAAAAGGTGTGTTCTTTTTCCTCGGAGAACTACTAATCAATTTACATGCCAAATTAAATCTTGCCATTATATACAGCTTCACCGGCAACTTTGCTATGGCCAAACAAGTCTTGCGCCTCGATTTGTTGTTACTATACTGCGGTATACTAACATTTGCAGTATGGGACAGCTACCGGGTGGCTGTAGAAACAAATAAATTTTCAGTTTTAGCAGACCATGAAAATGGCCCTATAGATCCAATGATCATAGGATCCGCAGGACTTAATTCCCTGGATAAACGAAATCCCTGGCTGGCTGTTGCCTGGTCCATTTTAATACCGGGTGCAGGCCAACTTTATTGCCTTGCACTCATCGAAGCTTTTTTTATGATGATAGGGGGAATATCAATTATGTATTTTTCCCATTTTCTTCCGGCTGTGCACTATACATTCCTGGGCCAATTTGCTCAGGCGAAAGCGGTAGTAGATTGGCAGTGGCTGTTAAACATACCTTCGTTCTATTGTTTTAGCATTTATGATGCTTATGTAAAAGCCGTTGAACTAAATAAGCTGTTTGATCAGG
>Ga0209639_1001014_pt1 | contig 32194 bp, 52 predicted proteins | sample EPASupsiteHSE605_FD_187268 | JGI IMG/M metagenome (GOLD analysis project Ga0209639, IMG submission 187268) | Bioremediated contaminated groundwater from EPA Superfund site, New Mexico - Sample HSE6-05 (SPAdes) (version 2) | ecosystem: Environmental > Aquatic > Deep subsurface > Groundwater >... | reverse complement strand
GTCATTTTTAACTTTTTCTTTTTCAAAGTTACTTAATATTCCATTAAACTGCAACACAAGAACATTCATATTTATTTTTATTCTCCTTTCAAAATTTAAAATGGTATACACACCCCTGAACGGGGACACTCGGGGCAATTATTATCCTTACACTCTGGATACTCCCATGGATTTTTATCAGAAATAAACCATTCGAAGTCGCCAAATTTAGAAACCGTACCAACCGCAGAATCCACGAGGTTCTTATAGTAACCTACATCAACATCGTCCTCTTTTTTCAGAACGGTTACAACTTCGGCCTCAAGCCAACGATATCCTTTACTTCCAGTAGCGGCATAATATTTACCATCTTTCTCTCGAAGAAGTATACCGCCTCCGCAACCGGGCTTGATCGGACAGAAGGAGCCAGCTTTACCGACGAAGTGATAATTATGCTCATCTGTTGGTACGGTTTCTATCATATCAAGATAAAGCGCAGAGGTAACCGTCTTAGTTTCACACATATCGCTGAATACGATAGGTTTTTTACTGAATAATGTTTTGAAGACATATGGTTGTGCAAACTGAGCGCCAGTTGCGGTCCATTGACCAGCTTTCTTACCGTCTTTGTATCTTGCGATATAGACGGCATCGTTTACCAGACAGAACCTATCATAAGTTGCCTCGTGTTCAAATTTATATCCATATTTCTTTCCGAACTCCATAACAAATTGTATGATCTCTGGAGTTGCGTTTGGAATTTTGATGGAGTCAGTTTTAATATGCGCGACCTTAAATCCTTTCTCCCATACAGCATGCTTCAAATCAATCATAAATAGAGCTCCACGCTTCGCCACTATATTATCAACATTGCGTGGATCTTTAAATTTATTCTCGAATTTTGCCGAAGTTAAACCATAAACAATATTGATTACAATCTTCAACGCGTAAGACAGAGCTGTAGCTTGTTCATCTGTTGTAAGATATTTAGCAAGTATCCCGCCAAGCATTGTCTTCGCTAATTCATAATCTTTATGTTTTATAGCTAAACGTGCGGCTTTGAGTTCCTCATAGTTTTTTGTATATGGTCCGAATATATTCATCTCAATCGCACTGGTTGGATGCATTGATTCCACATCTAAGAGCGCAACATCAACATACATACCTGGCTCAGCATGAACATAACCGCCTTCTCCTGTCTCTTCGCCTCTATAGAAACTCTTCCCATGATCAAATGTATAACCTTCAAAAAACGGAAGCATGCTAACATTTCCATGCCTATCTTTAAATTCTAAAGGCATTATAGTCTTATGTCTTAAAAACTCATGGGTTGTGGTGTCTAGAGTTAATACTGGCTTGGATAGATCAGTATAGATAAATTTATCCTGCGGACGCTTATCGTTACCAAATATAATTTTTGCGGTATGCATTTGCGTAGTATCATTTACAGTTAGCCCACTAAGATCGGCTAATATTTGTCTTGCTACGAAATCTTGTTGTCTCTCGGGGTCGTCAAACACTGCCTCTAACGCATCAACGTCATCGCCACAATAATCAGTTACCTCTAACCATCTTTCTTTTGGCACGGGTTGGTCCCAAGGAATTCCTAACTCGTGGTGGTGGATACCAAGTTCGATTTCAAATTTCTTTAAACTCTGTTTCTTCGATGAATAATCATATACATCTGCGTATGAGATATTATAAGCTTCGCCAAACGTTCCATTACGACTGTTCTTAATTAATCGTTGACTAAGTTCATAAAGTTGTTCGTTATTATAACCTATATAAGCGGCATACAGAATATGATTATCATACCGCCGACAATTGAAACCGACTAATTTAAATCTAAAGAGTTCCTCTACCTCAACGGCTGACGGATTAATCATCTTTACTTTCTGACCACCTTTATGTTTCCAAACAATCACAAAAAGATTAGGAAACACTTCGACATCAAAGAAAGTCAAGATATCTGTCTCATAGTTATTAATCGGTACGCTGATATCGTCTGATTTAGTCTTCATTTGCCCTACACGCTTGATACAGTAGTCGGCCTGATGCGAACTATTGTTGGCGAAGGCTAAGAGCTTAGGACGCAAATCTGTGACGTCATAGGTCAAACCGCTTTTGTATGCGTCATCAAGTATTTTGTAAATAAAATCCACACTTGGCTTGGTGCCCGGATGATATTCTTTATGAAGGTTTTTTTCTATGAGTCGACGTATCGCCTTCTCATTTTTAACCACATCAAAATTAATCATCTTTTCTCCTTTCAAGGGTAATCCTGAGTTTATGGTCATAATTGGTATGTTGTTGCATTTAGTAAGTTTTCTGCGAAGTGACGCTTCTCCAACAGAAACTTTTATTTCAATTCCCTCCTCATAAACCCGACTAAGTTTTGTTGCGTCACCATCGTAAATATAATGGAGATGCAACCCATTACCGCTTTTACTAAATTCGGCATATGTAGATGGCCATTTACTAGCAGCTTCCACATTACGTTCAAGCGACTTATTTCCCTTCTCATCTTGGAGATCAAAATCTATTATTATATGATTACTTGGTACTTTTACATAATGGAGCTTCTTCGTGTTTATCTCGGACAATTTAGTATTATTATTAGACCATTTTTTAGGTGGTATTCCATCATTATTAGCGTATTGTGATGGACAGTTAGCGCACAACTCATCAAATATAGATTCAGTACAATCAAGAACTAATACATTTTGATGTTCCTCTTTTTCCTCTTTGATGTTTGTGAATTTATCTGATATGAATCCCTGATAATAACTTCGCGTCTGTTTTCCCTCGATTCTTGCCACATCCATAAATGTCTGAAAGTAGTTCTTCATCTCCTCCCTAAATTTATGCCGTGGTAACTTAAACTCGATTAATGCTTCATCGCAGTATGTTTTATACATATCATAAGCCTGCGATAAAGAAACGCCATCTTGTTCTTTGAATATCTGATAATTTGCCTCGATAAAATTGAAGAAGACGTCGGTTTGTAATATCATTTCTAAAGGCCGATAACTCGCATAGTAATTCTTACCCATCTTTCTATACACCTCAAGACAATGCGAGGCAATAGCCCCTAACTCAAAATCAACTTGGGACATTAATGCTTGATATCTCTTAGCCGGTATTTTGCGTCCTGACGGCTTCACATCTATGAGACGACGTATTATACCAGATTTTGCATCCGTGATCTTCACGGGCCTGTTAGTGGCCATAAACAAGAAGGAATTAACCCTCGCCGTATACGAAGGTTTATACTTCTCATTCATTGTCATCTCCTCATGTGAAATGATAGAGTTAAATTTCGAGTTATCTTCGATTTTAGATAAGTCGCCATCGTGTTGTATTGCGATAAGAGGATTAGATTTGAAGACTTCTGTGGAGAACGAGTTGCTCGAAGAGGTAAGCGCTTTTGCTTCGAAGGTCGTATAATAACCTTGGAATAAACTTTGAATAATGTTAAGAATTGTCGACTTGCCTGAGCCCATTTCTCCATAAAGGACGATAAACTTTTGAATAATTTTTGCATCCCCTGACACAACAGCTCCAATCGCCCACTCAAGCTTAGCTCGCTCGTCGGGGTCGTAGAGGGTTCCAATAATTTCGTCATACGCATCATAAACTCCTTTCTCAAGTGGATAAGGCAACCGAGTACTAATATAATCGCTCTTTTTTACTTCTGTGTTTACAAATGTTAACTTTTCATCCAACTGATGAGCATTATCGGATATATTTTGCATATACTTCCTAAACATTGCCCAGGACGTAGATGAGAAATCACTCATTAGCTTGACCACTATATTTCCATCTGTCCTGCCAGCCATTTTCTCTTTATGTTTTAGAAGATCTGCATCGACGAGTCTCTGAACATCATACTCATCAGTTGACCATATATTTCTCTCTTCATCCCAAATGGCGTAAAAGGATCTTCCACGAACCATCAAATCCTTCGAACGACATATTCTGAAATCCGGATAGATTTCTACAACACCATTTTTCGTGCTCCTTTCTTTAATTTGATAAAAGTCCATGTGTCACCCTCTTTCGCTGAAAATATATCCTTTAGGTTAAATAAAAAGGTTCACAGCATGTAGTGATAACCCCATTATCGTTCATATAAGAATCTGCCAACGCTATAACTATATCCCCGCCATCATAATGTAAAACGGGAGTCACGCCGTCCGGCTCATATAATTTAAAAACCATCCCTTTTTTAATATCCATACCATTGACCCGAACCCATTCTCCATTTTGTAAAATATACGCTATTCTCACGTTCGGATCGACTGTATTATGGTCCATTCTATTTTTCCTCCTCTTTTCTTGCAAAAATCGTTTTTTGTTACGTTTGTGACACTTTTACACTAATTTTCTAAAACTTTTATATATATTATATTTTCTCTATATAAAGTTTTAGAGAAAAAAGTGTAAAAACGTAACACGATCTTGGAAACGCCCGCCGCTGTAAGGCTGAAGCCTGTTACACTTTTTTTTAAAAACGTCACACTGTGACACTTTTTTGTCACACTTTTTCAAATTTCCGAAAAATCCGAAAAATATTTTTTTCAAAAGTGTCACAAATGTTACGTTTTGTGACGTTTTTGTTACGTTTTGTGACGTTTTTGTTACACTTTTTTTTTCATCATTTTCGTCTCATATTACCCTCTAAATTACCAAATATTACCTATTTTTAACCTATAAAAGGCATCCCCCAGCAAAATAATTCTCGTCCAAATAAGCGCACATTTGATACCAAATTTCAACCTTTCTTTGGTCTTTTTTTGGATTTTTTAGAGGAAATAGACCGCCCTTCCCATTCCTTTTATACGTCCGTGCCAGCACAGCATCTATTAAAACGTCGATTCTTTCTTTACCATACATGTCTTCGTACTTCATATCCGTATATCTGTCAAGACCAAGATTACTCATGATTTCCCAGAACCAACGCTCTGTACGATCACCTTGCTCGCAATCATACAGAATATCCTCCATACGCCTTGCTACACCAATCAACATCTCCAGCATTGAGCAAGGGAAATTCAAAGCATACAATACATTATATCTAGCCTTCTCAGCAAACTGCTCACGCAACTTCAGACCGTCCATAGTCCTGTTATCATCATTAGGTACGAACCATGTAAAATCCCGATTATGCAGAATCCCAGCAAGAATAAAGTAACTGGTACGTCGCGTTTCAACGTTGATAATATCACAAAGATACGAGAAATATTCATCACGAATCTCGGTTTCAAAAGACATTTCTGGATTCGTGTCCCTGTTAACTCTCCTCATTAGGCCTCCTCCTTACTAATATTCGTTTAGATAAAGATGGGGCACTATGAATACCTAAAACCGTCTCTTGATAACTCTTATGGAGACGTACGATTTCATAATCAATACCTAATCGTTCGTTTCGTACGTACACTACATCAGGGTCTTCAGACTGGTCGCCAAAGCATAACAAACCTTCCCCAACAGTACCTATTACGTCCTGAATAATCTCGTCCTTCTCATCAGCTAAAGTGTCATCACCTTCGTAATAGCTGAGCGACAACGTTTCATAATCCTCTCGTTCAGCACCGAATTGTGAAATAGAGATAACATAACAAGATGTATCTTTATCTGCAGGTTCTGGCTCAGCTAAATTTGCCAGCAATCCCTCATTAGCTTTTCTTATTTCATTATAAGGCGTATTTTCTTTTACGTATCTCTTGTATTTCATTCGTTCTTTCAAAACAGGCGGCTCTGAGTTAGAGGTATAAAACCCTTCATCTACTAAATCGGTTCCGTCGCCATGATATTCCTTCGGATCACTACCACCTCGTCCATACACTTCCTTTACAGATTCTATCTCTGATAGGAGAAGGACATCATATTGCTCCTTCAGAACTCTCCAAGTAATAAAAGAGCCTGCACCAGCTCCCAAGGCAAACATTACTATACTTCTTAAATTGGTGTTCATATTAATTCCCCTTTCACTGTTATTTTGTAATGGGTCCCATGCGTTTCAAAATCAGGAATTCTACGAATCTCAACATCTTCGATTTTTAATTTAAAACCAGAGCCCCTCAGTTCGATTGGAGTATCCTCAATCCAGTTTTTTTCGAGGGTTTTGTATATGGTCTCAGCTTCAAGTTCAGAAAAACCGTCGTATATCAATACGGAAAGTTTTTGTCCCTCTTTAAATCTAAAATCCAAATCCACTGGTTATCTATCTCCTTTCAAACGCTTATTATCTAATTTAATATACAACGAGGTGATTACGGCTCCAATAAGAAACCCAGTTATGTTTATTACATAGGCGTCTATTAGATAGGCTACGAATGTTGTGGAGGCATATATTAACATATATCTGAGTTTCTTTGATATTAATTTATTCATATTTAAAATATCCTTTCTAAGTATGTCTTAAATACATATAATCCGGATATACTAATTCGACAAGGAAGGTGTTTGTGACATTAGGAAACGTACAGCATTCTTTATATTTTTTGAATAGAAATACCTGCCATGGGTGTAATAGATGGTAAATATCGTGATAAATATTACCATAGTCATCCACAAAGATATTAGCGCCTACGTCATAATAAAGCATTATTGTGTCATGCGGATCGTAATAATTATAGAAGTATTCGCATAATATCGCCTCTTCGTCATCCTCATAATCAACAGGCATCATGAGAACAAACCCCAGGTGTCCGTAGATAGTAATGTTGACAGACCGGACACCATAAGAAGAAAGCTCGGCTCTTTGATGGAAGAGACTCATATTCTTCTTTCTTTATATATGGAAGCCAGAAAGTCATTAATCATACCTCCTTCTAAAAGGTAACCAACCAAATAATTTCTCGAACGCAATATCAAACACTTCTCGTTCATAGCACTGTTTGCTCTTCTTTTTAGGCGTCTTAGGTAAAAGACCTTCCTTAGCGAGTTTAACATTTGGATTGGTTTTATGTTGGCCCATATCTTACTCCTCCTTTTTCTCATCCAGGGATAAGATTGACTCGGATAAAGCGGCCCCATAATCTAATTTTAAACCGTCCTTTAACCCCTGGGCAATCGCTTCTCCTAAATTACGATCGCGTTCGATTAAGAAATTAGTAACTTCTTCGGGATTGATCTTATATGACCCGTCATAACGCGCGCAAATGATATCTCCACGTTTTTCGCAGAGTCTTAGAAATAGGTCCTCGGGCATATTTAGTAGGGCTAAGGCGGCCTTTAATTCTAACTGATTGGTTTTATATCGGTAAATAGTCTCTACTAATTTAGCTATTATTTGTTCTTCAATAGTCAGATCGTTTAGATCTTCTTTTAAACCCCTGATCCTTGCTTCTTCTGCTAACTGAGCAGTTCGGTTATATTTATGTTGTCCCATATCACATTTCTCCTTTCAAGAGTTAGTTATCAACATCATGATGAATGTCGGAAATATAACGATAAATATTCTCAATGTCAGTATTACCTATAGGCATAGCATTAATGTCTAGGTTAGTAGCTGATGAAAAAATCTTTATTCCGTTTACATCTACATTCTCGGCTACAAATATCCAAGGAAAAGAGACTCCCTCTCTGTCCAGAAGAGCCATAATCTTATCAATTATATCTTTAACATGCGGTCCCATATCACATTCCTCCTTTCAAGAGTTAGTTATCAGGCCAATACAACTCTACAAGGAACCTATCGGTGACATCAGGAAAGATATAGTCTCTCTTGTAGTGTTTGAACAGATATATCTGCCATGGTTTTAATAAATCGTATATATTATTTACCACATGACCAAACGATAGATCAATAAATATATTCCGATCAGGATCATATTCGAGCGTGATGCTGTCGTCCAGATCATACCCGAGGTCGAGAAGGGCATCGAGCATCTCATAATACTTCTCACACACTTGATCATATTCTTCATGCGAGACTCTGTACATCTTAATGTTCCCGTAAGAATCTAATCAACACCCAAATTAACCAAAGACCACTGGTGAGTATAGTCATAACAAAGTCAAACATGATACCTCCACATGATTGTTTTCCCATTTTTCATTCTCCTTTCAAGAATTTATTATATTTAAATACGCCTATCCATCTTGGTTTTAATTTTTGTTTTCTCTTTTTCGGTCAGCGAATAATTTTCATCCATCATCTTTAATACCGTACGACAAGGTTTATGACATTTCAATTGACGACGGCAGGGTCCACAATAAATCACGACAATCTCATTTTGATCCATTTTCAACTCCTCTCAAGGGATTAGTTATTTATATAATAGATCAAGAAAAGCTTTTTCGTGGGCATCGGGTACACCCGAAAATTGATCCATAATACAGCAAGCAATATTACTCACCCACGAATCATAATAACTCCCAGGTTCTTTATCAACAGATGCTTTCTTTAGAATATCAACTGCTAATGGTACCGGATTTTTAAGGGTTTCTTTTGAGAGTGACACATTTTGATATAAGGCCTCCCTTGGTTTGCATTCCGGATGGTGGTCTACTAAATAAGAATGTCTGCCATTATGGCATTCGCAGGGCATCGTTGGATACCGGAAATAAGTTCGTTCTAACGCACCTTTTTTTCCACATACTTGACAGATTCCATACATAGTATCTCCACTCATCATTCATTCTCCTTTATCGTTATTATAACGCCCACAGACTTGTTCATGTTCGCAACTTATCGTCGTGATAACATCAAATACCTTATTATCACTATATATTTTATCTTCTTTGACATTGGTTACTCTATGCAAGCACGCATTGCAACACTTTTTAAATGTAATTTTAAGCATAATATTTTCCTTTCTTTTAAAGACGTCCATAGCCATGCAAATACAAATGCGGGTAGTCCAGGATATCTCGTTCAAAGCATCCCGAACCAACCGCATTCAATCCATCCCTCTCTCAAATCAAGTCGTAGATAATCCCATTTACGTTGAAGTCTAATAGAATTGATCGTTCATCACCATTAATGAAGTTATGGGCGCCTTGCCGATCGTCATATAAACCGAAATCAACATAATTGTCTCCCTCATCATTTATAACCCAACCGACTACTGCGCCACCCTTTGTCCGTTCATATCCTAACATGTCATATATTTCATTTAAGAATACGTGTCCACGAGCCTGGAGTAAATCGTTAGCCCACCGCTGGGAGTTCTTAAGAAAGAGGAGATTGTACTGAGGATCTTTCTTCCATTGATCACAACCCTCATCAAACCAACGGGCATATTGACTGATTCCATTCGGATCGACGACCTCTAAAGTCTCTTTAACTTTCTTTTTTTTACCGTTTTCGTCCTCTTTAATAACGGTAACCTGCTCCTCATGAATGCCATGCCTGTATTGGTAATCCTTATGCTCGCCAAATTCTTCGATTACGCGGTTGCGGTAGCTGGTGAAACCCTGTTCAATCGCTTTGTATGCCGCCATTAGTGCGATGTTACGTTTACGCATAATATGGTTAGCACCATATATACAAGCGACAGAGGCAACGCCAAGAGTGATGACCGGAGCGTACAATTTAATCAGAGACACGGCAGATTTGGAATAAACAATGGTCAGATCTTTTCTGTAATCGGCGTCTGAGTAGATTATTTTCCCATTTTCGTTCTCTGTATAAGCCTCGGGGCTGTTTTTAACTTCTTTTAAGACATCAATATCTTTTCGGGTCTCATTAAGAATCTCCTCAGCCTTGGTGGTTATCTTACAGATCTTAACGGTGCTAACTACCAGACCGATCACGCCAACAGTGGTAAGGATCTCAGGACTATATTTTTGCAGGATAAGTCCGCTACGTCCAGCGGCTTTTGTTAAGGATATCTTTATTAAGTCTAATTTATTCATTGTTATTTTCCCCTTTCGAATCGTTTTTTAGAAATTTAAATGCGTTTTTTAATAAACTCATATTTGGGAGTGGTTTTTCAGTTTCAAGGGTAAATCTCGGCAAATATTGATAAGGATTTTTGATTTGTTCGGTTAAAGTACCGAAAAGGTTAACAAAAGATTTTGCATGATTAATATCTTTTGTATGGGTACAAGACATGTTGCATTCTTTACAGGCACGCCGGTCACAGATATAAAGGATATTTGGTTCTGTCTCCGGCTCAATCCTAGTTGATTGTTCTAGACCGATTATACAGTTTTTTATAGCTTCTATTAAAAGTTCATCAGAGTCTCTCTCTCGACTACCAAAAACCCGTGTTACTGATTTACCTGTTTTTTTATCAGTCACAGTGAGGACATCGGAACCAGCGGGATTTGGAAATTCAAGGGACATCTTATATCTGGTCCCTAATAAATTTGATATTACCTCTGAGGGTTTTTCGTCCGGCTTCGGTGGCAGTGGTATCCAATGTGTAACCTTAACCCCGCAATATTTCTCAAGGGGCGTACGGAACCAACCGGCATACCATACACCATCCCTTAATTCCGCTACACACGGCACGCCATAATAGGTCTCTTGGCCTACAATTTTAACTTGTACAAGCACCCAGTCATACTCAGGTTTCTCTGGTAATCGCTCAGTAACAGAGATCCATTTATTATTCATTATTTATTCTCCTCTTTTATTATTTTCCAGTCTTATTAAAAACCTCTAACCGAGCCTTGCACATAGGTTGATTCGCAGCCGCCTCAAAAGATATCCCATGATTTTTAGCATACGCCTTAACATATTCAACATACGGACTAAGCACGGTCTCTTTATAATTGTTATTGTCTATTACGTTTTCTATCTCAAAGTTAAAGATACATTGCTCAACGGCGCATAACAAGACATCATGTTGCGCGGTCTCGGCTTCTATTGCGGGGAAACTCACTTGGCTATTTTCCTTACCATTGCTAACCCTAACTATATATTTCCCGCAACTCCCACTATACTTATCGAAACGTACTCTCATTTCGTACTTACTACCAAGCAGTTCTAATATTTTGTTCATTTTCTTACCTCCGATGGTATAACATGCTGTTTAAATATCTCAAATTCCTCCGAATAATGTTCATTTCTGTTTAATATCTCGGACGGCACCCCGAACAGTCCGGAAATGTTCTCTTCTATCTTCGCTCTCATATCTGCCGCTATCCGTCGTCCGAGTTCTTCGGGGAGTTCCTCGATTTTTATCCTATCCGTAACCTTTATAGTTCTAATACCATATTTAACAGCAATATGCTCCATAACTTTTATTACCTCTCTAATCCAACAGGATCGCTTTAGGTAATATGAGCAGATATTGATCTCTCACATGATTAATTCTTGCTTTTTTAATGTCCGTCCAACCATATTTAGTATCGATGAACGAACTCTCAATGCCTACTAAATCGTAAACATCACAGAGCGTGATTGTCTTGTATTCTTTGATTAGTTCTAAAAGATTGGCCAGAACTTCCTCGGCCTCTTTCTTAGTGTCGAATATCAGAAAAGGTCTCTTTTTATATTTTCCTACTTTATTCCTCTTTATATGAACAAAAACGGCGCCTATTATAACGCCAATAACCATATGCAATAATTGCACCCTACCAATTCTATTCATATTAATCATAGTGATTTCTCCTTTCAATCTTTTATTTTAAATTTAGAGGTAATCCAAACACTGTATAAAACTCTTCTTCGATTCTTAATCGTATATATTCTGCCATTAATCGTTTTTGTTCCTGTGTTATTTGCGATTTTGCGCGCTTACGATTCTGCCATTTCTTTATTAATTGAGATAGAAACATATTACCCTCCTAATCCAACGGTAATGCGCGAGGCAGATCGATTAAATATCCATCTCTTACCCGGCTGACAGATGCTCTGGATAGGTTAGTCCAACCATATTTGGTATCGACAAATGAACTCTCAATGCCGACCAAATCATATAAATCAGCAACGCTAGCTACATCATAATCCTCCACCAGATCAACAAGAGTGCTCAGAACTTCCTCGGCCTCACCTCGGGAGTCAAGAACTATATCATCAAAATTGTGTCGGGCACGATTGCGTGATGATGGTTCACGTCTATCTTCCTTATCGTTCCTATACGAAGCTTTGTCATATCTTACATATGATCTGCCCCCTCCTCCACTACCACCACGACCTCCTCGATATCCTCTCGTCTCCCCGCGCAATAACACCTCAATGCTTCCTTTAACAAGATCTTCTAAGGTGTCTTTTGCCGCCGGGATAAGGACATCATGTATAATGTAACCTGATACACTGGGAACATCAGAACCAAGAAATGTGTCAGCGAGCTTTCTGAAGAATGATTTTTTCTTTTTTACAACATGCCCGCGTATTATCTTTTCTACCTTTTCCCTCTTCGGTTTCTCTCTTTCCTCCCCACGTTTTCGGTGTGAGTTTCCGGGGTAATTCATAACTATTTTTTTCCCATCATCCACTATAAGTGATCCTCCTTTCAAAATTTAGTTTTTATCTAAGACTCTCATGAGTACATTGTCCTAATTTATGGGCATAATAATGCTCACAATCAGGACACCAAGTATAAAGTTTCTGACTCTCCATTGAAAGTTTATCATATTCCTCCTCACTGATGTATGAATATGCCATTATTTATGCCTCCCTTTTATCAATACCAAAATTATCTATGTCAAAGTAAAAAAGTAAGCATTTGCTTACTTCTCTTGATACTTAAACTGCTGTTTTAGCTTTAGCATTTGCTACTACATCGTTGAATGCGTTAACAACCTCATCGACTTGACTTTCCACGTGATCAGCCGCTATCTTACCAGCCATACCACAAAATACCATCCCTGCAACCGTAATACAAACCTTTGTTAATGGATTTGCCTCGCTGTCTGAGGTGGATTTTATTATATTTCCTATAATTGCCGTTGTTCCTATGGAAGTTATCAAACCTAATGTTCCTTTTACCATATCAACTTTGTTCATGTTAAAACTCCTTTCAAGCGTTTAATTTCTTTCATTATACAATGTGTTATTTTTGCGAGAAACCACGGGTGTTTACGGGAATATATGGGATTTTATATCCATTATTACTTGAGTAGAGGTTCAGGACTGCGTTACGCATTATGCGTTTTCTATATGAAGGCCAAATATGATTTACTATAGCCGCTGTTGCTAGGAGAAGGACAAAGGCTCCAATTATATATCCAGAAACTAATAGTATAACTACTGTATTGTCACTCATTATATCAATCCTCTCATTAACAATCATTAATTCTTTTTAAAAGTTTATAATTGAAATCCTCATTCTCAGAATCATATTGAAAGTTATGGCCGAGCAATCTTTTTCGCTTTTTCCTTGTGTTTTCTCCTGATATGTAAATCTAGGTCCTAGGACATATGTTGCACCCCAAAGTGCAGCATTAGGACTTATATAAAAATATAACGGCACCCAGTAGATACCCCGACCATATGATATTTTATCGGTAATCCCACAAGGGATAGGTAAACGAAAACAAATATATCCATACTTCTTCGTCCAGTAATGGCAACCGAAATGCATAGCATTATCCCCAAATACTGTTAAATTACCAATAGAGAAATGGCCTTCTATTGATTTAGCGAACCTTCTTAATATCTTCTTCACGATGTGCCCTCCTTTTAAAGAAATGAAAAAGAAGGTGCTATGTTTTTCATAACACCCTCCTCTCCCTATTCATATTTATTCGGCTTCAGTTTCTTCTTCAGATATGACTGTTGCTTCAGCATCAATGTAATCCTCATCAGCATCACCTGAGCCCATAACTGCATTCGCGACTAACTTTAGTCCGACTGCAACTATTCCTCCAATGATTACCTTTTTGATAATACCTTTGTTGCTGTTCAATACGTTCATAATCTTTTCCATTATTCCTATCTCCCTTCAAATATGTTTATTAGGTTTCATTATACCGTGTGTAAATTTCGCGAATTAAATACTCTGCGATAACTCCCTTAGATCACTGAGTATGAAACTGGTCTGATTTAGATTATCACCCGCCCACTCATGTAAACTTAGTTCCGGCGGCCAGGGTTCGGAGGTACAAGCTGTTTTGGATAATTCAGGCCCAGTTATTTTCTTAGTAATTTGCCTGATAACATCTCGTATTTCATTAATATTTTGTGCAGTATTAATCAGTTTCTCGGTTAAAGTAAATTCATCAATTTGTTTTGGTTCCATTATATTAAATCCTCCTTCAATTTCAATATATTAATTATAATATGTATCCTTTCTATTTATATTTTTATTAAAATAACCATAAAATGAATTTTACGGTTAAAGCAACAACGCATAGCGACATACAAAATAAAGTTATGTTAGTGAATATGTGACTTAATTCAGATGAGTCCTCCTCGTTTTCCTTTTCTTTTTTCCTCTCCTCCATTTATATAATATCCTCCCCAACAACTTATTTCTAATAATCTTGGTGATTATATTCTGGTTTACGATGATACCCAACAACTAAACATGGTACGCCTTTTGTCGTTAACTGGGATGAGAACCTGAACTCCATAAGACCGTCCTTAGCATACCAACCGAGGTCTTCGCCAATATCAGAATATGGCAGGTTGAGTTTTTCATACACGTCGTTCATAGAAATAAACCCGTCATTCATGAGGTCGAAGTTTAATTCGTTTTGTATTCGACGTATATTCTCTATATCATCATAGAAATATCGTCCAGATATAGTCTCAAAACAAAGCATCTCCCCTTTACCGGTGATTATAACCTCACTATCTTTGACGGGGTTCTTATTGATTGTATCCTCGTCGATACTATCCTTTATTTTCTGTTCTTTCGCCACCCCAATAGTCTCAATGACTTTTGATTGGTATTCTTTGAGTGCGACTTCCGTTAACGAATACGCACTAGCTAGGGCGGCGTTACGTCGGAGATTAATAGAATTTGCGCCTATGACACATGCGATCGTTACTCCGCCCATAATTATAGTTGGCACATAACAGCGCCACGTGAGTTTGATGATTTCCTTCTTAGAAGGATGACTTTTTCTCCATCCCTTTCCCCCTAAAATTTGATACGCTTTTGGTGTAGCATTTATTGCCATACCGACAGTCGTGAATAGGCCCGCAACGCTTATACCAGTAAGAATCGTGGGTGAGTTACGGGCCAGAGTTCGTCCGATGTCCTGGGTTGCCTTCTTAAAACCTTTACCGTTCATAGTGAATCACTCCTTTCAAAAATTAAATAAAAGAAAAGCACGTCTCTTATCGTCATAAGTGTTCTTCCTTTTGAACTATCTGTGACCTTTTCTTTCATTATACAGTGTGTAAATTTCGCGAATTTAAACCCCTATTTTAAAGACGGTTTCAGATTTCTTGGTGATACCATCGGCGATAGACCCATATATTTTTGAAATGCTCGAGAGTCTTTCTTTAAAGTCGTCCAAAATGGAATCCAGGTTATCATCAAATTTCGCAACAACCATTTCTTTAGCTTTCTCTCGGACTTCCTCTTTTAGTTTTCTAAGGTCAATATCAGCTACTTGTTCCGCTATTTCGTCCGAAACAGAAGACACGATACTAGACTGAGCTAAATCAACCTCTGCTTTAACTGCATTGTGAATATCCGTACGGGCGGTATAACTTATTTCCCTAGAGATATTTTTTACGGCTTTTGCGACTTCCTTTTCAACTGCAACATTAACGGCCTCGTTCATCATGGTGTCTGAAATATCAAGAGTGATTCCGTCTGCCATCTTGTTAATCAGGGTTCTCTCGAGTTTTGCTTGATTATAGAAACTATAACCAATACTGATTAAACCTAAAGAGATTCCTACAATACTTAATTTTTGGGTGGTGTTCATGCATTATTCTCCTTTCAAAATTTACTTTAAAGTGTAATGGTGACTATCTTATCGGGATTCTCTTTTACCCAATCCAACCAAAGACCTTCCAAATTCAAGGTGGGATGTCGAGTGTCGAACCATTTAATTGTCCTGTTAAACCCGGCTATGACGCCTTTATTAAAAGCCACCTTTTGCATATGCCGTACATAGCGGTTATACGTGACCACAGCAACCACGACGCCTCCCAGAACAATTATTCCTTTGTGTTTGTCAACGAATTTCGTTCCCTTTTCAAACATTATAAACCCTCCTTTTTATTTAACTAATATATTCGACCAGCGTCCTTCGCGTTTTGTACACATATCGTAATCCTCCAAGAATTCCTTCCAACTACGCCACAGACGATTTTTACGGTGAATAACAGATTCTAATTTAGGCATCTTCACACGGCACTTCATATAGTTTCTTTCTCCCCCACATTTGGCCGTAAAATCTTGAAAAATATTAAAACGTTTGGCGTCATCCGTATCTGTTAGGATATTCTTGAGTGTATTTTTTTTGATGTTTTCTTGGATGGTATTCTTTTTCTCTTCTTTAGATGTTTTTTCAATGAGGTTTTGTACATTCTTAAGTTCCTCTATTTTAGCGGAACAACGGGCGACCTCCTCCTTCAAATTGCGCATTTCACTAAGATGATGTTCCCTCTTATTTTCTAGTTCCTCAATTCGACAGTCTAATATAACTCTTAGATTCATGGTGTTAAGTCCCCTTTCAAAATTAATTGTTATTAAGTAACCGGCTCTGCCACCACCGTTATCGTAGTGGCAGAAACAATACTTCAATAAATTATGAGAGAATGTTGTTTTTTTGGTACCATACATATAGTGCTTAAAATTTTTTATGTAATTGTCTTAGGCCAATACGCATGCCTTACATAACGAACAACCCCTTTCAAAAATATAATAAAAGGATGACTACGATCTACTAATTTTCAATCTGTATCGCTCGTCTAACCAAGCTATCACCCTTTCATTATACCATGTGTAAATCTCGCGAAAAAGAGGGAGCTTAGGCTCTCTCTAGAAATTAATTGTTTTTATTTTGTCTGGATGTTCCTTAGCCCATTTTAACCAAAGAGCCATTAATTCATTTCCAGGTATTTCCCTATCAAACCATTTTATTGTCTCCTCGAAACTAACTATAGCCGCTATTTCTGCACCTTTACTAAATCCTTTTCTATAGATAAAGCGCCCAGTAATAGCCGATATTAATATAGTTCCTCCTAAAGTAATAATGATCTTTTTGTTTTCCTTAACAAAATTACTAATACTCTCTTTAGTTTTCATAAAACATTTTCCTTTCAAAATTTATTATTTCTATTATGACATGCGTTTTTCTTACGAAAAAGGAGAGGCTATGTTTAAGCCTCTAAATAAATCATTCATTAACCTTTAATACAACTGTCCAATTTGAAGCAGGGGTTTCATAATATATATGCTCATCTGTACGTACGTCAAAGTATTTCACACCATTTTTTATGTAGACAGCAATAACTACTCCAGTAGTCTCATTATTTATATTTTTTACCTCATCTTGATAATCTGGTAATGGGACACTCATAATTTCACTTCCTTTCTTATTTGCTTTTCAGCACTATCTCCGCGCCACATGCTAAATATCCACAGGCGTCTACGTACGTATCCTCTTTAGGAGCTCCGGTTTGTAATCTCCCTATCTTGAGCAAAGTCATCATGATTGCCACGTCATGGGCCGATATTTCTATGTCCAACCAACAGCTCCATAACTTAGCAATAGCTGTGAAATTTTCTTCGGGTGTTCCATAATCTGCCTCACGATCACCACAAATATAAGTATTGGCCGTTTCTAATATTTCGTTCCTAGTCATTATTTTTATCTCTTTTCACATAAGCAATTTTAGCATTTTTAATCATACGGCTACACAACAAGCAAGGTTTACCGCTAGCCTCTGATCCGTCTTTTACATTAGTTCCTACAATATAAATAGTGGCTCCGTACATATCTATTGGATTCGCATTGATGATTGCATTTTGTTCGGCATGAACGGCATGACATAATTCATATCTTTCTCCCGCCGGAATATTCTTTTCTTCCCGCTCACAATATCCTTTATCGCAGCAATTTTCTTCTCCTACGGGACTTCCATTATAACCAGTTGATATGATTCGTTTATCCTTAACTATAACTGCCCCATATTGCCTTCGTAGACAAGTAGACCGTTTAGATACGACTCTTGCTATCTCCAGGAAATAATTATCCCAGTCTATTCTACCCATTACTCTACTCCTTCCATCCTAACAGGTATATCTTGCATCTCTGGGTGTCTCTTCTCTGTCCATATAGCGTAGGCCACGTTCCACATAGCCGCCCTTAAATGAGGCTCGTCCTTCATCCCACGTAAGTAACAGGACAAATGCCGTATGGCGCTATCTATTAGGCTATGTATAGGTATACCCTTCTCGCAGTTACGCTCACCATATTTAATAGCTCCTTGTTCGCAATGTAAGGCTAACTCATGTACTGCTTCCCAAGGTACCAAATCATAACGTCCTTTTCCTTCTTGGATATCTCTTACTGCTCCAGTCTCAAATTGACGTCTTTCCCCACTATCTTTGATGTTTGAAATATCTTGTTTAATATATTCAGAGTATTCGCCCATTTTTATACCTCCATTCCATTAGTCACTATATTTTTGAAATATTCAACGCCCGTTACACAACAAACGGATGCCAGAATTAAACTTTTTGTTCCTATTTTCATAGAATCTCCCTTCAAGAAAATTTAAATACTATTTGTAAATCCTGCGAAAGAAAGGAAGCCTAAGCTTCCCTCTGATATTATTCCTCTTTAAGTACTATTTTGCATTCTGTGCAGTACGCTATATCTTTTATAGATTTAACTGTACTTGTAGAATACATTTCCCTCTCGCATTGAGGACAAACCATTATAACTCATCTCCTTTCATTATAGGGAGTGTTATTTTTGCGAGAGAGAAAAGAAGAGGCCTAAGCCTCAATCTTCTAGTTTTGTTCATTAAAAGGATTTACTAATTTTCCTTTGGAAATATACCGTACTTGCGCAGATAACGGTTAATGCAACCCCCATCATTACTAATGCTATTTTTCCATCGTTATTCATTATAAAAACTCCTTTCAAATAATTTCTTCTATTATACTCTGTGTAAATTTCGCGAAAAGAAAAAGAGAAGGCGCGCTGTTACGCACGCCCCTTGATTAAATATCCCATTGCTTTTGAGGTTATGATGTTTATTTTCTCATATCCCAGTATAAGCCCAAGCCCAATCAAATTCCCACCCACAAGCCATTTTGTATCTGGTTTAACTTTACAACTTTTTTCAGTGTCTTTTAAAGTATTAAGTTTTACCAAATTTTCGCTCATGGTCGAGTATTCTTTTGACTCCGGTTTTAACTTAGACATTTCGTCTATAACCCGATCAATCTCCTTCTCAAGATTTGTTCTTTTGTCTCTGTTGGTGAATATCATTTCGCCTTCCCCTTTCAAAATTTATTATTTCTATTATAACATGCGTTTTTATCGCGAAGAAAAGAAGAAGCCTAAGCTTCCTCATTTTCTAACATTTTTAAGATTTCATCATCTGAATATCCTTCTAATCTCAATTTAGCGATTTTAGGTCCGATTATTGCATTCAGCACCATTACTCTCATCCCCTCCGGGGTAAGCACTTTTGGTACATATTTTTTAATAATCTCCTTACTTTTCTCTAATTGATCTTTATTTATATTCATGACAATCCTCCTTATAATATTTTCATTATAAGGCATGTTTTTCTTGCGATTCACACTAAAAACAGCATAAAAATGGTCAAAAATAAGGCAAATCGCCGTAGAGGCCTCTAGAACGCCCGTCATTGAATTTTAGTCTTTTTCACGACTAATAAGATTAGGACGAAAATAGAGGCCCCTTAAAATGGCGTATAGAACGTCGTTTTTCCATAAGGCCCGTTTTTACTCGTTTATTTCGGGTAAATCGGTGGCAAAACTGGTAAGAAGCGAATAAATACCCGATACAGCAGATACCGAGAGGACATATGGCCATTGAACTTCATTTAAAGCGGCTCCAACAGTAAACATACCAAGTGCTGTTTGTGCAAAGGTTCTAACCGCACGGATGCCAGCGGCATAAAACCATGTAAGATTCATTTTTTTTCTCATATTTATCTCCTTATTTAGTAATAACAACAGTGTTACTGGCCGCGTCCCACGTTACATTTATACCGACGGCTCTAAGTGCCACAGCGGGTATATACGTAGTGTCGCGTCCGTCGACTTTCAAAACCGTGGATTTTTCCACTTGGTTTCCATTCATAGCGACCTTGACCTCTTGAATATTCATTCCAACTTGCATTTCTTCACCCATCCTTTTCATAAGTCTAGTTTTAAAGTCTATCCATTTACTTTCGTCGTTTACGAACGGGGCAGGACATATCTTCCCGGTTACATCATAATGCCTCAAACAATGATTTATATCAACCCCATGTTCGGCCATCTTCATACGGCCTAACTCAACAGCATTGGCGATCGTAGCCTCGGTAAAATAGTAATTCCCGTTAGTATCTCGCTCACTACAGATCTCAATTCCTAAACTATTTGCGTTGCGACAATCCGGATGTACATAACGTCCGGACTCACTTCCACAATGCCAGGCAGTATCTGTATCTTTTACACTACAAGTCGCACTGTCCTCATCTACGAAATAATTAGCCGAGGCATTTAGATTTGCATCATTTTCAAAATAATTCCCGTTATTTTCGTCCGTAGCCCCGTTGTTCGCGTCATAGTGAAACACGATATATTCGATCGGCCGTGTCCTACCTTTTCTATAATTGGTGGGATTGGCTAAATCTTGTTTTATTGTAAGCATATTTACTCCTTTCTAAAGCGGTCCTACCTCAGTTGTTGAGGTTGATGTCGCTTCAACATTCTTTATATTTTGTCGGTAATCGGTATAACTTTTTAAGGCCTGTACCCCGCCACCACCGACGATACCAAATATTAAACTTCCCAGTATATTTGATATGCTATCCAAAACATATTGAGTGACGATAAAACGGGTAAAGACAGTGACAAATATTAGGAGGGTATAAACGACGAGCATAATAGCAAAACCGCTTATGATAGCAGACGTACGCTTCTCATCGATTGAGAAGAGATCCTTCCACATATGTATCACCTACCTTGGCAAACTCTGGATATACCAGACAAAGAACAGAGCTAGTATACTAATTAATCCTCCCGCTGCCCCTAACACCTTCCAGTATAAGGCCTGGGCAAATATCATCCATTTATCAATTGTCTCTACCAATTGATCCATTTTATCATATAATAAATCTATTCGTCCATCGTCTTTTGCGTCCTTCACTTCCAGAGTCCTCACTCTACCATCAAGGTCATTAAATTTATTTTCTGTCCTCTCCTCAAAAGATGACATTCCCAACTCCCCTCTCAATAAAAATTACACGATCTCGTTTAACTTAGTTCTTAAAATATTAAAATCAGTACATATAATATTGCTACTATCTGTCTTATCAGATATACCTGTGCTGTTATGCCCTCCTATAGCATTTTTAACGGCATTAAATTGGGAAGGTAGCATATTACCACCTTGAGATACAAAATTTAATCCTGGGTCGGTCCAACCTTTATAATCCCAGACGTCTACAATATTTTGTATAAGGGCATTCCATTCAGTCGCTGCTACGTACATCTCAGTAATGTTCGCGAACGTCTTTTCCACGCCTAAAGTTGGAGAGGGATCTCCCCTCGTCCACTTAGCATACGTCCAATCGAACGTATCAGGTCTAAGATCCTCAGGAGTTGCGGTTACAGTCGCACTAAGACCCGAATAGAAGTATTCTCCGCCTTCGTACGCAAAAGCTTGACAAGCGAAGTCGTATGCAAGACCGTTCGTCAACCCTGAGAAGTTAGCACTGATTGTTGAACTGGTATTATAAACAGTGCTGTCTTCTATCCAGGTCCCGCCACTAAGTCTATGCCAGAATTTATACCCATCCAAATAAGTATACGAAGCAGGTCGGTTCCAAGTAACATCAACCTCACCATTACCTGGAGTATTACTGTTGTTAGTAGGAACACCAGGTGTAGGGTCTACAGTGGAAATATAACCATATGCATGGTCTGAATCTAAATAGTTTCCGTACGTATCCACCGCATAATATTCAACCTGATACTGTGTATCTGGCACCAACCCGCTCCATGAGAAGTCACCGGTACTGTTATATTGGGTCTGTCCATTACAAGTAGCATAGTACCGGTTAGCATGAGATACGGGCGCAATTGAGATGGATACACCGGTTGGGGTTGATCCGTACGAATCCAAATATGGCGTACTTAATTGTGGTAACGGATCAGTTGTAAATCCGATCGTATCCATCCAATATGGCACCCCAGCCCAAGTTGCCGCACCATCCGCAGTATAATATGAATCTGCGGCTAATCCACTAATATCGTGGTACGTGCTATTGTTCGTATTTACACTGGTCCAATAATGATACTCCCCGTTAACCACCACCACAAATTGATCGTACTGATTGGCGGGATTAGAGAGACCTGCTATCGTGATTCTGACCGTATGGGCTGTAATATTACTAGCTGATAAATAAGCCATTTATTTTACCCCCATTGAGCGTGTAGTCCGGTAATACTCTCGGCATATTGAAAATTTATATCCCCGTTAAGATAAGTTGTTCTGCCACCCGTGCCAATAATTAAATTTCCATTATTTGGAATTAAACATAAAGCTCCTCCTAATAACTTTAATCCCCCTCGTTCTTGCCCCTCAAAATAAACAAGTAAATCGGACCAATTATTACTATCTAAAACCCAACCGTGGAGCTGATTACTGGCATTGTAACATTTGAATCCGGTTCCGGCTAGAACTATTCTATTATTATTTGCACCTGCTGTTTGTACCGTATTACCAGTTATAGTACAACTTTCAATCGAAGTACCCGATATCTTTGTACTCTGAATATATCCTGGAACATCGGGTATAGTTGGCGAATTTAAAACTTTAGACCAATCAATTGTAGCATTTACTCCCATTGCCACATTACCACCAACAACTAAACTCTCAATCTGTGCAGCGGTAATTTTAGCAGTAGAAGTGATAATATTTTCAGCTTTAACTGAACCGGCAACTATTTCTTGAGCATTTAAAAGATCAATCAATGCTTGATCAGCTAACAAACAACCGGCTCTTACAGTATTAGCAAGTAATAAATCACCGGTAAAACCTACGCCAGTTCCGAAAGTTCGCCAATTCCATGTTGGAGGAGATCCTGTTTTTTCCTTAGCAATAGCCATCATTCCAGGACCAATATATAACCCTCCGTAATCAGGACTGGCTTCATCAAGATTCTCGAACAGCAACCCTTTTCCCTCAATAACTTGGGCTGTAGCATAACTACCACTGGCTATCAATTGGTTTTGTAGAGTATTTATAACCCCCTCAAACCATGCCGTGCTGACCTTCATACTACCATCCTGAGTAACCAATTGACTCTTCATATCCCTTAACTGCGATAATTCATTTTGTATCCCGGGTCGGAAGTTAGCTAGGGTCACTCTTGATTTCCAGGGTTGTTTTGGGTAGCGTTCGTACTCTAATATACGTGCTTGGACTGCGATGTTTAAGTCCTCGTCAAACACCATACTCTCATCCCCAAGGGTAAAAGCCTCCAGGGGACCATATTCGTCCAAAGCCTTCAGTTCCAAGACCTCACCCTCATAACTTACATGCGGGATTTCCACAGTTGCAAGATGGGTGACGCCAGCTGTATATAACTCGTCCGGATCGTCGATGTCAAAGTGCACCGAAGCAGTCTTAGGACGGCGGTAATTTGCAATATACTGGCTATCAATATATTTTAGACCATTACCTTCAATCGCGTCTTCGATTGTGAGTCCATCGTTCCCATAAACGTACAGACGGGTAATAAGGCCACTCGTATCCTTCGTACGTCTGATGGATTTGATATTCTTACGATACCGGAATTGAATATTAGGTACTGTAGAACCCCGATGCGTCAATAAGTTAACAGTAAAATTATCAGCCTTTACTTCTCCGCCTAATAGACTAATGAGGTCATTGGTAGCTTTAATAGGATTAACGTCCTCAAATATGGGGGCATTATCCTCCGTGACAGTCCCGGTAACGTCCACAGTACCTACACTATGATCAGTCCCTGCTAATATTTGAGTTAGAGTAACCGTAGCTGATGATCCTGATGTAATCTCAAGATATTCAATGTAGTCATCCAAAAGCAGAAAGAAGATATGTTCGCAGGTTACATCGCAGACTATTTCTCCATTTTCCTTACGAGCGTCAGATATAGTTCGAATGACAAAGAGCTGTCCCTCTACTTTTACAATATTCTCCTCCACAATATACTGCCATTTTGGATCGTTGACAGGAAGAGTAAAAGTTAGAGAATACTCGCCATTGAGAACCTCTCTGATAAAAAAGTTATCATTAACATTCTCCAGAACAGCTAGACCATATCCCAGAAAAGAGGTCTCTAACTTGTCGTATACTATGGGATAATTCAAATGAATCACCTCCTAGGGCTCCCTACCGTTTGATAAGGAGCCCTATTAGATTTTGTTTAACTCTTTAACGATTCCACCAATTCGTCTACGGTGGTAGGCTTTACTGGTGTTGGTATTTCTTTGAGGGGTACCTTAATCTTTATCATTGCACTACCTCCTCGTTGAAGAATAAGGCGTAGGCTCGTACGTTGCCGCGTTTACCTTGGGTCTCATTAAATACAACCGTAAACACATCGTAATCTATAAAAGCATTTGCTACGATGTTGATGTCTGCCTCCAGATATAATTTACGCGCTCCAACCGGAACGTCTAATTGGATCTGCTTCGTACGGCAAGCACCGTTGGGTTGGATAGATACGAGTTTGACCCCGGTATCCGCTTTGTGCTCCACCCATTCAAGATCAAGATCCTCTGCTGTTAGGAAGCAGTCGGCTATGCAGTATTCGAATCCGAGTTCCTGAGCGATTAATGTAAACTTTTGAGTAATGATTTCTTCTACAGTAAATAACTCGGGTTTTTCGCTGAAGTTTTTAGTTACGTCCACCATATTCGGAACCATTACTGGTTCGTACTCTAACCATTCTGTGGGAACTTGGACTTCTTGGACAAGTTGGAAGCCTTCAGGGTATTCTATAGGTATCATGACGGGAGCGTTTTCAATAAAGTTCTCGTCGTAGTCCTCATACCCTGTTAACAGGGTTTCTTCACCAGTTTCCCCATCAATATAGAGCAGATTTCCTTGTTCGTCCGTTTTTTGTATTTGTGAGGGGTAAGTTACCGTTTGAGTTTCCCAGGCTGTGGGGATTTTAGAGTCGGTGGTTTCTACGGAGGTCATCACAAGACTTGGCTCGTTGTCTACCCACTCTGACGGTACCGAAACCATCTCTCCTTCAACTTCTTCGAACGTCCAGGTAGCAACACTCTGGGGGTCTAATGTTTTACCCCCGTTTTGATCGAGGTAGATGGGGTTTCCGATAAAGTCAAACTCGGGTAGTAATTCGTACTTGGTGAAGAGAGCGTTGCCGCCCTCATCCACCTTCTGCTTCATTCCGTCCTGCTCCTGAATAACCTTACTAAGTGCGAAGTTCTCAGGTAAGTCTATGGAAGCTAGTTTATAATCGTCGATAAAGTATTTCATGGTGATTTCTCCTTATCCTTTCATTAATTGTTTAGCGTAGTAACGGATTTCTGGATAATTATCCTTATCCTTATATCCAGATTTTTGTTTAGATAATCCAGCAAACGCCAATTCATTTGCTACCTTCGTGATACTCACTCCAAAATGTTTTGCTAACCGTGGCATGCTCCATCCATCTTTACGCAATTTGATTAAAGAGCTTACATTCATAACTAAATAGGAATGGATTGCAAAGTGACACTTTCTACATACTTTCAGCATGTTATAATCCTCATTATTGTAATGGTTGCCGTCTATATGGTGGAGACTTAAACAGTCATCTCCACCACAAATAGTGCAGTCGCCTTTTACAGCATCCCTTTTTCTTCGATAATACTTTGTGCCGCTTGCTTTACCGCCGTATATCTTATTTTTATTAGAATGGCTCCCTTTTCCGCATCTTATCGGAACGTTATGCGTTTTTAATATTCTAGATATAGTTACGTGAGTGCAATTGAATTGGTTAGCTAAAACATAAGTAGAGTTTTCGTTTCCCAATTGATAAAGTTTGCATATTTCTAATTGAGTTTCTTCGTTGAACATTTACATTAATCCCCTAGTCATAATATTCGCTATTGGCGGCAAAGTGGCCTGCCAATTACCTCATAAATATCACATGAACTACTACTATTAAAACTAAATATTTGATTATCAGAAGATGAGGTAGTGGATACTATAACTAAATATATTTTATTATCTGTTTTTCTAAGAACTAAAAAGGCGAGTATATTTTGGGTTTTACCATTTACTATAATTGTATTTTTTATTTTAAAATTAGGCGAAAAGGTAAGACCCGTAGATAATAAGGCGTTAGAGTTCACGCCTCTCTGATTAACCGAGGGAACCGCCGAACTGGATAATATTTTTATAAACTGACTAATTTCTGAGGTAGAATATTGTTGAGGTAGTAAATCAACTTTTAGCAACTTACTTAACAGGCCATTTATTGTTATATCTTGTGCAATTAAATCATAGTCTTTTCCTACATTAATAGGTAATCGACTGATTAACCCTTTATAATTTGCATAGGGCGTGTTTACATATGCACCTGTTCCTAAACTAGAGACATAAGCAATTAAATCAGAGAGTATAACATCGTTTTGGAAGAAGCTGGCGGTCGTTGGGGTCAGCCCTTGGTATGGGATATAATTCACCCAACTCTTAGTCTTATGCTCGGGTCTGGCTGGGAAGTAGGTTGAGATTTCTTTGGTCTCTTTACGGATGAGTAACGGGATTATCATTGGTTTCATGTAGATGTCCAACTTGATATAGTCGGTGTAGATTGTTGACGGGGTTACGCCGTCTGAAGCATCAGTGTAGGCTAGGAAGTGGATGTAGCCTTGGTCATCCACTGTATGGGTATTAGTAGATGACGAAAGTATACGTGAAATAACAATACTTGCTGGGGTATTAGAGGCATTGCTATAACTACTCTGTATGCTATTCTGTACGGCAAACCAATTGGGGTATCCTTTATAATGCCAATCCACATATGCTTTATTTCCGCTCGGACAACTACCATAACCAGTCCAGTTTAAAATAAATTTATACATGTTTTCGTTAAACCACTGTGCTTTCTTCTTCCTAGTGGTTTTAGGTATTGGGCCGTACGTATCCTCATACTGCCTTATTACGTCAATATCAAAGGTTTGCTGAGGCCTCTCTCCCGCTACAGAGGTTGTAGTGCTCTTACATACAGCATTCAGGAGACTCACATTGTCATAGTCATCTTGAAGGAACTCCGTACCTATGCCCGGTATCTGTAGATCGGCATGACATACCTCCCTCGCTACATGACTCACACCTACTAAACTTCCTGCCACTTTACCAAGATAATCATCGCTTATTACCGCCCAATCATCCCTACGTGGGTTGTCGGGCACCAGACAATCATATCCTGTCGGCACTTTCAACTCCACTTCGACGTTGCAGTAATCAGTGTAGATGGTGGAGGCGATGCCCGCGGAGGCGGTTATGGTTGCGTAGAGGGTGTAGACTTCGATGGTGTCTCCGGCTGTCTGATCTGTGATGTCATCTACGTCTAAGAAGTCGGCATCGATGACTGTTACCTTTCTTAGAGCGTTACCTCTGGACGTGTTGCGTATCCAGTCTCCTGTGGACAGGCCATGTGCTGTTATTTTGATCATTCCAGCAGTAGTACCAACTTCTGCGGTACCGTTAGCCTGCTTATGGAATTTCTTAATAGAGTCTGTGGCCACTTGACCAGTGATAGAGTCGTGAATAACGTGGTTGGCGTCTGAGACGGTGGTGATGAAGCCGGTTAAGGCACGTGTGGTGTTTTCAATTAAGTCACCTACAAGTAGTGCATGAGCTACGTCTCTTAACGTGGTTGCGCCGGTCGTTCCATCTGCGGCGTCTGTGTAGGCTATGAAATGGATAAAACCGGATTTGTCAATCCTATACTGGAGATTAACGCAAACTCTTGATACTTTTGCTATAACCCCTGTAAGATTAGTAGAGGCTGGGGAATCGTAGGATGGAACAGTCAAACCTGGTAAATATTCAACAACATACGCTTTATTCCCCGCCACTCCAGCAACGGGACAACTGCCATATCCCCACCAGTTAAAGATTATCTTACTGGTGTTGTCTTTTATCCATTGGACTTTGTCTACTGCGGGGATGGGGCCGTGTTTGTCTTCTATTAGGCGGATTAGATTTATAGAGTTTAATAATTGTGGAATCTGCCCATTAACAAAACTACTAGCACTAGCTGAAACATTGTTCAATTGTGTAACCCGGTCATATCCTCCACTATTCCATAACTCAGATACAAATTGTACAGGTGTTTTAAGTACAGATGCCTCATCAACTCCACTAGAACTTATTTTAATTACATGCGGACACTCTACCACACTTCCACTTATCTTATTAGTAAAATCATCTCTCACGAACGGTGTAACACCTGTTACGAACGGCACCATCTTCTTCCCCTTCACCTCACCCTGCAAAGTCTCAGTTGCGAACTCAGTGATCGCACCTTGACCTGCGTACTGATTGAGGCTGTAGTCTATCCAGATATCCTGATTAGTTAGTCCATTCGTAGCCGATAGTGTGAAAGTGGCTTCGTTCGTACCCAGATTAGACCATGTACCAGCTACTCTACCCTCGATGTTGTATTTGCTGGCAGACGTAGGAGATACTGCGAAGGTGCCGTAGGCTTTCTTAGTTGCTCCTTCGTAGTCTGTGATTAATACATTCTGTCCTGCTCCAGGGCCTTCTGTCTGTTTTACATAGAAGCCGTTGTAGTAGTCATCTACAGCACTGGCGTCTGCTTGTAAAGTAATATACGTAGATGCTCCACCTTGGGCTGTTTTATCAGTTACTAGGGAGAATTTTGAGATTGGTACGGAGGTGGATGCTGTGGTTTCTACTAAAATATGGTATCCGGCATAACAGGTTAGACTACCGCCACCCACCCAAGATACAGTAATAGTTTTATTTATAACGTCTACGGACGTAATGGTTAAAACTACGGAAATACTATTATCCCGAATGTCCACTCTCTGTAAAGTATCGCTAACTGCTAGTTTGCTAACATCGTCTACTTTCATCACTATAGGTGATGTTCCTGTAACATCCTCTATTATTTTGCACGACGCTGTATCCCCATCAATAACCCCCGACACAACCTCCCCAGCGGCACCCTTCACCTTAATAGTGTCACTCGCACTCCACACGCCAGCTACACCAGCAGTTGTACTTGCGGAGACAGGTGCGGCAGTAAGGCCTGTGCAGGTGCCGTTGTCTATAGCGATGTTTAGCGTAGCATCGTTAGCCAGTCTTGCTCGGTCTGTTAGCACTACATCTGCCCCAGTGCCTGAGACTGTGAAGTTGGATTTAATGTCGGGGTCTAAGGAGAGAGCGGTTCTTGCTAAATTAGCGGTTGACGCTGGGGTTTGATCGAACCAATTAGGAAAAGCTGTTAAACATTGTAATTCTGTAGTTAATTCATTTCCTTCTCCATATTTTTCGGTTAAATCGATTAATGCTATATTGCTTAAAACGATAGTCCCACTGACTACCATATTTGCTATCCATAAAGAAATTTGATCGTCAGTTCCTGCGTTATCAGTAACTGTAAATACTCTAGCATGTTTCCCAACCGTGGAAGTTAAACTTAATTGGTTACAAAAATCGTTACCACTTAAACCGCCTAATAATAATCCTCCAGATGATAACGTATTACTTACTACTGTGTAAAGTAATACCATTTTATGTGCCGATTTAGCATTATCTACCCATAAATTTGATTCTCTTATACAAGTATTAACATTATTTGCAGTTATTGATACTACGCCGCTGGCTATGGTAATAGTTCCGTCTTTTATCCAATCAATATCTGCTAAAAAATTACCGTTAATTAAATAATTTATAGCTGGAACATTCACCTCCACCGTCTTCGGACTCCCACCCATATTAGCGCTCGTTACAGTCACTACAGCGTTACCTGGAGTAGTTATATCCCCTACCACCGTAGCAGTCTCGACCTGTTTAGTACCTGTACCCACTACGCCTCGGGAAATACCTAGATCGTGGTCGATGTCATCGGCCTTGGCTACGGAGGAAGTGGTCTGGCCTGTAAGTGCATCAGAGAAATATTGTCTTTGAGTGGTGAATGCTGGGACTACTCTGGCGTAGCCTTGGGAGATGTCTGCTGGGAATACTGAGCCGGGGAATTGGGGGTAGGAGGTTCCTCTGTCTGTTAGAGAGACGTGGAAATCAGATATTGTTCCGATGTAACCGTAAGTAGCAGAGGCTTCTCCTATTTTAGCTATCGCCATCAAACTTAAATTTAATACCGTAGCTGTCGTATAAACAATAACACCATTAATTATAATGTCTAATCTAGAAGTAGTTACTCTTATACTAACGTGCGTCATTAATGAAATAGGTTTGGGTATAAAAGTATTGGTAATACGATTAGCTCCGTTGCCGTTAAATATATCAAAATTTACAGCTGTAGTTTTTGCTATACCAATAATATTTCCCCCTGTATTGATCGACAATATATACCTTAGATTACTGCCTGTACTCCACATCTCCTCCGTATTAAACCAAGCCTCAACCGTAATAGCACTCTGTCCAGCAGGAATAGCACACCCGATATACTTCCCGTCCTCAAGCTTTACTCCCATCCCCGTAGCACAGGGTTTAAATGTTGGGGTGGTGATATTAGTAACGAGTGTTCCATTTTCAGCAGTTAAACTACCATCCAGTGAAGCATAACAGGCAGTATACTCATCCACTACTGACTTCGGCACGCCATGATAAGTGGCCAGCATGGTCTTACCGGCTTTGGTGGTGAGGTTGTTGGTGAACAGGGACTCGACTACCTGAGCTTGGAGGGTTCGATAATCGAAGCCGGTGAGAGAGACGTTATGGGCTAACCAGACTATGTCGGACTTGTCAATTATGTTGGAGTAGAGAGCGGAGGGAGACGGAGTCGTTAACATATGAGCCCTGCTACCGACAAAAGTATCAACAGATACTCCGCCATTAGTTTTAACTATGGTGACTATTACTTGAGTAGCAGACAAGATACTATCCACTCTAAATCTTCTGTCATAGGAAGTGTCCATATAAACATCACCCACAACAATCCCGGTGGTTGAAACTAAAGTGAATGTGGTAGTTAACCCGACAGACATGCCCGTTACATCAGACGCTGAGGTAGTAACAGTAAAATAATCCCTCGCTCCACACGGATTGGCCGCACTGTATCCAGCGTTGTTCCTGCGGCGGACTTTGAACATTGGTATGGCGTAGACGTAGCCGTCGGCGGTGGCTAGGGTGGATTTGGAATCAGAGTTACCGTTGCCTGCTATATATAAACCCGTATCACTTAAAGCTATCTTACTTGCTACTATTCCTGTATCATTTCTTTGTTTATTACAAGCAAATCTACTATAATAATTAATAGAGGGAACACTTATATTTCCACCCTGTGCTAAAATCACTTGGTTATTATTCGTCCAAGCATCTAGTGTAGTTACGTCTTTGGTAAAACCATCCAAAACATAAACACCAAAATCCACCCCGGCAACCTTCCGTTTCCGCCACTCAACAACTCTCTCGGGGTAAGTACAGGTATGGTCAGCAACCTCGCCAGTACCACGATAACCGTTCTTATATACAGTATCACCGACGACCTTGTCTACAAACCACATCTCGATGAAACCTAAGTCCCAACGTTCACCAGAAGTAGGGGGATCATCGAATATCCATTCCAACCCAGCGTTCGTACCATCGTTGAGATTTACACGGTAGCCATTAATGAAGGCCACGAACGATTTGGTTTGGAAAGCATTCATCTGAGTGGTAGAATATAAACTATTCACCAGCGAGCATCGGTTCTCATTAACCGCTAGAGACTTAGTTTTTGTACTGGCCCATTCGACGTCCAAAGCCTGTATACCGGACGGAGTCTGCTCACGGACAAGGGCTGCTGTAGCCTCCCTGATAAACAACGCGGCATTACCAGCTGAGGATGAGTCCAACTCAGCAGCCTCTAAACGTGCGTCTAAGGTGTCGAACGTAATATTCTTCCTAGCAGACTGTCTAGCGTTTATCACTTCACTATCAACAGTGACTCCAG